>Ga0208362_1000104_pt1 | contig 26726 bp, 20 predicted proteins | sample LakMenEpi13Oct10_FD_150693 | JGI IMG/M metagenome (GOLD analysis project Ga0208362, IMG submission 150693) | Freshwater microbial communities from Lake Mendota, WI - 13OCT2010 deep hole epilimnion (SPAdes) | ecosystem: Environmental > Aquatic > Freshwater > Lake > Epilimnion/Euphotic zone ... | reverse complement strand
AAGCAGCACGACTTCCAATATGACAGGTTATGAAGCCTTTTCTCTTTATCATGTTCTGAAATTACACTTCACTTCCGATAGTTACGATTACTTCAAGTACAACGGCAAATGTAACATCAATATTGAAACTTTCGAAAAGCGCAGAGACAAATACCACTTCTACAAGTTATCCAGGAAATATGAACAAGATGATTACCGAGAGTTTGTTATTTCTGCTCTCATGCAAAATGAAAATGCATGGGCAGGAACTCTACTTGAGGATGACACCTACGATAAACATCTGAAGCGCCTGGCAATCTTGCAAGCATTGGGCTATACATTCAAAAATGACTGTGCTATAATTCGTGAAGCAGGTGGCGTTAATAGTGTTCTAAAAATTGAGGATGGTTATCCTCCTCTGTTGACAATGACTCTACAAAACGTTACGACTATTGAAACTCTGTGCATACTCAACTCTTTTATGAATTTCTTACCGGTTTGGAACAGAAAGATTGCTGATACAATCCGATGGCCAATGCTGTATAGAAAATTTGTGAAGTATGCACCTTTTGTACCCTTTGATGCGGAAATCTATCGCAAACATGCAATTCAGGAATTAAAATGATTAAGAAAATTTATTTGGACATGGACGGTGTTCTTTGTAACTTTGAAGAAAAGTACATTGAACTTTTCGGTAAAGAGCCTGCGGCTGCCGACCGAATCCGTAAAGAATGGTCGGCTAACTGGAATGTTTTTTGCCAAGAAGGACATTTCGAAAAACTGAATTGGTTTCCTGGCGCACATGTTTTGCTTGACCACGTTAAGCGAACAAACATCACCACAGAAATTCTTTCTTCATCTGGTGGTAAAAAATACCACGATATGGTCGAAGCAAGTAAAAAAAAGTGGCTGAAAGAACACAACATTCTTTATAAAGCAAATATTGTTCCTGGTCGTTCCTATAAGACTGCATACGCAACACCAGAAACTGTCCTAATTGATGATACTTCAGATATCATTGAAGCTTTTAACAAAGCAGGTGGTCACGGCATTCTTCATAAGGATGTTGGTGAAACTATCAAAATTCTGGACAAGCTATTGACAAATGGCTAAATATTTTATATAATGAATTTTGTGGATAAAAAAACATACAACGACATACATCGCATATACGAAAGGAAATATTATGTCATTCGCTAATCTTAAACGCAACCGTGATAGCCTTGATAAACTCACCAAGGCAATTGAGAGCACCACACAAACTGCTGAGGCTGGCTCCAAAGACGACACCCGATTCTGGACTCCTACTGTTGACAAATCTGGCAACGGCATGGCTGTCATTCGTTTTCTTCCTGCACCTGGTGCTGACGGAGAAGATGGCCTTCCTTGGGTTCGTTTGTTCGACCACGGTTTTCAGGGACCTGGTGGCTGGTACATTGATAAGTGCTTGACCACACTCAACGAGAAGTGCCCTGTTTGCGAACACAACAACACTCTATGGAATTCTGGTGTTGAAGCAAACAAAGATGTTGCACGTAAGCAAAAGCGCCGTCTTTCTTACATCGCAAACATTTACGTTGTTTCTGACCCATCTAATCCTGAGAATGAAGGCACTGTTCGCCTGTTCAAGTTCGGTAAGAAAATCTTCGATAAGATTACTGAAGCAATGAACCCAGAGTTTGCTGATGAAACTCCTCTAAATCCTTTTGATTTCTGGGAAGGCGCAAACTTCAAACTGAAGATTCGCAATGTTGAAGGCTACCGCAACTACGACAAATCAGAATTTGCTGATAAGTCCGAATTGCTTGGTGGTGATGATGCTAAACTTGAAAAGATTTATTCTCAAGAATATTCTTTGAAAGAAATGGCTGACCGCAAACACTTCAAAGCATATGATACTTTGAAGGCTCGCCTTGATAAGGTTCTTGGCTTCGAAGGCGTTGCTACTCAGAGCCGTGCTGAAGATGTTGAGATTCCTGTTGTCAAAGCAAAAGGTGGAGTTGCAATTCCATCTAGTGTTGATGATGATGACTTGGATTATTTCAAATCTCTAGCCGAGCAAGAATAAAACTGTAAGGCTATCCTCCTTGCCAGTTTGACCCCGCCTAGTGCGGGGTTTTTCTTATGTCGGAATAGAAATGGCACTTGATACAAACAATTCTAGTGCATTCATGTCTCTAACACCTGCAACTATGGATGACTGAGGTGCTCCACCAGATTGCACGTTATTGTTTGTTGTTGGTGAATTGAAAACGTTCACTCCTGGAAGTGCAGAAGCTAATTCCATTCTTCCATCGTTCATGTTGACACTTCCTTGAGACAGTATTCTACCTTTTAGATAATCTTCAACGGTATTTTCTAAATGTGGATTTGTAAGTCTAGCACCAGAAGGTTTTTTCTGTCCATCAGGTCCAAGTTCATCCGAAAATTCCGGCAGGCCTGCGGCTCTCCAAACAGGCATATTTGGATTATTCTTTAGTGCTTCAACCAAATCTTTTGCACCTTTGGGACCAACAGACCAAGCCAATCTTATCAGGTCATTTGTTATATTCTTAAATCCTTGACCTTTTAATCCTTCGACCATTCCGTCATATACAGCTTTAAATAATTTGTCCTGGTTCTGTGCATTGAATATATCACTCTTTGTCAACCCTGCTCTTTTTAAATTATTTTCTAGTGTTGATGGTAAAAGACCGTAGCGACCAACGGCCCCTTTATTTTTGCCAGCCTTATGTCTCTCATTTGCTATGGCCAAAACTTCACCGATTGTAAGCTCGGACAAATTTTTCCCGGTTTGTTGTTTTATTCTTGGGTCACCACCAGCTTGTGAAAATCCATATATTGCATCATAACCAGCAGCACCACCTTCACCTCCTGCCACCCTATTTCTAAATTCTTCAAATGACATTGCATTCATTGAAGAATACTGTTTAAGTTGTGTTGGTTTTAATTCACTTCCTGTTTGAGATTCAGGAATAATGTCTTTCCAGCTTGAACCGAAACCTCCACTTGGTGTGTATTCTTTCAATTTTTCTCTGAAGATATTGGAAACGTTTGGATTTAATGCATTTCTGAGTTCTTCATTTTGTCTATCCAATTCTGCTTGTAGTGCTTCAATTTCTATTCTTAAATTATTTTGCGCCTGCCTTCTCAACATTGTATTGTTTCTGGAAATTGTTTTGCCAGGACTTCTATCATTAGCTATAAGTTCATTTATACTGGTTTCTTCTTTTTCGTATTTTGTGGTTTTTGTATCTATTTCTTCTTGCAATTGTTGTCTTGTTTTTTGTTTGTCGGCAAATAAATCTGCTGTGAGAACAACAGACATGGCCGCTGCTGCACCTTTTGGTCCAGCTATTGCGCCAATACCGGCTGCAACCGCAGCTAGTATAGTTTTTCTGTTGTTTTGAAAAAACTCATTGAAAAGAAATCCTATTCCTTTTCCTATACCCATAAAGCTTTCACCTAAAGTGGCAAATGCGGCTTTCGTATACGTGATGACTATATCAGAAGCAGTAGCAATAGCCTTGCCAACAGCATTAATTTGTGGAGCAAAATTCTTTATGATAATTTTTTCAGCATTATCAAAAAAATCAGTAAATTTTTTCGTTTCAAATTTTTCATCCAATTTTTTAGCCCATTGTCTTAAAATGGGCTCCTCAGAATTTGCATCTAGTCCCATAAATTCATAAATTTTATTTTTAATTGCTCCAAAATCAATGTTTTTAGACATTTCTTTTATAACGTAACTGCCCGCCAATAATGCAACTATGCCCAATATTGGAGAAACTCTAGCTATTATGCCGAGAGTACCAGTTATGAGACTGCCACCAAATGAAGCAATACTACCAATAATGCTACTTAAAGTGCCAAGTATTGATGTTCCTTCTTTTTTCTGGGTAGGCTTTGTGCCACTTTCTTTTTTTCTGCCTAGAGAGTCGATTGCTTGATTTCTTGTCTTAACGTCATACCATAAAGCATCTTGCGATTGTGCTGCTTGGCCAGCGGCTAGTCTTGTTAGTGTTGCTATGTTTTGGCGAGTGATGTTCATATCTCTCGCCATCATGTTCATGTTAAAAGTATTTTTGGCAACTACGCGAAGAAGCGCCTCTTGTCTCTCACTTGAAGATAATAAATCATTTGTTGCGGCCGTTTGTGCTGCAACTTGAGAATTACTCACTGCACCCGTATTGCCAGTAGAAAGAGGAGAATAGCCGCGACCAAATATTTTTTGGCCGGTTGCGGATAACATTCCTTTACCACCAAAGAAAATGTTTCTGACATTCATTCTTTCTTTTGCACTTTTAAGAACGGCAGAACCCATTGAACTAAGAACACCTTTGTTTTTCAGTTCTTGTTTATATACGGTTGAGAATCTAGTTGCCATTTATTTTTTTCTTCTTGCTAAATTTTGTTGTTTTATTTTTTCATTTTCTTCTTCAATATATTGCATCAACATACTCACGTAAACATTTCTTTCCCAAGGCATCATTTCGTTTAAATCACGTAAACTATATTTGTGGTGTTGCATCAACGCAAAATTAGTTTGGAAATGATTGCTTAAATTATCATAACGAATGGTTAGGCGAAAAAACTTTGGATTCCTTCAACTTCAATGTTGTCAGAATAACCACATTTTCCACATTTAAAATCAAGTTTTTTAGTTAACTTAGGAATATTTTCAAAAAATTGTTGTATTTTGCCAAACTGTTCTCTAGTTAAACTATCAATAAATTCAATTAGTTCTTCTTTTGGTGTATCTTTCGCATAGTAAATGCTCTCATCATCGTAAATATAATCTATTGAACCTAAAATAGTTTCAACAACCACATTCGTTGGATTGATTTGTTCAATAGAAGTCATCTTTTCAATACTACCAAAAGTTGGATATTTCAAAACAATTCCTAATTTAGGTGTTAATTCAAGCTTGTTTGTTTCTTTATCATTTAACTCAGGCTCAACTTCAAGTGCGTTAAAACTCAACTTTACAAGAGAATTACACTTTCTCTTTTCACCACCCTCATCAATTTCATTATTGCATTGATATTGCAAATCAACAGTTTCACCCACAGACCTCGCTCTCAAGTGTAAAAACAAATACTCAAAGTCTAAGATGGGTAAATCATCAACGTCTATTTTAGTGACTAAACAATTGGTTAGAATTTGTTTAATCGCCAGAATAACACCAGTTTCATCTTTTGATTCTGCGGCCATCAAAAGAATTTTTTCTTCTTTTACTAGAAAAGGTCTAAACTTTACTTTCTTCTTCAATAATGGCAAAGTAATTTCGTATAAAGGCACATCAATTTTAGGTAACATAAAATCTCCAAATTAAAAAATACTGAATGGGTTTCTCAATGCATCTCTTGCTGCTGCGGCAGTACCCCTTATCTGCCCACTTAAAACGTCTTTTATAGGAACTCCAGCAACTGAGCCACCCAATAGCGCATTTGTTGCTGCGGCTAAATCATAGCCTCCTTCATAAATTGTTCTAAATCTCTTGTACGAAAATTGAACAGTCACTCTATGAAATCCATCATCACCCCAACTTAAAGGTTGTGCTGAAATTGTTTTTGGAAAAGCATCAATCAATTCGACAGCATAAATTTGTTTAATGAAATCATCATATTGAACAATTTTTATGTTTGTCAGATATGTGTCGAAAGTCGTCGCTCCAATACCAGATTTTGCAAAACGCACATTGTTTGTGTCTGGTGCTATGATTGACTCCATCCATGAATCGAAAAGTTTTCTTTCATAGAATTCATTTGTACAAAGAAATGTGAATGAGGTTTCAGTGTAAACTGTCTGATACGGAATTTCATATGTTAAATTATATACTTGTATTGGTTCAGTATTTAATGATTTTCCGGGGAGTTCGGCATTTTCACACTGCAATGCTAGATATCTTGTAATTGAAGGATTTGAAGATACATCATTTCTATCAGTTCCGATAACTCTTGTTGTTACATCACTGAAAATTGAATTCGGTAAATTAATCAGTCTTTCCAAAAATCCAGTTTTTAGAATCTTTGAAACGCCTGACGGTATCGGCAAAATAACTTGAAAGCGGTTAGGTCTTGCTAGACCATCTTTCGCCTTAATGTTTGATAAAAATAGTTGTGGTAAAAATGACATTAAAATTTCTTCCTTGAGTCTGCCCAGACTTTGCTTGTAGATGCTTTTTCAAATTGTTCTACTGGTAACAATGCAGCAATATCCCATTCATCAGCAAATATTTCAACGAATCTTGATTCTACATGGCCAGCCAAATATCTTTTAATGCAAGGTGTCGCTTCAAAAGCGGTAGCAAAAGCTGACAAGGTTTGATAACTTAGCTTCAGTCTTGTTTGCATGTCATAGTTCTTATTGCTTGCAAACTGCGACAATTTGTCTAGTAGTATGATGCGATGTTTTGGATGAATATAGTGTAAGTTTAGACCCAAAAAACCATCTTTGTATTTTTGAATTGGAATTACCAATGGAAATCTGTCGTAATATGGCAATTTGTCTTTTGTTTTTGGGTCGTAATAAAAGAAATACATGTGACCAATGAAGTTTGAATTGGTCATTCTTTCTCTATCCTGCATCAACTTTTGTGGTGTTGGTTTTAGTTCTGTGACTTTCGAACGCAACCATGCGCGAGCCTGTGTGCTGCGAGCCTCGAAACCAGTTTTTGCTAACTGGCTGTTTATTCTGTCCATTAGATATGCCATAACTCTATTTATTTGCCTTTTAGGACGATACAATTACCTTGTTTTAATTCTGGTTTCTGTATAAGTATTGGTGTTCCCATTAAAGAGTTAAACCGAGGTCCTTCTCCGTAAGTATCTGAAACTTCCAACCGTGAGTATGACAGAACTCATCTGCTGCTTTCCACTTCATCTGGTTGATAGCGTAAGTTGCTGCTTCCTGTAGAAACTTCTGAGTCTTTCTTTTACCCTGAACAGGTTTCCTTGTTTGAGCTTCGGGTTTAACCTCAATCACATGAGTCATGACGGTTCCATCGGTCCTCTTGACCTTAATAATAAAGTCTGGAAAGTATCTATGTACACGACTATCTAGTGGGTGTACGTATGGTATCGCAAGTTCTTCTGAGGACCACCACACGATGTTTGGATGGTCATCAAAATAATTCATACATCGTAGTTCCCAGGAGGAACGGAAAATGATGTTATCCGGGTTGCCGTTGTACTTAGCCGGGTTTTTAGGGGTAAATTTACCCTTGTAGGAATTCTTGCCGTATGTCATATAAATATGTAGTCAACCTTCAGGAAAATCATGGCACTATTCAATTTAACAGATATTAAGTTTCAAGCTTCTCAGCCATACAGAGGAGCTAACTTTATCTCTAGCAATACGCTTACCGCCAATACGTTAAGATATCCTATTGATTTAGGAAATACGGACAAAGCGCACTATATGATTATTCATATAAATGCTCAAGAAAAAACAAGTTTCCCAGTAAAATTCGCAGACGACCCATTATCGACAATTCAGAGAAATAGACAAGCGTTGAAGCAATCAGTTGGCACTGTTAATTTGGGAGGTGTTGCTGATTTAACTAAAAACAACTTGCAAAAAATTGGTTCTGTTGGATTGGATTTTATTAGAACTAATACTCCCGCTTCGGTTCAAGAAACTTACAACAAAGGTTTGCAAGCAGTTTCTGATGTTCTTCTAGATAAAATTAATTCACCAGAAATACAAATTTTCGGAGCCACTGGGGGTGAGGTATTTAATAAAATAAACGAGGGCGTAACCGGTGCAAGAAAATCGGCTGAAGAAGCAGTTGGAAGATTAAATGATGTAAATTTCTTAAGAACAACCAAAAGAACTGTCGAATCTATTGCACTGTATATGCCAGGAACAATGGCATACACTAATACACAAAATTACAATCAGCTTCAAATGGGTGGCGAACCGGCAGCATTTTATGGTGCAGGTTTATCAATGATAAATGATGCTGTGAATGGAAAAATAAACGCAGAACAACTCGGTAAAAATCTGACGCCTTTCATTGCGGAAAAAATAAAAAACTTAGTTTCTCCACTTATTGGTCAAAATGGTGCATCTGCAATATTTGCTACTGCTTTTGGTGTCGTACAAAATCCACAATTGGAATTGGTTTATACTTCACCTGCTCTTAGAAATTTTAGATTCGACTTTATGTTTTATCCTTCAAGTCCCGGTGAAGCTGAAGAAGTTAATAACATAATACAACGTTTGAAATTTCATCAAGCACCAGAAATACTACCTGGTAGTGTAGGTTACTTTTTAGTTCCTCCGTCAGAATTTGATATTGAGTTTCACTATAATGGACAAATAAATCCGAACATACCTCCAATCTCAACTTGTGTTTTGACTTCAATAGATATGGACTTTGCACCTAAGGGTTGGGTTGCTTATGAAGTCGGGGCAGAAACTACTCCGTCATGGGGAAAAACTGGTATGCCATTTGCTATAAGACTTTCTCTAAGCTTCCAAGAAACCGAAGTTATGACGAAGTTTAATTATTCAAGCAAAAATTCTTATGGTGCGCCTAAAGGAACTTCTGGTCCACAAAGTTTTGAAGATGCTCGCCGCGCTGGAGCCTAATTAAATGGCAAAATATTTCATCAATTTTCCGAAAACAATTTACAGTCAAAAAGATTCCAAATCGGTTGAAACTGTAACTAATTTAACCACAACTTTTTCTTTTGATGAGAACATAACGGAAAATTCTGTTCTATATTATCAGTACGATGTTTCTGACGGTGAAACACCAGAAATTGTTGCACACAAAATATATGGTTCATCAGAATCTCACTGGATTATTTTGAAGATGAATGGCATCATTGACGTTAAAACGGATTGGCCATTAGACCAAAGAAGCTTATCTGTTGCGATTGATAAGAAATATGCAAACAACGGAATTTTAACGAGTCAAACCGGTTATCAATGGGCATTTAATAATACACACTCTTACTATAAAATTGAGACAAGAACAATTGTATCTTCTGGTGATAAAATAGTTGACGTAATTCAAGTTGATGCAAATACTTTTGCTAACATAACAACATCATCTGTTCAGTATACGCTGCCCGATAATAACATTGTGAAAATTGATACGACAAGAAATGCAAAAACGTATTATCAATACGAAGTGGAAGAAAACGATAAAAAGAGAAGTATTAAGGTTATAAAACCTGAACTGGTGACAACTATAACTAATGAGTTTCTTGAGGTAATAAATGTCTGATGGTAAAATAATATCCACTTCTCAATTTAAGGTAAAAAAATTAGCAATTGTTACTAAGTTGGGACCTGTAGATGTTTCTTCAATTTTTGAAGAACTGAATATTTTCGATAGTATTTTCACTCCATGTATTACTGGTAATATTGTAATAAGAGATTCAAATGGTTTGACGAATAAATTTTCTTTTGATGGTTCAGAAGTTTTAATTGTTGAAATGGGCAAAACTGATAGTGATGCAACTTTCAGAAAATCTTTTAGGATTTATAAACAGACCGAAAGACAATCAATCAATTTAACTTCAGAGGCATACATTTTGCATTTTGTTTCTGAAGAATTTATTATCTCTCAACAATCTAAAATATCACAATCTTTTAGAGACACCTATTCCAATGTTGTCAAAAAAATATTTTCAGACAATTTGGGTATCAGAGATAATATGATATGCTATATGGAAGAATCTGAAGGTATAAGAAAAATATTAATACCGAATATGAAGCCTTTTGATGCCATTAAATTTTGTGCAACAAGAGCTTTAAACAAAAAACAGTCTCCCACATTTTTGTTTTTTGAAAATAAAGTTGGTTATAATTTTGTGACTCTTTCGAGTTTGCTTGCTGATTCACCATCACATTATATTAATTTTAATATCAAAAATTTCGGTCAGAATTCAAATGAATTGATGGGTGCGATTAAGTATGAGGTCATATCTCAATTCGATTTGAATAAAAATATTACTTCAGGACTTTACGCTTCCACTTTTATGGGGTTTGATTACATTACTAAGAATTTTGCTGTCAAAGCAATTAATTATGACTCACTTTATGGTACAAGTGAACATGCAAATAAAACACCAAATATTGGAATCGTAACTAATAAATTTGGTTTGAAAAATACTGAAATGTATGACTCTAGAGTTGTTTTTTCTCCTATGAATGCATTCTACTCAGATAGTTCATACATTAAAGAAAATGACCCCGAATCTATCGATATTCAAGATGACCCCTACAATTATAGAGTTCAGAGAGAAGCATCTATAAGAAGTATTTTAAATCAGAGAGTTAAAGTTTTGATGCCTGGCAATTTTGATTTAACCTCTGGTTTAACAGCAGATTTGCAAATTCCAGTAAGAGGTCAGAACACCATAGGAAATAATGACACAGACTATTCTTTGAGTGGCAAATATATAATTACTGCATCAAGACAAATGATTACTTATCAGAAGCACGAAACGATTATTGAATTGGGCACAGATTCGAATAACAGAAAAAATGTTTATCAAAGTTCAGAATTACAAAATAGTTTAATGGATTCTTATGCTTAAAGAAGAAAGAGATATACTTTGGAGAGATATACTTTGGGGTTATGTTGTTGATGCAACTTTAGACCCTTTGAAATTGGGTCGGGTTAAAGTCAGAGTTCCTTTTAAATACTCATCATCTATACCAATAGATGATTTGCCGTGGGCTTCTGTTGCTGATAATGTTGGCAAACTTTCAGTTAGAGATACTGTCATGGTGTTTTTTGCTGATGGAAGCCAAACTGCACAATACCCTGTTGTTATTTCAAAAATTCCTGGTCTAAGACAAGGCATATTAACAAGCACAATACCTCTTGCTGAAGAATACTATAGATTAACTCCAGCGCAACAAAAAACACTTGAATCTTTTCCTAGACCTGCTGTAAATTATTATCAAACAGGTTATCCAGAAAGACCTCTACTTTCACAGGGAATTGTAGACGGAACTGCTTTAGGTAACGCGAATAATAATAGGGCTCACGTTTGCGACATTCGACAAGCAATGAAAAAAGAGGCCGCACTTGCGAGAATTAAATTTAGTGGAATTGTTACGAAAATTCGTAATGCTATTAGAGCAGTTTTAAAAAAACTGGGACTTTTACCTGATAGTGAATCTTCAAAATTTCTTGCATTAGCTACAGCAATAATACGAACAATTAGATTCATTCAAGAAGGAATAGATTTCATACGAGATGTTTCACAAGCTTTAATAGACTATGTGAGATATGTTCGTGCAATGATTGACTGGATTACGAATCTACCTAAAAAATTGGCAGCTTTTCTTGCTCAATGTTTGACAGAATTTTTGAGTGCATTGGCCGGAACTGTATCGGATATTTTTAGTGCGAGTGGTGTTCCTGGAGATAAATCAATAAGTGATTCGATAAATGCTATTCAAGGTATCGCGCTGGCAGGAAAAGAACTTTTCCAATCAGCAACAGAACTCGCTCAAGTTCCAGCACAGTTGGTTACCGCGATTACAACTCCAGCTTCACAAGATGATGTGAATAAAGTAAGTAATGATGTTAATAATTTTGTTTCTCTTTTTTCATCACAAACAGAGAACACTAGTAATAAGAAAATGCCTTAATTATGTCTGAAAATATACCATCAAAACCAATTGAAGATTCTGGCTGGACAGAACCAGAATCAGAAGCTAGTGTAGAAAATCCTCCTGTTTATCCTTTCAACAATGTAATGGCTACAGAATCTGGACATACTTTTGAAATGGATGACACCAGAGGTAGAGAAAGAATACGACTTCAGCATGGCGGCGCAAAAACTGGAGGAATAGGTTCGTTTTTTGAAATGCAATCCACTGGAGACAAAATAGAAAAAATTGTTGGTACAAATTATGAAATTATTGCAAAAGACAATAATGTATTGATTAAAGGCATATGTAATGTTACAATAGAAGGTGATTCAATTGTGCATGTCAAAGGCGACAAATATGAAAGAATAGATGGTGATTTAACGCAAGAAATTAAAGGAAAATACACTCAAACGATAGCCAAAAAAGCTTCTATTACTTGTGATAATAGTATGTATCTTGGTATCGGCGGCGCAACTCAAGGCATTTTAAGTATATCAACTGGTGATTTTGTTTATATTGATAGTAACCTTGCCGTGGGTGGAGAAATAACTGGTGATTTAATTACATCGGCTGGAAAAGTTAACGCCGGAACTGGTGTTACTGCCGGTCCTTTGGGTTTTGCTACTTTGTTAGGCGGCGTTTCGGCTGGACTTCCAGTTGCAATACCTGGTAAAATTGCGGCATCATTTTCTGTAAATGCTCCTTTAATTCAAGGTATTGTTGTTAGAGATATATTGGGAAGCATGGCTATGATGAGATTAACTTATAATTTTCATAAACATCCTGCACCCAAAGGAATTACTGGTTTACCTATTAAACCAATGTTATAATGGAGAAATTGAATGTCTAGTATTTTTGGAAGATTAAATTTTAATTTTGATGATTCTAAGTTTGGAAGCTCACTATATTTGCCTGATGAAACAAAAGAATATTTGAACACTGCACCGACAGAATTACAAACGTGGCAGATAAATGATATTGCAAATGGCAACATTCAGATGACTGACTACTATCAAAATCCGGTTATTAATGTTACCAATCAGCTAAAAAATAATGTCATAACTCTACAATCTGTAATATCAACAATTGAGTTTTATGATTATGTGGTGGATTCAGCTAATTTGATTTCTGGGTTAGCTAACTTAGTAATTCAAATTGAAGAATTTAAGAAGCATACAGATAATGTATGTGGAGCAAATTCTGCTTTTTCCACCACAAATGAAAGCGGAACTGACGCAGCAAACTATCCTGATTATGACCTTGCTGTTAATCTGGGACAACAACTTTTACTTTTAACTAATACATCGGATGGTGTTCAAAATGCAACTCCTCTTTTAGGTAGTATGACAAGTTTATTTGTTGGTGACGATATTAGTTCAAATTCTACTACTTTACAAAATGACCGTTTCACAGTGAACAATAGCTTGAGACTTGTTACCGTAGGAGATTCGTCAAATATTTACTGTAATCTAACATCAACCCAAATGAATACTCTAATAAGTCATGTTACAACCGCCAATACTCTTTTGGGTGGCAGGAGAGAACATGATTGGAACTTTTTCAGAACTGGTTTACAAGTAATGGACGACTATTATAAAGTTGATAAGTTAACGAGATTAGGTAACACACAAACATACCTTGTGACGAATTTAATTGGAACCGACAAATATAAAAATAATATATCGGCAAACACATAATAAATAGACCATGGCCACAATAGTTTCAAAAGTCACTAGAAAATATAAAGACTTGGATTTGTCTTTTAATATGCATCCTGTAAAGAAGGATGTAAATAAACATATCGATGAAATGGCCGTTATTAATTCTGTAAAAAATCTTATTTCCACTTCTCGATATGAAAGACCATTTCAACCATTAATAGGTTCAGGAGTTCGTGCCCTACTTTTTGAACAAATGGATGCCATTACGGCTACAGTGTTACAGAGGGAAATTAAACAGACGCTGGAAAATTTTGAACCTAGAGTTGTTATCCGAGAAATTTCTGTGTCTCCGGATTTTGAAAGAAATGCATTCAGTGTTGGTATGACATTTTTTATAATTAATAAAACAGAACCAATAACAATACAATTTTACTTACAACGAGACAGATAAAGATGGCTGACCGTTTAACTGTTACTGAGTTAGATTTCGACTCAATAAAAACAAATCTAAAAGAATATCTCAGACAACAAACAGAATTTCAAGACTATGATTTTGAAGGTTCTGGTTTGAGTGTCTTGTTGGATATTCTCGCATATAATACACATTATAATGCATATTATCTTAACATGGTGGCCAATGAATCTTTCATGGATTCATCTGTTCTCAGAAATTCTGTTGTTTCTCATGCAAAAAAAGTTGGTTATACTCCTCGCTCCGCTTCTACACCTAGAGCAGTTGTTAACGTTACTGTACAAACAAATAATTCAACCCCAGGTTCTTTGACAATACCTAAGGGTTATTCATTTTTATCCTCACAAATAGAAGGCAATCCTTATAGATTTGTTACATTAGGGGCGCACACAACAACAAAAACAGGAAATAATTTTGTTTTCACGAATATTCCGATATATGAAGGACAATTTGCAACTTATTCTTATACGAACAGTTATATTAATAATCCAAATCAATTGTTTACTATTCCTGATGCCAATGTAGACACCAATACTTTAAAAATTAGTGTTCAACAATCATCATCAAATAGCCAAATTATAGTTTACAACAAGGCCACAGAAGTCCTAAATCTTTCTTCAAGTTCTACAGTTTATTATTTGCAAGAAGGTAAAAATGGAAGATATGATGTTTATTTTGGTGATAATATAATCAGCAAAAAAATACCTGATGGTGGAATAGTTAATATGGAATATTTGATAACTAATGCAGAAGTTGCAAATAGAGCAAATAATTTTATATCGACTTCTGCTATTGGAGGTTTTTCTACAATAACAATTGATTCTATTTCACCAGCTTCCGGTGGTACGCCAAGAGAAAGTGTTGACGCAATTAAATTTGCTGCACCTCTGAGTTTATTGTCGCAGAATCGTGCTGTCACTAAAAATGATTATATAAAATTAATACAACAAAAATATCCTGCATTCGAAGCAGTCAACGTTTGGGGTGGTGAAGAAAATGACCCACCCATTTACGGCAAAGTTTTCGTTTCTGCAAAACCAAAGTTAGGCTTTGAAGTAACAGATACCGAAAAAGAATTTGTTAAGAACTCCATTTTGAAACCCATGAGTATTTTAACAGTTACACCCGAAATAGTTGATATAGATTACAACTATTTGAAAGTAAACTCTACCGTGTTCTATGAAAGAAATAAGTCAAATCTTTCAGACTCAGAATTAAAAGCAGGTTTAAAAACAGTTATTGAGAATTATTGTGCGACAAATTTAAATAAATTCAATTCATATTTTAAATATTCCGGTTTGAAAGCAACAGTCGATAATTATAATTCAGCTATTGTTTCAAATGAAATTGAATTATTTGTGGCTAAAAAGTTTAGACCAGCTTTAAATCAATCAGATAGTTATATTTTGGATTTTGGTTTCGAGTTGAATCGCGGAACAACGAGCGATAATTTTTACTCATCACCAGACTTTACAGTTATTGATGAGGAAGGTGTTTCTCGAAAATGTTTCTTTGAAGAAATCCCTTCTTCATTTACTGGTTTAGAATCAGTAACAATTACAAATCCCGGCTTTGGTTATACTTCAACACCTACTGTTACGATTGTAGGAGATGGCGCTGGTGCGACAGCAAGAGCAGTTATCGTCAATGGAAAATTATCTAAGGTTGAAGTATTGACGCCTGGAGTTGGTTATACCACGGCAGCAATTCAAATTACTGGTGGTGGAGGAAGTTTAGCCGCAGCTTCTGCGGTTCTTGAAGGAAGATACGGAAAGATTAGAATTTCATATTATAAAACGGATGAAATTAGTAGTCAGAGTACAAAAATTGTTATCAACAAAAATAGAAATGAAGGTATTGTTGGTACGATTGATTATCTATTAGGTAAAATTACAATCAATAATTTCCAACCAACTTCAGTAAATAATTCTTTCGGTGATATTATGGTTCATATAAGACCAAAAATTAGTATCATTCAATCTAAATTAAATAAAATGCTTGTTTTGGATGCGGAAGACCCTACAAGTATAACTATTAAAACTGTTATTATCTGATGGAAAACGTTCTATTATCAAGTATAGTTTCTAATCAGTTACCTGATTTCGTCAGAAGTGATTACCCAAAATTCGTCACTTTTCTGGAAAAATATTATGAATGGTTGGAACAAATCAATCGCGTTTCATATGGGCTTAATGCTTTAAAGAATTCATATGATATTGACTACTCAGATAGTTATTATCTAGAACTATTAAAAAAAGATTTATTGCCTTATTTTCCGGTTGAAATACAAGCCGATAAGAGACTTTTTTTAAAATTAGCAACAAATCTTTATAAGGCGAAAGGCACTGAGAACTCAATTAAGTTTCTTTTCAGGGCGTTGTACAATGATGAAATTGAAATCTATTTGCCTAAAGAAGATATTCTAAGAGCATCAGATGGTAAATGGACTTTGCCTCTTGCTCTACGTATTGATACTAATGACAACAACATTTTCAATATTGCTAACACTCTCATTGTCGGACAGATTTCTAAAGCAACCGCAGTTGTTGAAAAAGTTGTTCGTTCTGTTGACCGTCAATTGGGTATTTCTTACATTGAAGCATACGTTTCAAATGTTGATAGATTATTCGAAACTGGTGAAACGATTTCTTCTACTTACGTTGATTCAACAACTGGACTAGAAGTAACTGTTACTGGTCGATTAATCGGTTCACTTTCAGAAATAAAAATTGTACCTACCTCTAGAGGTCTGTTTTATAATGGTTATGACCCAGACACCAATTATGACGGTGACCCAGTAAGTATTGTCGGTGGTTTGAACCCAACTGCAAACAATCCTATTGGTGCCGTAGCATACGTTGGTGAAACTACGAAAGGTGGTATTACTGATATATTGGTCGTTAAAAGTGGTTTTGGTTTCAGAGACCCCGCAATCAACAACAATTCCTCAATTGTTGATTTCAAAGGTGGTTTTGAAAATGCACCTCTAGGCTCTGAAGCAAAAGCAAACATTTCACTTTTAGATACATCGGTAGCGAGAACTATCAATCTTTCTAACATGTCGGTTTCGACACTTGACGGTTTATTTGCTAATATTTCTGTAATAGAATCTAATACAATTAGTTCTATCTCGACATATCAACCATTCACTGTATATCCAATTTCATTTGTTCTAATTGAAGGTTCTGGCGGCGGATATAGAACAAAACCCACAGTAGAAACGTATAGTCTTTACAATGAAGATTTGCCAGATAGTTTAATTGCATCTTCATTAACAATCGCTAAAGGCTCAAATAGAATATCTTCAGCATTGGTGGACTTTACTGTTTCATTAGAAGCTGGTAATTATGTTCGGTTATTCATTAATAACAAGTATGAAGAAGTAAAAGAAATAACTTATGTAGATACTAACAACGTATATTTTGCTGATAACTTCCAAAATGACAAAACAAATGTCAGTTTGTTCAAAATAAACAGAAACGATTTATACAAGATTGGTTCAATTGGTAGAATAAACATCAATAATGGCGGTGATGGATATTCAAACGGAGACATATTAATATTTACTGGTGGTTCTGGTTATGGTGCTAACGGTTATGTTAACGTTGGTGTTGGTGGTGTAATTACAACTGTAACAATAAACAATCATTCAACTGGTGCTTATATTATTGGTGGTGAAGGTTATGATGCCAACAGTTTACCAGCAATTACTATTCAATCTGTTTCTGGTGCAAATGCAAACTTAACAGTATCGGAAATAGTTGGTGATGGAGAACAATATGGTTTAACTACGTCAAGAATTGGTGCAATTACTTCTTTACGTATTGTTAGCTATGGTTATGATTATGTCTCCTCTCCTATTATTTCTCTGAGAAATGCAGATTTGTCAACAACTGCAATTACTGAGGGTCAACTATTTGTTTCTAATACCGCAGTTTATCAAGGTACTTCAAATACTAATTTTACCTTCAAAGCTTTTGTTGATAGTTATGATAGTGATACTGGTCTTTTGAGAGTTTATGATTATAAAGGTACAATAGACACAACTAAGTTGTTGAAATCGGATAACGTTACAACAACAAATGCAATAACTGCAACAGTTACTTCATCAATATTCTATGGTGACGGAAATGCAAAAGCAAACGCCAAATTCGAAAACGGATTGATTCGTTATCCAGGAATTTATTTAAATACAGATGGTCACGTAAGCTCGGATAAGAAACTACAAGACGGTGAGAAATATCACAACTTCTCTTATGTGATTAAAACAAAAACGGATTATGCCAAGTTTAAGTCTGCACTGAATGATATTTCTCACCCAATAGGAACCAAAACTTTTGTCGTTAAAACGGATACTAATGAAGAAGATATTGCAATATCAAACAACACTTATTTCATAACCATAAATGATTCAATCGATACGTTCAACATTGCGTTTAATTCGAACACGGTTGTCTCAACAAATGCAACGGCTAATTTGATATCGAGTGTTAATGTTGGTGATACGATTGTTCTTTCTAACGTACATAAAACTTTGCAAAATACAGTTAATGTTCTTTCTGGCTCAAATGTATTGTTTGGTCATGCAAATAGCGTCAATTTTATTAATGACTTGCAGGAAGGCGATACGATTTATTTGTCGACCGGTAATACCACAACAATTAAGACCGTTACGAATTCGTCATATGCTATTATGAATACGATAATTAATGTTACATCAACAAGTGCTACGGTAAATGTTGTTTATTCTGAAATTGCGGCAGCAACTTCAGTTAATGCGAATACCATTATAACAAATACAAGATTTAAGGCTAATGGTAATAATTTGACTGCAATCATCCAAAAAGTTAGATAAATAAAAATATGTCAGCACTTATTACTAAAAATTTTAAGATTTTATTGGCCAAACAAGTTTATAACTTGATGGAAATCGGAGCCAACTCATATCTACCTACCGAAAGAAAATCTTTTGTTTATGCTTTTTTGGGCAAACAATTACCATGGAACTCTGGTACCGAAATTCCAGGAACTCCACTAGAAACTGTTAATGCTTTTAACGATTATTTCAAAAGAGGCATATTTGCAAAACAAGTTTCATTGGAAAACTGTTCTCTGGTTGCACCCAGAATTAACTGGTCCTCAAATACTGTTTATAACACATATGAAGCAAATACAAATTTTTACGTGTTAAATTCGAAAGACCAAGTTTTCAAGTGTCTTGCTAACAATTTTAGCTCATCATCAACTTCGGAACCAGAACTTTCACTGTCAACAACTTCACTTGAAGAACCTTACGTAGAAACTGCTGACGGGTACAAGTGGAAATATATGATGACTCTTACATCTCAGCAAAAACAAAAGTTTTTGACTTCTGAATGGATGCCTGTTGTTTACAATAAATTCGTCCGAGCGGCCGCTGAACCAGGCTCTATAGACATTGTAAATGTTATAAATTCTGGTAACAACTATACAGATGGAACAACACAATCAATTATAACTATTGATGGTGATGGAACTGGAGCAATATTAAAAGCAAACGTTTTTGGTGGGCAAGTACAAGATATTGTTATTCAAAGTAGAGGCAATTATTACACTTATGCCAATTTGACATTTACAGATGTTACAGGTGGAACTGGCGCTGGAGCGGCCGCAACAGTATCGATTGCACCACATGACGGACATGGTTATGACCCAGTTTATGAATTGGGTGCAAGCACCGTCATGTTTAACGTTGAGTTTGATGGTGAAGAAGGTGGAGTAATTCCTGTAGATAATGATTTTAGAGAAATTGTTTTGGTTCAAAACCCATACTTGAACGGAACAACAACTCTAGCCAGTGCTAATGGTTACAGTCTTTACACTAAAGTAAAAGTTTCACCTGGTATTGGTGATTTTAATTCTGACGAAATAATTTTTCAGGGAGCCACTTTTTCAGAGGCAACTTTTACTGGAGAAGTTATATCTTTTGACACCGTTGAAAATTTTCTATACTTGAACAACGTTCGCGGAACAATAGCCACCAATCAAGCTATTAAAGGATTCTCGACCGGTTCTATTCGTGTTGTTAACAGTGTTACACAACCAACACTTGATTTATACTCCGGTAAAGTATTATACATAGCTGATAAACTACCAATAACAAGAGATATTGACCAGACGGAACGAATCCGTTTCATACTGAGTTTCTAAGAGGAATAAATGACAACTCTATTCAATTACGACCCATACTACGATGACTTCGATGAAGATAAAAACTTCATGCGTGTTTTGTTTCGTCCAGGTTATTCAGTTCAAGCAAGAGAACTGACACAATTACAGACAATTCTCTCAAATCAAATTGAGAAATTTGGTAATCACATTTTTAAAAGCGGTAGCCCAATCGTCGGTGGTAAAGTATCTCTAGACAGAAAAGCTAATTACATATTGTTGCAAACACAATATGGTGGTACTGATATTGATGCCACACAATTTTTAAATAAGACAATTGTTTCTTTCGGTAGCGGCAAAAATGTAAGGGCAAAAGTTATTGCAATTGACACTACAGACTCAACAACTCCTGCACTTATTATCAAATATTTGAGTGGTGATAAATTTGCTGAATCTGAAGATGTAAGAGTTTATGGTGAAGATATTTTCGCCACGTTGAGAGCAACAAACGCAACAGGAGGTTCATTTGTTGCAAGCATACAAGAAGGTGTTTATTACTTTAAAGGTCAATTTGTAAAAGTAGTTCCTCAATTCTTGTTGATTGAATTGTTCTATAGAATTGGGAATAGTTCTACTATAAATGCGAAACCATCTTTCAAAATTGGTATTGAATTTGACGAAAACATCGTGGATGAAGTTGATGATACTTCTTTATTGGACCCAGCACAAGGCTCTTTTAATTATCAAGCTCCTGGTGCAAACAGATTCAAAATCAATACAAACCTTTCAAAAAGAACAGTTGATTCATCTGACGTTTCAACTTTCTTTGAAATTATTCGACTAGTTGAAGATGAGGTAATTAAAGAAATTGATTATCCAATCTACAGCGAAATCGAAAAGACACTGGCTCGCAGAACTTACGATGAATCCGGTAATTATACCGTTGACCCATTTGTAATTTCACTTGAAGAAGGTGACACTGCAAACGGAAAGTTTAGTGTTGTTTTGGACCCAGGCAAGGCTTACGTTGGTGGTTATGAATTTCAAACAATTGCACCAACGACAATAAGTGTAGATAGAGCTAGAGAAGTTGCAAATGTAAACGATTATGATTTGTCAACAAACTATGAGTCTAGTGTAGTTTTAGCCAATGTTCGTGGCACTTTGGATATTTCGACATATCCACAACTAGATATTCACTGCGTACCTCATGCAAGCATTTCATTAACCACAGGACCTGCGTATAACTCCACAAAAATTGGAACCGTTTATACGCATATGATTCGTTACAACGATTCAACAAATTCTGCAAACGGCAATTCACACACGTTCACAACATATACTTTCGGTGCAAATAATACTCCTATAACTGGAACTTTAGGTGCTTCTGGTTCTTCAGCAACAACTATTGCCATACCTGCTGCATTCAATGCAACTTTACCTGTAAATTCGTATGCAAATATGTATTTTAGAATCACTGATGCTGGTGGTTCTGGAATTTCTCCAATTTTGATTACAAGTTCAAATACAGCAACATTGAATTTACAATCCTCATTGCCCTTTATTCCATCATCGAATACATTCAGTATTGAATCAGATTTTACTGCTGCTGAATCTCTTGTCGCAAACGGGGGATTATACATTGCATTTGCTGGTAATATTGACGGCGATTCTAAATCAACTACAACAGGATTTGCATCTATTAATGAGCCTGCAAGAGCTTCATTGATATTCAATACACCACAAACAGCAATCAAAGCAAATACAATTTCAAACATGGATTTTTATGCCAGAAAGAAATATTCTGGCACAACTTCCGGTGGTAAATTTACCGTAACTGCATCTGGAACGGATACTTTTGCATTCTCAAGTGGCTCAGGCACAATTTCGGATGCTCTTTTACAAGATAATATTATTTGCTTTGTACGTTCTGATAGTGCAAGTAATGTTCAATTCGGTGTTACTCCGAATACAGTTATTGCACTTTCAAATAACAACTTTACAGTAACTTCAGTTTCAACTTCTTCTTTTGAAGTTGATTTAAAAACAACTGAAACAATTAAAGTTGACTTATTGGTAACAACAAAGATTAATAATGCAGAAGATGGTTCGACAGGTGTAACAAAACGTAAACAACTTGTTCCGATTGTAACGGGAATTGATTTACACTCTTTGATTCCATACGAAATGGATACAACTGGAACTGAAGGTTCAACAATTCTCTATTCCGCAAACACATCAGGTGAAACCGTATCTTTCTCTGGAGGTAAGATATTCAAGAGCATTGGTGCAACAAACTTCACTGAAACTTCAGCACTAACAGACTTGAGAACTCCAGGTAAAGTTGTTAGTTTACAAGTTCCTGATGTTTATGAGATTGTGGGTATATTTGATTCTAAATCACCCACATCAAATGTTACTTCAGCGATGTTGATTAATTCGTCACATAATATCACAAATAGATATGATTTTGATAATGGACAAAGAAAGACCCATTATGACCACGCAACTATCAAATTGAAGCGTGGAGTATCTGCACCGACTGGTAGAGTATTTGTTCAGTATCGTTATTTCAAAAGCTTGTCTGTTTTCAATGGTTTATTTACTGTTGATTCATATGCACAAGGTTCAAACATTGATTATGGTGATATTCCTGCATTTAATGATAAAGAAAATAATACACTGGTAAGTTTAAGGTCTGCATTTGATTTTAGACCATATAAAACAATTGGTGGCACATCACTTTCTGGTGGTTTAAATCCTGAACCACTTCAAAATATTGAAATGTCTTATGACTATTTCCTACCAAGAATTGATAGAGTTATCGTCAAATCTGGTGGTGAATTTGCAATCGTAAGGGGACAGGCTGCGATTCAACCCATAGCTCCTGTCATCGATACAAAAGACATGTTAATTTACACTTTGACTATTCCTGCTTACACGGAAAATGTCAAAGAAATTCGTGCCGATTTTAAAAATAATCGCCGCTATACAATGCAAGACATTCAAAACTTTGAAGATAGAATTCGTGGTTTGGAATACTATGTCTCGTTGAACTCGTTGGAAAAGAGTGCTGCTGATGCTAAAATACTAGACTCTAATGGTTTAGAGAGAGCGAAGTATGGTATTCTTGTTGATAACTTTAGTGATAAAGAACTTGTACAAGTTAGCACACAAGATAATAGAAACCTTCTTGATAAGGGAACTTTGTATCCAGCATCTCTGATGAGACAAGTTAAGCTACAAGCAAATAACGTTTTATTTTCTGGTTCAACTAAAGTTGTTGGAACAGGAACAAAAAAAGCATATATGCTTTCATACAGCACATCAGGATTTGCACAACAACAATATTATACAAAAGCTATTCCCGTAGCACAAGCACTTTTTGCAAACTTCAAAGGTGTTACTAAATTATTTCCGGAATTTACTGGAGATGTTGACACTGGAGTTACCGCAAAAGTCACTTTAAATTCCACACAAGGAATTGAAAATGCTTTTAACTTTGTAAATGAAGCATTCAAGTACATTGCTGATAACAGTCCTCAATGGGCAGATGATAAAGATAGTCCTTTTGCTCAAATTATAGATAGTCAATGGTACCAAACAAGAAATGAAACCAGTTCAACTGGAGTTGGTTGGCAACAACAAGGTTTTGGTTTTGTCACAACAACAAATGAAGTAACTTTTGCTCAAGTTGGCACGGAGTTTTCACAACAACAAATATCGACTTCTTCTTCACAAGTCGATGTAGGAACTTTTGTTACCGATTTGGCTATTCAGCCTTACATGAAGCCTAAGAAAGTTATATTCTCGTCAGTTGGTTTAAGACCATCTACAAGAATGTACAGTTTCTTTGATGACGTTTCCGTAAACCAATACATTGTTGTTCCTAATCGAGTAACCTTGAACGTTAACACAACTTTAATGAATGGTGAAGATGTACTCATTGCGAACACATATGCTGATTTGATAGCTAATGTTGCAAGTTTGGTTTCTGGTGGAACCTCTTATAAATCTGGCACTGTAGTGATGAGCGAAGTTGGTTCTTCTAATGTTTCTATTATTAATGAAAACACAACCATAGGTTTATCAGGTAAATTTATATATGGTGTTGATAGTGGAAAAGTTTATTCAATTTCAACAGTGAATGACCATCGTTCGGGTGTGACAAGAGGTATTACTTCAACAACAATAACTCTTGCTGCTGATGCTCCTTCTTATGACATTTCTGGAAATACACTTTATTTGATACATACTTCAAACAATGAAGTGGGAATTGGTGCATCCTTTACTGTTAGTGCTTACAATACAACAACTAAAGTTGCTACAGTATCTGGTGCTGCTTCTCATGCGGGCAAAGAATACACTTACAGTTTTGGTAATAATAACTCTAACAAGTTGGGTCAAATTGGTGGTGCGTTCTATATGCCTGAAGCGACATTCCGTTCCGGACAAAGAAACTTCCGTGTCACAGAATCTTTCAATAATTCTTATGACACTGATGCGATTTCTTTTGCTGACAAAGTTTATACATCTTCAGGTATAACCATAAACAAAACAACTTTAGTTGATACTGTTCTGAATGTTGACGTTGACGCAAAAATTATTGGTTCTACAACAAGAGAAAGAATTGTTGGTACAAGAGAACTGAGCAGTGTTTTCACGGCCGTTGGTCGTGACCCGCTTGCACAAACTTTCTTTGTTGATGCACAGAAATATCCGTACGGCCTATTCTTAGACAGTGTTGACTTATTCTTCCGAGCAAAAGATGATGGTAATATTCCTGTGATGGTTCAAATAAGACCAACAGTTAATGGCGCACCTTCTTCAGACTACTGGTATCCAGAATCCGTTGTCGTGAAGTACCCTAGCGAAATTAATGTATCTGAAAATCCATTAATTTCAACAAGTTCAACTTTGACAAATTTCAAGTTCGATTTTCCTGTGTACTTGAAACCTGGTCTTTATGCGTTTATCGTTCTAACCGATTCAGACGATTACACAATTTGGACCGCAGAAAAAGGTGGAACCACCGTTAACAACGAATTCGTTGACAAACAACCATATTTGGGCACACTATACAAATCCCAAAATGCGATGGAATATGTTCCTTTCTTGAATGAAGATTTGATGTTTAAGCTAAATCGTTGTGTTTTCCCCGCAACTTCGGCTACACTATATTTTGAAAATGAACAAACTCCTTCTCTGTATTATGTTGACAAATTTAAATTGATGGAAACTTCAATTAATCCTTCTGCAAGTATAACAAGTTTGGATTATTCTGTTGTGACAACACCAATTAGCGGTTCAAAAGAAACTTCGTATAGACCAATAACACCTTATGTAACATATACACTTGCACAAGATGATTTTTATGCTGTAGGTTCTCGCCGCAAAAAATTAGGAAGCAAAAACGATTGGACTGTAAAAGCAGTTATGTCAACTACGAATGATGCAGTCTCTCCAATTATTTCTGAAGAAAGTTTGCATCTTAACGTTTGGGAAAATTTCTTAGATAATGCAGAAATTACTTCGGATGATTTCACAATCATTGCTCCCGGTTCTGGTTATAGCAACGCCAATTTGATTACTATTACTAGCTCAACTGGTGTCGGTGCAAATGCAAATGTGACTGTTGATGCAAACGGCAATGTTGTTGCTGTTTATGTGACTTCTCCTGGTTCAGGTTACCTTGATGACTTTGAGATTTCTTACTATACACATCCAACCACACCTGCAACAATTGTATTGAACAGTGAATTTGATTCATCTGGTGGTCCTTGCCTAGCGAGATACATTACTAAGCCTATTAAGCTGGCTGACGGCTATGAAGCTGGTGATTTGCGTGTATTCTTAAGTGCAAATAAACCAGGTGTTTCAGAAGTTTCTGTATTTTATAAAGTGTTGTCCGACTCTGATGGTACAGAATTTGATGATAGACCATATCAAAAGATGGTGTGTATTAATCCTACTGCAACACCTTCTCAAGATTTGACCACCTATCGTGAATATGAGTACCGTCCATCAGCATCAGTGAATCAAGTTACTTACACCGGAACAAACGGAGTTACTTACGATACATTTAAGACTTTCGCAATTAAGATTGTTTTGACTTCCAGTGACCCAGCTATTCCACCAAGTGTAAGAGATTTGCGTATTATCGCAACTCCTGCGGAGTGATAGATGAAATTGAAAGTGGAAGGCACAAATTTTGTGAAAGATACTGCAACAAACGCCCTTCTGATGACGGGGCGTTCTGCGTTAATTGAAAATGAGGCAAGAAGAAAACTTGCTCAGAGAATTAACGGTAAAAATGATGAGATAAATAACCTTAAATTCCAAGTAGAATCTATGTCACAAGACATGAAAGATATAAAACAACTACTCAACGCTTTATTGAATCAGAGTAAAGAATAATGCCAATCAGTAATATTACCAGAACAAACACAGTTGACGAATGGCGCATACAGACCAATTTGTCGGCTAATGCTCTCAATAAAATTGAGACAGGAAATTATGATAAAACAGCAGGCTCTTTAAATATTGCTTGTACAGCCGTTTTATCAATCACATCTACGGGAATAGGACTTTCTGTAGCAAATAATGCTCTTGTTTCTGGTGATTTTACAGTAGGTAGAAGTATTGCTCTGGGTTCTGAAGGTGCTGCAACTGGTAACTTAACTGTTGGTGCAAATGTTTTCATTTATGGTAGAGGCGCCGCACTTTTTGTTGCAAATAGTGCAATTGTTAATGTCAGCATTCAAGCAACACAATCTATTCGTACAAATAATTTTATTGCTAATACAGATGCTTCGATTACAGGAACTGCTCAACTTGGC
>Ga0208362_1000098_pt1 | contig 27436 bp, 26 predicted proteins | sample LakMenEpi13Oct10_FD_150693 | JGI IMG/M metagenome (GOLD analysis project Ga0208362, IMG submission 150693) | Freshwater microbial communities from Lake Mendota, WI - 13OCT2010 deep hole epilimnion (SPAdes) | ecosystem: Environmental > Aquatic > Freshwater > Lake > Epilimnion/Euphotic zone ... | reverse complement strand
CACACCCGCGTACATCGCCGACGATGGGGAGTTGTGAGAGCGATGCCATTACGTCGTCGAACAGTTCTTCGTGACGTAGAACGTTTCCACAGATGTCGTCATTTTCCATCACTTCGAGGTTCGCCAAAGCAACGGCGCAACTCACTGGGTGGCCGCCAAACGTAAGTCCGTGCATGAATACACGATTGCTTTCCTCTAAGAAAGGTCCGGCAATGCGGTCGCTCACCATCACGCCACCTAGTGGCGCATAACCACTAGTAACACCTTTGGCGAAAGTGATCATGTCTGGCTGATATCCAAAACGATCAGATGCAAACATGTGGCCCAGCCGTCCGAATGCGCAAATGACTTCATCTGACACAAGGAGAATGCCGTACTTGGCGCAGGTCTCGCGCACTTTTTTCCAGTAGCCATCGGGAGGCACCAAAGTTCCACCTGTGTTCTGAACAGGTTCCATGATGACCATAGCGACTGTTTCGGGACCTTCTGCCAATATGCGGCGTTCTAAGTCATCTGCACAATCAAGAGTGCATGCAGGCAATTGAGAACACGTGCTGCATCGATAACTGTTTGTGTTTCGAATCTTTACGGCGTTTGGTAGCAGTGGTTCAAATGGCTCACGTAACGCAGGAATGCCGGTGATGGACAAAGCACCAAGTGAAGTTCCGTGATACGCGTAGTCGCGGCTAATCACTTTTCGTCGAGATGGTTGTCCAATGGCTGCGAAATACTGGATGGCAAGTTTCCAAGCAGACTCCACAGCCTCGCCACCGCCAGTGGTGAAGAACACTCTGTTGAGGTCTCCTGGTGCAAGCTCGGCGAGTCGGCCAGCAAGACGCGCCGCAGGTTCAGTGGTGTAGCTCCAGAGAGGGAAGTAGGCGAGCTTTTCAGTTTGCGCGCGGGCGGCTTCGGCGAGCTCGGTGCGACCATGCCCGATGTTGACGGTAAATAAGCCGCTAAGGCCATCGAGGAACTTGCGTCCGGCTGCGTCGTACACATATGCGCCCTCGCCACGCTCAATAATGGGCAATCCGTCTCGCTGGGCTCCAGCAAGTCGGGTGAAGTGGCCCCAGATATGTCTTCGTGATAACGCATCTACTTGGTCAAGGTCCTCAGGGGTCATATATGAACAATAGGTTGCGAGCGTGTAATTGCTTGTCCTTCGGCTCTGAGTGCCTATGCTTTCCTACAGGCACACCAATGGGGGAGGTCCAGTGGCCAGTGAGCGTGGATCAGTTGAACTTGTCAATGTGACAAAGAAGTTCGGCGACATGGTGGCAGTTGATTCGATGAATTTGTCGATCAAGCCCGGAGAATTTCTCTCCCTACTCGGGCCAAGTGGCTGTGGCAAAACAACAACATTGCGAATGTTGGCGGGTTTTGAACAACCAGATGCCGGACATATTCGAGTGAACGGTCAAGAAGTGCAAAATGTGCCGTCGTACAAGCGTGAAGTAAACACAGTTTTTCAGCACTACGCATTGTTCCCACACATGACAGTTGCGGAGAACGTTGCGTATGGACTCAAGCAATCGGGAACTCCAAAATCTGAAATCGCAACACGTGTGGCTGAAGCGCTCGACATGGTGCAGATGTCAAAGTTGGCAGAAAGACGTCCACGACAAATGTCTGGTGGTCAGCAGCAGCGCGTTGCGGTTGCACGTGCTTTGGTGAATCGTCCAAGTGTTCTCTTGTTAGACGAGCCACTTGGTGCACTCGATCGCAAACTGCGCGAAGAAATGCAGATCGAACTCAAGTTGTTGCAGAGCCGTTTGGGCATCACTTTTGTATTTGTTACTCACGACCAAGAAGAAGCGATGTCAATGTCGGATCGCATCGCCATCATGCTCGATGGGCATATTGAACAGTTGGGTGACCCAGAGACTGTGTATGAACACCCGTCATCTGCGTTCGTTGCTGGTTTCATCGGTCGAAACAATTTCTGGCAAGGCACAGCTACCGACAATGGTGCTGTAGCTGAAGACGGCACGGTATTCGTGGCTACACGCCCAGAAGAACATGTACCTACAGGGCAAGACGCCCTTGCTGCCGTGCGCCCTGAGAGTATTCATATCTCGCACGAGCAACCGCAGCAGAACAGCAATGCCGTGAGGGCTCGGGTTTCAGGTATTTCGCACTTTGGTGATGTCTTGCAATACGTGGTCACAGTCGGAGAGCGCGACCTACTGGTCTTGTCGCCCCGATCCTTGGCCCTGCGCCCAGCATTGGGCGATGAAGTGTGGTGTTCGTGGGCTCCCGAAGAGGTGTACCTCTTCTCAGCCCGACAGGCAGACGTCGTAATGGCAGAAGCGCATCTTGACTAGTCGCAGAAGCACTATGTTTAGAAAACAGATCTCAAACAACAAAGGGGAAATCACATGACAAAGGAACTTCGCATTCTTGCACCGGACAGTTTTCGGGAAAAGCTGAATCGACGCGCTTTCATCAAAGCCGGTAGCGCTACTGCAGGTATGGCAGTTGTGTTGATGGCTTGTGGCGGCAGTGATTCATCAAGTCCAGATACGACTGCACCAGGTGGCGCAGGACAGGCATCAGGCGAGTGGAGTCGTGTTATCAACCAGGCGAGCGGCACGTTGGCCATGTATACCTGGGGTGACTACGACGATCCAGAACTTGTTGGTGCACTGGCCGAATCAAGCCTCGGCGTCAAGATGAAGGTTGACTATTTCGCAAGCAACGAAGACCTCATCACCAAGTTGTCTGCAGGCGGCGGCACAAGCAGTGGCTTCGACATCGTTGTTCCAACCGGCCCGTACGTCGTGCAAATGGTGCAAAAGGGTCTCATTCAGAAATTTGATAAGTCCCTTCTTCCGAACATGGTGAACGTTGATCCTGCATTCCTCGGACAAGCATGGGACAAGGACAATGAGTACTCAGTGTGCAAGAACTGGGGCACTACTGGTTTCTTCTACGACACCACCAAGATCAAGAAAGAGCTCAATACGTGGCAAGACTTCCTTGATGCGTGCATGGGTGAAGCAAGTGGACAGTGTGCAGTCATCGATGCACCACCAAACTTCGTAGGTCCATATTTCTGGGCAAACGGAATCGACTGGAACACAGAAGACAAGGCCAGTATTGATGCGGCCGAAGATTTCTTGGTGAACAAGCTTGCGCCCCACATCAAGGCTTTCGACAGCTACCCAAGTACAAAGCTTGCTGAAGGTGCGTACACCTTGGCTATGGCATGGAATGGCGACGCGCGTCAGGCGTACTCCCGTATTGAAGACGCTGGTGGCACTCCGGAAAATTGGCGCTGGGTTCTCGGAGCTCCAGACACTGAACTCTTCATGGATACCTTCTGCATCGCTGCCGGAGCACCAAACGCGGAAGCGGCACATGCGTGGATCAACTGGATTCTGATTCCAGAGAACTCCATCAAGGATCTTGAGTATCACGGCTACAACACAGGCATGAAGAACATGGAAACCCTGATCAGTGAGCTTGCTCCCGACCTCGTCAAGGGCGACATGATCTTCTTTGCTGATGAGCAAGTCAAGACGATGCATACCCAAGTGCTGAACTCTTCAATTGATCGCTTCGTGGACATCTTGAACAAGGCAAAAGCTAAGGCTGGAGCCTGATTCTGTGACCGCTTCGGTCACATACAAACAACGACGGAGGTTGCGAGCGCCCAAGTTTGCGCTCGCACTTCCTTCGATTATTTGGTACGCGCTGTTTTTTGTCGTACCTATTGCGTTCATTGTGGTGTACAGCTTTGGGGCCAAAGACGGCTCCAAACTGTTACCAGTTGATCTGTCCAATTTTTCCGGCGCTAACTACGCAAATGTTTTTGATGAGACGTTCTTCAAGGTATTCAAATCCACTCTGAGGATCTCCACAATCGCGACCATTGCATGTTTGTTGATTGGTCTTCCCGTTGCATATTTGGCGGCATTCAAAGTTTCTGAAAAATGGAAGGGGCTCATTCTTGCCCTTGTAGTTGTTCCAAGTTTCACCAGCTTCCTGATTCGTACAGTCGCATGGAGAATTCCACTGGCACCAAATGGCTTCTTCTCTAAGTGGCTTGTGGAGATGTCGTGGATTGGTCCTCAAGGAATCCAAGTTCTTGAGACGCCTCTCGCGGTACAGATTGCAATTGTGTACAACTATCTCGGATTCATGATCCTGCCGTTGTTCGTTGCACTCGATCGCATCGATGTGCGTATGCGAGAAGCAAGCAAAGATTTAGGTGCTGGGCGCCTTTCCACTTTCTTCAGCGTCACACTGCCTTTGGCAGGGCCAGGAATCATCGCCGGTGTACTACTCACATTTATTCCCATGTGTGGCGACTACGTCACTGCCACCATCTTGGGTGGTGCAAAAGGCAACATGATCGGCTCAATGATTGCTTCGCAATTTAGTGGTGCTCAAAACTGGCCACTTGGTTCTGCAATGGCAGTTCTCATGATCGGTGCTGTGTTGTTGTCGATGGTGGTCGGTGCGGCAATTGTGTGGCTCGTCTCGTGGATTGTGGCTCATCCAACATCTCTGACAATTTCGTTGAAGCACCGCATGTATGAACGTTCTCTTGTGCGTTCGCGCGCAGGCAAAGGTTCGCTTCTTAAATTTGACATCCTTCCGTACGCACTATGGGCATGGACAGGGCTAGTCATTGTCTTCTTGTTTGTTCCAATCATGCTTGTGGTGTTGCACTCATTCAACGGAGGTACTTCCTTCACGATTTGGTCGGGACAGCCTGGCGTGAAGTGGTGGGGCGAGTTATTTGATGGAACAGTGGCGTGGGCAGTGTTGGTGCGGTTCGCGGTGATTGTTGCAATCGCTCTTGTAGGTCGCGAAGTGCTTGTTCGAAAAACTTCTATCTCCAAGCGTGCACTGAACTGGGCCGGTCCAGGTGCATTCTTCCTCGCGTTTATTGTGAACGGTGCACTTACAGACTCGTACCGAGGCATTTTCGATTTTGCAGGTGTTGGCGATGCGATTCGTAACTCATTCATTGCAGCCTTTGGTGCCACGGTGATCGCCGTCATTATTGGCGGCTTTGCTGGTGTATCCCTGGCGCGTCGACCTGGCATTTGGACAAAGTTCTTTATGGCAACAGTGTTCCTGATTTTGGTAACACCAGAAATCATGGACGCAATTGCTCTTGCAACGTGGTTTCCGCGGATTGCAGATTTTCCAATCATCGGTTACCCGTTCAAGAACGGGTGGGGACCATTCAATGGCGGCATGAACAAGCTGTGGGTTGGACAATCGCTCTATGCGAGCGCAGTTGTAACTCTTATCGTGAGGGCTCGACTTGCCGGACTCGATGAATCACTAGAAGAAGCAGCTGCCGACTTAGGCGCCACCCCGGCACGTGCGTTTCGCCAAATCACATTGCCTCTCATTTCGTCAGCGCTTGTCGCAGGTGGACTCTTGTCCTTTGCACTATGTCTAGATAACGCAGTTATCTCGACGTTGGTGAGCGAAGCAGGTTCCACAACATTCCCAGTTGCTCTCATCGGTGCAACTCGTAGCACCATTAAGCCATTCTGGGGTGTGGGTGCAGTGCTGCTTTTCTGCGTCACCTTGGGTGCGTTGTGGTTTGTCACTGTCGTGTTGAAGCGATCGGGAAGTTCCTCGTCGGAAATTGCCGCCACTTTGGCAGGCAACTAATGGAACCTCCGAGTAGTCGCTCCATAACAATTCAACCTCCAGGTTCGCCTCAGTGGGTGCATGACGCAGTGGTAACTGGTGGTGGGGTTATCGCGCAGCCGCAACATTCCACGGCTGCAGTGTGGACAGCCGCAAAGGACGTGGAAGGTTTGCGATCATTACTTCGTGACCACCCTCATCTGGAATGGGTGCAGGTGCCGTTTGCTGGAATTGAGAACTTCCTGCCTGTGATTGATGACAATCGAGTGTGGACATGTGGCAAAGGTGTGTACGCCGAACCGGTGGCAGAACACGCCTTGGGATTAGCGCTTGCTGGAATGAGAAACATCGCCGACTATGGACGAGCAACTCAATGGACAGGGCCGGTTGGACGGAATCTTCTCGGAGCAACAGTGACCATTATCGGTGGTGGTGGAATAACTGAATCTCTCATACGTCTTCTTTTGCCGTTTCACTGCACAATCACTGTGGTGCGAAGAAATGTTGAACACATCGATGGCGCAGACACTGTGGTTGGCCAAGAAAATTTGGTGGATGCACTTGTTGGTGCAGATGTTGTGTTCTTGGCATTGTCGCTTACGGCTGACACGCAAGGCCTCATCGGCCGTCCAGAACTTGAAGTAATGGAGCCGCATGCATGGATAGTGAATGTGGCGCGCGGCGGTCACATTGTGACCGAGGATTTGGTGTGGGCGTTAGAGAACAACATCATTGGTGGCGCCGCTCTAGATGTGACAGACCCTGAGCCGTTGCCCCCATCACATCCGTTGTGGTCATTACCTAACTGCATCATCACGCCGCATGTAGGAAACACACCTGAAATGGCAATTCCATTGTTGTCAGCGCGTATCCAGGAAAACGTTCGGAGATACATGCGAGACGAGGAACTTATTGGACTAGTCGACGTGCGTCATGGGTACTAACAAATCACATTACGAAGAACTTGGAGTACCCGAGACTGCGTCACATGCAGAAATACGTCGTGCTTATCGACATCTCATGCGCACGCTCCACCCCGACAGCAATGACGGCAGAGTTGATGCAGTGCGCATAACCAAAGTGAATGAAGCATGGAATGTTTTGTCGCAGAGTTCTTCAAGAAACGCCTATGACAAGTCACAAGTGCGTACCACCGGACCCGTTAATCATCAGCCACCGGAACCACAGTTCAGTCCGTCCTATGCGCCTGCACGGTTTCCGTGGAGAGGGATGTTGATGTGTATGGCCATCGGAATTGTCCTAGTTCTTTTTATGCACGCCACATCGAAGCCATCTGAACCAGGAAAACCAGACCAGTTGCTCTCCAGTGGTTCATGCGTGAACATTGACGCTCAACTTGCAGTGTTTGAAGTCTTGTGTAGTGAGCCGCACGACGGGGTGGTTCGTCAGTTAATCGCGACAGACCGCACATGCCCGACGGATAGCACCCCATACCGGGATCGCCAAGGTATGGGAGTTGCCTGCATCGTCACAGAATGACATTCGGTTCCATCAGCTAGGGCTCATCGGGTTTGAATTGCCCTTTGCAAGATGAGGGTGGTCATGTCGGGCTCGTAACAGAACTAGCGTTCACTGTGTGCGGAGATTGTGTGAACGTCCTGGATGCGCTGGTCAAGCAGAGGTGTCCTATGGAATAGATCATTCCACCCTTGTTGTGTGGGTGGACAATAAAGCCGTCTCTGAACGCGACCATGCAGGGCGTCTCTGTAGGCGTCATGCCAATGCACTGAGTGTGCCTCGTGGGTGGACAATCGACGACCGCCGCGAACTCGTACCGAAGTTATTCGTTGTTAAAACGTCCGACGAAGACGAAGCGCCACCAGCGAAGAAAAAGAAGGTTGCTTCTGCGGAGAAGAAACCGAAGAAGGCTGCCACTCGGCCTCGACCTTCGCTGTTTGAAGCAAATGATGCGCAACGTGCTGCTGAGAACCAAGAACCTGTTTCGTCTGTTGACCAACACATTGAAGACCCAGATGAAACCCGTGCTATCCCGTGGTCGCCGCGTCTTGCATCGACAGCAACGACACCTGATGATGCAGAGGAAGATGAGCCACCCGTGTTTGGGCGTCTCTTGGGTCGTGCGTTCGGACAACGTGCGCCTGAAGAGTAACTCATGAAGCATTCTTCAGAAGTTGTAATCGCTGCACCAATAGAGGCAGTGATTCCATGGGTAAGTGATCTTTCTTTGTATCCGCAATGGATGCCACTCGTGCATGTAGCGGAAGCAATGGGTGACAATGCGTGGGCCGTGGAACTGCGGGCCAAGGTGGGGGTATTTGCGCGTTCAAAGCGATTACGGATGCGTCGCACGCATCATGATGCAACTCGCATTGTGTTTGAACGAGAAGAACTCGATGGTCGTAAGCACTCGGACTGGATTCTGGAGATTGAACTGCAGCAAGAAGGTGATACTTGTCGAGTAGCGATGCACATGGCATACGGCGGAAATTTGTGGACTGCGGGTGTGTTGGATCGCGTGCTTGCGTCTCATATAGATGCTGGAAAATCAGGCTTAGCGCGGTTGGTCTATCGGGCGTGACAGAGTAGAGAGATGGCAAGCGATGCAGAGGAACTAGCGAGCGGGATTCGTGTGGTGATGAATGCCACTGATGTCTCAGGCTTACGACGTCTCACGGGTGGTGCATCACGTGAGACCTGGCGGTTTAACGCCGATGGTGAAGATTTTGTTCTGCAGCGTGTCCGCAAGGGAACCCCTGGCGGCTTGCGTACCGAGCCGGCTGTGTTGGCAGCAGCGCACCGTGGTGGCGTACCAGTACCAGAACTAGTGGTGGATGGTTCCCACAGAGAAGAACTGGATCGTCCATTCATGATTGTGCGAGCAGTGCAGGGAGAAACCATCGCCCGAAAAATTCTGCGCGACGATGAATTTTCGGTCGCTCGTCAGGCGCTTCCCACACAATTGGGTAAAGCAGCAGCTGCGCTTCATCGCATTAGTGCCTCAGAAGTTGAAGGTCTTGTCAATGAAGACCAGATTGATCGCTATAAGCAAGTACTCGATGATTTGGGAGAACCACACCCAGTGTTCGAAGTGGCATTTCGTTGGTTAGAAATGAATAGGCCAACCTCAACGCGTCAGTGCATTGTGCATGGCGATTTCCGTTTGGGAAACATGATGGTGAACGAACAAGGTCTGTCGGCAGTATTGGATTGGGAGCTTTCTCATATTGGTGACCCCATGGAGGACCTTGGTTGGCTTTGCGTACGCGCATGGAGATTTGGTGGGGCACATCCTGTCGCTGGGCTTGGAACATACGAAGCGTTATTTGATGCATACGAAGAAGAATCTGGCGTTCGTCCCGATGCACACATTGTGCGGTGGTGGGAAACGCTCGGCACTTTGAAGTGGGGGATCATGTGCATCACTCAAGCATCAGCGCACCTCAGTGGTATGGCGCGTAGTCATGAATTAGCTGCTATTGGTCGACGTGTGTGTGAAAACGAATATGACTTACTGGAATTACTGACATTGGAGAACTCATGACAGCCCCACATGATCGTCCAAGTGCCGTTGAGTTACTCGAAGCTGTGCGTGAATGGATGGAGAAAGACCTCATGGGCGGAATTGAACCTCGCCTGCAGTTCCATACCCGTGTCGCAATGAATGTGTTAGACATTGTTTCTCGCGAAATCGCTATGGGTGCAGACCAGTTGGAATCACACGCTGAACTACTTGCATCATTTGGTGTGAGCACAGATGCTGAACTATCTCAACAGATTCGTAACGGCGAGCATGACAACGGTTTGTTGGAGGTGTTGGAGCGTTTGCGTCCAGTCATTGAAGACAAAGTGCGAGTTGCGAACCCGAAATATCTGCGTTAACGCGGTTGGCGCGACTTCTTCATCTCTACGGAGACTGGTTGGCCAGCAGCCAATTGACCACACGCCGCGGCAATTTCAGTGCCTCGATTTTGACGTGTCGTTGCGTTCACTCCTAAGTCGCGAAGTAGTCGCTGGAATGCAGCCACTCGCCCTGGTGAACTTCCTACGGTGGGCCATCCTGGGGTGGGATTGAGTGGAATGAGATTCACATGTGCCGGTGGAGACAATTGCAAACATAGTTCTGCCAATTCGTGCGCATCACGATCGGTGTCGTTGACTGAATCGATAAGTGCCCATTCAAAGGTCACACGACGACGCTTTTCAAAAAGGTAATCACGACATGTATCCATAAGCATCTGAATGGGATAGCGGGTGTTGATCGGTACTAGTTCGTCTCGCAACGTGTCGCGAGCCGCGTGCAAGGACACTGCGAGGTTGACGGGGAGAGGACGTTGTGTCAAAGCGCGGATGCCAGGAACAATTCCGACAGTTGAAATGGTGAGATGTCGTGCGGAGATTCCAATATCAGCATGAATACGTTCGACGGCGCCCCACACGTTTGGTTCGTTGGCAAGTGGTTCACCCATCCCCATGAAAACAATATTGTCGATGCGGCGATCTTTCGTAGCCGCCTCGCGTGCGCTCCGAATGACCTGTTCTACTATCTCGCCAATTGATAAGTGACGGTTGAATCCGGCTTGTCCGGTTGCACAGAATCCACACGCCATTGCGCAACCTGCTTGTGTGCTGACACAGACTGTGGCGCGATCGTCGTAATACATGAGGACAGTTTCGATGGGGTGGTTTCCCTCGACGAGATGCCATAAAAACTTCACAGTGTCGCCATCTTCAGAAGTGGAGCGTTGTACTTCAATCAGGCTTTCAGGTAGCTCGGCATCAATCTTTGTGCGCAATGCTGCAGGCAAATTACTGATGTCAGCAGGTTTCTTGAAGTGTGTGTACAGACCACTCCACAATTGATTGAGTCGATACGACGGCTCTCCTTCAAGAATTGCGGAGATCTCCTCACGTGTTGGGTCATACAGCGATGTCATGATTGTGACGCCTCAATGTCGCCCACAAAAGCGTGCTCGCTGTGGTGAATCTCAAAGCCGAGAGAAGAGTAAATGGAAATGGCCTGAGCGTTGTCTGCGTCGACATACAACATGGCTACTGGCGCACCCTGTTGTGCAAGATGGTGCAAGCCGGCAACAGTGAGTTTGTACCCGAGACCCTTGCCCGCGGCTGACGGGTGTACAGCAACGACATAAATCTCACCCATTGTTGTTTCGGTATCTGTGTGAAGTTTTGTCCAACAAAAACCGTCAAGAGACTCATTGTCCCAGTGCATGAGGAAACCGTTCGGGTCAAACCATGACTCTTTTTGGCGTAATGCAATGGTCTCGTGTGTCCAGCCACCTTGTTCAGGGTGATGTGCAAATGCTGCGTTGTTCACAGTGAGCCAAGCATCCTCGTCGGTGGTGGGTCGAAACGGCACCGTAGTGAAAGATGCGATAGATGCAGTGACATCTTCAGGTAGCGGCAGTGCGCGACGCATCTGCAGAAGTTGTCTCCCTGGGTGCAGATTTGCTGTGTGGGCGAGTTGACGATGAACGTTGTTTGGCTCAAAGACCCACCAGTGCACATGGCCTCCACCCTCGGTGGCGACGATGTCGAGTGCTTCACGCAGTAGGTCGGGGGCGATCTCCATGGAGTCATAACGGTGGTGCGGATGAACAATAAGGTCGAGCGACCATGATTCATTTCCGCGGGAAATCTGGCAATACCCCACGATGTGGGAATGGCCATCGTCTCGAGCGATGATTCCAGCAAACCCAGTGCGACCACCTTCACGTAAATCGAGCCACAGATGATCATTCAGTGGGCGTGCGCCATCGGCTCTCCACGCATCAGCAATGAGATCAGAGACCTCGTCCATGCTGTTGGCGTCCATTTGACGCTTGATTTCGAGTGATCGCACGTCGGTCAGGGTACCTTCGTGCCATGGGAAAGCCGAGAACACCAGCAGGTCGTGCCAAAGAGGTCGCATCCAGGCTGGCTGTTCTGTACCCCGAGGCTGAATGCGAACTCACGCACAAGAACCCTTTTGAGTTACTGGCAGCCACCATTTTGTCTGCGCAATGCACTGATGTTCGCGTGAACATGGTGACGCCTCAATTGTTCGCGAAGTATCCCACTCCAACCGCATTGGCAGCTGCAAACCCTTCCGAACTTGAAGAGATCATCCGCTCAACTGGCTTTTTCCAGACGAAGGCGCGCAATCTCATTGGAATGGCACAAAACGTTTTGGATCGATACAACGGTGAGATACCAAGTGACCTTGAGGATCTAGTGACATTGCCCGGTGTAGGTCGAAAGACAGGCAATGTTCTGCGCAGTGTGGTGTTTGGACTTCCAGGTCTTGCTGTTGACACTCACGTGGGGCGCTTGTCGCGCCGGCTTGGCCTCACGGTGGAAGAAGATCCAGTGAAGGTGGAGAAAGTATTGAATGCTTTCTTGCCTCCCGAGGAATGGGGAAGCTTTGGATTGCGTCTTATCCTGCATGGTCGTCGCGTGTGTGACGCCAAGAAGCCGGCCTGCGACCGCTGCGAGTTTGAAGACATCTGCCCGTCCTCGCTGATGCCAACCAAATCTAAGAAGAAATAGCAACTATCGCTCCCGATGGGGCAGTGAAGTAGCGTTTCAGCAATGACAGCAACTATCCGAGCCGAACTTGGCGCCGCCGCAGATGCAATTGGTCGCTATCGCAGTCGCGTTGCAGGCCTCATCGAAAATGTTGAAGCCAATCACGAGGATCTCGTGAGTGCCATGTACGAAGCCGAACGTGCATTGTTGTCAGCAGAACGCCTGCTGATTCGTGCTGAAAAAATAGCCCGATAATTCAACGTGGTGTGACTAGGTTCTTATAGTGGCTATGTTCGAACCCCGAGACCAAATACGTGCAATGAGTGGATACCACTCGCCACAAGTCGATGTCCCTATTCGTCTCAACACAAACGAATCTCCCTTTGCACCACCAGAAGAGTGGCTGCGTCAATTAGAGGGAATTGTTTCAACAATTGATTGGAACCGTTATCCCGATCGGTCGGCAACAGAACTGCGCCGAACAATTGCGCAGCGACACGGTGTGCGCCCAGAACAAGTATTTGTTGCCAATGGTTCTAATGAAGTGATTCAGACAATCTTGCTTGCATACGGCGGAGCCGGACGAAAGGTTGCAACATTTGAACCTACGTATCAGATGTATGCACAAATTGCTCGGGTTACCGGAGCACAAGTTGTTGAGGGTGAACGACAGTCAGACCTCACGCTCGATGTTGCAGAAATCGAACGCGTTGTAAAAGAGCATCAACCATCAGTGACGTTCTTGTGTAATCCGAACAACCCCACCGGACTTGTAGAACCTGAACATAACCTGCGAGCTCTCCTCAAGATTGCTACGGGGATTGTGGTGGTGGATGAAGCGTATGCAGAGTTTTCCGATTGGTCTGCAATGGATCTTGTGTCTGATGATGTGCCACTTGCTGTGACGCGTACTTTCTCGAAGACGTTATCCATGGCTGCGCTACGTGTCGGATACGTTGTCGCGCCTGAATGGATCATTAAGAATCTAGAAATTGCGGCGCTGCCATATCACCTAGATGTGTTCAAGCAAGCCGCCACCATCGCGGCGTTGTCGTTTACGGACGAAATGGAAACGCGTGTAGCCACCATCAAGTCAGAGCGTTCACGTATTCAGACTTCTTTGCGAGAATTGAATTTGGAAGTGTGGGAGAGCGGTTCAAACTTCATTTTGTTCCGAGCTTCGGGAAAGCCCGCAACTGAGGTGTGGCAGTCTCTGCTCGACCAAGGCGTGTTGGTACGTGATTGCAGTTCATGGCCTCGCTTGGCTGGATGCCTGCGGGTCACGGTGGGTACATCGGATGAGAACTCGGCTTTCCTGCATGCAATTCGTGCTGCAGTGTCCTGATTCTTCGGACAAATCGTCAAATTGACAGCGTTCTTGATGCTCCGAGCGGCGAGAATAGAGCCATGGCACGTACAGCCCAGGTAAAGCGAAATACAAAAGAGACCACAATTGAAGTCTCCATCAATCTGGATGGCACTGGAATTGCATCTATCTCTACGGGAATCCCGTTCTATGACCACATGCTTGAGCAGTTGGCGCGCCATGGCGGCTTTGACCTCACTGTGAAAGCAGTGGGAGACCTGCACATAGATACTCATCACACGGTTGAAGACGTTGCTATCTGTGTTGGTGAAGCATTGCGTGACGCTCTCGGTGACAAAGCAGGCGTACGCCGATTCGCTAGCGGAGCGTTTCCACTCGACGAAGCGCTCGTTGAGATCTCACTCGACCTCAGTGGACGGCCGTTTGTTGCGTGGAACGTGGAATTACCAGAATGCTTACCATTAGGTTCGCCGGCTTTCGACCCGTCGTTAGCTGAGCACGCCATCTCTTCGCTCGCAACAAGTGCCGCCATGACATTGCATGTCAACTTGCGTGCCGGAAGAAATGTGCACCACATCATCGAGGCAAGCTTTAAGGGTCTTGCTCGTTGTCTACGAGATGCAGTTCGAATCGAGTCATCGGGGGTTCCCTCCACCAAGGGTGTGCTTTCATGACCTCACGCCTGCGCGTGGCGGTTCTTGATTACGGCATTGGCAATTTGCGGTCAGCGCAGAAAGCTCTTGAACGTGTTGGGGCAGACGCTGTTCTCACATCATCTGCTGCAGAAGTAAACGCGTCAGATGCTGTAGTACTTCCTGGGGTGGGAGCATTTGGAGCGTGTATGAATGCTCTGCGTGCAGTTGGTCTTGAAGATGTTGCGCATGATGCTGTGGCCAGCAAGAAGCCATTCTTGGGAATCTGTGTCGGTATGCAGATGTTGTTCGATTCGAGTGAAGAAGACCCTGGGGTGTCAGGTCTCGGGATTATTCCAGGTTCAGTTCAATGGTTGCCAGAAACAGTGCAACGTCCTCAGATGCAGTGGAATCAACTCACGATTACCAACAATGATCATTTGTTTGATGGTCTCGGAGATCATCCGTGGATGTACTTCGTGCATTCGTTGCATGGAGTCCCTACGACTTCGTCCGATACGGCAGCAACGGTGGAATACGGATGCACAGTCAACGTTGCGTTTCGGCGCGACAATGTGTTCGCTACTCAGTTTCACCCAGAGAAATCCGCCGAAGGTGGCTTGAAGCTTCTGGCGAATTTTGTGAAACATGCTGGTAACTCATGATCTTGTATCCCGCAATTGATGTATTCGGTGGCCGCGTTGTTCGGCTTCGACAGGGTGAATACGGCGACAGCACGGTGTATGGCGATGACCCGGTTGCTGTTGCACTTTCTTTTGTTGAACAGGGAGCCGAATGGGTGCACATGGTTGACTTAGATGCTGCTCGAAGTGCCGAACCAGTGAATCGACCGTTGATTGCCAGGGTCGCTGCTGCATTACGGGGCTCTGCATTGTTACAAGTTGGCGGTGGTGTGCGCACAGTGGCTGATGCACAAGAACTAGCAACTGCTGGAGTCACTCGTGTTGTGATGGGTTCAGCAGCAGTAGCGCAACCATCAATCGTGGAATCTGTTGCACAAGTTGTTCAAGTTGCCGTGGGTCTCGATCACCGAGAGGGCATTGCTGCAACACACGGTTGGACTGAAACATCTGGTGTTTCAGTTGCCGAGTTACTTCCACAGTTCCCCAGTGCATCTGCATTTGTTATTACAGACATTTCACGCGACGGCATGTTGGTTGGATCAGATACTGAAGGGCTCGCAGCAGCAGTGGCGTCTATCTCCATTCCTGTCATAGCTAGCGGTGGTGTTGGCGAGCTGAATCATCTAGTGGATCTTGCGCGTGTTGGTGGTTTGCATGGCGTAATTGTGGGCAAGGCTTTATACGAAGGCAGATTCAGCGTGAGAGAAGCCGTCGAGGTATTGCGGTGAATCAAGACATTGTTGCTCGCGTTATTCCGTGCCTAGATGTGACGAACGGTCGGGTTGTGAAGGGAATTAACTTCGTTGATTTGCGCGATGCAGGTGACCCTGTAGAGCTTGCTGCTCGGTATGACGCGCAAGGTGCAGATGAATTGGTGTTTCTTGATATCACCGCATCTTCAGATGGTCGAGCCACCATGATTGATGTTGTGTCACGCACAGCGGAAGAGGTATTCATTCCTTTCACCGTGGGTGGCGGGATTCGTCAACTTGCCGATGCTCGTTCCATGTTGCGTGCTGGTGCCGACAAGGTCAGTCTGAATACGGCAGCTGTTGAGCGGCCAACTGTTATTGCAGAGATTGCAGCTGAGTTTGGCGCGCAATGTGTTGTGTGCGCCATTGATGCAAAGTGGCATGCAGAAGAGAATCGCTGGGTCGTTTATTTACACGGTGGTCGCACTGCAACAGATATCAATGCTGTGGCATGGGCTGAGCAGGCAGTGGCGCTTGGGGCAGGAGAGATTCTGCTCACGTCGATGGATAGAGACGGCACCCGTGATGGTTTTGACATTGCCTTGACTCACGCTGTGTCTTCATCTGTTGGCGTACCAGTTATTGCAAGTGGTGGTGTAGGGACCCTCGACCATCTAGCGGAAGGTGTGTTGCAAGGTGGTGCTACCGGGGTTCTCGCGGCATCTATTTTTCACTTTGGCGAACACACTATTGCTGAAGCAAAGTCTGTGATGTCTTCACGTGGTGTTCGTGTTCGCCCAGTGGCCTCTTAGATATTTTCAAGTGCACACTGAAGTGCATTAGTAGAAATAGCTAACGCGTCCACTGCAAAGAAATGATCGACGCCTGGTGCATCGATGAAGTGAACATTGTCCCACTCGCGCATCGCTTCTCGTATGGTGTCTGGTGTGGTGATTTGGTCATGTTCGGCCATCACAATGACTTTTGGTCGATGATTGTTCGCAGCAACTGGTAATGAGGTCATCAATGATGTTGGTGGCGCAATACTCAACCAAGCGGCAATCCAAGGGTTGCTCACATTCATGGCCACCACTGAACCAAATGAATATCCAGACATGATGATGGGGCACTCAGGCTCGATCATGTCTGCGAGTTCACATGCTGCGGCGAGGTCTAGTCGTTCCGAGTCGCCATCATCATGAAAGCCTCCTGAGTTACCAACGCCCCGAAAATCGATGGCGATGGAATGGCAGTCAGCCCGTGAAGCGGCTTCTTGCAGTGCACGCACCACATGGCTGTGTCGGTCGCCGCCGTAAAGGGGGTGCGGATGGCCAATTATGAGGACAGCGCGAGGGGTTACGGCGTCAGTACGGATGATGTCGGCCTCAATTTCAACACCATCAATGGTTTGAATAAAAACAGTTTCAACTACCACAGGTCAAGACGGTACCGTGCTTCTGATGAGTAATCAGGACCAGACCCCCAGTAGCGCCGAAGGCAGAGTCATTGTGGCAACGCCCGAGCAGTTGGCAGCAGTCACTTTCAATTCCGACGGTCTAGTTCCTGCAATCGCACAATGCGCAGAGACCGGGAAAATCTTGATGATGGCATGGATGAACTCAGAGTCCTTGTCGATGACTTTTGCCGAAGGTCGCATGGTGTACTGGAGTCGTAGCCGTCAAGAGTTGTGGCGCAAAGGCGACACAAGTGGCGACAGGCAGTTCGTGCGTGAGGCTCACTACGACTGCGACGGAGACACATTGCTTTTTGTGGTGGAACAAGAAGGACGCGGTGCGTGTCACACGGGTGAGTTCTCATGTTTCTATCGTTCATTCGGTAGCGAGTAATTCGTGTCAACTGTCATTACGCCATCACGCGAAGAATTTATTGCGCTTGCTCGTGAGTACACCGTTGTCCCAGTGTGGACACAAATACTTGCCGACCTTGAAACTCCGGTAGCTGCCTTCATCAAATTGGTGGGCGACGGCGACGGCTTCTTGCTGGAATCAGTGGAACATGGAGAGCGTTGGAGTCGTTACTCATTTGTCGGCAGAAACCCACGCGGAACATTGACATTGCGCAACGGTGTATTGCATGCAACGGGAAACATTCCTTCCAGTGTTCCACTAGACAAGGGCATGTTGGCGGCGATGGAAGAACTTCTGCGCATTTATCGCGCTCCGTTGTTCCCAGACTTGCCACCGCTGCAAGGCGGTCTCATGGGTCATCTTGGTTATGACGTTGTGCGTGAGATTGAAGCCCTTCCGAATATCCCACATGATGACCGTGATCTTCCCGACGCGAGTATCAGCGTCATCGGGTCACTGGCTGCTTTCGATCATTGGCGTCAGCGTGTGTACCTGCTGGAGAGCGTGCCGGTTGCTGGACTCACAGATGATGAAATCAATCAGACATACGATGCAGCGGTTGTACGTGTTCATGAAGCAGTGGCGGACATTTCTCGTCCATTGGCCTATGTCGCAGTCGAACCACCTGTAGCTGGAGATGTATTGCCAGACACTCGTTCCTCAATGCCAAACGGTCGCTACCAAAACGCCGTTGAGGTCGCAAAGGAATACATTCGGGCAGGAGACATCTTCCAAGTGGTGCTGTCACAACGTTTCGATATCGATCTCTCTGCCGACCCAATTGATGTGTATCGAGTGTTGCGACAAGTGAACCCAAGTCCATACATGTATTTCTTGCGTCAACCAGATCTCACCATCGTGGGTGGCTCTCCAGAACCAATGGTGCAGTTGCTAAACGGAAAAGTCATTTCTCGCCCGATTGCAGGAACGCGTAAGCGCGGTGAAAATGACGAACACGACAGACGCCTTGCTGCAGAACTGCGTGAGAATCCCAAGGAAGTTGCTGAGCACATCATGTTGGTGGACCTAGCGCGTAACGATGTTGGTCGTGTGGCGTCTTATGGGTCAGTAACCATGGATGAACTCATGACACTCGAGCGCTACAGCCACGTCATGCATCTCACTTCACAAGTATCGGGAGACCTCAAGGCTGGTCTCGGGCCTATTGATGTGTTGCGCGCAACGTTGCCAGCAGGAACAGTAAGTGGTGCGCCCAAAGTGCGTGCCATGGAAATCATTGATGAACTTGAACCTGTGAAACGTGGACCATATGCGGGTGTGGTTGGCTATGTGGACTTCTCTGGAAACCTCGACACTGCGATCGCAATACGCACCATGTTTGTTGGACCGAAGTTCGCAAGCTTGCAGGCCGGTGCCGGAATCGTCGCAGACAGTGACCCAGCGGACGAAGACTTGGAGTGCCACAACAAGGCCAGAGCATTGTTGGCAACGGTGCCTGCAGCCGAGCGCATGACACAACGCCGAAAGGCAGCGGGCACGCAAGCATGAGCGACAATGCAATCATGTGGGCTGACTTAGCCAGAGATGTCGTCATCGTTCAAGGCGATGACGCCGGGGAGTTCCTGCACTCTCAACTGGCGAATGACATCGCATCTCTTGCAGTTGGCTCGAGTATCTACAGTTTGTTGCTCGAACCAACTGGTGATATTTGTGCGATTCTCAGAGTTGTACGTCATGCCGACACTGTCTTTACACTCGACGTAGAAGCTGGTTATGGTCAAGTCATCATCACGCGACTACAACGTTTTGTGTTGCGTGCAAAAGTTGTGATGCGTGAAAGTGATTGGGTGGTGCGTGCTTTTCGTGGGCCAGATGTACGTGCTTCCCTCGGAATAGTTGCTGGTCGTGCAGACGTGTACTGGGGGAGCGACAACGCCATTGACGTTGTAGCCGAGGTTTCTCAACTGCCAGCATTAGGCGAAAACGCCGAGGTTGAACTTGTCGATTACTTGCGAGCAGATGCACGATGGCCGAAACTTGGTGTGGATGTTTTGGTTGGTGACATTCCAGCAACTTCGGGCATCTTGGATGTTGCCGTGAGTTTCACGAAGGGCTGCTATCCGGGCCAAGAATTGGTAGAGCGCATGGCATCGCGTGGGGCGAGTGCGCCTGTTGAGGTGCGTGTTGTCTCGCGAGAAGGCCTTGGTGTGGGTGCACGGATCGAGAAGGACGGAGTCACGGTTGGCACTGTGACTTCCATTGGTCCCACGCTTGCTCTGGTGCGGGTAGCGCGCGGCTCCGAGGTGGGCGAACCGTTATTTGTCGCTAGTAATTCCTAGCGAGAAGTCCCAACGTCACCCATTACATCTGCTCACCGTATACACCTAGACTTTTCTCGTGCCTTACGTTTTTGCCTTCGACCACAAACATCGTCGCCCACCAATGGAGTTGAAAGATTTGCTGGGCGGTAAGGGCGCAAACCTTGCCGAGATGATGAGTGTGTTGCAGCTTCCAGTGCCACATGGTTTCACCATCAGTACCGATGCGTGTCGTGCATATATGCACGGAGGGTGGCCGAAAGCGCTTGACGATGAAATGACTCGTCAAGTCGCATCTCTTGAAAAAAAGATGGGCCGCAAACTTGGGGATGCACACGACCCACTATTGGTCTCTGTGCGTTCTGGCGCAAAGTTCTCAATGCCAGGAATGATGGACACAGTTCTGAACTTGGGGCTGAATGACAAGAGTGTTGAAGGTCTGGCTCGGTCTACGGGAAATGCCAGATTTGCTTATGATTCCTATCGACGTTTTATCTCTATGTATGGACGCATTGTTCTAGGTCTTGATGGAGAGGTATTTGAACATGAACTTGAGAAGGCCAAGTCGAATGCCAATGTGCGAAATGATGCTGAGATTCCAGCAGAAGTACTAAAACAACTGTGTCAGGTGTACAAAACGGCCATTGCTCAACAAACAGGAAAACCATTTCCGCAAGATCCAACGAAGCAGTTGCGGGGTGCAGTGGAAGCGGTGTTCCGTTCATGGAATGGTCCACGTGCAATTGCGTATCGAGTTCGCGAAAAGATCAGCCATGAACTAGGTACTGCAGTCAATGTGCAGGCCATGGTATTTGGAAATAGAGACGACAATTCAGGTACCGGAGTCGGCTTTACGCGTAACGCTGCAACAGGTGAAGCCAAACCGTACGGAGATTTTCTCGTTAACGCTCAAGGTGAAGATGTTGTGGCGGGTATTCGTAATACAGAAGACCTCAATGCGCTCAAGAAAAAGTTCCCCCTGATTCACGCAGAATTACTTGAGATATTTGCCCGACTTGAACGTCACTACAAAGATATGTGCGACACCGAGTTCACCATTGAGCAAGGAAAACTGTGGATGCTGCAGACGCGTGTTGGCAAAAGAACCGGCGCTGCAGCATTAAAGATGGCAGTCGACATGGTGTCGCCTACTGGCAATGGTCGTTCTGCTTGGAAGATTTCCAAGAATGAAGCAATCATGCGTGTCGCGGCCGACCACCTCGATCAGGTGTTGCACCCGCAATTTGCGAAGAAGATTCCTGCTATCACCAAAGGCTTGGCAGCTTCACCCGGAGCAGCGGTCGGGCAAGTGTTCTTTACGGCCGACGATGCTGCGTCAGCAGCGCAAAAGGGTCTTGATGTGATTTTGGTGCGCTCTGAGACGAGCCCCGAAGATGTGCACGGAATGATGATTGCTAAAGGAATTCTCACATCGCGTGGTGGATTGGTCAGTCACGCAGCAGTGGTTGCGCGCGGGTGGGGAACTCCAGCCATCGTGGGAGCAGATGCGGTCAAGATTGACGGTGCAACGTTCTCGGTAGGCGACGTTGTTGTCAAGGAAGGTGACTGGCTCTCGCTTGATGGCACCACTGGTGAAGTAATGGTTGGTCAGTTAACCCTGACTGCATCAAAGCCACCAAAGGAGTTCAACACAATTCTGGAATGGTCTGATGTAGTTCGAAAAGGCAAACTTGCTGTGCGTGCGAATGCTGATACTGATGAAGATGCACGTAAGGCTCGCGAGTTGGGTGCCGAAGGCATTGGCCTATGTCGCACAGAGCACATGTTTCTCGCTGCAGATCGTTTGCCGGTTGTGCGTCGCATGATTCTGGCGAGTACTCCGGAAGAAGAACATGCAGCGTTTGAAGAGTTGCGCAAAGTTCAGAAGAAAGACTTTGCAGCAATTCTGAAAGAGATGTCGGGGCTACCTGTCACGGTGCGCCTGCTCGACCCTCCGCTTCACGAATTTCTACCGCGTGTTGATGATTTGGAGATTGAAAAGGCAACGAAGGGTCTATCGCAGGAAGACGAAGATCTCTTGCGAGCAGCTCATGAATGGGCCGAAGTAAACCCAATGCTTGGTACACGTGGAGTGCGACTTGGGGTGGTGAAGCCAGGGCTGTATGCCATGCAAGTGCGGGCGCTCATGGAAGCAGCCGACGAAGTGTCGTCAAAAGGGTATGAACCCATTGTTGAAATCATGATTCCACTAACCGTGACCCGCGAGGAACTCGCATTGGCACGCAGTTGGGTGGAAGAAGTTCTTGCAGATATCAATTCGAGGCCGGTTCCTAAAGCTAAGAAGGGTCAAAAGGTAGTGAAGCGCCCCAAGATTTCGATCGGCACCATGATTGAAACTCCAAGAGCAGCGCTTCGTGCAGATGAGTTAGCGGAGTATGCAGATTTCTTTAGCTTTGGCACGAACGATCTCACTCAGATGACTTTCGGTTTCAGTCGTGATGACGTTGAAAGTCGATTGATGCCCGCGTATCTGGCGGCGGGTCTTTTGAAGCGCAATCCATTTGAGACCATCGACCAAAACGGCGTCGGCGAGTTGGTGTTTCTGGCAGCCCAGAGAGGGCGCAAGGTAAAGCGCTCACTCAAGTTGGGAGTCTGTGGCGAACACGGTGGCGACCCAGAGTCCATCGACATGTTCTATAGAGCAGGTTTGAATTACGTCAGTTGTTCCCCGTACCGAGTGCCTATCGCGAGGCTTTCTGCGGCTCAGGCTGTCATCGGTGGTGCCAAGACAGAGACCAAATAGTCATCTAGATTTGGTGCCGTGATACCCCCACTGCCGATGCTTGCATCTCAACTTGTCTCTGCCGGTTCCTCAAAGTCAGGAAAAGTCGATCTCGCCATCGAGGGGTGGCATTGGCCAGTTCTTATCGGTGTGCTCGGTGTCTTGCTGCTTATTGACATTTTGGTCATTCACCGTAAAGCGCATGAAGTGCACACAAAAGAAGCTGCCATCGAGTCAGCAGTGTGGATCAGTATCGGTCTCCTGTTCGGTCTCGTCATCTTGTGGGAATTTGGTGGTGCTGCGGGTGGCGAGTACTACGGCGGGTATCTCATTGAGAAGAGTTTGAGCGTCGACAATGTGTTCGTCTGGGCTGTTCTGTTCTCTCACTTCCAGGTGCCAAAGCAATATCAACACCGTGTGTTGTTCTGGGGTATCTTCGGCGCACTCGCGATGAGGCTTGGTTTCATCTTTGCTGGTGTAGCAATCATCAACAACTTTAAGTTCACCCTGATTTTGTTTGGCCTTTTCTTGCTGTACTCCGGAATCAAGTTGTTGCAAACGCATGACGAAGGTTTCGACCCGGCAAAGAGCAAGGCAATGAAGGTCTTCCACCGTTTCGTGCCGTCAACGGACAAACTTGATGGTCAGAAACTCTGGACGGTGAACGAACTCGGCAAGCGTGTAGCGACGCCACTCTTGGCAGTTCTTGTCTTGGTGGAAATAACAGACGTGATCTTTGCCGTGGACTCAGTGCCCGCTGTCTTGGCCGTCACTAACGAGCAGTACATTGCTTTTGCCTCAAATGCTTTTGCCATTTTGGGTCTGCGAGCCCTGTACTTCCTCTTGGCTGATATGCGCGACCGTTTCAAGTATCTCCAGACAGGCCTCGGCGTTATCTTGGCCTTCGTCGGTATCAAGATGACCTTGTCCTACTGGTGGCACATGCCAATCGTTGCGTCTTTGTCGGTGATTACCATGATTCTGGTCGTCTCCATCTTTGCCTCAATTCGAAGCGGCTCAGACGCTCAGCACTAGTTGACTCTCCATGGCACTAATGTCGTGGCATGGGGATTGCGGAGGATGATATTCAGAAGGTGCGCTCTGCCGTCACCTTGTCTGACATCGTTGCGCCCTATTCACAATTGCGCCGCACGGGTCGTACGCAAGTAGGGCTATGTCCCTTCCATTCAGAACGCACCGCCTCTTTCAATGTCAATGACGAGACGGGCCGGTACATGTGTTTCGGCTGTGGAGCCAAAGGCGATGTCTTTACCTTTGTCCAACAGATGGAGCATCTTGATTTTGCTGCGTCAGTAGAGAAACTGGCCAGCAAGTGTGGTGTTGAACTGCATTACACGTCTGGCGCAGCTACTGGTGAGCGAAAGCACCGCAAAGAGTTGCAGGAACTTATGGAAAAGGCGGTGGAGTGGTACCACAACCGACTTCTGGAATCGCCCGATGCGCGTACGGCCCGTGAGTACTTGCGCAACCGCGGACTAGCCGGTGATGTCGCTCGGTCGTTCAAGATTGGTTGGGCTCCCGACGATTGGGATGTTCTGTGTCAGGCCCTTGGTGCGCCAGCGGCCATGTTGCAAGAGGTGGGTCTTGGGTTCGTCAACAAAGCAGGTCGACTCCAGGATTCTTTTCGTGCTCGAGTGATGTTTCCCATTTTCGATGAGAACGGAGCAGCGGTTGCGTTTGGTGGTCGCATTCTTCCTGGGTCCACAGACCCAGCGAAATACAAGAACTCAACAGAGACTCCTATCTACTTGAAATCACGCACGTTGTATGGCCTGAACTGGGCCAAGGGAAATGTTGTGAAAGAAGATCGAGTCATTGTGTGTGAGGGATACACCGATGTCATCGGATTTCATCGCAGCGGTCTTGCAACGGCCGTTGCAACGTGTGGAACCGCGCTCACCGAAGAACACGTAAAACTCATGAAGAGGTATGCGCGCAATGTGGTGCTTGCGTTTGACGCAGACTCGGCCGGGCAAGGTGCGGCAGACAAGTTCTACGCGTGGGAAAAGAAGTACGACATTTCAGTATCGGTTGCTCAATTCCCAGCAGGGCAAGATCCTGGCGAACTAGCTGACACAAACCCTGCCGCGCTAACTGCAGCAATAGATGATGCGATGCCATTCTTAGGATTTCGTTTGAAGCGATTGTTCGACGCAAATCCATTACGTTCGCCTGAATCACGAGCACGACTTGCAAGTAAAGCCATGGAAGTCGTGAATGAGCATCCCGACTCCAATGTCCGGCGCCTATATGCGGGGCAAGTTGCTAGTCATACGGGTGTCTCTGCAGGTGAATTGGTGAAGATTGCCGACAAGGGCGGTTCTGCTCCTGTTGTTGTATCTTCCCCCACGCAACAGGCATCTGAGGGTGCTGGTTTTGTCGCATTGTCATTGTTGATTCACGAGTGGGATTCGATCGCACCGTGGCTGATTGAAGAACTATTTGCAGACGATGCATCGCGCGAAGCATTTCGTGCACTCGCAGATGCCGACGGAGATGTTCATGTGGCTTTGCAATCTGTTCTTCCCGACGCTGCGTCGATTATCGAGCGGGCCTCGGTGTATGACGTCACTGCTGACGCGAAGGTTGAGTCGCGGGCATTGATTTCTGCTGCTGTGCGGCGTGAACTAACTCGCCGTCAATCTGCGGCCGACATCGAACAGATCCAACAGGACCGTATTGTGCGAATTTCGTTAGAGGACCTCAATAAACCAGAAAAAGCCGACACGGCTGCCGTGCAGTTACTGCAGTGGCTTTCCCAGGCGGCGGGTGACCCCGCATGACCCGTCGGCTTCGTCTCACGCCTCCGCACCCGGACGTAGACGTGGCCGAATGGGCCACGCTGATTGCCTCGCGCTCAGATGAGGGCACGGTAGACCCCAACACAGTGGCCCACGTCTTTAGAAGTGTGGAACTAAATCCAGATCTGCTTCGTCAAATTGAATCAGTGTTAAAAGAACTCAATATCTCAATAGCCACAGTCGAGCCAGACATCTCGGGACCTATCGAAAGAGTGGCTCCGCCCAAGAAGGCGACTGCAACCAAAGGTGTCAGCGCTGATGCGGGTGACTCCACCCGTATGTACTTGCAGGAAATTGGTCAAGTCGACTTGTTGAATGCAGAAGGTGAGCGGACTCTCGGAAAAGCAATCAAGGACATGCAAGAAGCCAAGGTCGCTCTTGAGAAATCTGATTTATCGGCAACTCAACGTCGCGAACTACGTCTGAAGATCCATGAAGGTGAAGATGCGTTCAACAAGTTGATCAAATCCAACCTTCGTTTAGTGGTGTCCATCGCTCGAAAATATGATGGGCGCGAATTACAACTGATGGATCTTGTGCAAGAGGGCAACATTGGCCTGATGCGCGCAGCCGAGAAATATGACTGGGAAAAAGGTTTCAAGTTCTCAACATACGCAACATGGTGGATACGCCAGGCAATGATGCGTGCAATGGCCGACCAAGGCCGCACAATTCGGGTGCCAAGCCATGTAGTTGAACTGATTAATCGTCTCACCAAAGCCGATCGTGATCTCACAGTCGAACTCAAGCGCGAACCCACGATTGCAGAGTTGTCAGAGCGCACCATGATCTCTCCGGAGAAGATTGAAGAGTTGCAACAAATTTCATCAGTGACGCGCAGTCTTGACGAGCCAACAAACTCTGAAGATGATTCAGCAACCGTTGGTGATAGAGCGGCTGACAAAAGCGAAGATGCGTCGCCAGATGCCGTCGTGCAACGTCGCCAATTGATTGCTGCAATTTCACTTGAACTTGAACACTTGCCAGAGAGAGATCGTCGTATCTTGGACAAGCGATTTGGCATTAGTAGCGGTGAGCCTTTGACTCTCGATGATGTCGCTAAGCAAGAGGGTGTTACTCGCGAGCGCATCCGCCAGATCGAGCAAAAGACCCTTGCTCGTATGCGTCATCCCAATAACAGCCATCGTTTACGCAGTTATCTCGACGAGAACTAGCGGATTGCCCTTGGGGGCATAGCGTCTGCGCTGGTATCGTGTGATTTCCCTTCCGGGGTAGCTCAGTTGGCAGAGCAACGGACTGTTAATCCGTTTGTCGTGGGTTCGAGCCCCACCCCCGGAGCCAGTTGGACCGTCCCACGGTTCGACCCGCGGGCCCATAGCTCAGTTGGTTAGAGCAGGGGACTCATAATCCCTTGGTCGCAGGTTCGAGCCCTGCTGGGCCTACCGCTTCGCACACTACGATTCACCTCGTGACTGAGAACACACCGCGCAAAGCTTGGACAGAGGCCTTCGGGTCCTCTGCAATGCGGCAGGTGCCGTTCACCACAATGTCTGGTATTCCACTCGAGCCCGTCTATGGCGAAGAAGGCTCCGAGATGCCTGGTGTGTACCCGTACACGCGTGGTCCGTATGCATCTATGTATCGCTCAAAGTTGTGGACCATGCGAATGTTTGCCGGCTTTGGCACAGCTACCGATACCAACGAACGTTTTCGCGAAATCATTCGATCAGGAGGAGACGGGCTATCGACAGCTTTCGATATGCCCACGCTGATGGGTCTTGATTCTGATCACCCAATGTCTCTCGGCGAGGTAGGGCGTTGTGGTGTGGCCATTGACTCACTCGCCGACATGAAGGACCTCTTTGCTGGAATCGATTTGGGAGGCATCACTACGTCGATGACGATCAATTCACCAGCTGCACCAATTCTTGCGATGTTTGTGGCTCAGGCAGAGACAGCTGGAGTGCCTCGCAAGGCTCTAGGCGGCACCTTGCAAAACGACATTCTGAAGGAATATCAAGCACAAAAAGAATTCGTCTTTCCTCCACGTCAATCCATGCGACTTGTTCGAGATGTTGTTTCTTTCACTACAGCCGAGATGCCACGTTGGCATTCCATTTCAATTTCCGGTTATCACATTCGTGAAGCGGGTTCAACTGCAGCTGAGGAATTGGCATTTACGTTGGCCAACGGTTTTGCCTATGTGGAATTAGCAATTCAGGCAGGATTACCTGTAGACACTTTTGCTCCACGGCTTTCTTTCTTCTTCAACGCGCACATCGATTTCTTCGAAGAGATTGCTAAGTACAGGGCTGCACGGCGTATTTGGGCGAGATGGATGA
>Ga0208362_1000092_pt1 | contig 27764 bp, 42 predicted proteins | sample LakMenEpi13Oct10_FD_150693 | JGI IMG/M metagenome (GOLD analysis project Ga0208362, IMG submission 150693) | Freshwater microbial communities from Lake Mendota, WI - 13OCT2010 deep hole epilimnion (SPAdes) | ecosystem: Environmental > Aquatic > Freshwater > Lake > Epilimnion/Euphotic zone ... | reverse complement strand
TATTATCTTCGTTTGTTATTGTGATTTTATCTGTTATATTCATAATTAAAATTGTATTTCATTATTAATTTCACTATCTGTTTTGATATAAAAATATCGACCTATGTAGTCCTTGTCTTTTTCTAATTCGTAATTTTTGAATTTGCAATATTCGTGTATCCATTTTAAGAACGTTTTAGACGTCATTAAATTATAATTCTTATATTCACTCGTGAATTTAGAAATAATGTCTGTATTGTAAATTCTGACGTTTTCAAGAAGGTTTCCGTCTTCAATCCAATCGTAAAAATCTTTGTTAGTACTTTGAATGAATCTTTTTATGTCTGCATTAATTGAAATTGATTCAATCAATCCGTTTTTCAAAAACTTTTGTAAATTCTGAATCATATAATTATCGAACAAAATCCAGTCTTCAGATTGCCAGGAATCAAATAACAATCGACCATATTCAGTTAATGGATTTCTTTTTCCGTTGAAGTATTGAAAAAATTCAATTTCGTGTCTTCGTCTGTCGTGTGAAGTTCCACTTCCATTTATTACATAATTTGTTGTAATTATGATTTTTGGCGACCTATCAAACGGAACGAAAATTTCGTCTTTGTTTTTTCTGTTGATTGTAATTCCTTCAGTAATTATTGAAAATAATTGTTCAAATTCAAAGTTCTTTTTCACGTCATCGAATGCCAATACTTGCGTATCAATTGAAACACGTTGATAAATAAAATCACTTTTCTTTGTGTCAAATGATTTTCCGTCAATCTTTACAACTTTTTTAAAATTAGACAAAGCGGAAATCATTAAACTTTTACCAGATCCGCCGTTCGGATTGTCGTCAATTTCCTGGTCGTTTATTATGATTGCTTTTTGGTCTGTTTTATCTTTGTAAGAATGAATCAAATATCCAAGTGTGTGTTCTAATGCGTTGATTCTTGTTTCGTCTTTTGCTGAAACTTTTGAAACCATATCTTTAAAATCGTTTTCAACATTTTCAGATTTGACAAAGTTTCTGTTTATAATTTGGTTTTCCCAGATATAACCATCAACATCAATAAAATCAATCAATTCAACTTTTGATTTTGTAATTCTAACAACACCATTTAAAAACGGAATGAATGCTTCAGACTTTGAATCCTTAATCATTTTTAATTCGATTGATTCCAACATTGTCAAATAATAATCGCTAAACATTTGGCTTGATTTTGAACAAAAATTGAACACTTCAATTTCGTTTCTGTCAAGTAAGTGTTGCAACACGATGTCTTTGATTATATCTGTACTAGATTGATTGACTTTGTTTGATTTAATATGTACAAATGTCGGTTGATTTGAAGATTCTGGGTAATACTTTTTAAAACCTTTTCTTTCAAGCCAATATTTGTATTTCAATGAATCAATCTTTACAGAAATATTTCCTTTTTTGTCTTCATACTTTTGCCAGAAATCTTCGTCTTCGTTTATTTCGTTTATTTCGTCAATTATTTTTTCGTCGATTTTTAAAAAATTTGCGATTTCTGTCTTTGGCATTCCTTTTGACAAATTGTTTTTTATTCTGTCAATCTTATTTTGGTCTTCGAAATACTTTGATGACGGTGTTGCACGTTTATACGCACTTTGAAATAAAGTTGTCAATTCAAATTCTGAAAAATTACCATAAACAACGTTGTTTTGAACGTAGCCAATAGCATAATCGAATTGTACACCAAATTCACAAAGCGCCATTGCAAGAATGAAAAGATTGTTATTGCGTTCGCCTTCTTTAAATCCGTATTTTGAATCCCACCATTTCAACAAACGTCGAATGATTTCGTCTTCGTCTTGCAAAGGCAATAATGGTTTCTTTTCATAAACTGAAAATCCTTCGTCTTCGTTTAATTTGTCCCAAATAGTTGCGTTTTCATTTATGTAAACGTCTGGATCATAACTTTCAAAGCAAACACGTGAAACGTTTGAATTTTTAAAGTCAAAATAATCTGAATTAAAATATTCGCCAAATGCTTTGAAATATCTTTTATGATTTTCTTTGTCGCATTTCGGAATCCGAATCAATGCTTTCAATCCGTTTCCGCTCGGTGATTCAAAAACTGAAAAAACATATTCGCATTTCATTAATCTTTTACGTTCTTTTTCTTTTTTGTCTTCAGATTCATATTTGTCAAAGTCAAGAATGCAAAGACCAGAATGTTCAATCAAAGCGTTGTCGTTTCTTGTTGAAAAAGTTCCATTGAATAAAATTGAAATCAATGAATTTTTTAATTGTTTCTTTTCTTCGCATTCTGGCATTGTTCGAATCTGTAAAATCTTATCTTTTGACGCACCATTTTTGATGCGATCCAAAACTTTCATAATGTCCAGGTCAAACGGAACGTCATCTGTTTTGTAAAGTGATTTAAATACTGATATTTTCATTTTAATTGTTTTTTAATTAGACGCAAAGACGCAAAAAAGTCAAAAAAATTTGTGTCGTGTCGTTTTTTTTTCGTTGTGGTTTGTTAATAAGAATTTTGCGTCATTGTATTACACGTTTAAATGCTTTGTCAATTTTATTGTTGTCGTGCAAATATACATTTTTGACTTTTAAAAGCCATTCATAAAAATTAGACATTTGCTGAATGTCAGATTTTTTCTTTGATTGATTTAAGATATTTGATTTCATTGTCGATTTCTGTTTTAAGTGTTGGAATGAATGTTGTCGGTATTTTTCCGAACTGAAAAAAGATTGCGTTGTAAATTGTTGTGGTTCTTTTTCCAATTTTCTCAATTGCTCGATTTCGAATGTGCGACGGAATCGATTTGTAAGTTTCTGGCTTCATTAAAATTTTAGTTTTGAATTAATATTGTAAAAACTAACTAATTTGTCATAAATGAATTGATTGTCATTTGCTAAAATAAAAAGTTTTTCAAAAAAATCATTGTTTTTTAAATTAATTTTTTGTTTCAATTCATCGTTTTCAAGTTTCAATTCGTCAATTTTATTTTGATATTCTAAAAATTTAAAATCAAATCCTTCATTCAATAGTTTTAATTTATTTTCAATTCGTCGAATATGTGGCAAATGATTTATAATTTTATACAAATTAAGTAAGTGCGAAATCGAACAATGTTTCATATTTATTGTGTCGCCAATACTTTGTAAAGTAAAATTTTGTTGTCTTAAAATATTACAAAAAATCGCTTTGATTTCTACAATTTCACGTCTTCGTGATGGTTTACTTATATCGATTCCAGTAATTGTTGTAATGTCTTTTAAAAGTTTTATGTTTTCCATTGATTTAAATTAAATAATTTTTTTCTTTTGCGATTTCATAATCAAAATGCCAAGAATCGTTTGTGCCTTGTGCAAGTCTGTAAAGTATACCATTTGTTGAAACTTGTAAACCAGTTACAATTCTTGTTTTTTGGTCGTCATCTGTGATTAAAAAAACACAATCTTGCAAATTGAATTTATTATTGATTTCCATAATATAAAAAACGATTGACCTATACATCGTGAGGTGATTTTATTAAAAAATGTCTTCAACTGAAACTTCTTCGTCTTCAATTACTTCAATTGATTTTGCCAAATATGAATCAATGTATTTTCTCAATTCATTGTAAGCATTATCGGCTTGAATTGCCTGGTCTGCTGACAAAGTATGTGCAAATTTAAATTCTGGAATCGAATATTCGACTTTTCCTTTTTTCAATTCAATTGCGTTTGAAACTTGAATCCATTCATCACTTAAACGTGAACGTGATTTTTGTGTGAAATCGCCCCAAGATTGAACCGAACTTCCTTTGATGTTTACGTTTGCAATTTCGCCAGATTCTAACATAATGTAAATTGATTTCGTGTAATGACCGCCCATTGCAACAATAGTTTCTTTGATGTCTTTATAGATACCTTTTACCGATTGATTGCCTTTGAAAAGTCTAACATTGATTTCGTCATTACCGATTGATTTCACTTCGTTTGAATAAACACCAGATTGATTTTTGTCGTTCCAACCTTTGATTGTGTGAAATTCCATAAGTGTCAAAAACTTAAACGGCAATTCAATTTTTACATTTTCTTTTTTTTCTTTGTCATAATATGCAAAGGTTTTGTCGTCTGATTTCCATTCAAAATAATACTTTGTTGGATTTGAACTTTGTGTCTGAAATTCTGCTTGTCTGCTCATTTGATTAAAAATTAATTGTTATACTTGATTTTCTTGGTGTTGTTGATACTTTTGGAACAATGTTTCCGTACATATCTGGTACTTCCATTCTTTGTGCCAATTTTAAAAGTTCTTCACGTTCTTTTAATTGTTTCTTAAATTCTCGATAAACTTCGTCTTCTTCGTAATTGATAACGAATCCGCCTTGAACTGGATTGAACTCGACATTGTTCAATGTGGTTTTTTCTGTCAATGTAATTTGTTCACGAAGTTGTGAATCCATCGCATTGATAGTTTCTTTAATCTTTGCGACTTTTGTCCAAAATTCAATTTTGTCAATTTCGCCATTCTGAAGAACTTCATTCACGATTTCTTTTCCTCGTGAAATATAATCTTTTTTACCGAAATGAATCGGAAAAGATTCTTGTTCTCGCATTAATTCAAAAAGTTGTTTGCTCATTTTAATTTGATTTTAAATTGTTATTGTTATCGTTTTTATTTATTTCGTAAATGGTATAAATTACAAGCGCAATTGTGATCCATATTTTCAAACTTAAATTTTCAGTGTGCAATGCTATAAAAGCAAATAATAAAATAGTAAATGTTTTCATAATTTTAGTTATTAAAAAAAGTATTAATTTTTTCGATGTTCAATTCCAAATCAAATATTTGATTTAAATAAAAACAATCTTTTAAAGTTAATTCAGTCCAGGAAATTTTGTTGTCTAATGAATAAAGTAAAAAATTTGACATTTCTGTTTTGTCATTTAAAAGAATCATTCTATTTTCTAATGACATTTTTTGTGATAATTTTTTCATAATATTTGATTTTTTAATTGTTATTTCTTTGACAAATATAAGACGTTTTTTATTAATACAAAATAAATTATTAAAAAAGATGAAAAAAAACGCTAATTTATAATGATTCTAAATAATAAAGATTAAAAAATATGCGTCAATCTGGCAATTTGTCCGAAGTTTTTATGGTGTAAAAATCCCTCAATCGCTTTTGGTGCGTGTTGATACCCGTTTCGATGGTGCCAAGAATCGGTTCCACTTGGTGAACGAAGACTTTCAATCGTGCAACCGATAAAATCTTTTGCAATTTTGTGGTGAACGTGGTGTGTGTAGATATATCGGTGCTTTGAATTTGTCCAGTTTTTTGATTCTGAAGCCATAAGCAAAGGTAAATTTTCTAATTTTGCGCCGTCGCCGTGAGTAGAACCAATAAGATTATCGTAATATTTGTAATATTTACGATGCGAAATTGATACGTCAAACGTTATATTGATGCAATCTTTAAAATAAGACTGAATAACTTGAGCCAGGAAAAATCCGTTTGTGTAATCGTGATTACTTGGATTGAAAACAAAGTGAACGTCTGCAACTGGAATCAACATTTTTAAAACATCGACATATAATTGCTTTGCAATCATAAAATTTTCGTACCACATTCCGTCTGTGTCTTGCGGTGTTCCACTTGTCGTTGTTCGTTTTGGATTGTCAATGTGTAGAATATCATTTCCGCCAATAAAAACAATTTTGTCAATATTGAATCCAGACGATTTGTCAAGAATACCTTTGACACCTTCTAAAGTTCTTTGAACGGCAATATTTTGATTATATTTTTCGCCAGTTTCCCACTCGTTGCAAAGTTTCCCAATATGAATGTCGGCCGGACTTAAAACAAGACAATGTCCGTCTTTTATGTACGACCTTTCAAATACTGGAAATATAGGTGTGAATTTTTGCAAGTCTTCAATCAACGCATCGGCTAATTGTTTAAATTCTTTTTCTTCGGGTTTCTCAAAAAGTGGGTTTGTAACACGAACTGATTCGGTTTTTGTTTTCAACCATAGCATCGGTGCAGTTGTTGGATCAACTCCAACGTTTTGACACGCTTCAATAATACCCTTTGAATTGATTTGTCTTCTAATGTAAAAACGCAGAGTGTCTTTTTCAGTACTCGACAATTTTAAATCGTGTTTTTTAATGATAAAATTTAAATTATCAATGTGATTTAAACTAAAATCAATGTCATTGTAGTATTGTTTTGAGTCCATAAGTGGTTTTTAATTTGCGAAATATACAAATTTTTATTTAGTTTTCCACAAATTGTAAGAAAATAAAATTGCAAAGTGCGGTTTTTCTGTAAATGGTACGTTCATTTGAAGTGCAAAATTGATTTTTGAAGTACCAAAATTTAAGTTTGTGAACAAATAAGGTGTATTTATAAACCAGGAACCACCAACATTTTGCGAAAATCTGTATTTGTCAATCAACAATTTTCTTTGATTCTCAATAATATCGTTTTGTTCGGTTTGTTTTTGCTCAAATAATGCAATTAAATCGTTTTGTTTTTTAACCTGGTCTTTGCAAGTGTCAAACTGAAGTAATTCTTTGACAATATTTCTTGCATAATCAATTGGTATTTTTATTATTGTATCGTTTTGACAAAAATTCTTCGATGTCGTTATGCTGAAAAGTATCAACAAAATCAATTTTAACTTCTTCATATTTTATAATATTAGATTTTGTCTGAATTATTTCTTTTTCAATTGAATCAATTTTCTTTTCGCTTTGAATGATGTCATTTTCTTGCGTTTTGCGACTACTTCTAAACAATAATAATAAAAGTATTACAATGATATAAATAATGTCCCTATATTGAAAAATAATACTTCGATTCGTCTTGACGACGTTTAACAAGTCCAGATAGAACTTTGCCATTTGCTTTTGTCCATTTTCTAAATTCATTTTCAATTTGTTTGTCGTTTGGATTTGCATTTACTATTTTTAATAATGTCGATTTTTTAAAGTTTGCAACACCTACATTGTAGGCAAATGAAACCAACGCATTGAATTGTCTTTGATTGACTTCAGAAACAACGCTTTGTGATACAGATTTTGCAAATCGGTCCGCAATTTCTTTGAACATTTCGAATGCACGTTCTTTTGTAATTGGTTCATCTAACAATGTAACACGTTTTCCGTCTTCGTAATACGTATTACCATAGCCAATTGTCGGAACTTTCGCTGGACACAAATAAGGTTTTAAAACAAGACCTTCGTGTTTTGTGATTAAATTATATCCTTCATTATTCAATTTCATTCTTGATGTATTTAGCACGTTGAATTGTGGTTTTTAAAAGTTTCCAAATATTGACATTGAATGCAACTTCAAAATTTTCTTTGATTGAAGTCATTTCAATAAATATCAAAATTATTGCAACTACTTTTGTAAAAAAATTATCTATTTCAAACCATATCTTGAAGAACTCGCCAAGCAAAAATTTGTCCATTGCAAACAATAGTAAAATTGCCATTTCATACAACACAAATTTTGACACAATGTTTGACATTCGTCTTGACGTGATTTCTTCTTTAATTCTAATTGCTTTGAAAATACCAAATATCGTGTCAAGTGCAATTGCAACACCGACCGCAATCAAAAGTCCTTTTATTGGTGCAAAAAAAAGACAAAAAGAAACAAGAATATAATTTAAAATTGATTTCATTATTGAAATATTGGCATATAAAAAAATTGTACGTTAGTTGCATCATATATTTTAATCCATTGCACAGGTGTAATTGGATTTGATGGACTACCATTATTTAAAATAGAATCTGTTGAAACTAAATAATTACCATTATTTAAACCAAATATATTTCCAGTATTATTTGTCAAAACCGATCCATCTGCATTTGAAGATAAACCAATCATATTTCCTCCAAAATTACAACCTATTCTTACACTATCTTCAAATCTAAAACCTGTGTCGTGTACTGGGTTTGTATATGATAAAGTTCCAGTTCCTTCATTAATTAAAGAATTTGTTAAAACTCCAGAAGGACCAAATTTCGCAAGTTTGTCTTCGGTCCCACTTCCAGTAACAACTTCTATATTACCGCTTTCTAAAATAGTACTTCCATTTATAGTTTTAATATTTGTGCCAGAAACAAGCGTGTCTTGTTTTGAAGTCAAAGAATCAAAAACACCATTTGAACTAACTGGGTTTGAACTTCCGTCAGTTGGTATCGAATCAACATTTGGAATGTTACTTGTCAATGCAATTGTTCCGCTTTCATTTGGCAAATAATGGTCTCGAGTAGCACTTAAACCACTTGTGTACAAATTTGATTGAATTGTGTCAGTTTTATGTATTTGCATAAATCCATCTTCAATAACAAGCAATTTATGATTATCCGAATCTTCAATATGAAAATTTCCGTCTGTATAATGAATACTTCCATAATTGTCATTCGGTTCATCATACAAAAATACTTTGTTAGTATATAAATCATTTGTTCCAATATTTAAGTCATTTGTTGCACCCGTATATGGAACCAAATTTATATTTCCAGAACCCAACAAAGACGCTGAATTTATTGTTTTGATATTTGTACCAGAAACAAGCGTGTCTTGTTTTGCATTCAATGCAGTTTGCGTTGCCGTTGAAACTGGTTTGTTTGCATCTGAAGTATTATCAACGTTTCCAAGTCCAACATCTGATTTCGTTAAATCAATATTGCCAGAACCAAGCAAAGATTGTCCTTCTAATGTTTTAATATTTGTACCAGAAACAAGTGTGTCTTGTTTTGTAGTATCTAAATCGTCAAAATTTTCGTTGCATTTTATAAACGCACTTCTTAACGGATCGCCATTTCCATCATTTGCTGATGCCCCTACATTTATATTTTGAATTGCCATAAATCGCTTGTTATATTTGTGTTATCTGTTGTTATTTTAGTACTCGATGAATCAATTATGTCTGAAATCTTTTCTTTTATTATTTTTATTGTGTCAAAAATTGACATTGAAATTTTAAAAACCGAATCCATTTAACTTATTTTTACATAAATCGGTTCATTTTCTGTTAATTGGCTTTCAAATTTAACGTATATTTTTGAACTTCCAACGTAAATATTAAACACATTTTCTTTTAAATCTACACTTTTAAACATTACAAAATTTTCATTGTCGACACTTATATAAAAATTCAATCTTTGTTTGTAATCTTTTAAACCATTACAAGTAATCGTGTGAAGTCCTTCAACGTTTATTGTTTGCGATGTCGTTTCTGTCGTTACTCCGTTTAATAGTGTTTGCATTTTTTAAAAATAGTTTTAATTTTTTGATATTTTCTTCAGTTCTTTTATCTACTTTTCGCATTTTTAATATGGATTTTGTAAGTACCATTTCCCGCAAACTAATTTTGATTTAATTGGATTCACAATATTGTTTGAATTTGACACATATTCTGGCAAATGAAATTTGCACAACCATCTTTCAAGACGTGATTCGTACATTTCCATTTTCATTCGTTGTTGATTCACTAAATAATCAATTTCAACTTTGTCAACTGAAGTTGAATCCGCTGGATTGTGTTTTGTTATTCCGCCATTATTGATTTGATATGCACCAAAAAGCAAATATTCCATTGCACTTCCGTGAATAATATAAGGAACTAAATAATTTTCGTACAAAGTTAAATATTCATCAACCAAATCGTCGTTTTCAAAGTCTTCGCAAATTTTATTGTAAAGCGTTTCACCGAGAATTTCTTCAACTCTAATTCGTTGAAAGTCTGCAATTGCAAGAACGTATTTGTCAACATCAATATTTCCACCTAAAGGGGTGTTTTTTGTCAGTTCGTTTTCTTTTAAAAGTATTGTTGTCATTTTATTGTCTGTAATTAGGGTCTAAACTCCAAAAATTGTTTGACGCTTCAGCAACTTGCGCCACCTCAATTGGATTTGTTTCAAGTCTTGCGCCAGCACGTTCGCTTGGTTCTAATTCATTTATAATTCTTATTGCTTCATTTACTGAAATTGATTTATTATTTCTTTTTAAGTAAATTTTTCGTGTCCAAAAATGTGAGCAATTAACACCGCCTTTGTATAAAAACAAATTGTAAGTATCTGCGCCACCTGGACCAAAACCAGGATTGATTGCTGGATTTTGACTTGCAAATAAAACGTCTTCTTTTCTATAAACTTTTTTAGCGCTAACCATTTTACGACAAAATTCACGTGAATTTGCACCAGCATTCAAAGGTGCGTATTGATAGCGAATTTTAAACAAGTCATTGTCTTGTTCGCTTGTTACGTTTGGAAACGATGTCGGAACACTTGCCAATTTTAAAGTTAATTCTGTAATTTGTGGCACGTCTTTTTGTTCACGTTCGTCAATTATTTCAAAATTTTCCAAGTCTTCGTCTTCGCCAAGTTCAATCAAACTTTCAGCGATTTGATTCAATATAATTTCTTCGTTTTCGTTTGTTTTTTCTTTTGAGCAACAAATTTGTTGTGCTAATTGTGTAATTGGAACAACTTGATTTGTGAACATTGCTTGTGCAACTTCCGCTGGTAACGATAAAAATTGAACCAAGAAAACAATCGCTTGTTCTTGTGTCAAAATTCCTTCTTTTACTTTTGCAATGATGTCAATTGCACTTGAAATTTGAGCGCCATTATATGAAACTTTTGAATCTATTACGTCAGTTGCAACCGATTGAACATTGTCTTGTGAAACAACGTCAGACGCTCGAAGTGAAATAAAAGACAAATCAATTGAAACGTTTTGACTTGCATAAATTTCCATTAAATTATCAAGAACAATTTCTTGTTTTGGTCGAATTACATTTATCATTAATTCTTGAAATGCAACTTCTAATTCGTCAGCATTTGAAGAAAATCCACTTGATGCACCAACTCCAACAATTAAACCAGACGTCAATTTATGCGATGTCATAATTTGTTGACGTGATTCACTACTTAAAAATTGGTATTGTTGGTGTGCGTCGCTAACTTCAAGCGGTGTGATTGTAATTTCTGAATCTTTATTGTCGTTCCAATTTAAAAAGAATTTTCCAGCATTTCCCGAACCAGTCAAATGATTTTTGATTTGGGCCGTGTTTTGCATTATTTCTTCTTCAGACAATTGCACACCCGTATTCATATTTATAACGTGTCCGAATGACAATCCGTTTTGAATGTGATTAATACAATAATTTGCGATTTCAGATTCCATCATTGAATATGGAAGTCCCGAAATATATGAAGGATTTTTATAATAAAATTGTCCGACCTGGTAATCTGAAATAATAAAAATTTCACTTCTTTCACCTTTTGTCGGTTCACCATATCCGAACGCATCGATTCGTGTTGGTTTGTATTTGTTTACATTTCTAAAATCATACGAAAAATAATATCCACTAATTTCGCCGTCTTCGTTTGCAATTTCTGGTGCAATACATTGCTTTGCAATATGATATATTTTTTGTAATTTATTGTCAATATATTTCAATTCCAAAGACGCTTCACCAAACATTTCAAAATCTTTACAAACTTTTCGCAAGTCTGACTTTGAAAGTGTTGACATAACATAAGCCCAATTCGATGCTTTTGAAACCTTGTCTTTTGATGTCAATCCTTTTCCGTAAATGAATTGCGAATATGAATCAATTATTGCTGAATTTGTAGGCGATCCGTTGTAAGCGTCAATAATATCATAATAAAATTGATTCTTGTCGCCATTTAAAACCCACTTTTTACCAGAAACTTCTTTGATTTCTGGTCGATTGTAGTTTGCTAATTGAAATATTTGTAAATTATTTTCCATTTTATACTTTTAAAACCCCTTTTGTTAGTTTGTAATTTTCCAAATCTGTTTGCGATGTTGCATAAGATTTGCCACGATACAATAATTCGTCATTAATTGAATCAAATATTTCGATTTCCGAACTTTCACCCTCAACAAATGTCTTCACAAATTCCAAAATCATATAAGAATTGTACTGAATTGTTTCGATTTCGAATGTTTCTGTTGTATTTTTTAATTCATTGCGTAATTTTAGCAATACAATTTCCGAATGATTTCTCGGAATGCAACGCAATGAATGAATTTCGTCTGTTGGATTGAATACTACCATACTAAAATAACAATTTAATTTGCTTTTGTAACACAAAAAAACGCATTACAATTTAATGCAATGCGTTTTTCAACAATTAAAATCCGATTTTTATGAAACCACCACGTCAGATACTAATAATTTTAATGCAGTTTTCATTGCTGAATCCAAGAATGGTGAATTGTCTTTTTCTTCAGCATTGATTGCAAGTGTAAATCCAGAAAGGTCGCCAGACGCACCACCAGTTACTTTTGTCATATTAGACATAGTACCATTTAAAGCACCTACAAGAACAATGTTTCCGTTGTAGTCTTCAACAAAAACGCTTGGTCTTCCAGCACAAATCAATTGTGCTTGTGCTTGTAAATCTGCTGACAATTTTGGCAATGTAACCGCTAACGCTTGAGCAACAAAGAATGTTCCGTTGTCTTCCGAAGAAGTTCCAGTTTCAGTCAATGTGTTTGTTGTTGCTTTTACTTCATATTTGAAAACTTCGTCTAAAGTTCCCAATGATGTAACTTGATGCGATGCAATTACGAATGCAAAATCTTCAGCCGTTCCGTTTGCGAAATAAATTGATTTGATTCCGCCTTTTTGGTCCTTGCAATTAAGCAATTTTCCTTTTGAAACTAAACAAGACATATATTTTTTATTTAAAATTAGTTAATAAACCGACACTTTTTCAAATGTCGGTTTTTATTTTTTGTGAATTAGTCTTCGTAAGTTAACCAAACGATTTCACTTGGATTGTAATATCCAACTCCAGCCGCATAAACAACTTTTCCACGAACTTTTCCAGTTAATAAACCGATTTCGTCTTCATCTACTAAAGTAAATGTGTTGTAGTCAGCAAGTAAACCAGTTCCGAAAACAAGATTTTTTCTTTCGAAAACAGCAACCGTATTGTCTGGTAATCCGTTTACAACCTCGATTGCATAACGACCAATTGACAATGCGAAATCTGTATTTCCTAATCCATTAGTTACACCCGCAGTTGCTAATTTGAAAGCATACATTTGAGCAACGTCTGGTGAAACCGCAACAACTAATTCTTTACGTCTTAATGCGTAAGGAACCGCGTTTAATGCTGGTTTTAAATAAGCATCTAAAACGTTTGATTCAGATACAACCGCACTTGGATTTGTCAATCCGTTACCACCTTTTATGATGTCAGCGTCAGCCGCCCATAATGTGATGAATCCGTCAAATTCGTCAGCGTTTGCGTCTGAACCTTGCCAAATGTCAGTTTCTAATTTTTCAGCCATAGCACCCAAAACTTCCATTTGAATTGCTTCCATTATGTCAGCTGGTGCGTTTGGATTTGATGCGTTTGCACCCATAATTCCGTCAGACCAAGTTGCACGGAAATCTTCCTTGCAAACGTCTAAATCGTTTTTGAATTTTTTAGGTTCTAAAGTATTTTCGTTTAAAACCATTGCACCCGCTGGTGTGAATCCACAAGAATATGCAGTCGTTCCGTTAGTGTACTGAATTTTTCTTAATGCTAATTTGAAGTTTACGTCTTCAGCGATTGTAACAATGTTTTTTGAAATTGTGTCAATTTCTTTGAATGCTTGACCGATAATTGCACCAGCCGCTTTTCCATTGTAATTTGATGTTACTGTTGTTGTTGTAGCCATTTTTTAGTTGTTTAAATTTTTAACGTTTTTTAAAATTCTTTGTTTTTTTGTTAAATTCACTTCAACAACTTGTGTTGTTTCTGGTGTGAATTTTACTGAAGGTTTCACTTCTTTTGAAAGTTTAATTTCTTCGATTTGTTTTGTTAATTCAGTTTTGATTGTTTCAATTTCCGTTCCAACTTGTTTTGAAAATTGCATCATCATTTCTTTTATTAAGTTTGTCAATTTTTCAGTTGCGTCGTCAGACATTTCAACTTCTTCTTCAACAACAACTTCGTCTTCAGTTTCAACTTCTTCTTTTACTTTGATTTCAGCAATGATGCCTTCTTCAACAATTACAAGAATTGTGTTGTCTTCAAGTTCGTGTTCACCAATTGGCGCTGGAATTAAATCCCCATTTTCAGCAACGATAAAAACCGCTTGTCCTGGTTCAAAAGATTCAGCTTCTAAAATTGTAACACCATCAACCAACTTCATTTGTGCCATTTTGATTTCGACTTTTTCAGTCTTGTTCAAAACCGCATCAAATCCAGATTTGATTGCATTTGTAATTTGTTCAGTTAAATTCATATTTGTTTGTGTTAAATTGATTTTTTCCAAATCGAACATTCCATCAATTGAAAATCCTTTCACTTGTCCAGTCTTTACGTAGTCATTCCAAATGACATCGTTGTCAACTTTCATAGTTGCATACCAAGTCCCAACTGGTTCGTTCATTCCGTATTGAACTGACTTGTCGTGAAAGTCGTCTTCTTTGATCCAAGATTCAACAAACGTAACACCTTCAATTTCTTTGTCGTGTTCTAATGATGAATTTTGTTGATACGATTGTTTAAAAAAGTTTTCCATCGATTTACGAATCGTTTCTTTTGAAAACTTTATAAAAAATTCGTGTCCATTTTGATTTCTGTAAATTTCCAAGTCTGGAACTAAAACCGCACCAAGTAAAAGTCTTTTTTCGTTGTCAATAGTTGACAATTTAATTTGCTTTTGTTTACTTAATGCAATAAAATTTGATTCGATTGCTGGTGTTTCTACTAATGAAATCCCAAAAACTCCGTCTGTCTGTCCTTCGTTGAAAATTACTTCGAATGTTTCCATATAATAATAATTAAAATTTGTTATTTTGTTATAAACTTTTATCCAAGTGATGCATTTGAAATGATGTTTCTGTCTAACGATTGAGCAGTTGTAACCGCACCAGAAACAACGTATGCTTGTATTGGATTTTGTTGCATTGCGTTGCCTAAACTTGACGCCAATTGATTTGTTCCAGCGTTTCCGACAACATTAAAATTCGGTGCTGAAGTAACTCCAGCCGTTGCACTTGATGAAATTGAAGGCGCTGAAGAACCACCGCCACCGCCTGGAACTTTTACAGATAAAATCGACTTAACGTTTTTAATACCAGCCGCAATTGCAAGTCCAGCGTTCACTGGTGCAAGAAATGGTCCAACATAAGGTATTCCGACCGTCGCATCATACGCTTTTTGTGCCGATAAGAATGTGGAAATTGTTGCACTTGCTACTGACATTGCTTTTCCAGCCGCAGTTTCTTTTCCAAGTAATTCAGATGCACCATTCAAAGTTTGAGAAACGGCGTCAAGTGCGTCAATCTTTGCTTTTCCTTCTAATTTGTCAAGTTCAATTCTTGCTTTGACATTCGCATCTTTTGCTTTTGTTCGTTCTTCTTCAGTCTTAAAATCGCCTTCAGTTATGATTGCGTTTTGTTCATCAAGAATTGCACGACGTTCTTCAAAAGTCAAAGTCTGGTCTTCTAATTCTTTTTGCTTGTCTTCAAGTTCTTTTGTCGTTTTCTTTTCCGCTTCAATTGCGTCAAGTTCTTCGCCTTTGATTCTGTACTTTTCTAAAATGTCAAAACGTGCTTTTGCTTTTTCTTCTTCAGACAATTTAATATTGTCAAGTTCTTCCAAATCACGTTTCTTTTGTAACTCTAATTTTTCACGATCCGTTTTCGCTTTTAAGTCTTCAAGTTCTTTTGACGCTTTTTCTTCAATTGATTTTAATGCGTCTTTTTGTTTTTGAAGTTCGTCTTTTTCTTTTTGACGTGCCTCATCGTCTTTTTTGTTTTTTTCTTCTTGTTTTGATTTTGCATCGTCAGACGCTTTTTTGTCAATTCCGTTTATTTGTAATTGAAATCCCGCTTTGTCGTTTTCTAATTTTTTTAAATATTTTTTTTGTTCTTCGACAACTTTTTTTCCTTCCGCTTCGGTTTTCGCTGGATCAAAAACTAATTTTGCTAAATAGTCAGAAGATTTTTCAACAAGTTTTGTGTCAAGTTTTGTTTCAATATTAATTCCAGGAACTTTATTTAATAAATCAATGATTCCATTTATTGCTTTTGCACCATTTGAATATAAAAAATTCAAAGGCATTGATACAAAATCAAGATAAGATTTTAATAATTTGTAATTTCTTTTTTCGGCTTCAAGTGCTAATTTGTTTGAAACAATTTGATTTTGAATATTGATTTCGCCAGCTTTAATTGTTTGGTCCGTTTGTGCAATTTTCATTTGCAAAATCTGTTTTTCAGATTTTCCTTGCAATTTCAAAATATTATCTTGACTTCCCATTGCATCAAGTTTTCCTTTTTCAGAATCAAGGTTTTTTTGACTTAATGCGTTCAATTGTTTTTGTTCTTCAGACACACCAGAAACCGCTTCTTTGATATCGTCCCAATATGTGTAAATAGCACCTAATGCGATGACAAGTAAACCGATACCAGTTGAACCGATTGCGGCTTTTATTCCGTTCAAAGCATTTATTGCGACCGCTTTTAATTGTTTGAATGCGTCAGCACTTTCACCAAGTTGTTGCAACCCAGTTGAAAGCGCCATTGCACTTTGAACTTTTAAAAGTGTTTTTTCAACGTCTTCAGATTGAGCGCCAACAAGTCCCATTGCACCTTGAACCGCTGAAAATCCACCAGCAACACCAGACAATGAAGACGTTAACGATTTAAATTTTGCATCTGGATTGAATGCGTCTGTCAAAGATTTGGCATCACCGATTGCGTCTTTTAATTCAGACGCTTTTTTTGCGGCATTGACCGCTTCTTGTGATGTCGCACCAAATTTTAAACTCAATTCATTAACTTCGTTTTGTGCCTCACGAAATTGTTGTTTTAAAGATTTGACAGCCCCTTCGGCTTGTTCACTTTGTATTTTTACGTCAATTACCTTTTCAATTGCCATTGTCTTGCTTTTTTAATTATTTCTTTTAATGTTTTTGGAAATTGATATTTCCCTTTTGCACTTGCAATGATTTCGTTTTGTTCAAAATCTTGTGCCAATTTCAGTAATTGTTGTAAATTATCCATTTTGTGTAATTACGATTATGTCATTATTGTTTGAAATTATACTATAAAATAAATCTGAACCAGTGAAATTTTGTTTTGTTTCAACTTCAACATAAGAATCAAAATCATTTATTGAAATTATCTGTCCGTTTAAATCTTGTTGAATTGTCCACGTCAAAGGTTCGTTTGATGTTGTGTCAAATCTTAAAGTTTGAGCCGATGAATCAATTATTCTTCCAACTGAATTATTAAAAAGAATATTTCTAAAATCTTGAATCAATTCCATTTGCACTTCAAACGTTTTTAAATTTGTCGTGAATTGATTTATAATATATCTTTTATCACGAATAACGATTCGGTCGTTCAATCTTAAATTCAATAATTCAGAATAAGGAAGTCGCATTGAAACTTTTACCATTCTTGATTTTAAAGAATATAAATTGCTTAAATAATTGAAATAATAATTTTGAAATAAAGTATTCGTGATTGTGTTCAAATAATACGAACTTATTTCGATACCCCAATTCAAAGTTTGTTTTGTATTTTGATAGTTTACGTCTTGACCGAAAACATTATAATTTGCAATCGTGCTTGTCGTTGTTCCGTTGTTAAATTTAAAATTTCCACTTGGAACGTTTCCAAGTTTATACAAAATCACTGGTTTTGGTATGTACGTTTGAAACGTTTTATTAATTGAATAGCCAACTTGTAAATTTATATCGTTAAATTTATTGAATAGTAAATTTTCAAATGGAAGTTTGATTGTATAATCGTTTCCGTCAGTATTAAATGTATAACTTAAATTACCATATTCCCTTGCACCATTGTCAAAGAATGCACGATTCATAAAACTTTCAGATTTTTCATATTCGAAATTGATTTTCTTATATGGTTTTATCCTTTCGTATTCCAAATCTGTAATTGTGTATTGTGTTAAGTTTTTGATTTGTCCTTGATAATACCAATTTTCAAGTTGTTCCAAAGTGTAAACTGATTCGTTTTCAGAAAAAGCCGTCAAATTAAACATTTTTAAAATCGCTGAAACGAAATCTGAAACCTTCATATCTGGAACGTATTGCGTCAAGTCAAGTTGTGAATTTGTTGTTCCACTTCCGCTACCAATTATTTGATAATCAATCCATTCATATTGACCGAAAGGATCGTTCCATTCTTGATAATGTCCTATAATGTCAGAATTATAAGTACACGAAGAACTTGTTTGAATTGTCAAATAAAAAGTTCCAACTTCATTTGGTAAGTTTACATTTATAAAAGTTCCAGTTCCACTTTGATTTGTATAAAATTGATTGTTTTTAAAAATAGAAACAATCCACGTTGAATTTACTGACAATAACGCTTGAAATACAATTGTTCCAAATTCTTGAAGAACTTCATAAGTATTGTTTAATGTGTCAAATGAAATTTGAACACTTGTATCAAATGGTGTTGAAACAATTGTTGAAATATCAACACGAACTGGTGCTGAAGACGGAACAAATGTTTCTTTGTTTTTTAGCCACAAAAACGCTTCGGTGAATCTTGATTGCGTCAAGAAATTACCTTGAAATGAAACGTTGTATTTTGATTCGATTGCATCAAATATTCTTGCGATTTTAATTGCTGGAAACAATTCCGTGTATGACATAGGCGTTGCGTTGTTTGAAATGTCCCAGTTTAATAATGTAGAACCACCACCGCCATATTGCCAAACTTTGCTTGAACTAATCAAAGGAAATGAAACGTCGTCATTGTTTGTTGTTTCAATATTGGTTTCAACGTTTGATCCAGAATATTCAATTGTGTAATCGTTTAAAGTTTCCAAATCTTTCAATTTGTCTTCACGAAATTTGTCAGTTAATGAAGTTAGAACACCATAAAAAGTAAGTTTATAGTTTTCAATTTTGTTTTGTTTTACTGAAGCACTTTCCAATTGCCACTTTCCAACACGAAAAATTTCGTTGTCAATTTCAATAAAACCATCATAACGAATTAATTGATTGAATCCGTTGTCAACTTCGTTTTCGTACCAATGACGAAAAGTTTCATTGTTCTTTTTAGACGCTGGAACCGTAAAACTCTGACTATAATCGGTAAAAACTCGACTTAAATCATTTATATTTTGTATGCTTGAATTTAAAGTAATTACTTCGTCATTAAATAAGTCAATAGGAATCGCAATCCTTGAAACAGATGGAATCAGTGAAATTGTGTTGTCGGCAGTTATATTTGTATTGTCTGAAGTTACAAACGTACTATCGGCAGTGATTCCGATTTGATTGTAAATTGTTGCGTCTTGATATATAAAAAGTTTTACTTCCATTAAATCACGTCGTTTAAAAGATTGAAATTGTATTCAAAATTTATTGTGTAATTAATATTCTTGTCTTTCAATTGCGTTTTTTCTTCATTCGAAGTTGATTTACAAACAACTGGAATGTCGTCAAGCAATATCACTTGTGAAACAAGTAAGTCTTGAATCAATTCAGAATAATTTTCATCAACCCAGCCAGTATTGCAAGTGATTTTTTTTGTTCCGTTGAAATTGAATTGTTTATTCGAACCGACAAATGTATTGTAGTTCCAAGATTCGGGCATCAAATTAAATGTCGACGATTTAACTTCGATTGATTTTTGATGTGCTTTGAAAAATGTCAAGAACGACCAACCGCCAAATCGATTAATAAACGAACAAACAATTGGTGTATATTTTGGTTCGCAAATAGATTCAACTTTAAATCTGAATTTTTCCCTTAAATTAACACCCAATTTTAAAATTTTATAAGTTCCATTTATTGAATAAGGTATTTTGTAAAGTGAACCAACACTTTCAATTTGAAACAAAGTTTCTGTTGCGTCTTCAAAATACCAGTACGGACTTTCATCAAGCCAAACATTTACATATTCAGTTGTGCCTTCTTGTTTATAAATTTTAATATCTGTATTGAATAATGGAATATTGTCTGTTGTTTCATCTTGATTTGCACCAGCCAAAAATGAAGTGTAACCATCAAAACAAATGAATGATTCTTCGTCAATTAAAACAAATACATTTGACGAAGTTTCTTTGTATCTTTTTACTTTTGCAAAGCACCAGTTTTTAAAAGATTCAGTTGCTACAATTGAAGTATAAATCGGATTCTTTTCGTTTATAAATTCAACGCATTTGTTTGAAATATTGTAAACGTTTTCTGTTTGCGTTTCTGAAACAATTTTTTTCGACATTGTATAAGTCGGTGTTGTTGGTTCAGCAATATTTGCGTTCCAAATAAACAATTCAACTTTTGATCCAATTTGTCCAACTTCATTAATTGCTATTGTGTAAGGTGAACGCACAAATATTTTTTTCATTATTCTAATTCTTTTATTAAAAATTTATTTAAGTCTTGTCCGTATGCTTCAAGAATTTCATCTGGTAATGTTTTAAACGCTTCGTCAAATGGTTTGCTAAAAAATTCAGTTGTTTCCAAACCTCGATTGTAAATCGCTGACGAAATCATTGACACCATTTGTTTACGATTTATGAATTGACCTTTTTCGTTTCTTGTATTCGTCAATCCTTTTCGAATTACCCACTTGTCAATCGATGCACGAAGTCCGCCTTTTTTTCCAGTTCCACTACCAAATTGATACGGTGAATTTGGTGCCTTTGCCGAACTCGTTTTTCCTTTGACACCTTTGTCAACAAATTTCCAATAGTCTTCAGCAAAGAAATCAAATTCAATTGAATTTTGATTTTGTTTAAATTCAAAATCTAACGAATCATATAATTTGCCAGACGCATTTTTTCCGTCTTTTTTTAAATTTGACTTTGCTTTTTCAATTACATAGTTTCCAAATTCTTCAAACGTTTTTTTGACTTCTTTTTGATCCATAATTTTAGCAAACAAAAACATTGTTAGCAATCGCCAAATCTAAAGTCGTTCTCCAGCCATCAAGTTGATTTGAAAATTTCAAAAGCATCGGTTCGAATTGCGGTTCGTTCAATAGTTCAATATCAAAATCGTTGTTTTGCAATTTCATTTTTGTAACTACATAATTCAAAATTGCGTGGCACGTATTAAGATTGTCAAGTTCGTTGTCATTGCCAAGAAACTTGTCTTGCACTTGAACTTTTGAAACGTTTCTAATATCTAATATTGTAACCTCAAAACTAAATACAACCACACCAGGTTGAACACTTGAAGAAATTACGTTTAAGTGCGCTAATGGATAGATATTTTTTTTATCAATATCGATTAAGTCTGGTGTTCCGTGCGTGATTGTGTGAACCAAAGGATTTGATTCAAGCAATTGTTTTAAGTAAGCGACTACGTCGTAAAATTCTTTCATTTTTCAAAATTTGATTTTATTCTTTTTGCTTCTTCAATTTCCGATTCTTTTAAATACAAAAGGAAGGTAAGCGCATTATGGATGTTTGTTGATTCTGCTCGTTCAATGTCAAATATATTTCCTCTCGCAATTTTGACAATTGAATGGTACCAACCCCAGACTTCTTGAAAAGATCCGCCACTTCCGAATTGTCCGTCGTCGTTAGAATCTTTGTTGAATAGTCGAGAATATTGTTCAATAATTCTATTTTTAAACTCCAAAAAAAAACCAGCGACCCGATTACGCAATCCATTTTTATATTCGCAAATTCTTCAGCGAACTTGTCGCCTTGAAACTTTTCAATTTCGTACATATTACCGAACGACTTTGTTATCGGTCGATACATTGCCGACATCAACTTGGTCCAGTTGTCTTCGTTTCCAATTAACGTGTCAATATATGAAAACGTTCCGATTGATTCTTCGTCAAAGTTTGGAACGAATCCATATTTCACACCATTCAATTTGAATTGTCTGACAAGTGTCGGTTTCTGTTTTAATACTTCAGACAATTGCTGAATGATTTCTTCAAAGTCATACACTGGTATTTGCATAACTTGTTCAATGTTCAAATTGCAAAAGATTGAAACCATCTGAATCGCAACGAATGTTTCGTCATCTGGATTGTCTTGCAATGTTTTTGAAAACCTTAAATACTGATTCAAGGTGATTTCTTTTAATTCTGTTGGTATAGTGATTCTCATATTAATATAACAAATAAAACCAATATTGTTTTGAAATGTTTTGTTCTAAAATTTGAATTTAATCAATTCCTTATTTAGAATCATTCTAAATAAGCATATATCTTTATACTATTACTTATTATTTTACTGATTATTCGACCAAATCTTTAATATAGTATAAAAAAAAGACGCAAATGTGTTAATAAAAGACGCAAATTGTTGATAAAAGACGCAAATAAAACGTCATCGTCTAATTGTTTTTATATTATTTATCTTTGTCAAACGTTGGTATTATTGACTTCTTTAAAATAAGTTAAATTCAATTAGACGCAAAGACGCAAAATTTCAACTTTTTCGAGAGGGCATCAAAAACTTTATAATAGTAAATGGTTAATAAGGGATTTCTGACTTGCGTCATCGTCTTTGCGTCATATACAAAAAAAAACACCCACTTAAAAAGTGAGTGCCTTAATGTAAAACTAAAATCTTTAATTATGATATATGCAAATATAATAATAATTTTATGAAATACGAAATTTTCTATTGCTATTCTTGAAGTGCATCATTGCGAAATATCGCAAAGCGTCAATTGCGTGGTTAAAATCGTCAATTGGTTTGTTCAATTTCTTTCCCGCTTTGTCGGTGTCCCAAGAATACGAACGTAATTCTTTTATAAGATTGACACTTGACTTTGTTACAAGAATGTCTTTGTCTTGCAATACGCTAATTCCGTACACAATGGAATCTTTTCCTTTTTCAACTGATTTGATATTGAAACCAGCGCGACGAATTTCTTCAATTGATTTTGGTTCTGCTGAATCCGCCCAAATCGGAAGTCGCTTGTCCTGGTTCATTAAACGAATTATATCTGTATTGAGTAAACCAGTTGCATAGATTCTTTCATCGCAAATGATTTTATCGTTCCATTGAAACACCGCAATCAAAGACGATGGATCGTTTGAGAAACCAAAGTCAAGACCGAACCCAAGTAAAGTTGCTTCAGTTGGAATGTTGTCAATGATTTGCCAATTATTAAAGATGACACCTTCTAACGAACCAAGTTGTCCAAGTCCGTAAACCTTCCACCAGTTCTCCCAATACGATGACGTCTTTGCTTTTTCACGTGCCTTTTCAATTTCTTTTACAATTGCCACGTCAAGTGCTTCATTGTCTTTGTAAGTCAAAACAACGAAGTCTGTATCGATGTCATTCATTAATTCAGTATGCACCCAAAATTCGTTTGTTGGATTGTAATCTAAATAAATAAATTTCTTTGTACGAACTGACAATTGCTGGTATGATTCAAAGTCGATGTTGTTACATTCGTTTACAAATAGAATGTCCCTTCGTGCGCCTCGCAATTTGTCTGGTTGATCCACACTAAAAAATTCAATGTAAGAACCATTCTTGAAACGATACTTTAAATCTGATTTATTGAATTGCGAATCTTTGTACAAATCGCAAAGAATCATAATCTTTTGAAAGTCTTTTATTGCACCACGTTTTAAATGTGGAATCGATTCTGACACGATTGAAATTTCAGACATTGGATTTTCAATCGCATACGAAATCAACAAAGGTATAATCGAAAAAGTTTTCGAAGACGATGTTCCGCCTTGAACGATTCGAATGCGTTTTCTTAATCTGGCAATTTTACTTTGTGCCGTCGTCGTTTGAAATGACATCGAGTTCTAATTGTTTAAAGATTGGTTTTTCAATATTGAAGTTCACTTCAGATTCAACTTTTTTAGGAATGAAATATTGTGCATATTTCGAAAACAAATCCAAGTATCTTGCTGGATCTTTTTCAAGTACGTCAGCAAATGCCTTTTGAATATTTGGAACTTGCGATTCAAGTGTCATAATAAACAATTCACGTGCTTCAATAGTCATTGCGTGCGTAACACCTTTTGGCTTCAATCCTTTGTGTCCTTTTAAAAAATGTCCCTTTTCATCACGTACCATAAGATTACGATAATTATCGTTTACGAATTTTGAAATAATTTATTCAAATCACGAATGATTGCTTTGTGAATGTTTGAACACGATTCGCACACTTCGATTGTGATTCCGAAATATTCTTTGTACAATTCATTTAAAAACGGAACGTGATTTGTAATGTCTGTAATACGATTTTCTAAAACACGATTTCCGCATTCAGATAAGAACACTTCAAATTGTGCTTTGTGTTCGTCTGACATTGTTTTGTTTACTCGTTTGAATGGAAATATTCTATTCAACAAGAATTTTCTTTGTTCGCAACCTTCACAATCACCGATGACCGATTTAATTCCAGTTGCTTTTGTAACTTGCTCGACTATGTCCCCAAGTCCTTCGATTTTTTTTCTACGCTTTGCCATAATTTGTTTTTTATTTTTTTAGTTGTGTTATGTATGGTTTGAATATGGATTCCAGTTTGACGTGAAAGTTCACGTTGTCCAAATTCTGTTGTTAAATCAATTATTTGTTTTTCGTACCAAGATAATTTTTGACGTTCTTTTTCTAAAATTGAAAGGATTTCGTCTTTTTGTTTGTCGTAGTCTTCAGCAAATATTTCGATGTTTGAAAAGTCATCTATTAAAATGGTTTCTTTTTCTTTTTTGATTTCGTTATAAAACTGATTTCGCATAATGAAGTAGATATAACATTCATTTATTTGGTCGATTGTTTTCCCCGAATTATAGATTCGAATATACATATCTTGAACCAAGTCTTTTGAACGTTCTGGATTCTTGCAAATTTTGTTTGCAAGTTTGATCCATTCGTTATGCCGTTTTGCTAATATATCGAGAATCATAAAATTGTTTTAATTTAAGTCTATGCCATTTTGTTTTCTTGCCAGTGTTATGATTCAAGATTGTATCAATTGCATCGATTGCTTTGTATGAAATACCTTCTTCGGTTGCAACAAATTCAAGTTTCAATCCTTCGATTTCAAAAATCTTTTGATTGACAGAACCGTCTTCGTTGATAATACTACTATTCATATAACACTAAAACTTTGAATTGTTCTTTTTTTAATTGTTTGATTCTATGCTTTTGAAGTTCAGATAGTTTTCCGCCTGGTCGTTTTACTTCAATGAAAATCGTTTCGTTATTTTTTAGACACATCAAATCTGGAATCCCGTTTGTGTTTGTCTTAATAAGTTTGACAACAATCCAGCCGTCGTCTTTATACCTCTGAATTATTTTCTTCTGTATGTTTGATTCTAACATTTAAAATTTTGTTTGTGTAATGTTCCAGAATGAATTTGTTTACTTGTTGCCAATACGTTTTCTTTTTGATTGAGCAATTTTTTATAATTTCGTTGATGAATATTTTGCACGAAAAGAATGCAACGTCTTCAAGCATTTTATTGACGTCTTCGTTTGCGGTTTCAAATTTGAATTGATTGTAAATTTCGATTGCTTTGTTTTGTGGTGTCATAATATTTGATTTGATTAATTAAAAAAATTACCCCAATATAAAAGAACGATCCATATAAAACCAGCAATAAATGCGGTCCAAAAATTATGTTTTCCTTCTTTTGGTTTTCCGTGATAATTTGCATTTAATAATAATGATACAAAAATCATTAATAAAACAGTGAATTGTGGCGGTGTCATAATTTAATAATTTATGTTAAATTTTTCAAAAAGAAATTGTTGTAAAGTTGATAACGATTCAAATACATAAATCGGATCTTTTGGTGAGTTTTGTAAATTAATAAGACCATCATTTGTGTAAACGATATATCCGTTTTTTGCTTTTTCAATTCTTAAATTGTAAAGTGTTGGTTCCATTTTTAATTGTTTTTAATTTATAATTTTAAAATTTCTTCTTTTACTTCTTGCCAATATGAATAAAATCTTTTGCCGCCATCCCCAAATGGTGCATTTCCATATAATAAACCTAAATCAATTATTTCTTCAACTGCTATTAAGGCACATTGTTTGTCTGAATCAGTAATTGAATAAGTTGAATATTTCCAATATTTATTTACTAACTCTTTTGCTTTTTCTTTAGGTGTCATAATTTTTGTACTTCTTGTTTAACTTCTTGCCAATATTTATAATCTTGTAATGGTATTGATATTAAAAAACTTTTTGTATCTAATAATAAATTTACTGCTATTAATACACATTGTTTGGCTGTTGGTGTATAAATTATTGAATAGTCAGATAACTTTACTTTATTTAAATTCATATATATATTTACTAACTCTTCGGCTTTTTCTTTTGGTGTCATAATTTATTTTTTCAATTTCTTTTATTTCATTTTTATAATCATTTAACTTTTTATAAATTAAGTATTCAATTTCATTATATTGTTCAAAAGTTAAATCTGTTTGATTTGAAACTTTAAAAAAAATATTAAAATATTCAGTTCCGTTTTCATTTGAAATTATGTGTTCGCTTATTTTCATAATTCTGTTTTAATAAAATGATTCAATGTATAATCTTTTTTTGCAATTACTTGTTTGTAAATTTGTCGTTCAATTCCTTTGTCTGAAAAGATCCAGTAAATGTCATTCGTTTTTCGTTCAATTGTTGTAAGTCGGTCCCTACTTTGCCAATATGATAATGCACTAAAATCAATATTGTAATAAATTAAAACGTCTGCATTTTTTAAACTGATTCCCTCACGACCAGAAACGATTTGCAAAGCAATATGTTTGTCGGTTTCATTAAATTCATTCAAGTCAGTTGTCAAGGAATCGTTGAAGACTGATTTCAAAGCGTTCAATTCTTGTTGAAACTTATAAAATATTGCAATCTTTTTTGCTTTGAACGTTTCTTTTATGAATTGTGCCTTTGAATCGTCAATGACTTTTGCGTTTCCAGATTCAAAGATAATAGTTCCAGACGACAATTGATGAATTTTTTGCATTAACTTTACTTTTGTGTCTGCAACAATTTCTTCGTCTTTGCCAATTACAATCAAATCACGTTTAAGTTTATTTATTATGTCGTATGTACTTTGTTTTAAAGTACAAATAAGAACGTTTTCATTTACTTTGGTTGAAAAACCAGCATCATTTTGTGTAAATTTAATAAAATATTTTGATACACAAGCATTTATGTCAAAAAATTTTGCATCTGAATAATCTTTTACAATATAACCGAAGTTTTTTTCTTTGACATTTACGAAATCTTTAGCCCAAGAATAGAAGTTTTTATATTGTGCAAATGGTGATTTGTCAGAAACCCAAAATTGATGAAACAATTGCGAATAAGATTCTGGCGAAGGTGTTCCAGACAAAAAAATCATTGGCAAATGTGAAAATTTTTTCTTAATGAATTTTGCTGAAAGATTTGGTTTTGGAAAAGTTCCGTTTCTATGATGTTCGTCAGATATAATCAAATCGAATTTGCCGTCGATTTTATGCAACGATTCATTGTTTATGACAACTAATTCGTAATTGTAATTTAAAGCGCTGAAATCGTATAAAATTGATTGAATCGCCTTTTTCTTTGTAATAAACAAAACACGTTTATAATCTTTTGCAATTGTGAGTGCGGTTGCGGTTTTTCCAGTTCGAACTTCCATCGCCAGGTAAACGATTCCGAATTGCTTGAGAATCGATTTCCCTTTTATAACGATGTCGTTTTGATAATCACGCAAAATCATTTGTTAAATTTTGACTTTAAAATATTATAGTAAACTTTGTTTACAGATTCTTTGTTGTTTCCTCGATTGTAATTGAATAGCATTATTCGTTTAAT
>Ga0208362_1000088_pt1 | contig 27912 bp, 24 predicted proteins | sample LakMenEpi13Oct10_FD_150693 | JGI IMG/M metagenome (GOLD analysis project Ga0208362, IMG submission 150693) | Freshwater microbial communities from Lake Mendota, WI - 13OCT2010 deep hole epilimnion (SPAdes) | ecosystem: Environmental > Aquatic > Freshwater > Lake > Epilimnion/Euphotic zone ... | reverse complement strand
TGGCGGTCTTTCATTTCGGCATCTGACATGCCGTCATAGACCTCTTTGAGGCTGAGAACACCGAACGCAACGTGACGCGCTTCGTCACTCATGACATAACGCAACAACTTCTTCAAGAGCGGCTCGTTAGTTGTGGCGTGGAGGAATCCGAATGCAGCAAGTGCCAAACCTTCCACCATGATCTGCATACCGAGGTATGTCATGTCCCAGCGGCTGTCATTGACGATGTCGTCGAGCAGCAAACGAAGGTGTGTATTGACCTGGTATCCACCTTCAAGTTTTTCGTCGAGATAACGAGCGAATACTTCAACGTGACGCGCCTCGTCGACTACCTGTGTGCTCGCGTACAACTTTGCGTCGTACCAGGGCACTGTTTCCACAATCTTTGATGTGCAGATCAATGCGCCTTGTTCACCATGCAGGAACTGACTGAGCTGCCAGCGGCGACCCTCGATACCAAATTCAAGCCATTCTTTGTCGCCCCAGATACCAATTTTGGTATCTGCGTACATCTCGCGCTCCATGCCATTACCGATGAGGGCTGCATCTTCTGCGATGGTCTTTTCAATGTCTACACCGATACTCCAGTCAAGATCGGTTGCACCGTTCCACTGCCCCACTTTTGCTTTCTCATACAACTTGCGTAGATGTGGGCGAGCAAGTGAGTAGTCCCACGTGAAAATGCTGTCAGCATTGTTTTTTACGATGTGCTCTACTTCATCAACATCTGTATTGGTGATTGCAAGAATTGCTTCAATATCGTTGAGCTCAGCGCGACCGATGAGTTCTGAGTTTGGCTTTTCTGTGATGCTCATAATGTTTCCTCTTGTTGTAGTTATTTGGTTGTAATTGTTAGTGCTGGAAGAACGAAACGCTGAACGAAAAGCCGAGCGGCATCCTCATTCGTGAAATCAATGGTGGATGACGGCGACAAGTAATACGAAATCACTAGTCGGCACATCACGTCAACAATCTGAGCAGCTTCATCTCCCGGGATGAATTCATCGGTGAGCGGAGTGATGAAGGCTGTCGCGACACGCACAATGCGACCAAGCCCGCTCACGGTGAGATCACCAAGGGTTTCACCTGGAACTGATGCAAGCATCATTGCTAGGTGCTCGTCGTGCTGCAATTCAATTGATGCAATAACAATGCAACGCACCAACAAATCTTCCAATGATTCAGAGCCCTCGACATGGGCACGCATTGCAGTGAAAAAGTCTTCTAACTTGCCAAGACGCACTGCCTCAAACAAAACATCACGACCTCCCGGAAAAAGTCGATACACGGTTGCTCGCGACACGCCTGCTGTTGCGCAAATGTCGTCCATGGTGACTTTGTCCCAGCCCCACTGCGATACACAGGAATCAACCGCAGCAAAGATGGCTGCTTCAATGTCGCGGGGCTGAGAAGTTGTGACTGCGGACACATTGAGACACTAAGACGAAAACTGTCTCACTGTCAAGGGGTCTCCTAATCCTGACCATTTGGGTCGGCTTTGAACTCTTGTTAGAGTCGGGAACGCAATAACTCCCGAAAGGACCCATAATGCGCAAATTAACGCTTTCAATCGCCATCACCGGTGCACTTCTTCTCGCTGCTTGCGGCGGAGAGAGCTCATCATCTGACTCAACAGCCGCTGCTGGAGCAGGCACGGGCAACGAATGCACCGCCGGAAAAACTCTTGAGGCCGACACACTCACCATCGGTACTGGCAACCCTGCCTACTCGCCATGGGTAGACAACGATGCACCCGAAAGCAAGGAAGGCTTTGAAGCCGCCATTGCATACGCCGTTGCGGAAGAGCTTGGCTTTGCAGATACTGCTGTCAAGTGGGTACGCACCGGTTTCGATGAAGCGATTCAGCCAGGTGTAAAGAATTTTGACTTCAACCTTCAGCAATACACCATCACCGATGAGCGCAAGAAGACTGTGTCATTCAGTGATTCGTACTACACAACTAATCAGGCAGTAGTAGCGCTCGCGGGATCTCCTGCAATCGGCGCAACCACTGTCGCATCAATGAAAGATGTCAAGTTTGGCGCACAAGCCGGCACAACAAGCCTTGACTTCATCACCAACGTGATCAAGCCAACCACTGAGCCATACGTGTACGACGACAACGCAGGCGCAAAGGCCGCACTTGAAGCGAAGCAAATTGACGCGGTTGTTGTAGACCTGCCAACAGCTTTCTACATCGCTGCAGCAGAACTCACCGATGCGACTGTTGTCGGACAGTTCCCCGCAAGCCTCAGCACAACACCTGACAACTTTGGTTTGGTGTTCGACTTGAACAACGAACTTGTTGATTGCGTAAACACCGCACTTGCAACGTTGAAGGAAGACGGAACGCTTGCAGCAATTGAAAAGACTTGGTTGTCTGACAAGACAAACGCACCTGTTTTCGCTGCTGAATAAATTTTCAGCAGTACGCAGCACATGAGCGCATCTCTCTCTCGTCGTGCCGCGTACGAACGCACACGGAAACGTCGCAGTATCGCGGTCGCTACGGTCAGTTCTCTGACTGTGGTGGCCGCGATTGTGCTTTTCGTGCCTCGTATGCCTCGCTGGGACAGAGTGAAAGAATCTTTCTTTAGTGGCGAACGCTTCGCAGATTCATTCCCTCGTCTCCTTGAGGCATTTTTACTCGACATCAAAATATTTGCGTGGTCAACGCCCGCCATTGTGATACTTGCTCTACTTGTGGCCATCGCTCGTAACTCGCGGTCTGCAGCACTATTTCCAGTGCGGGTTCTCACCATTGCCTATACCGACATCATGCGCGGTGTGCCCGTGATCCTTTCGATCTATCTCATTGGTTTTGGTGTTCCCGGCTTAGGTCTCGAACGCCCGTGGAATAGCCCACTTCTCTGGGGCTCCGTTGCCCTCGTCCTCACATATGCCTCATATGTGGCCGAAGTGTTCCGTGCAGGTATCGAAAGCATTCATGAATCGCAACGAGCCGCAGCTCGTTCACTTGGATTGTCGAACTGGCAAACCATGCGCTTTGTTGTCTTGCCACAAGCAATCAGACGAGTAGTACCACCACTGATGAACGACATGGTGAGTTTGCAAAAAGACGTTGCGCTTGTCAGTTTGATTGGACCTATCGAAATCTTGCGTCAAGCCGGCGTTGATAAATCTAAGTTCGCAAACTTCACGCCATATGTTGTGGCTGCTGTGATCTTTCTCATGATGACCATTCCTCTCACCCGCACCACCGATTACCTTCTCGAGCGAGAACGTCGACGCACTACAGGAACTCGCGTGCGATGAATACTCCAAAGATCTCTCTTACTGGCGTCACAAAGTCGTATGCCGAACATCAAGTGCTCAAGGGCATCACCCTTGATATTGCTGAAGGGTCCGTCGTTACCTTGATTGGCCCAAGCGGTTCGGGCAAGAGCACACTGCTTCGTTGCGTCAATCTTCTCGAACCAATTGACGACGGCACCATTCTTCTTGATGGCGTCGACATCTCTATTCCAGGCTTTGATGCAAACCCAGTACGACGTCGCGTGGGAATGGTGTTTCAGAACTTCAATCTGTTTCCTCACATGTCAGTCATCGACAACATCACCCTGTCGCCTATTCGTACTATCGGCGTAGACAAATCTCTTGCAAAAGCAAAGGCTCATGACTTGCTGGAACGATTTGGTTTAGCGGACAAGGCAAAGGCGTACCCCGATCAACTCTCTGGTGGCCAGCAGCAACGCGTTGCCATTGTGCGCGCACTCGCCATTGAGCCAGAAGTGCTGCTTCTTGACGAGATCACTAGTTCTCTTGACCCAGAACTTGTGGGCGAAGTGCTCGATGTTGTGAGAGAACTAAAGGCGTCCGGCATGACCCTTGTTTTGGCAACCCATGAGATGGGTTTTGCGCGCGACACAAGCGATGTGGTGTGCGTGCTCGATGAAGGGCTCATCATCGAGCAAGGCCCTCCGGCGCAGGTCTTTAGTCGCCCAACATCGGAACGCGCACAGCAATTCTTAGAACGAGTGATTCGTTCTGGTCGTTTGTAACTAACGTCAATCTCGCCAACGAGCGAGAAGCTACTTATGAGGTTGGCAGAATGTGGTCAGCGAACTGATCACGCAATGTCTTCTTTGAGAATTTGCCAACAGATGTCTTTGGCACTTCAGGAATGAAGACCACATCGTCTGGCATCTGCCACTTTGCCAAACGTGGAGCAAGGTGTTCGAGTACTTCTTCTTTCGACAAAGTCTCGCCAGGCTTGATTACTACGCAGGCCAATGGGCGTTCGCTCCACTTCGGATGCGGCACACCAACGACCGCTGCTTCAGCAATCTTTGGATGAGACATCAGTTCATTCTCCACGTCGACCGATGAAATCCATTCGCCGCCAGACTTGATGAGGTCTTTGGTGCGGTCCACCAATCGGATACGACCCTTTGAGTCGACCACTGCTACGTCACCTGTGCGCAACCAACCATCTTCAGTGAAGCTTTCGCGAGAACGCGGGTCGTTGTAATAGTCAGATGCAATCCACGAACCTGCACATTGCAGTTCACCTTGTGATTCGCCGTCCCATGGCAGTGGAGTTGTAGTGCCTGGCTCAACAACGCGCATCTCCACACCAAAACTGATGAGCCCAACAGTGGTACGCAGTTCAGCTTGTTCTTCCTCTGACAACAAACGATCTGCAGATGACAATGTGCACACAGCAGCGATTGGGCTTGTTTCGGTCATACCCCACGCTTGCAAGATTGGCTTGCCTGTTTGTGCGCGATACGCCTCGCTCAGTGCTTTAGGCACTGCTGAACCACCACATGGGATGGCGCGAATGTTTGAAGTGTCTCGTCCCTTTAGTTCAGGGAGTACAGCCATCCAGATGGTGGGAACGCCAGCGGGCACCGTGACTTTTTCTTCCACGATGAGATTGGCAATTGCAGGACCAGACAAATCTGGGCCAGGCATGACCAATGTTGCACCAGAGGCAACGCCTGCATGTGCAAGGCCCCATGAGTTTGCATGGAACATCGGAACCACAGGAAGAATGACATCTGATTCACTTACACCAAGTGAGTCGGCCATCATTGCACCCATGGTGTGTAGGTACGTACTGCGATGGCTGTACACAACGCCTTTCGGGTTACCCGTTGTTCCACTGGTGTAACACATGCTTGCTGCTTGATTCTCGTCTACTTCAGCCCACTGCACTGGCGTAGCGGTCGCAAGAAGTGCTTCGTATTCGTGCACCTGAAAACCAGGAACAGATGCGGGTACTTCACCTTTGCCGTCGTACATGAAAACCAAGTGCTTCACAGTTGTGAACGTAGAAAGCAGTGGTTCAATCAGCGGATAGATAGATGTGTCAATAAAGATGACTTCGTCTTCAGCATGATTCACGATGTATGTGATCTGCTCGGGGAACAAACGAATGTTTAACGTGTGCAACACGCGCCCTGAACACGGCGCTGCGAAATACAACTCAAGGTGACGAGCTGTGTTCCATGCAAAGGTTGCCACTCGACCCAGATGCGAGATACCCAATGTGTCGAGCACTCCGCCTAGGCGACGCGTGCGGTCAGCCCATTCGCCGTAGGTGATGCGCTCACGGCCTGTGGCTGTGGCAGTGATGATTTCTTTTTCGCGGTGATACTTCTCCGCACGATCGAACAGATAGCTAATCGACAATTGAGTCGGCTGCATTAAACCCTTCATAATGTCCCCCCTTGGAAACTCGGCATCTGCCGTGAACACCAAAAAACTACCAATAGGTGACCCCTTGCGAATAGCCCGTGGCAACTACGGTTGTCCGAATGCGCAAACTTCTGGTCGCCTTTACTTCATGCCTTTTCGTCATTGGCACCATCGGCACCAATATTGGGCCTGCGCTTGTCGACGACCGGCCACTCTTGGTTCTCTTCCTCAGTTCTCGGTCGAGGAACCTGTTTGGCTCGGTGCCATTCATCGACCCATTGCCGTTCTTCATTGTGGGGTTCTGCCGACTACTCGTGGCTGCCATCGCCCTTTTTTACGTGGGACGACTCTTTGGTGAACGAGCGTTGCGTTGGACAGAAGCTCAAGTGGGCGAAATGCCGCGCATCTATCGCTGGACCGAAAGAGCCACCCTTCGCATCGGGTGGCTAGCAGCATTTCTCATGCCGGGGTCAAACATCGTCTGTCTCCTCCTCGGACATCTCAAACTTGACCCGCGTAAATTCATTCCTGCCGTGGCCTCAGGCATTGTGTTTCGCCTAGTGGTGATGTGGTTTGGTGGCAAGTTGTTTGAAGACCAAATTCGCTCTGCCCTCGACTGGCTCGACGCCTACCAGTGGTGGATTGTGGGAGGCCTCTTTGCCATCACGTTCTTTCAGGCTTCGCGTAGAAAGTCCCCCGGCGCCCCGACTACCTGAGGTCAACTCGCAGTTAGGATTTGCCCCATGGCTCAAACATCATTCGGCGGCTCGCCCGTCAACACAGTCGGTGACCTCCCTGTTCCAGGAAAGTCACTTCCCTCATTCACTCTCACCGCAGGAAACTTGCAAGAGTTCAGCAATGACTCTCTCGCAGGAAAGCGTGTTGTGTTCAATATCTTCCCAAGTGTCGATACACCAACATGTGCAACAAGCGTGCGTACCTTCAACGAACTTGCATCATCGCTCGACAACACAGTTGTCTATTGCGTATCTGCAGACTTGCCATTCGCGCAAGGTCGTTTCTGTGGATCTGAAGGTCTCAGCAATGTGCAGAACGCTTCATCATTCCGTACCGACTTTGGTTCAGTCTTTGGTGTTGGCCTCAATGAAGGAGCATTCGCTGGCTTGCTAGCACGTGCCGTCGTTGTTGTAGACGAAAACGGAAAAGTTCTTCACACAGAGCTTGTATCCGACATTGCAAACGAACCGAACTACGACGCAGCAATCAACTCATTGAAGTAATACTTCTCGAAAGGGCCCGTCTCGCTTCGGCGAGGCGGGTTTTTTCATTTATAAGAACGAATCGATTCCCATTGTGAGGCCAGAAGTTTGACCGACCATGCGACACGCAAGCACAACACCGGGCATAAAGCTCACACGATCATTGCTGTCATGGCGAATAACAAGTGTTTGACCAGCAGTACCCAAGATGACTTCTTGTGATGCAGTCATACCCACCATGCGAACGCCGTGCACACGAATGCCGCCAGGACCGACTCCCCCACGTGCACCTGGCACTACTTCATGCTTTGTTGGGTCTGCTGCCCACTCGTCACTTGCTGCAGCCATGCGTTGAGCAGTTGCCATTGCAGTTCCGCTTGGAGCATCTGCTTTTGCGTTGTGATGAAACTCGATGATTTCCGCAGTCTCAAAATATGGTGCAGCTTGTTCTGCAAACTTCATCATCAACACGGCACCGATCGCAAAGTTGGCGGCGATAACACAGCTGCTTCCCGTGAAGGCTTTACGAAACGACGCAATGTCGTCATCGGAAAATCCGGTAGTGCCCACCACTGCATGCATGCCATGTAGTGCAAGCCACGGAAGCGTGGTGCGTGCCGCATCTGCAATGGTGAAATCAACCACCACTTGGCAGCCGGCGTCAGCCAAAGCTTTCAAGTCAGAGGCAATCTGTACCCCATGAATAGAACCGCCGCCGCCGACAACGTCGACAGCGGCTGCTAGTTCTAATCCATCAGCGGCAACGACTGCGTCGCATACCGTGGATCCCATTCGTCCTGCGGCTCCGACAACTCCCACTTTGATCATGGGGTTCACGGTAGTCGCTCGGCTATTTAGCGACGGCGACGATTGCGATCGCGGTCTCCACCACGGTCGCCACCACCACGAGTGTCGGGACCAAGGTCACCGAACTCGGAGCGCATTTCGCTGTCAAACTCAGCCTCGAAAGAGACTTCCACTGGTCCGTCACCCCGGGGAGCACGGTCTTCACGTGGAGCACGATCTTCACGAGGGCCACGGTCGTTACGGTCACGACTGCCACGATCATTGCGATCACGGCCGCCACGATCGCCACGGTCTTCACGTGGGCCACGGTCATCGCGACGCTCACGACGCTCGCCGCCGCCACCGCCGCCGCCACCTGGGATGTCTTGACCATCATCATCGACAGGAGTCAAGCTGACCTTGCCCTTGTCGTCGACATCGTCAACACGAACCTTGATGGTGTCACCAAGAGTGAGTACGTCTTCCACGTTGTTCACGCGCTGACCATTACCCAACTTGCTGATGTGCACGAGGCCATCACGACCAGGAAGGATGTTCACGAATGCACCGAACTTGGTGATGCTGACAACGCGTCCGTCATAGATGGCGTTCAACTCTGCAGTTGGAGGATCAACAATTGCCAAGATGCGAGCTTTCGCATCTTCAACACGGAAGTTGTCTGGCGAACCAACGGTGACAATTCCCACTGCTCCGTCGTCGTCCACTGCGATGTCTGCACCGGTCTCTTGCTGAATGGTGTTGATGACCTTGCCCTTTGGCCCGATCACTTCGCCCACTTTGTCCAAAGGAATTGTGAAGGACACAATTTTTGGTGCGGTATCAGCAACAGTTGAACGTGGCGCATTGAGTGCTGCGTTCATGCTGTCAAGGATGGTCATACGAGCATCGCGTGCTTGCTGCAAAGCTGATGACAATACATCGGCGGGAATTCCGTCGATCTTGGTGTCAAGCTGCAACGCAGTTACGCAATCAACAGTTCCGGCAACTTTGAAGTCCATGTCACCGAATGCGTCTTCTGCACCGAGAATGTCGGTGAGCGTGAGGTATTTGCCTTCTGCATAGATGAGACCCATTGCGATGCCAGATACTGGCGCCTTGATGGGAACACCTGCATCCATCAACGACAAGCTTGATGCACAAACTGAAGCCATTGATGTTGAACCGTTTGATGACAGAACTTCGCTGACCAAACGAATTGCGTATGCAAATTCTTCTTGGCTAGGAACGACTGGCAACAACGCACGCTCTGCAAGAGCACCATGTCCGATTTCGCGACGCTTTGGAGTACCAACACGACCAGTTTCACCATTAGCCCAAGGAGCCATGTTGTAGTGGTGGATGTAACGCTTTGAATTGTCAGGACCGAGTGTGTCGAGCATCTGGTTCATGCGAGGCATGGCCAATGTGCAGACGTTCAGAACTTGAGTTTCACCGCGCTGGAACAAGCCAGTGCCGTGTGCGTTTGGCAATGTGCCAACTTCTGAAGTCACTGCACGAAGATCGCGAGGACCGCGACCGTCGATACGAATGCCGTGCTCAACTACGCGCTTACGAACAAGCTTCTTTGTGAGGCTACGAACTGCTTCTTTCACAGCTTTGTCTTGGCCGGCGAACTTGCCGTCTGGGCCACACAACTCTGAAACAGTTTCTGCAGCTGCAGCATCTGTTGCAGCATTGCGATCTGCTTTGAGAGCAATAGTGATTGCTGTTGCCAACTTTGGTGTTGCAACTTGTTCAACAGCTGCGAATACCTCTGGTGTGTAATCAAGCACTGGTGTGTACGCAAGAGGAGTGATTGCACCCTTGGTAGCAATGACACTTGCAACGAGTTGGCGCTGAAGCTTGATGGACTCTTTGATCCACACCTTTGATGCTTCAAGACCATCTGCAATTGTTTGCTCTGACACTTTTGGAGCGCCATCTGCATAGAACTCGAATGACTTCTCTGTGCCGCCTGCTTCCACCATCATGATGGCAACATCGCCATTGTCAAGTTCACGACCTGCAACAACGATTTCGAATGTGCCGTTGTTTCCTTCGGCATATGTTGGGTGTGGCACCCATTCACCGTCTTGCGAATATGCCAAACGAACAGCACCAACTGGGCCTTCGAATGGAACGCCGCTGATCATGAGAGCAGCAGACGATGCATTGATCGCAATAACGTCGTGTGGGTTTTCCATGTCGACACCAACAACGTTGACAACAATTTGTGTCTCGTTGCGGAAGCCATCTGGGAACGCAGGACGAAGTGGGCGGTCAATCAGACGGCAAGTAAGAATTGCCTGCTCTGATGGACGTCCTTCACGACGAAAGAATGCGCCGGGAATTTTGCCGGCAGCGTATGCACGCTCTTCGACATCCACGGTGAGTGGGAAGAAATCGATGCCGTCTTTAACGCCACGAGCCGCATTAGCTGTAACGAGAACGGTGGTGCCGTCGATTGAGGCGAGAACGGCGCCCTGCGATTGTGTCGCAAGCTTTCCAGTCTCGAATGACATGGTTTTTTCGGAACCAGTAACCTGTGTTGAAACACGAATGGCGTCAGCCATGGGAACTCCCTTGTTTGTGTGTTGTTGTAGTTCCGCCTACAACCAGCCGGTTCCCAGTCGGCAACCCCGCCCCATGGCGCGAGATAATCGACTGACAACCGACAACAATAAAAATGGTGTTGGCGGAAGGTTTTGTTATCGGCGAAGGCCGAGTTGAGCAATGAGCTCGCGGTAGCGAGCAACGTCGCGGTCACGAACATAATCGAGCATGCGACGGCGGCGACCCACCAGCATCAACAAACCACGACGACTGTGGTGGTCCTTCTGGTGCACCTTGAGGTGATCCGTCAGTTGATTGATGCGGTCAGTAAGTAGTGCGATTTGCACTTCTGGTGAGCCAGTGTCCGTACCATGCTTGCGGTACGTCGAGATTGTGTCGATCTTCGGTGACATGTTGAAGCCTCATATTCCTTTGTGAGAGAGGGCGCCAGCCCTAAAAACCCAGGGCGGGCATCACACGTGCGCCGGAGCCCACGAGGACCCTTTCAGGCTATGAGCCATCTCCCAGTGCCCACAACCCCCCTATGCGATTAGTCTCAACAGTGTGTTCACGGGAATTATCGAAGAAAAGGGCTCTGTTGCCGACCGAAATGGCGCTCGCTTGCGCATTACGGCAACCACAGTGCTGGAAGATGCTGCCATTGGGGCTTCCATCGCCGTCAACGGCTGTTGCCTCACCGTGGTCGAACAAGGGCCGAACTGGTGGGTGGCTGATGTCTCTGAAGAGACCTACTCACGCACCAACCTTGGCCATCTGAAGCCTGGCGACCCTGTCAACCTCGAGCGGCCCATGGTGGCTAATGGTCGCTTTGGTGGCCACATTGTTCTTGGCCATGTTGATGCGGTGGGCGAAGTCGTTGCTCCTGTGCCACAACTCGTGGTGCGCATTCCAAAAGAGCTCATGCGTTATGTCGTGGAAAAAGGCAGCTGCACAGTCGACGGCATCAGCCTCACAGTTTTCAATCTCACCGAAGACACATTTGAAGTTGCGGTCATCCCGCATACATCTGCAGTCACCACTCTTGGTCATCGCGCAGCAGGCGATGCTGTGAATATAGAAATTGATGTTCTTGCCAAACATGTTGAACGATTGATGAGCGCACGCTGAAATGGCTGACCTGTCCGACCTTCGCCAGCGCATTGATGCAATCGACGCAGCATTCGTGCAGTTACTCGCCGACCGCATGAACGTGTGCCGTGAAGTCGCAGAGATTAAAGAAACCACTGGCGCTGCCGTTATTCAGCCACAACGCGTGCGTGATGTATTGGCTAGCCGTCGTCAATGGGCAATCGATGCAGGCGTTGACGCCGACTTTGCAGAACAACTCTTTCGCACGCTGTTGTCAGAGACACATCGCATTGAAGTTGCAGAGTCACGACAAGACATCGCTCCAACGAAACAAGCTGGCGATTCTCAGCGTTCCGAACTAGACACCGTTGCGTGTCGTATCGACCACGTTGTGGTGGCCGTGGCAGATCTTGCGGCCGCTACGAAGTTTTTTTCAGGCATGGGCTTCACCACCACAGCAACCGACGATGCATCAGTAGTTAATGCTGAAGCTGGTGGAGTCACCGTGGTGCTCGTTGGGGCCGATCACAACGCAGCCGTACACAAGCGTCTTGCCGAAAACGGCTCAGGCGTTCAACACATCGCCATTGAAGTACTCAATGCAGGTTTCACTCGTGATGCACTCGACGCAGCTGGAGTTCCACGTCTCACCGATGTAGTGGTCGATGCTGAGGGCCATGAGCAGGTGTTCACCGCCCTCGACCCAGCCACTGGGGTGCAATTGAGCTTCATCAGCCGTACTGGCCACCGGGTACCCATGAGCAGCCACAACGTTGCCGCCATGTTTGAAGCCATCTCTAACTCCACCACGGAGTAGTTGTCACGGTATTGTGATGATGCGCGGCCAAATGGGCGCCATCAGACATTTCTTGCTCGTCTGAGGGGTTCGACCGCCACTGGCATACATATCCAACGGATTCACCTGAAAGGTGCTGCCTTGTCGCGCAACTTCACCCGAGAAGACATCATGTCAACTCTCCCCCTCGATCAGTCATTCATTGACCACCTGATGACATCGTCTCTTGACGACCTCATGAGTAACGCCCGCGCACTGCGTGATGCTGCACATGGAACACGCGTCACGTTTTCCCCCAAAGTATTTATTCCCCTCACCATGCTGTGCAGAGACAAATGCGGCTACTGCACATTTGCTCAGCCACCTGCTCGACTAGAAAAGCCATACCTCACTGCAGAAGACATCTTGGTTATTGCACGTCAAGGTGCGCGCAACGGTTGTCATGAAGCTCTCTTTACATTGGGTGAACGCCCCGAAGAGCGTTACGACATCGCAGCAAACTGGTTACGCGACAACGGCTACGACTCCACAGTGCATTACCTGCATGACATGGCCAAGTTAGTTCTTGACGAAACAGGCCTCTTGCCTCATGCAAACGCTGGCGCCTTGTACCACGACGAACTTGCACTACTGCGTTCAGTATCGCCGTCACAAGGGATGATGCTTGAATCACTACGTGACGATCTGGAATGTCACCGTGGCGCGCCAGACAAAGAACCACAACGCCGCATCAACACACTGTGCGAAGCCGGCGAACTTTCTATTCCATTCACAAGTGGCATCTTGGTTGGCATTGGCGAAGAGCGACGCGACCGCATTGACGCTCTTGCACTTATTGCAGCAGCGCATCAGCGATACGGACATGTACAAGAAGTCATCGTGCAAAACTTCCTGCCAAAAGCTGGCACTGCAATGCACAAAGCTCGTCCGTGCCCTGAAGATGAGTACCTCTGGTCCATTGCAGTTGCACGACTCATCCTTCCTACTTCAATTCATCTGCAAGCACCACCGAACTTGTCTGACGACTTTGGCATCTTGCTCGATGCTGGCATCGACGACTGGGGCGGCGTTTCACCTGTCACCGCAGACCATGTGAACCCCGAACGTCCGTGGCCTGCGCTTGATCGTTTGCGCGAAGTCTCTGAAGATCGCGGCATGGTGTTGGCGCCGCGACTCACCATTTATCCCGAGTACGCAACGAACCCCGAGAAGTGGCTAGACCCTGCACTGCACTTCCCCGTGATGGACCGTTGTGATGCTGAAGGACTTGGTCGTGACGACCCGGGCGCATTCTGGCCAGAGAAAGTCACAGCTGCAGACGTTGTACACGACGGCGCTGAAGTTGTTCTCGTTGGTCACAAGTCCACGCAGTGGTACTCAGGTTCCAATGTGAAGCCAATGACATTGATTCCGCATCCACGACCAAGCGCAACCGGACGTGTCGCTGAAATTATCGAAGGCCATCGCAACGGCCAAGAACTCGGCGAAGAAGAGGTAATTGCATTATTCGCTGCGCGTGGCCCCGAAGTGGGTTACATCGCTGACTATGCCGACGAACTTCGTTTTAACGCAGTGGGCAACAACGTGACGTGGGTGCATAACCGCAACATCAACTACACGAATGTGTGCACATACAAGTGCAAGTTCTGTGGCTTTTCCAAGGGTCCACTCAGTCTGAACCTTCGTGGTACTCCGTACTTACTCACTCTTGACGACATTGCTGATCGCGCAGTGGAGGCAGCAACACTTGGCGCAACCGAAGTAACACTGCAGGGTGGTATTCACCCTGACTTCGATGGTGACTATTACATCGACGTCACAAAGGCAGTGAAATCTGCCGTGCCCGACATGCACGTTCATGGTTTCACCGCGCTTGAAGTAACTGAAGGTGCACATCGCAACGGCGAGTCGCTTCGCGAATATTTGCAACGATTGAAAGATGCAGGCCTTGCTTCTCTTCCAGGAACAGCAGCAGAAATTCTCGATGATGAAGTGCGTGCCATTATCTGTTCAGACAAGGTGAACACTGAAGAGTGGCTGGAATGCCATCGTCAGGCCCACTCCATTGGCTTGCACTCAAACATCACCATCATGTTTGGCAGCGTGGAGAACACAGCATCATGGGCAAAGCACATGAAGGTCACGCGCGACCTGCAGAAAGAAACAGGTGGCTTCACCGAATTCATTCCGTTGCCTTTCGTGCACATGGCCTCCCCCATTTACTTGCAACGCAAAGCACGACGCGGACCAACATTCCGCGAAAACGTGCTGATGCATGCAATTGGGCGCATCTTCTATGACGGCCTCATCGACAACGTGCAAGTGAGTTGGGTGAAGATCGGCACGGCCGGCGCAGCACAACTATTGCAATCAGGCTGCAACGATCTTGGCGGCACCTTGATGGACGAAAACATCTCTCGCGCAGCAGGCGCTAATCATGGTCAGATGATGACCGAAGGTCGCTTCGGAGAAATTGTTGCACCAATGCGTCGCACCCTTGTGCAGCGCAACACCGCATACAAACATTTGTCGCCATCGCTTGGCGAATAGTTACTGCCGTTTGTAATTCTGCACCGCAACACGTGCGTGCTCAACATCTAGTTTCAATTGAGTCTTTAGTTCATCGATGCCAGCGAATTGTTTTTCGCTGCGTAAAAATGCCACGAAGGTCACTGCTGCATCTTCTCCGTATAGGTCTCCGGCAAAGTCAAGCAAGTGGGCTTCCAACAGCGAGTGTTCCGCGTTGACATAGAACGTGGGACGGCGACCCAGATTAATTGCACACGCATGTTCGCTGCCATCTGGACGGCGATACAAACCGGCATACACGCCGTCGCTCGGTAAACACATACCGTTAGGTATCTCCACATTTGCTGTGGCAAAACCAATGGTGCGTCCACGTTGATCGCCTGTGACCACAGTTCCACGCACTTCTAATGCGCGACCTAATAGACGGGTGGCAGTTTCTATTTCTCCACCGGCTAACGCACGACGAATAGCTGTGGAACTAATGGGCTCATCTACACCGTCGGCGCGAGGCACCAGAACTACTGGCTCGCACGTGAAGTCATGACGCTCGCCCATTTCACGCAACAGCGTGATGTTGCCCTGGCGCATGTGGCCGAAGTGAAAATCAGAACCAACAATGACAGCCTGAGTACGTAATGCATTAACAATCACTCGCTCCACAAAATCAACGGGTGTTTCACGAGCCTGCTCAGGCGAAAACGGAACAACCACAGTCGCATCTACGCCGGTGTCTGCCAGCAGTTCTAATTTCTGTGCGGGGTTTGTCAGCAGCCGTGGCGCAGCATCGGGACGAATGACGCTGGCAGGGTGACGGTCAAAAGTAACAACAACACTGCGAGCGCCTAGTTCGGCAGCGCGCGCTTGCACTTGTGCAATGACTGCGCGGTGTCCACGATGAACTCCGTCGTATGCGCCAATGGTGATGACAGCGCGCTCGTTTGGCCACGGCGAAACGGAAAGATCTGTTACTACAAGCACGGCATAAAACGCTATCTGCCACCAAAGACAACAGTGGGTTTAGCAATTCGCTCACGCCACAGCTCAAAGACCGCAACTAGGTCACCTTGTTCATTAGTCACTGCCCACGGTCCATCGCCGTCCCACGCCACACGCGTACGACCAAACAGCACGTCATCAATACCTGCATCGTCCAGCACATGGACAGGCATATGTCGGACCAAAGCGTTCACCGGCAACAGCACAGGCTCTTCCAACGTGCTTGCTTCATCAAGCGAATACGAGCCCGTGGTATGGCGTCGCAGAGTACGCATATGCGCGCCTCCCCCCAATGCCCTACCAAGGTCTGCTCCAAGCACTCGAATATATGTTCCAGACCCACATCGAACATTGGCGCGAATCACCATTGGGTCATCTGTTGATTCCACAGTGAACGAGTGCACAACAATCGGGCGCGCTTCTCGTTCAACTTCAATTCCCTGCCGAGCAAGCTCGTGCAATCGCACGCCATCAACTTTAAGAGCAGACACCATTGGCGGCACTTGCAATATGTCGCCCACGAATTTTTCAGCAATGATTCGTCGTACCTCATCGATGTGTGGCGCAGACATGTCGTACGTTGCGGTGACAACACCCGAATCATCCAAAGTGTCGGTCTCTGTTCCAAACACGAACTCGCATGAATATGTTTTGTCCATGTCGCCAAGAAAACGAATGAGTCGTGTGCCATTACCCACACCCACTACAAGCAGACCTGTTGCATCAGGGTCCAATGTTCCGGCATGACCAATGCGCTTCTCACCAAAATGTTTCCGCAATGCGTACACCGCGTCATGACTGGTCATTCCTGCTGGTTTGTCCAACAACACCAATCCATGCACCACGGGTGGCCGTTTGCGGGCCATGGCTTACTCTTCGTCGTCTGTTGACGGATTTGGCGCGATGTCTGGCTTCTTGCGCAGCAATTCCTCAATGCGTGCTGCACTGCGAATCACTTCGTCTGGACGGAAAGACAAAATGGGTGTCTTACGAGCATGCATCTGGCGATTGATCGATGCCTGCATACGTGGCCGGAATTCATTGAGGGCCAAGATGACCCCTTCGTCACCTTCTTCTCCAAACATGGAGTCGAAATAGACGATCGCACGGTTCATTTCAGGGTCCACGTCGATAGCGGTAATGGTCACAAGGTCAAGGCGTTCATCATCAATACGAGTCAGCTCGTCGCCAATGACCTCACGCAGCACCTCGGAGAGACGTGCGGTACGGGGGTACCCATGAGATGAGCCCCCTTTGGGCTGACGGCGACCCGATCGTGGGCGTTGCTTTGACACGACCTATACGATGGCACATCCATGAGTGATTCGACGATGCCTTCACAATCGGGACCTTCTTCCATCCCTCCTTTTCGTTACTCGGCGCGCCTTGCAGCCGACATCGAATCTCGCTGGCAAGACGCCTGGGATGCACAAGGCACCTTCCATGCGCCAAACCCTGCGGGGCCGCTGAAAGATTCCGTAGCTGTCGGCAATCGCCCCAAGGCATTCATTCTCGACATGTTTCCCTACCCCTCTGGTGCGGGTCTTCACGTGGGACACCCACTCGGGTACATCGGAACCGATGTCTTTGCGCGCTTCAAGCGCATGCAGGGATACAACGTTCTTCACGCTCTGGGCTACGACAGTTTTGGTCTGCCTGCCGAACAACACGCAATCACCACCGGCATTCACCCACGCGTGAACACGGAATCAAACATTGCGAACATGCGTCGTCAGTTGCGTCGTCTCGGACTTGGACATGACCCGCGACGAAGTGTCAGCACCACCGACGAATCTTTTTACAAATGGACTCAATGGATTTTCTTGCAGATTCATGGCGCTTGGTACGACACAGAGACTGAACGTGCACGACCAATCGCAGATTTGATTGCGGCATTTGAAAACGGCGATCGCCCAACTCCAGATGGTCGAGCATGGTCTGCATTGAGCGCTGGCGAACGACACGACATCGTTGACGACCATCGTCTTGCGTATTTGTCGAATGCACCTGTGAACTGGTGCCCCGGATTGGGCACCATTTTGGCAAACGAAGAAGTGACCGCCGAGGGACGCAGCGACATCGGCAACTACCCAGTGTTCAAACGCAACATGCGTCAGTGGATGATGCGCATTACGTCGTATGCAGATCGACTCCTCGACGATCTTGATCGTCTTGATTGGCCAGAGCCAATCAAATTGATGCAACGCAACTGGATTGGTCGCAGCGACGGCGCTCGCGTCTCGTTCTCTACATCAGCTGGCGACATCGAAGTGTTCACCACACGGCCCGACACATTGTTTGGTGCAACATTCATGGTGCTTTCACCCGAGCACCCACTCGTAGATGCGCTCACCACTACAGATCAACGTACGCAGGTCGCTGCGTACCAAGCAGAGGCAGCAGCAAAAGCAGACAACGAACGTCAAGACGATTCACAGAAGAAAACCGGTGTCTTCACTGGTGCAATGGCAACTAACCCAGTTACCGGCACAGACATCCCCATTTACATTGCCGACTATGTCCTCATGGGATACGGCACTGGCGCCATCATGGCTGTGCCAAGTGGCGACCAACGCGACTTTGCGTTTGCACGGGCATACAACTTGCCAATCGTGGCTACACAAATGCCACCTGCTTCGTGGTTTGACGCTCGCAGCATTGCACCGAGCGCAGACTGCAGTACATGGCCTGAAGCGTTTGTGGGCGACGGCGAATACATCAATTCAACGAATGATTCCGTCAGCTTGAACGGACTTACCTCAATTGTCGATGCCAAGTCACGAATGAATGCATGGTTGGCGCAACACAATCTGGGTGAACCCACTACTACATATCGTTTGCGCGACTGGCTCTTTTCACGTCAGCGCTACTGGGGTGAACCGTTCCCCATTGTGTACGACGAAGATGGTCGCGCATACGCAGTTCCTACTCAGGCGCTTCCCGTGTTGTTGCCAGAACTTGCGGATTTCAAACCAACTGCTTTGTCACCCGACGATGCAACAAGCGACCCTGTTCCTCCACTCGCACGCGTTACCGACTGGACTCGCGTAACTCTCGACCTTGGTGATGGTCCACGCGAGTATCGCCGTGAAGTGAACGTCATGCCGCAGTGGGCTGGTTCATGTTGGTACGAGATGCGCTACCTCGACCCCACCAACTCAGAAGTTTTCATCGACCATGAAGTAGAGCGCTACTGGATGGGACCAGAGCATGAAGGCCACACCGGTGGCGTTGATCTTTATGTCGGTGGCGTTGAGCACGCTGTATTGCACTTGTTGTACGCACGCTTCTGGCACAAAGTTCTTCACGACCTTGGGCATGTCTCAAGTGAGGAACCATTCCATCGTTTGTTCAACCAGGGCTACATCCAGGCATATGCATATCGCGACGCTCGTGGACAAACAGTTCCTGCCACTGAAGTAGAAGAGTCGGGCGACAACTACACCTGGCAGGGCGAAACGGTTATCCGTGAATACGGAAAAATGGGTAAGAGCCTCAAGAACATCGTGACTCCCGACGAGATGTACGAAGAGTTTGGCGCAGACACCTTCCGTTTGTACGAAATGGCAATGGGCCCACTCGATGCAAGCCGTCCGTGGAATACGCGCGACGTAGTTGGCATGCAACGCTTCCTGCAACGCCTATGGCGAAACATCATTGATGAATACACAGGTGACTCAATCGTTGTTGATGACGCAGCACCAGAAGAATTAGTTCGTCACCTGAATCGCACCATCGTTGGCGTGGAAGATGATTTTGCACACCTGCGCTTTAACACCGCAATCGCCAAACTCATTGAATTCAATAATGCGCTGACCCAACATGTCTCTGCACATAAGACTTCACCTATTTCGTTGGTTGAGCCTTTGGTGCAAATGTTGTCGCCCTTGTGCCCACACCTTGCCGATGAGTTGTGGTTCCGTCTCGGCCACGATTCCACAGTCACCTATGTGCCCTTCCCCGTCGCTGACCCGAGCAAGTTGATTGAAGACACAATTGAAGTTCCTGTTCAGATCAATGGCAAAGTGCGCGCACGAATCACTGTTGCGCCTACTGCATCGATTGAAGAACATCTTGAACTTGCACTGGCTCTTGAACCCATCATTGCCGCACTCGACGGTAAGACACCTCTGAAGACAATCGTGGTGCCTGGTCGCACTGTGAATCTTGTCGTCAAATAGTTCATTCACACATATTTCACTGTTGTTCCACCAGTCCATCGCTTCGGTGGGCTAAACATTGTGTGTGGCAATTAGCGAAGTAGAGATGGCAGTTCCAGCCAAGAAAACAATTGCCCTTGTGGCGCACGACAACATGAAAGATGAATTGTTGCAGTGGGTCGGAGCGCATCGTGACGAGTTATCTCGCCACACTCTCGTAGGCACAGGCACCACCGGACGCCTAGTGAACGAGCAAACAGGTCTTGCCGTGGAGCGACTTCGTAGTGGTCCGTTAGGCGGCGATCAACAAATCGGCGCGCGTATTTCTGAAGGCGAAGTTGATGTTCTTCTGTTTTTCTGGGACCCATTAGAACCACAACCCCATGATCCCGACATCAAGGCTCTCTTACGTATTGCAGTGGTCTGGAATATTCCGGTGGCTTGCAACAGGGCTTCAGCTGATTTCATTATGTCCTCCCCATTTATGGATCTCGATTATGTGCGTCGAGTTCCCTCACACGACCGCTAAGCCATGACCCAGTTCTTTCAGGTGTGGTGCATCGGGCTTGGCCTTGCGTTTATCTGGCCACAGGTATGGCGCGCGGTTCGCCACGACACCTCACACGGCATCTCACCATTCGGTCTCATTCACGGACTTGTTGGTTCAGCTCTGTGGCTTACATACGGCCTCTTGCAACAAGACATCGCAGTGTGGTTTGCGAACATCTCATTCATACTGGCGCAGACAATCATTATCTCCGTGGTGTACCGACACGGAAAGATTCCACGGCAAGTTATCTTTCGCATCGTTGCCGCTATGGCTGCGCTCGGATTACTACTCACACAAATTTCGGCTACGCCTGTTGGCTATGTAGCCATCGTGGTCAGCGGTAGTTCCATCATTCCGCAACTCATTCACGTTATTCGCACAGACAACCTGCACGGAATTTCCATTTCGAGTTACACAATCACCATTGTCAACTGCATGTCATGGCTGGTGTACGGATTTGTTGTAGACGACCTCATGATCTCTGCACAGAACTTTGTGACTGTTCCGGTGTTTATCTACATGACGCTGAAAGCAGCGAAATGGCGAGCAAATAATCCGAACTACGTCTCTGCATCTGCCTAACTAGCGCAAATATTTGCGAGTTGACGCAATCACATCAACTCGTGGCGCAACTTTTTCAAACATGATGAGTCGTGTCACGCCATCGGCAACAAGTTCCTGGTGAAACGGATGCGAGGGGTCTGCATATTCAGGCTCAAACCACGACCACACCGACGTCTCAAAATCAGCTCGGTTCCCACTTGCTTCTCGCGCCGTGCGCAACAACTCGCCACGGTCAGGGTGATTGAAGCGTGTATTCACGCCATCAGTAGTTGCTCCGGCAATACGAGCCAACGCCGGACTGTTGATGCCCACAATGATGCGCGGCTGAACCGACGGCTTTGGAAATCCATTGAATTCTTTGTCTCTGTCGTCTGCCCAGATAGAACGCATCACGTCGACTACTTCAACGAGACGCGCATGCCTCTTTGCCATAGTGGGCAGCAGGTCAATTCCCAATGCGGCATGTTCAGCACCGTAAGGGCCACTTGGTGATGCGCCAGACCCAATACCGAGCGTGAATCTATTGCCCGAGATTTCTTGGATCGATGACACAGCATTTGCCAACAATCCAGGCACGCGATTATTTACATTTGCAACCAACGTTCCTAGACCAATCGCGCTCGTCGTTGCAGCCCATGCAGCAAGACTTGTAAAACACTCCATCATGGATTCAGCAGCAAACATCTCTCCAGAGAAGTGATCAAGATTCCACAGGTTTGAGAACCCCGCTTCTTCTGCAGCAAGTGCAGCATCACGCAATTGACTCCACGGGGCTGAACCTTGATTGAGTTGAATGTCAATAATCATCAGCGATTACTTTCCGTTACAGATGATGAGGACTGCACCCATTGCTGATTCACAAATGGAAGAACACGCTGAATGTTTGATACCCATTCGCCATAACGCTCTTCTTGGCGCCATTGACACAATGTTCCTTGCACCCAATGACCATGAATGAGAGTGTCGGTGATTCGTGTGGGGTCTGCGTATTTACCTGCCCATGCAGGGATGTCCATCACGAGAGGCAAACCCTCGCCTTCATGATCTATTGCAGAAATCTGCCGTAATGGCGCGAGACATTCAACTTCTTCTAGGCGCGGCGTGTGACCGACTTGCATCATTGCTGCCCACACGGATGCACCCGTGATGTCTGCAGCAACAACACCCGATGGATGCGTGCCCTTCACCAAGTCTCGTGCAGAACTGGCCGCGGCTCGCGCAATATTTGCGATCACCGTGTCATACGCAATTCGCTCAACGGGACTGTCGGCATATACCGGCGCAAAGCCTGTTGATGCATCGCCGTAGTCAATGACAGAACCATGTGGTGCTGTCATCAATACTTCAAGCATCTTCAACATTCCCAATAAGCGCAAGTTGTCGTCTACCGAATGGAATTCATCCATCGCAAATCCGTTGAGCGCAATTCGTGTTCGGTTCGCCGAGGCGTCCCAGTACAGACCTGTCAATCTGCCTTCAACAACAGATGCTCCATTCGTTTCTTCGCGCACGATGTCGGCAAGATCTGCAAGCGATGATCCAGTCCAACCAAGGTCAACCACCAGATGATGTCCGGGTACCAACAAACCACACGAACGCAGATGCTGCACCATACGCGTGCGCAATTCTGCTGAGGCTGCGACGATGGCATCTGCATTTTTCACCAATACGTTGCGCGCCTTCTCTGCGGAAAGTTTCACATTGCGCGCATGTTCCGACACCAATGCACAACCCACACGACGTTCAAGGCGTTCCACGGTTAGTTCCTCATCGTCACCAATAAAGCGAGCGATTGTTGATTCGTTCACTTCTGTCAGGCGTGCGCGCCACGCAACAGAACGCGAGAACGCCATATACGAAGCCGGCGGTAGTTGCGAGCCTGACGACTGCAATGAACCCCACACTTGATGCGCCAAATATCCATCACGGGCCACGAAATGAACGCCAGCAATTTCACGATGTTGCATCACGCTCTGAATGTCAAGAATTTGAGCGGCAACAACCATGGCTACGAGCCCACTGCCGATTGACGTAGCAACATCAACGATTCCGTTCGCGGCCTTATCGCGTTGCCACGCCTCGATGCGTGAGAACGGCAATACTGCCGGCGTTGTGTTCTCCATGACGCGATGAGACGCCAACATAGAGAGATCCAGATGCGTACGAAATCCGTATTGCTGAGGTATAAAACCGTCTGCCAAGACATTGTCTCCAACATGTAGGCAGCGGCCATTCACGTTGGCCGATATCGGAGCAATGCCCCCCAAACCTTGTTTCGTTTGAATAGTGCGCGCCACTGTCTCCCACAACGTTGGCCCTTCCACACGAAGAGACCGAGACAGCGCTCCCGACTTCATAGCTCCATGTTCTGAACTAACAAACACCTGACCTGATTGCACCCATTGCAGCCCCACGGCATGCAACATGTTCACGATGTGCGCCGACGACATGTAGTTATCGCTTACGAAATACACGTCAAGCCCGCGAGCGCGAGCAAGTTCTGCGAGCGCGCATCCAAGCTCAACCGGGCGTGCCAACTGAATTTCTGTGCTGTGCTCCAACTCGTCCAACATCGCCACTTCGTCGCGGCTCAACACATGGGCGGCATCAGATGCCACGTTCTGAAGAATCTCACGCAATGTCACATCATGAGCTGGGTGCGAGATGGCCTTGAGCGCACGAGCTCTGTGCTCTCCTCGTACGCGACGCAATGCAAAACCTTTCCACACGCGGCCATGCGTAGACACCAAGTGTTCTTCCATGTGGGCAAAGACGTGTGTTGGTTGTGCAACGGCGCGCGTCACTACTGTGTCAAACACATCCAGAGTCAACACAGCGATTTGCGAGTGCTGCGCAAGAATCTCTTCAGCATTCAGGTTCATGCGCCACGCCTCACAATGCGTCGCACACGACGACTCACTGCCCAATACGTACGCACCGGATCTTTCGCCACAATCTTCACTAATGCAGCAACATTGCGACGTTCTTGTGGTTCATCAGCAACGTATGCAGCAATCGCTTGCTTGCCTTTATTCACGCCACCCACTTCAGGTTCAGCCAGCCAACGCGCATGTAGTTGTTCGCGAATCTTGTGATGAAGATCAATACCAACAGTGATGGAGTTGCCCGAGGCACTCTCGCTTTCTGGCGTTCGTGTGTGATAGTGCGCTAGACGTTCAGGGAGAAAGACAAACCCACCCGACAACACTGCGCGAAGATTGAACTCCCAATCACCGAGAACCGGCAAGGACGAATCGAAACCGCCAACATCAGCCAGAAGTCGACGACGAAAGACTGCAGCAATTGGTGGGAAGGTGTTGTTGCCAATCATTCCGTCATACGTGAGGCGTTCTTGAGTGAGATAAAACTCTTCAGACTTCACCGGCCACACTTTGCCGTTCTTATATGTCTCATGGATGCGAGTGACGCCCGTAACAACTGCTGCAGCAGAAATGTTTGCGCGCAATCCGCCGACTGCAACTTCTAGAAACTCAGCATCCCACGAATCATCATCGTCATGAATGGCAAAGAACTCAGACTCTGTTGCAGCTAATCCCCTGTTCGAGGCCTCTTCCATTCCAAAACGGTCTTCAAGGTGCAACACGCTGATGTTGCCAGTGGGCGTGGAACTACGAGCCACCTCTACAACAGCATCCACTACGGCCCGATTACCACCATTGTTTACAACGACAAGGTTCCAGTCAGTAAATGTCTGGTTCTGCACACTTGCCAGAGCCCGAGCGAGCAAGATTGGACGTTCATACGTCCTCATCACGATGGATACTTGCTGCATGCCTAGACGAGCCTACTCATGAGGGAAAGAAGCAAGAGAGCAACACTGGTGGAGCTGAGGGGAATTGAACCCCTGACCTCTTGCATGCCATGCAAGCGCTCTGCCAACTGAGCTACAGCCCCTAGAAAAGCAAGCCTGTCTAGGTTTGTGAAGCCCCTACCTTACCAAGCCAGGGCCTCGACTTCCCAAGAAACAGGAAGGCTCAAAGAAACCCTAACTATGAGCATTTATATTTTGCGAGAGTGACCTTCCCAATATGGAGCACGCAAGGGTTTCTTCTGTATTTTTCCCGTTCCTGTCCGGGGAATCAACGCAACGAAATCAACAGAACGTGGAGCTTTGTAACCAGCAAGCATTTCTCGACAATGCGCAATTATCGCCGCAGCAAGTTCTGCCGACTCTGCAACACCTTCTTGCACCTGAACCAGCGCTTTCACGCTCTCGCCAAACTCTTCATCGGGCACACCTATCACTGCAACATCTTCAACACCTGGGTGCACCGCTATGACACCTTCGATTTCCGCTGGGTAAATGTTGACTCCGCCACTAATGATCATGTCAATCTTGCGGTCAGATAACCACAGATATCCATCAGCATCGATATAGCCCACATCGCCAGTAGTAAAAACACCTGGTTCTAAATGTGCATCTTTCGTTTTTCCCTCATCGTTGTGATAGGAGAAGTCGGTTCCCATCTTGTTGCGAAAGTACAACGTTCCTTCATTCCCCGGTTCAACAGGCTCATTTGCCTCATTCATCACCAACACTTCAATATTGTCGACTGGCTTACCCACGCTCCCGCCTTTATCGAGCCACTCCTGCGAACTCACTGTGGAAATAATGGAACCTTCTGTACTGCCGTAGTACTCAGTAACTTTTGGGCCCCACCATTCAATGAGGCCACGCTTCACCGCTGGTGGGCACGGTGCTGCACCATGCCACACTGTGGTCAATGCCGCACCTTCAAAGGTGTCTTTCACTGCGGCCGGCAAGTCAAGCAAACGTTTCATTTGCGTGGGAACCAAGTGCACATTGGTACAGGCATGCTGGTCAATCAGACGCAACATTTCTGCAGAGTCGTACTTGTGCTGCATGACTACCGATGAACCACCCACCATTGGAAAGAAAGAAAACGCAAATTGCGCCGAATGATAAAACGGCCCGCACAGCATGGTGCGTCCAGGAATGGGCAAAAAGTTTGAGAATCCAGAAGCAATCAACTTCATAAAGTCGGAGGTCAACCCCATGCCATTCGACAAAGCACCGCGCACTCCTTTTGGTCGACCCGTGGTACCAGAGGTATAAAACATTGGTCCACCGAGCATTTGATCGAGTGGCTCAGCATCACTTGCGCCTGCAATAAGTGTTTCAAAATCCACAAAATGTGCATTGTTGCGCACTGCAGCCTGCGCCCCGCATTGGATACCCACAACATGTTGCACACTCTGTGAGCGATCGTCTTTCAATGCCTCTGCAACAGGGCCTTCGTATCGTGAATCAACGAGAACAACTTTTGCTTGTGCATCGTTGAACACGTAGGCGAGCTCATCGGCTACCCAGTGCCAGTTGACGGGAACATAGGTCCATCCTCCATGAGCACATGCTTGAGCAATTTCAAACCACTCGCATTGATTGCCAGCCACCACCGCAACGGTGTCGCCAGTTGCAAGACCAAGGTCGCGCAGTCCATTCACCAAACGGTTCACACGAAGATCAAGTTCTGCCCACGTAACAGATCGAATCTCGTCCATTAGCGCCACATCGAACCCACGATCGAGTGCAAAATCCCTTGTTAAAACTGCCATCTCTACCCCCTCAAGATGACTAAACCTTACTTCCTCAAAATTGGGAGCCTCGCCTGACCACAGTCGACGCCGTGGTCACATACCAGATGGGCAATTACGCCCAGGGCGCAGGAACGATGTCTTTGTACAGGCGTTCGATTTCGTAGAAACGGCGTGCTTCGTCCACAAAAATATGCACCACTACGTCGCCGTAGTCGATGAGTACCCACTGCTGCTCGCGCGTGCCTTCGGACCTCATTGGTCCACGACCCGTTGCATCGCGAACTGATCCGAGAACCGCATCAGAGATGGCACGAACAAGCCGACCGTTCGATGCGCTTGTGACAACGAAATACTCGGTGATGCCAAGCACTTCGCCAACCGGCAAAACAATGATGTCTTGACCTTGCTTGTCGTCGATGACCTGAGCAATAAATGTTGCTAATTCCAGAGATTCTGAAATTGCACTGTTGTTTTCGGTCACTTCGGCTCCGTTGTAGTTGTAGACGTCGTGGCACCATTGCCAAGGAATGCAACAAAATCGTTCCCCAGCACGATACGCAGATTCACACCAGTAACTACATCGATTGTCGAGACATATTCAAGAGGTCCGAGAAGCGTGGCAAAGGTTTCTGCTTCAACCCGTGCAAGATCATCGTTGAAGTAGGCCACCGTACGTTCAACAGGAAGTTCATTCACTTGACGCACAAGAACAACATTTGCTCCCATATATGCAAGTCGGGTCACTGCTTCGCGAGCAATTGCGGTGCTACCAAATGGCACATCCACCATTACTGCAATTCCATTTGAGGTGAGCGACAGTGATCCAGGTAAGACACTGGCCATCACCATCAAGATTTCCCCACCATCTAACGAATACAAATCAATGTTTGCTGGGTTACGTTGCGCATCAGCAAGAACCGTTGCAGTGAATTGCCACACATCAATTTCCCCACGCAGAAGTGCCTCGAAGTAGCTCTGTGTTGTTGGCAGGTCAGGCATCTCAGGAAGAGACGTTGAAGTAGATGCGTCGGATCCATCTGATGGCACTGCTGCAACACCTGCTCGCGCTACGGCACTCCACAATGCCTTCACTTGAGCAAGTCTGCTCGACTCGGGAATTCCCTTTTGTGTAGCAACAAGACCGTCGGCAATTTGTTGACCCGTGACTGTGGTTGATTCTGCGGGAATCACCACCACTGGTTTATTCAATGCATCGGTTCCAATGATTGGTTGCGTCATCGTCACGGGCTGCGTGCCAATAGGGGCCAGCAACGCAACAAGTTCAGCTGTGGTGACATCGTCAGCAAAATCAAGTGTGATGTTGAACAAGTTCTCAACATCAAAACGCAATGCATCAAGGCCGCCTTCGGCATATCCGTCGGCAAGCCTGCTTGGGGCTTCACCTTTTGCAACATCGGCTGCTGC
>Ga0208362_1000084_pt1 | contig 28588 bp, 27 predicted proteins | sample LakMenEpi13Oct10_FD_150693 | JGI IMG/M metagenome (GOLD analysis project Ga0208362, IMG submission 150693) | Freshwater microbial communities from Lake Mendota, WI - 13OCT2010 deep hole epilimnion (SPAdes) | ecosystem: Environmental > Aquatic > Freshwater > Lake > Epilimnion/Euphotic zone ... | reverse complement strand
GCTAGGTAAAGAAATGCGAGAGGCAATTATTACTCTATATGCTTTTGCTAGACTTGGTGATGACATTGCGGATGAAGGAAATAAGTCAAAAAAAGAACGTTCTAAGGAAATCATGTATCTCAAAAATCATCTCAAAAAAATTGAATTAAATCAAAAAACTAATGATAGTTATTTTAATTTATTACATAAATTACACTTAAAATATAAATTTAAAATCAATAACTTAAAAAGATTTATTAACGCATTTAATGAAGATATTAATCATAAACAATACGCTAGATTTAATAACTTATTGCGATACTGTGATGACGCTGCAAATCCTGCAGGCGAACTTATTTTAAGTCTTGTAGAGCTAGATAACAAAGAAAATGTTCGCCAATCCGATGCGATTTGCACAGCATTAGCCCTTATTAATTTCGCTCAAGGTGTTGTGGAAGATTTTGAGAAAGGCCGAATTTATATACCTAAAAACGAAATGAAAAGATTTAATTTAAAGGTTGAGGACATCCAAAAAAGAAATTTTACGAGTCAGTGGGTAAAGTATAAAAAATATTGGGTCGAGCGTAATTATGAAATCCTTAAGAAAGGACTGGGTCTTGGAAAAAAAATAAAGGGTAGGCTAGGTTTTGAAATACAAATGGTCGAATGTGCAGCACTCTTGCTTTTAAAAAGACTGGGAAGAAATAGCTGTAATTTATTCATTACCCCACCTAAAATTAATACAATAGATTGGATTTTCATTTTTTTTAAAGTTGCACTGCGCTCAATATGACCCCTATTCAATATTGCTACGAAAAAGTCAAAACAAGTAAATCAAATTTTACTTGGGCTTTTTACTTTATTAGCCAGGATAGGCGAGATGCACTGATATCACTGTATGCTTTTTGCAGAGAAATTGATGACATTGTCGATGAGACTTTAGAACTTGAGGTTGCTACAGCAAAGATAAATTGGTGGAAAGCTGAAATCAATCGTTTATTTCATGAAACACCTCAGCACCCTGTGACGAAATCACTTTTAAAATTTATCCACATCTATGAGCTTAATGAAGCCTATTTCATAGAAATGTTAGATGGTATGGAAATGGATCTAAAATTTAACCGCTACGAAAACTTTAAACAGCTTCAACTATACTGTTATCGAGTTGCAGGTGTGGTCGGTATACTCAGCGTGAAAATATTAGGCTTTAAAAATCAAGCGACTTTAAAATATGCACATGATCTTGGCATCGCACTTCAGCTTACAAATATTATTCGAGATGTTGGAGAGGATGCAAGAAAAAATAGAATCTACATTCCGCTCGACGAACTTAAAGAATTTAGTGTGTCTGAGGATGAAATTCTAAAATTTAAGGAAAGCAATCATCTATCAAACCTAATGTTCCATCAAATTGCACGCGCAGAAGTTTTTTATAAAAACGCTTACCAAAAGCTACCGAAAGAAGATATTAATCCACAAATTCCTGGATTGATCATGGGTAAAATTTATGAAACATTACTCCTTGAAATTAAGAGAGACAAGCCAGAACAAACACTCAATCATAAAGTCTTACTGCCCCCTTTTAGAAAAGTGCTCGTCATACTTGCATGTTTCTTTAAAAATAAATTTTACGCTTTGAGCAACTGAAGTGCTTGAGAAAGGTATTCGATACCTAATACCTCAATACCTGCAATTTTTTGTTTTGCAATATTTGCCTTGGGAATGATAGCTCGTGTGAATCCTAATTTTGCGGCTTCCTTGATGCGCTCTTGGCCTCTTTGAATAGGCCTTACTTCTCCTGCTAAGCCTACCTCACCAAAAATAATTGTCTTTTGATTAATGGGCTGATCTTTAAATGAAGAAACGATGGCACATAAAATAGCAAGGTCCACACCTGGCTCAGTAATTTTGACACCCCCCACTGCATTCACAAAAACATCCTGATCAAAACATGCAATACCACCATGTCGATTTAATACTGCAAGAAGCATGGAGAGTCGATTCTGCTCTAAACCTACGCCTAAGCGTTTAGGTGAAGCTCCGTGGGCGTTATCTACAAGAGCTTGAATTTCTATCAGAAGTGGTCTTGTGCCCTCTTGTGTCACTGTGATACATGATCCAGAAACTTCTTCGTGGTGATGTGATAAAAACAATGCAGAAGGGTTTGTCACTTCACGTAAACCTTTTTCTGTCATAGCAAATACCCCAAGCTCATTCACAGCACCAAAACGATTCTTAAATGCTCGAACCATTCTAAAACTTGAATTTTGATCACCCTCAAAATAAAGCACAGTATCTACAATATGCTCCAACACGCGAGGTCCTGCTAAAGAACCTTCCTTTGTAACATGCCCTACTAATATCATGCTTACTTCTAATTGTTTTGCGATACGCGTTAATTGTGCAGAGCACTCTCTTACTTGTGTGACTGAACCTGGAGCAGACTGTAACTCTTCTGAATATATTGTCTGAATGGAGTCAATAACAACTACATCTGGTTTATTTTTTTCAATTGACTGAATAATTTTTTCTAAGTTGATTTCCGACAATATAAAAATATCTGAAACTTCGAGCTCTAATCGTTTTGCTCGCATCGCAATTTGCTGGGGAGATTCTTCGCCACTTACGTAAATGACTTTACATGGCGTTTGAGTCTTATCATTCGTCATGTGAGAAAGCGCTTGAATAAGAAGTGTTGATTTACCTATACCTGGATCACCGCCAATTAAAACGACACCACCCGGAACAAAACCACCTCCGAGGACTCGATCAAATTCACTGATACAAGTCGTTCTTTTATAAACGGCTGACATTTTCACTTCATTAAGTTTTTTTAATTCTGAAGTTTGTGTCAAAGAAGCATATCGACTGGGAACAGAAGCTTCAATAATACTTTCAGCCATTGTATTCCAAGTCATACAATGTGGGCATTGACCTTGCCATTTAGTTGATTGGCCGCCACATTCAGTACAAACATAGGCAACTTTATTTTTAGCCATGGATTATTTCTATAGGAACTCTTTTTGAAGCTGACATAGCGCAGAGCAGTTCGTAACCAACTGTACCGGCTTTTTCTGCAACATCATCTACAGGTATATGTTCACCCCATAACTCAACATCACTTGAAATGGATGCATGAGGTATGTCGGTAACATCAATGTAAAGCATGTCCATCGAAACTCTTCCAACTGTCGAAGTTTTTTTCCCCTCAACATATACAGGCGTTCCCGATGGTGCATGACGAGGATAACCATCAGCGTAGCCACATGCAACAACAGCTATCCGCATATCATTTTTAGCTTTAAAAGTTTCACCGTAACCAACTGAATCATCTTTAGATAAATTTTGTAATGCAATAATTTTGCTTTTCAAATACATAGCTGGTTTAAGGTTTAGTGCACTACTTTTTCGACCCACAATCGGCGACGCTCCATAAAGCATAATCCCAGGACGCACCCAATCAAGGTGAGTATTTTTAAAATTTATGATAGATGCAGAATTTGCAACTGAGCGAGAAAAATCAAAATCATTAGCAATGTCGTTAAAAACGTCAAATTGCCAATCAACACCTCTAGGCTCATCTGCAGTTGCAAAATGAGTCATCAATGTAATTGATTTAAAATAAGATGTTTTTTTCATAGATTTAAGGATGTCTTTTGCTTCATTAGGATTAAAACCTAAACGATTCATACCTGTATTAATCTTAAAGTGAATGTCGATTGGATGATTAAGTTTTAATTTTTCAATCATTTGTAATTGATGAAGATTGTGAACTACAAGATTAAAACGCATTTTTGCTGCAATAGAAATTTCGTAAGATTCAAATGCGCCCTCTAGCAATAAAATATCTTGCTCAAATCCATGCTCTCTCAAATCAATAGCTTCATTTAAATTAAGTACTGCAAAACCATCGCTCTCACTTAAGCCTTGCGCGACATTAATAAGCCCATGTCCATAGCCATTTGCTTTTACAACTGACATGATCTTTGATTTAGGAGCTAATTGCTTAACAATGGCGAAGTTATGTCGCAGCGAAGCCTGATCAACAAATACCTTAAGAGGACGCATCTAATTTATTCGTCGTAAGATTGAAAGCCTGGGTTAGCAAAATTTTCAAAGCGCGTATACTCGCCTAAGAATGTCAGTTTTACTCTTCCAATAGGGCCATTTCTTTGTTTTGCGATAATGATCTCTGCCACACCTTTTTCTGGCGTATCAGGGTTATAGACTTCATCTCGATAAATGAAAAGTATTAAATCGGCATCTTGCTCAATCGCACCTGATTCTCTTAAATCTGACATTACAGGCCGTTTATCAGGTCGCTGCTCAACGCTTCGATTAAGCTGAGATAATGCGACAACTGGTACATCTAGTTCCTTTGCTAATGCTTTTAACGATCGTGACATTTCAGAAATTTCTGTCGCACGATTTTCGCTTTGTCGACCACCAGGTGCCGACATCAATTGAAGATAATCAATAACAATCAAGCCTAATTTACCGCACTGCCTTGAAAGTCTTCTGGCGCGAGCTCTGATATCAAAAGAGTTTAAACCAGCGCCTTCATCAATATGTATAGGCGCCTCATTAAGCCTGCCTAATGCATGTGTTAATCTTTCCCAATCATCATCCTCTAGGCGCCCTGTTCTCATTTTGTGCTGATCCAGCCTACCAACCGAACCTAAAAGACGCATCGTTAATTGAGTAGATGCCATTTCCATTGAAAATACTGCAACCGGCAACCCTGTATCTAAGGCTACATTCTCTGCCATATTAAGTGCCAATGAGGTCTTACCCATTGAAGGGCGTCCTGCAACGATCACAAGATCGCCAGGCTGAAGTCCTGAAGTCATAGCATCTAGATCTGAAAAGCCTGTAGGAACACCTGTAACATCACTAGCTCCCGCAGTGAATAAATCATCAATTCTTTGAGCTACTTGGGGTAAAAGCTCTTTAATATCTTTAAAGCCTGATTGATCATGCTTCTCTTTTTCAGCAATTTGGAAGATCTTTGCCTCTGCCTCATCAAGGAGCTGCTGAGCATCTCGTCCTTGAGGAGCAAATGCGCTATCAGCAATATCAGATCCCACCTCAACTAAATGTCTCATAATTGAACGTTCGCGAACAATCTCGGCATATCGACGTATGTTTGCAGAAGTTGGGGTATTCTGTGCCAATGAGCCCAAATAGCTTATACCCCCTACCGTCACCAATTCAGCATTCTTTTCTAAGGATTCGGCAACCGTCACAATATCGGCTGGGCTATTTTGCTCAACAAGCTTAATAATATGTTGGTAAATTAAGCGATGATCTTGACGATAAAAATCATTTGGCGATACAAGATCGGCGATTTTATCGAGCGCTTCATTTTCAATCAGCAAGCCGCCCAATAAGGACTGCTCAGCCTCTATAGAGTGAGGTGGTAATTTAAGATTATTAAGAATATCGTCTGCCATGGATTAATTATAACGGAATAAAAAAAGGCTGCTCTAGGCAGCCTTTAAAAAAATAGATTGCTTTTTATTAAGCAGGTTCACCAATCACGTCAATTGAAATATCAACTGTTACATCATGATGTAAAGCAATAGTCACTTGATGTTGACCCACTGTTTTAAGTGGACCGTTTGGCATACGAATTTCAGCTTTCACAACCTTGATATTTTTTGCTGTTAAACCTTCAGCAATATCTGTATTTGTAACTGACCCAAAAAGTTTGCCATCCACGCCAGATTTTTGCGTGACAGATAAAGTGAAACCAGCAAGCGCTTTCGCTCTTTCTTTAGCAGCGTCAAGAAGTACCACTTGTTGTTTTTCAAGCTCTGCACGTTTTGCCTCAAATTCAGCCTTGTTTGAATCTGTCGCGCGTTTAGCCTTACCTTGTGGAATTAAAAAATTACGGCCAAAGCCGTCCTTAACTTTAACGATGTCACCAAGGTTTCCTAAATTAGCTACTTTCTCTAATAAAATAACTTGCATCTTGTAATCTCCTTAGTGCTTATCAGTGTATGGTAAAAGCGCTAAAAAACGAGCGCGCTTCACCGCAATATTGAGTTGGCGTTGATAAATCGCCTTAGTACCTGTAATACGAGCTGGAATAAGTTTTCCATTTTCGGTAATAAAGTCTTTTAATAAATCAACATCTTTGTAATCCACTTCTTTAATGCCTTCAGCACTAAATCTGCAGTAACGTCTTCTTTTGTACATTTCTCTAGCCATCGTAAACTCCTATAGATATTCTATAAAATTAATATGGAAAATTAGCTGATTACTTTTTGCGCTTTTATTTCCAATAAACCCTTTTGTTTTAATTCTGTCGCCAATTTTTAAAGGTATCAATGCATCATTACCCATAATTTTTGCGCTTAACTCACAATTGATTGTTCGCTTTAAATTTGCCTCAATCTGCTCTGAGCTATGTTTTAAAATAAGATTAAGTGCTGGCATTCCTGCGGGGGTATAACGCACCGGATCCACATGGCACACTTCCCCAGAAATCTCTAAGCAATTCAATCTAGATTAAGCTACAGCAACCTCAGGTGCAGCGCGCTCATCTTTATCAAGCACTGATTTTGATTTTTCTTCTTTCATCATAATCGATGGTGCAGTCACGGCTGTTTTTGTGCTCATAATCAAATGACGTAAAACGGCATCATTAAACTTAAATGCATGCTCTAATTCTGCAAGTGTTTCAATGTCGCATTCGATATTCATAAGCACATAATGCGCTTTATGAATTTTTTCAATCATGTAAGCAAGCTGTTTGCGACCCCAATCTTCGAGGCGGTGGAGTTTTCCACCTTTGGATGTTACTAGAGATCTGTAGCGTTCAATCATGCCAGGCACTTGTTCGCTTTGATCAGGATGTACGATAAATACTACTTCATAATGTCGCATATAAATCCCCTTATGGTTAAAAGCTTTCAGTGATGCAACTCACTGTAAAGCAAGGTAGAAAGATCGAGTATTATAGGTGTTTTTTGAATTAAATCAATGGTTTTTAAAGGTCAATTCGGTCCTTAAGCCCTGCCCCATAAAGCCTTTCTTTAAGGAATTTGGCCTCATCTCGAAGTTGAGCCGCTTTTTCGAACTCCAAATTACGAGCCGCCGTTTGCATGCCCTTTTCAATTTTTTGGATTTCTTTGGCCATCTGCTTTTCATTAAGATGGTCATAGCGAGCCTCTTCTTTCTTGAGAGCTCGATTAAAGTCCACTTCTTCTTTATCAAAAGTACCTTCAATAATGTCTTTAATTTTTTTAATCACCCCCACTGGCGTAATGCCATTCTCGAGGTTAAATGCAATTTGCTTAGTGCGTCTTCGATTAGTCTCATCGATTGCAATCTTCATGCTTCGCGTGATCTTATTAGCATAAAAAATCACTTGTCCATTGAGATTCCGGGCTGCTCTCCCAGCTGTTTGTATAAGCGAACGTTCGGATCTTAAAAATCCTTCTTTGTCAGCATCTAAGACAGCAACTAATGAAACTTCAGGAATATCTAAGCCCTCTCTTAATAAATTAATACCTACGACAACATCAAACTTACCCAATCTTAAGTCACGGATAATTTCAACACGTTCAACGGTATCAATATCGGAATGAAGATAACGCACTTTTATTTGGTGTTCAGATAAATAATCAGTCAAATCTTCAGCCATACGTTTAGTTAAAGTAGTCGCCAATACCCTTTCATTTTTAACAACACGGAGATTAATCTCACTCAACAAATCGTCCACTTGGGTATCTGCCGGTTTCACAGTAATTTCCGGGTCAATAAGTCCAGTAGGCCTTGCGACCTGTTCTACAATTTGCTCTGTATGGGCGGCCTCATAATCGGCTGGTGTTGCAGATACAAAAATACATTGCCGCATTGTTTTTTCAAACTCTTCAAACTTTAAAGGTCGATTATCCAAGGCTGAAGGCAATCTAAAACCATACTCCACTAAATTTTCTTTTCTTGCGCGATCTCCTTTATACATGCCGCCCACCTGAGGGACAGTGACATGGCTTTCATCAATAATCATTAAAGCATCTTTAGGTAAATACTCAATTAAAGTTGGGGGTGGGTCGCCTGGATTTCTTCCTGACAAATGTCTCGAATAATTTTCAATGCCCTTGCAAAAACCTATTTCATTTAACATCTCAATATCAAAACGAGTCCGCTGTTCAATCCTTTGTGCCTCAACTAATTTATTTGCCTTAACAAAGTAATCAGAGCGCTCTCTCAATTCATTTTTAATTTTTTCGATAGCTCTAACTACCGTGTCTCGAGGGGTAACATAATGACTTGATGGATACACAGTAAAATGACTTACCTTTTTATACATTTGTCCTGTTAGAGGATCAAATAGCGTAATAGATTCAATGAGGTCATCAAACAAAGTGACTCTAATTGCAGTTTCTGAGTTTTCAGCGGGGAATATATCAATCGTATCGCCTCTAACTCTAAAAGCTCCGCGTGAAAAATCAAAATCATTGCGATCATATTGCATGGAAACTAACCGTAAAATAATATTACGTTGTAACAATTTTTCGCCCTGTACCAGTTGCATGACCATACCCTGGTAATCGACAGGATCCCCAATGCCATAGATTGCCGAAACTGTAGCTACAATAATACTGTCGTCACGCTCAAGAAGTGCTTTAGTCGCGGATAGCCGCATCTGCTCGATATGTTCGTTAATACTCGAGTCTTTTTCAATAAAAAGATCTCGTGCAGGGACATAAGCTTCTGGTTGGTAATAATCGTAATAAGATACAAAATATTCCACTGCATTTTGTGGAAAAAACTCTCTAAATTCTGAGTAAAGTTGTGCTGCTAAAGTTTTATTAGGGGCCATGACAATGGCAGGCTTACCTATTCTTGCAATGACATTTGCAATCGTAAATGTTTTACCTGAGCCTGTAACACCTAAAAGCGTTTGAAATTTCTTTCCATCTACAATGCCTTTTGTTAAAAGATCAATGGCTTGAGGCTGATCGCCTGCAGGGGAGAATGGTTGAAATAACTGATATGGGCTATTTGGAAATGAAAGTAACAAGATAGTGATATTCTACTTTTAAAAAAGATTTAGAAAAGAAAATATGTGCAAAACTAATAAGAACTTTTAATGGAGCACCCAGTCAAGTAAATATTATACTTTTTAGAAACTTTATCTTATGTACCCATTATTTAAATTTATATCCCTTGTACTCGTAAGTATCTTTCTTTACTCCGGAAATGCATGGTCATTAAATAAAGATCAATTAATGAGTTCGTTTTTTAGTGTTGTTATGATTAGAGGATATAACGATGCAGGTGGTCTGGCTTATGGATCCGGTGTTGTTGTAGGCGACAATCAAGTGATAACCAACTGTCATGTTTTAAGAAAAACAAAACAGCCCTGGGTATCCCAAGGTGAAGAGACGTATTCAGTGACAGCCGTAAAAGCTGATCATTGGCATGATTTATGTTTAGTTACAACTTTTGGCATGGCAACTAAACCCGTCCTGATAGGTAAAAGTACTGACCTAAAAAAAGGTCAAGGAGTCATAGCTATCGGACACTCGAATGGCGCTCCTGCACCCTTAACTTCAGCAGGCGTTGTGAAATCGACCTACGATCTTGATCAAGGTAAAATTATTTTAAGTACAGCGCAATTCAGAATGGGCGCTTCTGGAAGTGGGTTATTTGATACCGAAGGAAGGCTAATCGGCATCAACACCTTTAAAACTTCTGGACGAAACTCTTTTTACTATGCCCTGCCGATTGAATGGCTCAATGCACTCAAGAACAAACCCAATGAAACTTCATTTCCAGTTGTCGGAAAAGCTTTATGGGAAGAAGAAGAGGACAAAAAACCACTCTTCCTTCAAATAGCTATTCCAACCATTAAAGAAGACTGGAAAAAACTACTTGATATATCTTTAGAATGGACAAAAAAAGAAAATAATAATGCTGAAGCCTGGTTTGAACTTGGTTTAGCAAATGAACGTCTTAAGGATCTTACTGCAGCTGAAACAGCATATCGCCGATCCATCATGTTAGATGACCAAAATACAGATGCACTTTTGAGGTTAGGATTTATTGCCAAATCTAAAGACGATAAGAAGGAAATTAAGGCAATTCAAGAAAAAATTTCTAAAATTAATCCTGACCTTCTTGAAGATTATTATAAGCTCGTTGGATGCTCTAAGACTTGCGAATAGATTAAAAGTCTATTTCAACTCAAGTTCTTTTTGCGTAAAATAAGGGCATTGATTAATCATCCCTGGATTAAAATTGTCAGCCATCAAATTATCTGAATGTGTCAGACGTATCAAAGAATCTCCAACGCTTGCTATTACGGCAAAAGCTGCGCGCTATAAATCAGAAGGGAAGGATATTATTGGACTTGCCGCTGGTGAACCTGATTTTGATACACCCCAACACATTAAAGACGCAGCAAAAAAAGCAATCGACAATGGTTTCACGAAATACACGCCAGTTTCAGGCATTCCTTCTTTAAAAAAAGCAATTATTGAAAAATTTAAACGTGACAATAATCTCGAATATGGTCTTAATGAAGTTATTGTTGGCGTGGGTGGTAAGCAATGTGTTTTTAATTTTTGTCTTGCAGTTTTAAATTCAGGTGATGAAGTTATTATTCCAGCACCTTACTGGGTATCTTATGCTGATATTGCTTTAGTTTCTGATGCTAAACCGATCATTATTGAATGTGGCATTGAACAAAAATTTAAAATGACCGCATCACAACTTGAAAAAGTAATTACACCGAAAACAAAATTAGTAATTTTAAATTCACCTTCAAATCCAACAGGTGCTGTTTATTCAAAAGAAGAATTGACATCACTTGCTGACGTTCTTATTAAACACCCTAATATTTTAATTGGCACTGATGATATGTACGAGCATGTCAAATTAAAAGATATGCCCTTTTATAACATTCTAAATGTAAACCCAGCATTAAAAGATCGATGTGTAGTTATGAATGGTGTATCTAAAGCATATTCGATGACTGGGTGGCGAATAGGTTATGCAGCAGGGCCAAGTTATATTATTAAAGCCATGGAAATACTTCAATCACAATCGACTTCTAATCCTACCTCAATTTCCCAAGTTGCTGCCGAAGCTGCTCTTTCAGGAGATCAGGCCTGCATGGATCCTATGATTAAAGCCTTTAGAGAAAGACACGCTTATGTTGTAAAAAGCTTTAATGAAATCCCTGGCTTATCTTGCATAGAAGCTGAAGGCGCATTCTATGCTTTCCCTGATGCAAGAAAAGCCATCGAACATTTGTTTAATCAAAAGGTTTTAAAAGAAAAAACAGATCTTGCTTTAGCTGACTACTTACTAGAAAAAGAAGGTGTTGCAGTAGTTCCTGGATCTGCATTTGGTTCGGATGGTTATTTCAGAATTTCATTTGCAACTTCCATGGAAAATCTAATAGAGGCAATGAAACGCATCAAACGTGCCCTCTCTGTTTAAATGAGGGGTCAATTCAAGTATAATTTACAGCTTGTTTAAGTTGACCTTACAGCAATAACTGTTTTATGATCACGTTCTCAATTCCTCGATAGCTCAGCTGGTAGAGCAACGGACTGTTAATCCGTGTGTCCCTGGTTCGAGCCCAGGTCGAGGAGCCAAATTCAAAGAGCCCATGCATATGGGCTTTTTTATTTTAAATAGATAAGTTTGATATAGCGATAATAAGTGCCTTCTGCTACAGAGATTGCAAGCATTAAGCCCTCGCGACCGTCTAAAAAACCAAACCTTACAATATAGGTTCGAATAAAAGCCCATAAAGCATGAAGAATTGCTTTTTTAAGGCTACCTTTTTTGCCTTTCCTTTTAAGGTCTCTGGCGCCCAAGCTTGAATAGACATTGATCTTTTTTAATACCGTCTCAAAATCTCTGTATGAATAATGAATTAAAGGCTGCAGTAAATGCCCTATTTCATATTTACTTTCAAGATGTTCATGCACATGATGCTCTGAGAATTTAGCGCTGCCTTTTTTAAAAAGTCTTTTTGTCCTATCTGGCTGCCAACCTGAGTGCTTTATAAATCTTGAAACAAATAAGGAGCGTCTAGGAACATCGTAAACATTGAAGTCTGGTCGATTAATCACTTTTAAAATTTCTTGTTTGAGCGCGGGCGAAATTCTTTCGTCAGCATCCAAAGAAAAAATCCATTCATGCTTAGCTAATTGAATGGCCATATTTTTATGTTGGCCATAACCTTTCCATGGCCTATTAAAAACTTTAGCGCCTAATTTCTTTGCAAGAGGCACGGTATTATCAGAACTACCTGAATCTAGAACAATAACTTCATTAGCGAAACTTGCACTTTTAATGCATTCAGCAATATTTTCAGATTCATTCTTTGCAATGATAATGACGGAAAGTTTAGGCATTAATTTAGTGACTAATGGTTAATTTAAAGGTAAATTATTTCGATAGATTATAACAACTTATAAAATCAAAAAAATAAAATTAAGGAAATTAGGTTGGTAGATAGTGAACATTAAAAAAGATGTCGTTTGTATTGGCGGTGGAATCATGAGCGTCACACTAGCCAGATTACTTCAAGAGTTAGATTCTGATATAGATATTACCATTTACGAGAAGCTGGCTTCTTGCGCCCTAGAAAGCTCTCAATCGATCAATAACGCAGGAACTGGTCATGCTGGCTTCTGTGAACTTAATTACACCCCTATGAATAGGCAACAAAATATAAATGTAGATAGGGCATTAAAGATTAACAAAGAATTTGAAGTGTCACTTGAGTTTTGGAGTTTTTTAACTAGGAAATATAAAAGCTTTAAGCCTAAATCCTTTATTACCCAAGTACCTCACATAAGCTATGTTAAAGGTGAAAAGAATATATCTTTTTTAAAGAAAAGATATGAAGCCTTAAGCAAAACTCCCCTATTCAAAGACATGCAATTCTCTCGAAACAAAGAAACAATTAAAGAATGGGCGCCCCTCATTGCTGAAGACTTAAAAGATGATATTGCGATGACAAGAATAAATTACGGAAGTGATGTTGATTTTGAATCACTTAGTCATCAAATGTTAAAAATTTTATCGACAAATAAAAAGTTTTCAATTCATGTAAACCATGAAATTAAATCTATATCACAGGCTGATGATAAAACTTGGGATATAAAAATTTACTGCACGAAGAGCAAAAAAGTAATTTCAGTAAATGCAAAATTTATTTTTATTGGCGCCGGCGGATCCACCATTCATTTACTTCAAAAAAGTAATATTAAAAATCAAATTGGCTATGCAGGGTTTCCGGTGAATGGAGAATGGTTAATATGTAAGAAATCTTCTATTACAAAAAAACATTTTTCTAAAATTTATGGCATAGCAGGTCCTAAAGCGCCTCCGATGTCGGCACCTCATTTAGATTTAAGGATTATTAATGGTAAAAGGCAACTTATGTTTGGCCCATTTGCAAGTTTCACATTTAAATTTTTAAAAACGGGCTCGTATTTCGATTTATTGAAATCGATTCGCATCCAAAACATTTTGCCAATGCTGCATGTATTTATTTGCAATTTAAATCTTCTAACTTATCTTATTAAAGAGTCAGGCAGCTCCTACAAAGATAAAATGAATGCATTGAAAGAGTTTTATCCTTTAGCTAATGAAAAAGATTGGAAGCTAGCATCAGCTGGTAAGAGAGTTCAAATCATCAAGCCTTACAAAAAAATTGGTGGCAAATTAGAATTTGGAACAGAAGTGGTTTGGTCAGACGACTCATCACTCGCCGCACTTTTGGGCGCCTCTCCTGGAGCCTCCACATCTGTTTTCTCAATGTTGAATGTGATTGAGAAAAGCTTTAAGGGAAGAATAAATTCCAAGATATGGAAGGATAAAATTGAAAAGATGGTGCCATCATATAATCATGACTTGAGTAAGCAGCCATCTTTATTTAATAAAACTCGACGATCTACTTACAAAACACTGGGATTTAAGATTTAAAACGCTGTCGTCTAATTTCTGATAAGACAATTCCACTAGCAACACTCACATTTAAACTTTCAACAGCCCCTAGCATAGGTATTTTAATTAATAAGTCACATACATCACGAGTGAGTCTTCTAAGGCCGCTACCTTCTGAACCTAATACGACAGCAATGGGCCCGCTTAAATTTGATTGGTAAAGAGATTCGGCCCCATCTTCTGCTGTTCCAACCACAAGCACGCCCTGCTCTTTAAGCTGACGAATAGTCCTCGCTAAATTTGTCACCACGATAAAAGGTACTGATTCAGCAGCGCCTGAAGCAACTTTTCTCACAGTAGCATTTAACCCTACCGCTCGATCTTTAGGTGCTATAACAGCATGGACACCCATACCATCTGCAACGCGTAAACATGCTCCTAAATTATGAGGATCTTCAACACCGTCTAGTATGAGAAAAAAAGCGGGCTCTTTGAGGTCACCCTCTAAAATATCTTCTACCGTTTTATAAGGAATTACTAAAGGAATAATTTTTGCTACTACACCCTGGTGTTTGGCTTGTGAAGCAATGCCGTCTAATCTTGCTCGATCAACCATGAGTATACGAATATTATTTTCTTTAGCTAACTCAACAATTTCTTTAGCTCTTGGATCGTTACGATCGCTATCCAAATAGATTTCTTGAATGCTTCTTGAAGATTGTCTTAATTGACTGATAATAGGATGAAACCCAAAAATAATCTGGCTTTGAGACATGTTATTTAGCTCTTATTCTCTTTTTACTTCTTGGTGAACCAGATACCTTTGAACCACTTTTATGTTTTCCAGGATGGGCTTTCTTTTTATGTGCTACTTTCTCTTTAAAGAAATTTTTTGGCTTTCTATCTTTTAATGAAGACTTCTGAACTTCTTGATGGCTTTCAAGGCTAAAGTCAATTTTGCTAAGCTCTAAATCCACACGCACTAATTTTACTTTTAAGCGATCTCCTAAGCGATAAATGACGTGAGATCTTTCACCAACCATTGCGTGCCTTGCTTTGTCATAAGTAAAATAATCGTTACCTAACTCTGTCACATGCAACAAACCTTCAATATAAATATCATCAATAGAAACAAATAAACCAAAACTTGTTACACCTGCAACAGTACCTTCGTATATCTCACCAATTTTATCCTGCATGTAATAACACTTAAGCCATGCTGAAACATCTCGCGTAGCATCATCAGCTCTTCTTTCTGTCATAGAGCAATGTTGGCCTAAGACATGCCAATTTGAGGCAGGCATTTTCTTCTTTTCTAAAGTAGCTTTAATCGCACGATGAATTAAAAGATCAGGGTATCGACGTATCGGAGAAGTAAAATGTGCATATGCCTCATAAGCCAAACCAAAGTGACCAATATTGTCTGGGCTATAAACAGCCTGTTGCATTGACCTTAATAAAACCGTTTGCAATAAATGTTCATCTGGCCGACCTTTAATTTTTTCAATTAAAGCAGCGTAATCCTTAATGCTCGGCTTATCTCCACCAGTTAACATAAATCCAAATTCAGCTAAAAATATTTGCAAATTTTCTAAACGCTCTTCAGTTGGGCCTTCATGAATTCTATAAAGCGCTGGATGTTCTTGTTCAATTAAGAAATTAGCTGCACACACATTGGCCGCTAACATGCACTCCTCAATAAGACGATGTGCTTCATTTCGGATCACAGGCTCAATACGATCAATTTTTCCTTGATCATTGAAAATCATAATGGTTTCAGAGGAATCAAATTCAATAGCGCCTCTTATATGTCTTTGCTTGGTGAGTATTCTATATACTGACTCAAGATTTTTAATGTGCGGGATAATCGATTTATATTTTTCTGTTAGCTCAGGTGATGTTTCTTTCAATAGCGCACTTACGTCTGTATAAGTCATACGTGCTTTTGACTCCATAACAGACGGATAAAATTTATAAGAAAGAACTTTTCCGTGCTGGTCAATAAGCATGTCACAAATCATGCATAATCGATCGACATGTGGATTAAGTGAGCAAAGGCCATTTGATAGTGCCTCCGGCAACATTGGAATGACTCTTCTTGGAAAATAAACCGAATTACCTCTATCAAAAGCTTCTTTGTCTAGAGCATTATCAGGTTGTACATAAAAACTTACATCAGCAATAGCGACAACTAAACGCCAATTTTTATCGACACTTTCTGCATAAACTGCATCATCAAAATCTCTTGCAGTTTCTCCGTCAATAGTAATAAGAGGTAAATCACGCAAATCAACTCTTCCCTTAAAATCATTTTCGGATACTTTTTTAGAAAAAGATTCCGCAATGCGAACTGTCTCTTCTGAAAAATTGTAAGGAAGTTGATGTTTTCTTAAGGCAATTTCAATTTCCATGCCGCTGTCTGCATAATTACCAAGGATTTGAATTACCTTGCCCATAGGTCTGGATTTAAATGAAGGCTGAGCAGTAATTTCAATAACAACAATTTGACCCGGTTTAGCGCCCATATCAAGATGATAGGGAATGAGGAAGTCTTGATTAATTCTCTTATCTTCAGCAGCAACGATAGTAACGCCTTGCCCTTGCACTACCCTGCCTACTAAAGTCTCATTCTTTCTTTCAAGAATCTCAATCACTTTACCTTCAGGACGACCTTTTCTATCTTGTCCTATGGTTTGAACCATAACGCGATCGTTATGAAGGACTTGCATCATTTCTCTAGAAGACAAGAAAATATCATCGCCTCCTTGGTCTGGAATAAGGAAGCCAAATCCATCTGCATGGCCTTGTATGCGTCCTGGAATAAGATTTAACTTTTCAGAAATACAAAAATCGTCTTTTCGATTTCGCATAATCTGGCCTTGTCTTTCCATGGCTCTAATACGCTTATTAAATGCTTCGGATTCGTCATCAGCAATTTCAAGTAATTCATTCAGCTTTGAAATTGAAAGAGGAACGCCCTGATCAGCCATTATCTTTAATATTAATTCTCGACTAGGGAGAGGTTTTTCATAAAACATAGCCTCACGTTCTTTTTGAGGATCATCTTGTCTTATAGATTTATTTTTTTTACTCATATGTGTGTCATTGTGACATTAAATTAAGAAAACATAAGATGCTTTTAATCCAAAGCATACAAATGTGGAAGATTTCGACCCAAACCCTTGCAATCTAAGCCGTATCCGAATACAAAACGATTAGGCACTTTAAGGCCTATAAAATTTGGAGAGTAAGATTTTTCTTTTGCTATCTCTTTATCAAATAACACAGCGGTATAGACAGCCTTAGCTTTCATTGCTTCGCATGTAGCAACAATTTCTCTAAGTGTAATGCCTTGATCCAAGATATCGTCAAGAATCAAAACCGTCTTCCCTTCAATATCTTTAGGCGGCCTTACGAGCCAATCAATGGATCCACCAGTCAGAGAATCTGCATAACGCGTTGCATGAATGTAGCTATATTGAACATTCTTTTCTAGCCGAGGTAAAAGTTGTCCTGCAAAAATTAATGCGCCATTCATTACACATAAAACATAAAGATCATCAGTTTTAATTGTTTGATTGGCTTGATCTGCAATATTCTGAATTACAGTTTTTATTTCAATTTCTGAATAGATGACAGAAGATTTACTAATTAATGTTTGGATGGTATCCATCAATTAATAAACTGAATCATGATACTGATTTTAGAAATGCTATGAATTCTTTTCCTATTTCTGGATGTTTTTTTGAAAATTCAATATTGGCCTTCATGAAGCCCAATTTATCACCGCAATCATAACGCTTACCTTCAAATAGATATGCGAAGATAGTTTGCTGATCAAGTAGCATTTGAATAGCGTCAGTGAGCTGGATTTCTCCACCCTTCCCAGGTTTAATTTTTTCTAGACAATCGAAAATTTCTGGATTAAATACATAGCGACCAATGACACCTAATGTAGATGGTGCATCTATTGGCTGGGGTTTTTCTACAATTGAATTAATTTTGTATAAATTATTATTGGAACCCCCTACATCGACGATGCCATATTGCACCGTTTTTTCTTTAGGGATATCTTCAATCGCAATAACTGATGATTGTTCTTTTTGGTGTTGCATGATTAATTGTTTTAAAACAGGCGTATTAGCATCAGTTAAATCATCAGCCAATAAAACAGCAAATGGCTCATCGTTAATAATGGTTTTTGCTTGAAGAACAGCATGACCCAAACCTAAGGGTTCTGATTGTCTGGTGTAGATACATTTCACATGAGAAGGAATGATGGATCGAATAGACTCCAAGAGAAGATTTTTATTAGAAGCGATTAGACTAGCTTCAAGCTCAACATTCTTATCAAAATGGTCTTCGATAGATCTTTTGTTTCGACCCGTCACAAAAATAAGTTCAGTAATGCCTGATTGAATTGCCTCTTCTACCGCATATTGAATTAAAGGTTTATCAACAACTGGAAGCATCTCTTTTGGATTGGCTTTCGTGGCAGGTAAAAAACGCGTACCGAGACCGGCTACCGGAAATACAGCTTTTTTTATAGCTTTCATAGGGATAAAATCACTTTCATAGGCGTTTATTATTTAATACTTAACTTTAGATTAAATATATAAGTACATGTATTTATTATAAAATTTAATTCCACTTATTCTTTTCTTCGTCATCTAACTTTTTAGCTTCCACCCAGTATGATTTTTGGTTGGTAATCTCTTTTTTCCAAAAAGGAGCATCTGTTTTTAAAAAATCGATAATAAAATGACAAGCCTCAAAGGCCTCTTTTCGGTGTTTTGAAAATACAATAATACCAACAATGGGCTCACCGACTTTTAACTTGCCATATCGATGCACAATATAAATATCATCTAAATTCCATCGTTGAGATGCTAACAACTCAATATCTAATAATGCTTTTTCAGTCATTCCAGGATAGTGTTCCAACTCAAGTATGTCCAACTTATCCTGATTTAGATCAAAATCTCTTACATACCCTTCAAAGGTAACTGAAGCACCACTATTATGTAGTTTTTTTAGTTTTTGGGCGATGATTTGTAAATCAAATAAACCTTCTTGAACATGGACAGCCATAATCAACCGCCCGTGATAGGCGGAAAAAAGGCAACTTCATCATTGGCTCTTATCGCATGATCATCTTCAACTATTTCCTGATTAACCGCCATTCTGATTGATGAAAGCTCATTAAAGGTAGTATGCCAAGCGCTGCCCCTACTTTTTAAAAACCCCACCAAGTCAGCAACTGTTTGAATGCTACCTGCAAGATCTATTTCTTCCCGATCAACCCCTAGGGCCTCTCTCACTTTTGCAAAATAAAATAACTTAACTCTCATCTTTATTTTGCTCTTCTTGTTGTGTATAAATTTCTTCTTCAAATTCTAATAAAGCGTTCGGATCATCTTTCAACTCAACACGTTCAATTTGCGAAAAACGTCTAGATATTTTTTGGCTTGTGACATGAACATCTTGAGCGTGCTCGTGCGCCTGCCTAATGTTGTCAGCTAATTTTTTCATACGCACATCAAATCGTTCAAACTCTTGCCCAAGTCTTCCAAGTTCAGCTTTAATAATATGGACTTGTTTACGTGTTTCAACATCTTTTAATACGGCTCTTGCAGTATTGAGAACAGCCATAAGTGTGGTAGGTGATACAAGCCATACTCTTTGACTCATCGCCTCTTCTATCAAATCAGAATGGTAAGCATGAATCTCTGCAAAAACTGCTTCAGCAGGAATAAACATGACTGCGCCATCCGACGTTTCATTGGAAATGATATATTTACTCGCGATATCGTGAATGTGTTTTTTGATATCAAGCTTAAACTGCTTTTGCGCATTTTTAATTTCATCTGGTGGCAAGCTGGTATCCAACATTTTTCTGTAGCTTTCCAATGGAAATTTAGAATCAATAGCGACACTGCCTGTTGGCTCTGGTAAAAATAGAACACAATCCGCTCGATTGCCATTCGATAATGTATGCTGCATTGAGAATGCATCAGGTGGTAACGCATTACGAACAAGACCTTCGAGTTGGACTTCTCCAAATGCGCCTCTAGATTTTTTATCTCCCAATAACTCCTGAAAGCTCACAATGTTGGTGGTGAGGCCATCGATCTTTTTTTGTGCCTCATCTATCGTAGAGAGCTGTTTCATGACGCGATCGAACGTATCGTTAGTTTTCTTAAACCCTTCTTCCAAACTTTCTTTAACCTTGCTATCGATGTCTTGCAACCTCATATTAAGCAAATTTTTCAATTGGTTCGTCGCGTTATCCATGGTGTCACGAATAATCTCACCTTGTATCTTGCCTTGTTCAGCAAGGGCTAAGTTAAGGCGATCGGTCAATTTATTTAAACTATCGTTTAAACCGACAATCATTTCTCGGTGTTTTTCTTCAAGAGCTTTTAGCATAATAGCTTCAGGTGATTGACTTTGAAAACGCCATAATAGATAACCTGCTAAACCGCACAAAAGAATAAGAAGCACAAAAATAAAATTAAGCATAACTTGATTATAACGGATGTTTTTTAGGGGGTTTTATTATCTAACATATTAAAAACGATTCATTTCTGTCATGGGAAAACGCTCTTTTAATTTACCAAGCTGCGTTTCGGGTAGCTTCACCAAAAGGCTCACTTTTTCGTCAAACCCTTTATCTAGAATACTCCCATTCATTGAATGTATAACATGAATATAGTTATCTAACTCATTGTAATTTATATTTAATTTTAATTTAATATATTCGACATAAGCCTCAATAGTTGAATGTGTTAGAGCAAGCTTGCCGGTACCTCCATAAGCTCTTGTAAGGCCACCTGTACCCAAATTAATGCCACCATAATAACGAATGACGCCAATACCGCCGCCTACAATTTGATGTGCATCGATTAATTGCAAGAGAGGTTTTCCAGCAGTACCTGAAGGCTCACCTGCATCGGAATAATAAGGCTCAAATCCATGTTCTGTTTTGAGTTGATAGGCAAAAGCTAAATGACTTGCATGTGGATGTTCTTTGGCAATGGATTGCAAAGTACGCAAAATATCCTGTTTTGTTTCACCTATAAAGGTGTATCCAATAAACCTAGACTTTTGAATAGTTTGTTCTTGAGTTGAAATACTTTTAAAACAATTCATCCCCTCAATTTAGCCCTTCAAGAAGACCCTTTGAGTTTAATTGTATTTTTTCACTTGCAGGTCTTTTGGGAAGTCCTGGCATGGTCATAAGATCACCGCAAATCGCAACTACAAAACCCGCACCTCTTGCTAATCTTAATTCTCTAATCATAAGCGTGTGGTTTTCAGGCGCGCCACATTCCTTAGGATCGCTTGAGAATGAATAAGGTGTTTTAGCAATACAGACAGGTAAATTTGCATAGTTTTTTTCAAGTGATAACAGTTTATTTAAAGCACTATCGGAAAACTGCACTTCTTTCGCACGATATATTTTTAAAGCAATGGTGGTAATTTTGTCTTTTAAGCTCAAATCATCTTCATATAAGAATTTAAATGTTTTAGGTTTACTTAACTGACCCAAAACAGCGTTAGCTAAATCTTTAGCACCTTTAGCGCCGTCCGACCAATGCGAACAAAGGATTGCTTTGAATCCCAACTTATCTACTGCGCTTTGAAGCCATGTCATTTCTTTTTCTGTATCAGAACTAAATTGATTGATTGAAACAATGACATCTAGTCCAAAATGTTCTGAGCAATTTTCAATGTGACGCTTTAAGTTATTAAAACCAAGTTCGAGTGCTTTTAGATTTTCTTGATTTAATTCAGAAACAGCTATGCCTCCATGAAATTTAAGTGCACGAATGGTAGCCACTAAAACAATAATATCGGGCTTAATACCCGACTGCCTACATTTGATATCTATGAATTTTTCAGCGCCTAAGTCTGCACCAAAGCCCGCTTCTGTAACTACGTAATCAGCTAACTTCAATGCCGTTTTTGTGGCGATGACTGAGTTACATCCATGTGCAATGTTAGCAAATGGGCCGCCATGAATAAAAGCGGGTGTTCCATGCAATGTCTGAACCAGATTGGGTTGAAATGCATCTTTTAAAAGTGCTGTCATAGCCCCTTGCGCTTTTAAATCTTTAGCATAAACGGATGTTGAATCTACTCTTTTGGCTACTTCAATTTCTCCCAATCGATTTTGAAGGTCCTCCAATGATTCTGCTAAACAAAAAATGGCCATGACTTCGCTTGCGACTGTAATATCGAAACCTGTATCTCGATGATTTTGACCAAGCTTTAATTCGACATGTCTTAGAGCGCGATCATTCATATCAAGACATCGCTTAAAAGAAATTTGATTGATATCAATATTGAGTTCATTGCCGTGATGAATATGATTATCAATCAGAGCTGCCAAAAGATTATTAGCAGAGGTGATGGCATGAAAATCACCTGTGAAATGTAAATTAATTTTATCCATAGGGGCTACTTGCGCATAACCACCGCCCGTGGCACCCCCTTTCATCCCAAAGACCGGACCTAAAGAAGGTTCACGAAGACATGCAGCTGATTTTTTACCGATTGAAAAAAGTGCGTCAGCCAAACCAATCGTTGTGGTTGTTTTTCCTTCGCCTGCAGGTGTGGGACTCATTGCCGTCACTAAAATTAATTTAGATGTCTTGTACTCTTTTAAAGTGTTTGTGAAAGAAGGCTTTAATTTAGCCTGATACGGGCCATAGAAAAATAAGTCGTCTATTTTGATATCAAGTGATTTGACTATCTCATCGATCGATTTTAATTGTGCTGCTTGATTAATTTCTACATCAGAGTTCATAAGGGCTTAAATTAAATATTTTCCTGTTCTAACATAAGTTTCTTAACAACTTGTTTTGGATACTCCGGTATAAACATTTCAATAAAATCATACATAAAACCTCTTAAAAATACATCACGTCTAATACCTAAATAGGTTGTACTTGTAGGAAATAAATGACTCACATCAATACTGACTAGACCTTGGTCTCTTTTAGAGTCGTAAGCCATTTGTGCAATTAATCCTATACCTAAACCCAGGTTTACATATGTTTTAATCACGTCAGCATCAATCGCTGTAAGGACAATGTTGGGCGTTAAGCCTGCATCATGAAAAACTTTTGACACAATCGTGCTTCCTGTAAATGCATAGTCATAAGTAATGATAGGGTAAGTGGCAAGTTTAGCGAGCGTAACTGTTTTTTCTTTGGCAAGTGGGTGTTTTGCTGGCATCACTAAACAACGATTCCACGTGTAACAAGGCAAACAAAATAATTTATCATTATGGCTTATGGACTCAGTCGCAATGCCAATATCAGCCTCGCCTTTCACAACCTGATCAGTCACTTGTGTCGGGTTTCCTTGGTGAATATTAAGTTTTACATCAGGATATTTACTCATAAAAGCCTGAACAACACTTGGAAGCTTATATCGCGCTTGCGTATGCGTCGTTGCTATAGTCAACACACCGAGGCTTGATTGACTGAATTCTTCGCTGACTTGTTTAATGCTTTTGATTTCTCGTATGACTTCATTGATACGTTGATAAACATGTTGTCCAGGTTCGCTAAGCCCTACTAAACGCTTTCCATGTCTTATGAAAATATGAAGGCCAACCTCTTCTTCTAAAAGCTGGATTTGTTTGCTTACCCCTGGTTGAGATGTGTGTAATGCCTCGGCGGCTTTAGAAATACTAAAACCATTTTTGACCACCTCATGAATACAGCGCAACTGTTGGAGTTTCATGCCTTAATCCCATATAACTAAAAGATATAAAGGTACAATATTATATTATTATTTTATAATATCAAAACTTGCTATAGTGACGTCCACTTTAACACCAAAAAGTTAATGTTTTAAAAAGGGCAATAATGGATATTGGGTTTATATTTTCTGGATTTATAGTTGGTCTATTAGTGGGTCTTACAGGCGTAGGCGGCGGATCCCTCATGACCCCTATCCTCGTGTTATTTTTCCACATCAAACCAGCGCTTGCTGTAGGCACTGATCTTCTTTATGCATCAGTGACTAAATCTGTTGGTATTTTTGCGCATGGAAAACTAGGTAATATTGACTGGAAAATTGTCAAAAGACTTATGGTAGGTAGCATCCCCGCTTCCATTCTCACGACATATTATTTAAGACAAATTGATGTGGCATCTACAGGGGCTGTCGATATCATCAAATTTTATTTAGGTATTGCGCTATTACTTACTTCAATTGCTGTGATCTTTAGGCCTTATCTCATTGAAAAATCAAAAGTCACTCTTTTGAAAACGGATAGTGCCATCGCGATAGCAACCATTATTCTAGGATTAATCTTAGGTGGCTTAGTAACTTTAACTTCGGTCGGCGCAGGTGCACTTGGTGTCACAGCTTTATTGCTTATCTACCCTAAAATTGGCATTACAAAAATTGTTGGAACCGACATTGCACATGCGGTACCATTGACCCTTGTTGCTGGGATAGGCCATGCAAGTTTAGGCACCGTCGATTACTCACTTCTAGGCGTCCTTTTAATTGGTTCAATTCCAGGCATTTATATAGGCAGTCATTTAAGTTCTAAAGTCAGCGAGCAATCTGTTCGCTATGTATTGGCTTTGATCTTAATTTATGTTGGCCAGAAACTTATTTTTCATTAAGCATTAAAAAAAATTATGTATCAGTACGATAATATCGATCAAACCATAGTCAATGAACGCGTTGCACAATTCCGCGATCAAACATCACGTTATTTAAGCGGTAAGCTTACCGATGATGAATTTAGACCACTTCGTCTACAGAATGGTCTATACATTCAACGTCACGCACCTATGCTTCGTATTGCAGTTCCTTACGGTCTTTTATCTTCAAAACAATTACGTAAATTGGCAGACATATCAGATAGGTTTGATCGAGGTTACGGTCATTTTAGTACCAGACAAAATCTTCAGCTCAATTGGCCCAAATTAGAAGAAACGCCTGATATTTTAGAAGAGCTTTCTAAAGTTGAAATGCATGCTATTCAAACATCAGGCAATTGTATTCGCAACATCACTACTGACCAATTTGCAGGTGTGGCACCTGACGAAATTATTGATCCAAGAGCAATTGCTGAAATCTTAAGACAATGGAGTACCTTCCATCCAGAATTTTCATTATTACCGCGTAAATTTAAAATTGCAGTGTCAGGGAGTCAACAAGATCGTGCGATTGTGCAAGCTCACGATATTGGGCTTGAATTTTATTATGATAAAGATCAAAAGATGGCCATTCGTGTATGGGTGGGTGGAGGCTTAGGTAGAACGCCTATTCTTGGATCTATTATCCGTGAACATCTTGAATGGGAGCATGTGCTCACTTATTGCGAAGCTATTATTCGTGTCTATAACCTTCATGGACGTCGCGATAATATCTATAAAGCACGCATTAAAATTTTAGCGAAGGCTTTAGGTATTGAAGAATTTAAAAAACAAGTGGAAGCCGAATGGCACCATTTAAAAAATTCACCAAATACCATTGATGAATCTGAATTAAAACGCATTGCAAAATTTTTTACAGCAATGCCTTATGAAAAATTAAATGATCAAGATGATACTTATGATGAAGCTATTCAAAATAATAAAGCTTTTGCATCATGGGCGAAAAGATCCGTTCATCTTCACAAACAAAAAGGTTATCGAGCTATTACCTTGTCCCTAAAACCGCACGGCTTAGCTCCAGGTGATGCGACGTCAGACCAAATGAGAATTGTGGCTGAACTTGCAGAGCAATATAGCTTTGGTGAGCTTCGTGTATCGCACGAACAAAACCTCATTTTGGCGGATGTTAAATTACAAGATATTTTTAAGGTTTGGGAAAAAGCAAAAGCACATCAATTAGCTACGCCTAATATAGGTTTATTAACAGATATTATCTGTTGCCCTGGTGGGGACTTCTGTTCGCTTGCTAATGCGAAAAGTATTCCAATTGCAACTTCTATTCAAGAAGCTTTTGATAATCTTGACTACCTTCATGATATTGGAGAGTTGGAACTTAATATCTCAGGCTGTATGAATGCATGTGGACATCATCATATTGGCCATATCGGCGTATTAGGGGTTGATAAAGACGGTTCTGAATGGTACCAGGTCACTATTGGTGGCAAACAAGGCAATGATGCAAGCTTAGGTTCTGTGATAGGCCCTTCTTTTGCTGCCGAAGAAATGCCTGGCGTAATTAAAAAACTTATTGATGTTTATATTAAACATCGCAACCCTGAAGAAAGATTTATAGACACTGTAAGACGCTTAGGTGTGAATCCTTTTAAAGAGCATGTTTATGCTTAATTCTCAGCTTATTCTCAATCAGTCCATTGTAGAAGATGAATGGACATTTGTAAGCTTGCCAAGTGGTAATGAAGAAGTAAAAAAACAAGCGGGTAAAGTAGTGTTATTTAAATTAACTGGTGAATCACTCCCTACCGACTTACAAATCAGTGAAACGGTCATCCCGCAAACTGGAAAAATTATTTTGCCATTAAGTGTATATCTAAAAAATCGTGATGCATTGCAGATAAGAGTTAAAAATAAAGAAATTGCATTGTGGGTAGCGACACATGAAACCTTAGATGCGTTATTACTTCTAGAAAAAGACATTAATGTATTTCCACTGATTGCTGTATTTGTTGAACGATTTCAAGATGGTCGCATATTTACATTAGGCAATTTACTGCGCTCACGTTATCACTTTAAAAATATATTAAGAGCTTTTGGTGATGTCTTACAAGATCAATTGTTTTACCTAAAACGTTCAGGATTTGATAGCTACCTGATTAAAGCTGGCAAAGATGCCAATGAGGCATTAAAAGCCCTTCAGTCATTTAGTGATCCATATCAGGGGGCTGTCGATATTAAAGAGCCTATCTGGAAAAGGAAGGTGCGTTCATGAGTATCCAACCTATAAAGCCCCAGAAAAAACATATCGATAAAATCGATATCAATGATGCACTTATTAAAACGATTAAAGAAAAATCAGAAAAAGTCATTTCACTTATTCAAAAGAATATTGAAAAACATAACTCTGTCACCTTTGCAAATAGTTTGGGGGCTGAAGACATGGTGCTTGTTGATCTCATCCAAAAAAATAAACTTAATGTTGAGATATTTTCTATTGACACAGGAAGACTGCCATCTGAAACGTATAATTTAATTCAAATGGTAGAAGACAAGTATCAATTCAAAATTAAACTTTATTTCCCTAACCAAGAAAAAGTAGAAAACTATGTCAATACAAATGGCATCAATGCTTTTTATAATTCCTTAGACTTAAGGAAATCGTGTTGTGGTATTCGAAAAGTTGAACCCTTAAGTCGCGCTTTAAAAGATAAAAAAGCTTGGATCACAGGTATGAGACAAGAGCAATCTCAAACAAGACAAACGCTTCAAGAAGAAGAATTTGATGAAGCGCATCAGTCTCAAAAACTGAATCCATTAAGCGCTTGGAGTGAGCTAGAGGTTTGGGCTTATATTAAACACTATGAAGTGCCTTATAACGCACTTCATGATCATTTTTATCCAAGCATCGGTTGCGCGCCATGCACAAGGGCTGTTTCTGAAGGAGAAGATGTAAGAGCTGGACGCTGGTGGTGGGAAGATCCTCAAAATAAAGAATGTGGACTACACGTAAAATAATATGACAACACTTTCAAATTTAACGCATCTTGATTGGCTTGAGTCTGAAGCTATTCATATCTTAAGAGAAGTCGCTGGTCAATGCAGCAATCCAGTGCTTCTTTTCTCAGGTGGCAAAGACTCACTTTGTCTCCTAAGGTTAGCAGAAAAAGCATTCAGACCAGGGCGCTTTCCTTTTCCCCTGCTTCATATTGATACAGGTCACAATTATGATGAAGTGATTCAGTTTAGAGATCTTCGTGCCAAAGAACTTAATGAAAGATTAATTGTGCGTTCTCTCGAAGATTCGATGAAGCGCGGAACAGTGGTTTTAAAATCAGCAGATGAGCCACGCAATAAACATCAATCAGTCACACTTTTAGAAGCTATAGCAGAATTTGAATTTGATTGTTGTATTGGTGGAGCAAGGCGTGATGAAGAAAAAGCGCGCGCTAAAGAAAGGATCATGAGCTTTAGGGATGAATTTGGTCAATGGGATCCGAAAAACCAAAGGCCTGAGTTATGGAATCTCTACAACGCAAGAGTTCATAAGGGTGAAAATATTCGTGCCTTCCCTATTTCCAATTGGACTGAAATGGATGTTTGGCAATATATTGAACGAGAAAAATTAGGTTTACCTAGCATCTACTTCGCGCATAAGCGTCCCATTGTAAGACGTGGCGGTGCCATTGTTCCCATTACACCCCTTACGCCCAAAAAAGATAATGAAGTCGTTGAAGAAATTATGGTGCGCTATAGAACAGTCGGAGATATTACTTGCACAGCCCCAGTTGAAAGTGTGGCTGATAGTGTGGAGAAAATTATTATTGAAACCGCGAGTACAACTATCACAGAACGTGGTGCGACAAGATTAGATGATCAAACATCAGATGCATCTATGGAACAACGTAAAAAAGAAGGTTACTTCTAAAATGCCACAAGAAAATATTCAAGATAGCTTATTACGTTTTATGACATGCGGAAGTGTTGATGATGGCAAAAGTACACTCATCGGACGACTTCTTTTTGATACTAAAACAATT
>Ga0208362_1000082_pt1 | contig 28711 bp, 53 predicted proteins | sample LakMenEpi13Oct10_FD_150693 | JGI IMG/M metagenome (GOLD analysis project Ga0208362, IMG submission 150693) | Freshwater microbial communities from Lake Mendota, WI - 13OCT2010 deep hole epilimnion (SPAdes) | ecosystem: Environmental > Aquatic > Freshwater > Lake > Epilimnion/Euphotic zone ... | reverse complement strand
TGTTGTTGGCGAATTAAATTTTTTTCCTCTTCAGTGAGATTATTCAAAAGATGTTTCATTGTAGTGTTTTCAAATAAATATTCAAATTATAAAACAAGTACAGAAATTACATGACATCCCCAATTTTAATTTCATAAGTTTTTTCAAGATACCTTTTCAATGAATCATAAAATTGTTCCGGTTTTATATCAAAGTAAGTCCACCCGTCCAAGATTTCACCATTAGAAAACCATATTCCCCCATCATCATTAGCAGGATGACCAATCAATAATCTTGAAAAACCATCTTTGGTAACCCAATAACCTGTCCACAAATCCTCAAAACCTGACTTTCTTGTATCATACTCAGAATCTTTAAAACGTTTATCAAAATAAGGTTTTATAATTCTGTCAAGTTGTTCTTCGTTGATAATGTAATTCATGATTATAAATAGACACAAAACAAAAAACCCCCTTCGTAATGGAAGAGGGTTGTTTTTTATTTTAGTTAAATGTCTTATACAAAATCAGTGGTCGATTGCGAACTATTTTTTACATATTTATCACAACCACATGAATCAATCAATAAATCCAATGCTTCAGACGAAATCTTCACTCTCTGTCCTTTAGGAATATCTCTACTATATGATTCATTTATAACCAATGTTTGTTTATTACAATCAAATGCAAATTTGAAATACAAAGCAGTAGTTCCTCTCATAACTCCGATGAACTCACATCCGAAGGAACCACTCCATTTATGTGTAATGTCAATCATCATTGGAGCCGCAACCCCCATATCAGCCTTGATACGAATAGATTTAGGTAATTTAGTAAACCCATCATATAAACTATTAGTTGGTGAGGTTTTTTGTGCTGCTGGTTTTGTTTGTTCAGATATTACTCTTTGTACCAACTTTACTAAATCCGATTCCGTCAATCTTATAATTTTTCCCATTTTCAAATTGTTTATTATAAATATTCGAGTTAAAAAAAAAACCTCTTCATTTTGGAAAAGGTTGTTATTTTTTTTTTTAATCTCCAGTTGGATACTTTTAATTAGATTATCTCATAATCAATTTCGCCATATTGGTCAAGGTCATCGTTTTCATCATGAGTTGAACCATCAGGGTCTTCTTGAACTTTTCTATAAGCTTCACATGAAGAACGAGCCATTACTGTATGAGTCCATGATTGAACACAAGTTCTTGAAGCTTGAATTGTATATTCAGATTCTTCATTATCTTCCCAACCTTCTTCATCTTCACAGTCATCAGTAATAATATCTTTGGTTTCTTCAGGAACTCGACCAAACTTATCAATTGCTTCCATCAAACTATTTCTGAAATCAATAAGTTCCTTTAAGGAGTAAAACTTAAATGCATAACTAGAAGCACGTGAACCGTTGACACTAACTTCAACATACTCCTTCGACCCTTCCTCTGCCCCATCATAATGGTAGATACCCAAATCAGACGGGTTGTCATATTCGAGCGTACTATCCTCAACAAATAAATAAGATAAATCCCATTCATCAGGATTTGAATCTTTCATTTCCTGATATTCTTTTTCGAGTTCTCTAATTTGATTTAGAGCTTTTGAAAACTTTTTCTCAAAAGATGTTTTCCATTTTTTTGAATACTCCCCCATATATAATTTTTTCCAAAGATAGAAAACAAATTTCAATTTTACCAAAAATTCCCAGAAAATTTTTTTTAAGAAAAACCCCGCATTTATAAAACAAGGGTCATGTTTTTGAATTCGACTTCATCTCCTCCCATTCTTCTGAATCAACATATTCATTATAAACTCCACATATGGGTATTCCCATGTATTTTGCAAGTTCATCAATATATTCTCTTGTTCCCCATAATTTTCCCAAGTCTTCTTCGAAAATAACAAGGAAAACTTCGTAGCAGTCCTTTGATTCGAAGTGTGGTGGTGACCCAAAAGATTTAATTACATAAATCTCCAAAATGAATGGATATTTTTTCAACATCATTCTTTTGATAAACTTTTGTAGTCCCTCTTCCATTACCAATAAATAGCCAAAAATTTTTAAAATCAAACTACCTTTATTAAATCTAACTCCAGATGATAATCTGATGTTTTTGTCCAATTTACAAAAACCATATTCCCTTTGTAATACATAACATATCCCATATCATCCCCATCCTTCAATTTAACAATATCCCCCTTTATGAATTTTGTTTTTTTCCTTTGGTATGATAACTTCTGAGATGTCCTTTTAACCTCACGTTTTTTTCTCTTATAATCAGATTTTGTATATGGTTTTTTCATCACACAAAAATATGAAAAAGGACAAATTTTTCCCAAAAATTTTTTTTGCGCAACTTATGGTATTGTCCCCCCCAAACCGACGTTTTGACATATAGTAAGGGGGGATACGGGGGGGAGGGGGGGTATACCCCCTCCATATGGGGGGGATGAGGGGACCTTTTGTCAGGGGATAAGTTGTGGATAACTATCCCCCCCTCCCATGGTTATTCACATGGGGGTGGGGATAATATTATTTGTTAGTTCTCGGTACTATCGATATCTTTCTTCTTCTTCCATTCGGGGACCTCCGTGTATTCGGGGAGTGGTACGGAGCTTGGGGATATTATCCATGTACCAACTTCGAACTTGCGGGACTTGGGTATCTTCATGTCTTGGGGAACGGCGGGGCTCTTTTGAACTTTGTCTATGAGAATTTGGATATCTTGGACCACTTCTCTTGGGGGTTGTCCCTGAGTGAAGAACGTGGATAGGTATGGGGACCAATCGAACCCCCGCATCTCGATGTAGAATTTAACGGTCCAATCTTTTTCTTTGGCTAACTCCCATGGGTCGAGTACTATGTCGAGGAAGATAAGGCTATACTTATTTATTTCCTCGGGTAGTTTAACATCTTTAATCCACGGGTAGGTCCTCATGAGTATTTTCTTTAATACCCTGAAATGATATAACTCATTTATTTCTTCGTGGGTCACATGTTGGAAGTCAGCCATTAGATTTTTTTATTACAATAAATAGTTGTAGTTTTGAGTTATGAAACTTACCACTCGGACCAAGGGTCTATCTATCAAAAAGCGTCGTCAGATTGTTGACCTCACCGTTGAATGGATGAAGGAGAACGTGGGGAGAAAGGTGTCTAAGGAAAGGACCTTTAAGTATGCGGTCCGAAAGCTTGGGGATAAGTTCACCCCCGCCTATGGTATGTATTGCCCTGAGCGCAATACCATGTATGTGTTTCATAACTACTGCCCCACCGTGAAGTGGATTATCCGCTGCGTCCTTCATGAATATACCCACTACCTTCAGAACCTCAGGTACTATACCCATAACCTTGAAGTGTATGGTTATATGAAACACCCTCAGGAAAAACATGCTAGAAACATGGAGGACCTATATCAGTGGGTGTGGGATGATATATCCCCCTTGCTGTGATATTCATATACCTTTTCTTGCGCCCACACCATTAAATCCTTGGGGGATATATCATCCCCGCCCCATACTTTTACTCCCTCCACCTTCGCATCCACACATCTCCATCTCGTGGGCATGACAGGTTTGTTGGTCCACCCCGCCTTCGGTCTCTCATAATATAACACACCGAGAGACACCTCCTCCTTGAGAAGAATCTCCACCGCAACCCTATCTTCCGTGATGGGGGTGATGTTCGCTTTTAACTCTTTGAATAAATCCATATTATGGAACATATAAAATAACTATGAAATGTGAATAAAAACCTCTCTCTTGTGGGCGGGGTGTGGATAAATTGTTTGGGGAAAAGTTGGAATTGTCAAAAAGTCAGTCGAGCGTTAGCCACGGCACAATCCCCTCGACACACTTTCCCCCACTTTTCCCCACCACTGTCTCCCACATTTTACCACCACTATTGGTCATGCAGATAGTGAAAACCCCACTTTTTCCCCTCTGACGCTATCAGGAAGACCAGTTTTTTACTATGTATATTTTCCAGCAAAAAAAGTAATAAGTAGTACATAGCGGGGGGAGTGACTTGTCCTTTAGGACAAGGAACCTTTAGTAGTGTTTTATCCCCTTCAACGAGAGAGACAATTTGTCTCCCCCAATGTATGGACATGTAGTATATGGTGGTAATTTGTGGGACAAGTTATACGATATTTCATCATATCGTGTGAATACACGATTGTCTATAATATCGTTTCATTAGACGATACTATGGTCATGTAAGTCAACTTATAGCTTGACTCGAAGAGTGGTTTTGTAAAGTTATAACTTGACCACTATACCACCATCTCATTTGTCCCCTCCTTTAAGCGGGGGATATATTAGGTGGGGGGAGAAGATTATACAACAAGGGAGAGAATGTAGGGACTTCCGAACAAAGTGAGGAATGTGTTTGTCCCGAAATGAACGAACTTGGTGGATAATCTTATCTAATTAGGAGATTTTAAACCTATTATATTTTTGAAATTAGGGAAAAGATTATCATATATTTGTATGATAGTTTCTTTATAATCAATATTCAGAAACTCTCCTTTGCCAGGTAATGTTAGTTCAGTTTTAACTTGATATGGTTTACAAATATTCTTTAAGGATTTTTCGAATTGAACCGCACCATGTGCTTGTAAAGTTTCTTGTCTTATAATATCCACAATTTTTATTTCATCTCTACCTGAATATCTTTTTTCTGCGAATCTTCCTTCTACAGAATTCTTTGTATATCCTATTTTTAACATTGGGATTTCCCCTATTTGTACATGTATGAGATATACGATATGGGGACCGAAACATGTATCTACTCGATTATAGATATAGTCAATTATCTTGGGATATTGTTCGATAATTTGTACTAATACATTTATTTTAGTTGAGGTATCCCCCAATTTGGAATTCTGATAACTTTCATACAAGGACATGTTTCAATTATAATAAAATATATGATAAAAGAAAAAACCCCCACCGTTTGGTGAGGGTTAGTAAATCAATCTCTTTGCGTGTATGAGACTAACTGACCGTTTTTGAACTTATAGTAACTCCCCGACTTTTTTGTTCCATAAATCAAAGTTCTGTTTTCAGTGGTACCCGAAATGGATTCTTCTACATTAGTTGGGTAAGATTCCATTTTCAAATTATTTTGGAATGACTCTAATAAGGAATCTTGATTAGTTTTCCATAATAGGAACTCTTTCTCTGTCATTCCTATTTGAGGTTCGTCAAGATTTACAACTTCTTTGAACTTTTCGACCCCAAACTCATTGAGGTATTTGTCCATAAAACTTATTCTTCTTTTGAATGTTTCTTTGATTACATTCAGTTGAGATATGGGAAATTTGTATTTTACTTCATCCCAAGGTCCTTCGAAATTGTCATTTTGATTCATTGGTGCAGCCCATCCAGGAAAAGGACTTTGGGATATTTTTTGAACAAGAGGTTCAATCTCACCGATAATTTGTTCTCTTTGTTGGTTTAATTTTTCATTGATGATGGGAAGGTACTTTGATTTGTTATATGAAGCAAAGATGGCAACAATAATTGCCCATCCACCAAGAATCCACATAATGTTTAGTAGAATAAAAAACAATTTAGCATTGTCTGTGAATTGATGGGAATTTACGTAGGAACTGTAAAGATAAATTACGGAAACCCAAATCATAAAAGTCAGTATCTTCTGAATCCAATTTAATTTCACTTCTGAAGGAATTTCCTCAGAAGTAGTTTGGACCATTTGAACTTGACTAACTCTTGGACGAGTAATTGCTGTAACGGTGGCTTTAGCCGCCATAAAACCTAAAGCAGAACCGAATCCTCTTACGAATGAACGCGTTAAATTTGACATAGTTTATTTTTTTTTAGAACACAAAAATAATAGGGTTTATTTTACTGGCAAAAAAAATTTGGAGAAATATAGATGGATTATATTTTTCCAAAACTCATAAAAAAAGGTAGATTTGGAGAGTTATATATTTATTGTAATGGAAGAAGTAATACAGAGGGTTTTAGAAAAATTGGTTCTACCTGTAAACGATAGATTGGTTGGTGTGAAAGTTAGGAGGATGCAAAACTCATTTGATGATTATATTGTTACTTACTATATAAATGATAGGATTGATTATCGTGATGGAACCATTATTGAAAAAGAGACTCGTTCATTATATAAAATGATGGGACTAAAAGAGGATAGTCACGTTATTATAGAATATCGTTCCATTGAAGAATAAAATTATATATGGAAGAAATACTAAATAATATTGTAAGTAGGATTATACTTCCTAAATTTCCGTGGATAGAAGATTTTAAATGGTATAAGAATTATAGTCGTGATTCTAATAAGAACTATTGGAGTTTGAAAGTGATTCCCGCATCGGATTTAAATGTCCCTGATGCTATTATGAATACGATGAGAATGGATGTATATAAAGAGATGAATTCTTTATTTAAGATGTTGGGATTACCTGAGAACGAGCAGTTCCATACCGTTATTGTTCAGTAAGATTATACAATTGATGAGTGAAGTGAATGAGGACACTCCCGAACGATAGTGAGGGTGTATTTGTGTCCGATATGAACTGAACGAATCAGTTGGATAATCTTAGGGTAATTAGTTCCATTTATTCAGTTCGGGAAATCTATCATTGAAACAAATAATGTTACAATATTTGTAATGGTCTTGGAAATCTGTTATGGGGACCAAATGGGATGAATTTAAATAATAAAAACTTTGGAACCCGTGCTCTCTGAGGTAGTTTGCAACTTCGACAAGTTTGACACCTGAATCTATATATGTTTTTCCATATTCGAATTGTATAATCTTTATATCTGTTAGTCTTTGTTCGAACCCTTTGATTACCGCAAACTCAAAACCTTCCGTATCTATCTTTAAAAAATCTATGTTGGTTAAATTATTTTCTGTGAGATAATTTACCCCTTTGTCTACATTAAAGAAAATTGTATTATTGTCGACACGGCATGTTTGCCTTCTATCTATAAAAGATTGAAAATACTTGTAATATTTTAAAGTATCTTTCTTGTCACCTAAACCAAATTCATTGTAGAAAGCTTTGGTATTTGAATGAGGTTGATTTTTTAAAATATGTAAAAACTCTACGTTTGGGTCAAAATAATGTACTTCCTTTGGATAGTTTAAAAATAAACTGTCACTTCTACACCCCACGTCGAATATAACATCTATTTCATTTTGAATGAAACTTATAAACCAAGATTCTCCATTGGTGTGAGGATTATCGTTTTGAAACATAAAAGTTATTTTAATAAATATAAGAACAAGATGGGTATTTATGTATGTTATAGAGACAGGACATGAAAAAACTTTTTGGTATAATAATTTTGATTTTTATTATTTGGACATTTGTGAAATGGTCGGAGTTATTCAGAGATTTATTTGCAAGTTATTAGTGAGAGATTGTATTTATTGATATGACCACGGAATTAAAAAATGAGGTTGATTCTATTGTTAAATTTGTGAGTAAGTTATTTAACCCCGCTGATGTTGAGCTTAGACCTGTTGAGGACCCCGAGGGTTGCGTTATCATATTCTATTTTGATGATATCGATGACAGGTATATTAGAAATCCTGACATTCGTAGTATTAAAACTCATAAGGAAAACATGCTGAATAGAGAGATAAGGACTTATATTGAGAGATATTTGGGAATCAAAACATCGGGATTACAACCACCTGAGTTTTTCTCACCTGAGGAAAAACATCCTATTTCAGTATATGTAATGCACACGAGTTAGTCGACAACTTCCCCGAACTCAGATTCATAGTGTTGCAAAATTCTATCATAAAAAAGGTCCACAAGAAATATGAATATATCTCTGTATGGAAAAACTTCCGAGTCTTCTATAAGTTTGGGATGAATTTCATCCATAGTTAAAGATATTACCGACTCTCCGAAATTGTCGAAAGTAATAGGTGCTTTTCTGTTTTTTCTTTTGTACATTACCGTCGCATATTCTAACGCTTCTTGAAATGCGTGCTCTAATTCATCATTGGTGACTCTTCTTCTTAGGAACATATTCTCATTTAGGTTCATAAGAGTTTTGATGCGGGAGATATCTTCAGAAAGATTCATAATGATAAATATGAACTTAGATTGTTATATTTATTGATTATCATGTTAGACTCATTAGATAAAGTATTCCGCTCCATTTTATTACCGAAATATCCGTGGATAAAAGATATTAAATTGGATAAACAAAAAGAAGATGGAGTAAACTATGTAAATTGTATACTCGTGGTGGAACCTAATAGTGAATTTTTGGACGAACAGAACGATGCAATAGGAGATGTTTATGCATTGGCTAAAGCCATGGGTCTTCCCATATACGGTAAAGAAGCTTGGGTGATGTATTCCGTTTTTTGGAGAAGCCTGAAATAAAAAAACCCCCACATTTCTGTGAGGGTTTCTTTTTACTTTTTACACCATCCGAAACATACTTTACCAAAAGTTATTTTCGAGATGAAATTACAGATTTGTTTCATATATTGTTTTATTTATTTAACCAAGCATCTACAATACCACTTTTAATATCAGAATAGTTCGTGAGTAAGAATCCAACTATTAAAATAACTAAAAGAGGTTTCCATTGTTTTTCAACAAATGTTTCTAAGTCTTTGAAAAATTCTTTCATAATTTGTTATATTTTTCTTCTGTGTGGTTTTCCATGATGTCTTTGACACTTGGAACACGCAGGTTGAGGTTTATAATTAGCCATTCTAAATCTTTGAGCCGCTCTCATTTGTTGCATTCTTTTGAATTGCTCTTCAGACATGGTTATAATGACTTTACCGTCTTTCTTTTCAATCTGAGGTCTTTCCATCTCCCATCTTTGTTGATGGTCTACAAAGTCTCTAAATTGATTAGGAAGAGGTCTTTGACCTTGTGGTCTCATTGGTGGTTGAGCTGCGATTGTAAATCCAATCAGAGCACCAAGTAAAAAAAGGATAATTTTTTTCATATTTGTTTTTTTTTATTGTTTATTAAAGGTTAGAATGATGTCTCCACCATCTTCGAATTGATTCCACGCTAATAGTGTCTCTCCACCGTTCGCGGTTTGAATCCACGTTGTGCCGTTCGCTGATGCTGTCATTTTAATTGTTTGGTCATTTTCTGCCATCCATCCTCTGTCCACATAAACTCCCGCTTCAGGGCCAAAGGAAAGATTACCTTGCATGTACCATACGTTTGGTGTTACCCAAAACAATAAGGACTTTGTATTATGAACTTCTGTTGAGGACCATTGTGTCTCAGAGTTCGGTCCGATGGTTGTATTACCAGGACCTACACCATCAACCGTAAGGTTGTAATCAGTGTTGTTTTGAATTGTGATGTTTGCTTGCCACATAGTTTTTATCATAAATATAAAACCCCCACCGTTTGGTGAGGGTTAAATTTTAAAGTCTATTTAAACTTTCATCATAAGCTGTGGGTGAAGGTAAACCACTATATTCACACGTGAGGTCTTCCCGTTTCTTTTGTAGTTCTTTTTTTACATCTTCAGGGAAATATACTCCGTTAGATTCCATGTCAGCAATAAGGTTCTGAAGTGCAGAGTATTGATTGATTCTCATGTTGGCTTCGTCATCATTTTTTACGGGAGTATCGAATAATTTACCAATATATTTTATCATGTTTGTCCTTGGACTATTATCAGGACCAATTTCAGGATTTTTATCCATCTTTATGAATTCTTTGATAACAGTTCCCATGAAAACGAGAAACAAAGTTGAAACAATACTGGATAATATAATGATGTCTAAATTTTCCATTTTACTTTCGTTTGTTGTTGATATAGTTCATAAGTGAGAGAATTGTTGGAGGCCATAGTCCGAGAAAAATAGCCTTCAGGGGGTCACCATGTGAGAGATAAATGTATTCTGATAAAAAAATACAGATGATACACACAAAAAGGATTCCTAATTCGGAAATCGAGAACTTATTCATAGATTAAATTTTTACTTTGGTGATGATTGTTTTTTTGGTCTTGGTTTTTTTTAATTTATCAAGCGATTCCATCGCATTGTCCAACGATAGAAAATAACTTGGGAATCCCTGTCTAAAAACATCGCCAGGAATCCAAAATAAACCCAATATCAAGACTTGGACTTCATACCAAACGGTTAGTCCTTTTTCGATTTTGATAATTCTTGTTGTCATTATTCTTTGTCTTTAAGTGTGTCAACTAATACCCAAGCCATGAACAGAAAGGCAATCGGGAAATTCAATGTTACGTAAAAAGAAACTGAAAGTCCAATTCCGAGAATAAGTTTAATATATCTCAGTGCATCTTTGATTAGGCGTTTAGCCCAAAAATTATAAAAATTATTCATATATCCTTGTTTGGTACAAAGATATTAAAATAAAACCAATTTATCAAATTATTTTTTCTTTACACAATTGGGATATCTTTTACCGAACATGGTTTTCATCCCTTTCTGAGTATAACCCTTCCAGCATCTTTCATTTAACTCAGACTCATTGGTTTCAAATTTTTCGATTGGTTCCATTTTACTTTTCAAAGTGGTACGGAAATTCTGATTGGGTTTTAAAACCATGATTTGTCCCACGTAAAGATTATCGGGAGTTATAGGAGTTTCATAAAAATCAAACCAACATCTTCTAAAATCCTCTTTTGTCACTGTTCTCATTTCTTCCAAATATGGGTCAAGAATATATATATTTTTTTCATCAACACCTATCACAACTGAGGAATGTCCCTCGGGTGGGTCACCACAAAACCAATCTACAATAACAGGAACACCTGAATTTACTATATTTGATAATTCTGATATTGTAGAATTATTTTTAAGAATTACATCGAATCCCAAATTCTCAGCAGCACAAGCCATATCTTCACTACGACATCCCAACTCATAAGAGTGACCACAAGCTGCTGCCAAATCTTTTTCCGAAATATCTAAACCATAAAAACCCATAACCATTCTGAGGGATGCGGGACCACATGTACTGTCATCAGATTGAAGGTAATGAGGTACGTCAAGCAAATTTGGAGCTTCCTCCTCTTTGATAACTTGTTTTATAAGTTCAATAAGTTCTTGTTCCGTTAGTCTGACTTTCATAATTAAATAAATATTTCATTGTCCCAACCAATAACAACTCCATGCTCATCTAAAACTAAACCTAATTTTTTCGCAAGTTCATCAGCTTCATGGTCGTTTTTCAATTTACCAAATAACGCCTCACCTTCCATAGGGTCGTCTATCCTTTGTACTTGGAAGAATAGATTAAATTTATTACCATCTTCAGGTTTGTATCTTATTTTGGGTATGTCACTGTCAGAGGAGACAATAAACCAACCTTGTTTTGCGGCATAGTCACCAAACTCTTTGTCAAACCAAGTAACAAACTTTGCAATTCTGGCATATGGATAAACTATCTTGGAATCATCATCATGAAGTCTCCCGAAATCATCGACTTTCATACTTTCATTCAGATTTTCATCCCATTTTTGAGTACAAGAATTGAACCAAGGTCCCTCAGGAAAATTTTTACCTTGTCTTTTCTCTGTTCGATATTCGGCATAGCGTGGTGGTTTACCTTCAGTGTGAGAACTCAAAAGGGGTAAATCAAAATCTCTTATCTCTTTTTGCATATCGTCATAGGTCTCGTAATATTTTATCATCTCACATTCATTATCGAGCGTCCAAGAAATCATGAATTTAGTTTTTTCGGGTGTGTTAGGTTCGAAAGGTTGTTGCATGATGGGCAATACCCCTGATGGAGTTGTGGATATTTTTATTGGTGGAGATTGAAAATTCGGTTGTATTTGGTGTTTTGTTTGTAGAATCGGTTTTGGCATTGTTGGTTCATAAATTGTACCACAAATGTTCCCCCACCAACTATATTTTTTATGGTCATAGTCATGATATTGACGTTCGCTCGGATTTTGTGGGTATTTGGAAAAAGTTATCAAGGAAATGAATTCTGTATCTTTTTTAGGGATAGAACTACTTCCATCTGTTGGTATTTTTGTAACCCAAGCTACACACCATTTTCTTACAGGTTTAATTATCGCGTCGGGTTTTTCAGATTGCGAAATCAAATAGTCGTCATCCAATAGTTTTTTATCTTTAACTAACTTGTCGTATTGTTGATGAAGTCTTGCAACCCAATTGTCTTTATAAACCTCACCTCCCACATAAAAATAAAACTTTGAATTTTTAAATTCATTAGATTTTCTTATTGATTCGTCGGACAGTCTTTTGGCTTTGTTATAAATTTTTAAGGCCTTCTCATATTCTAATTTGTTCGTGAAAGTATATGTTTCTTGTTCAGAAATCAAACCCATCACTTCCCGAATTCTTTTTATGTTTTCTGACAATCTCATAACTTATCAACTTCCTTTACAAATTTGATACATTTCTCAGAAACTCTACCTTTTTCATGGTCGGAAATGGTAAGTTTAACTTTATTGTAATTTACAGTGATATCTGGATGATGATTTTGTTTTTCAGCAATTCTCGCAACACTGTTCACAAATTTCATCGAATCTTTAAAATCATCAAACGTGAAGGTTTTGGAAAGTTGTTTTTTAGAATTTCCCCACCCCTGAAGGTTCTCAGATTCTTCAAGTATCAGAAATAAATTTCTTTGAATAGACTGTTGTATTTTATTCATTATGAATAAATATCTTGTCTACTTTGTTTTTGGTGGAGTTTTCCTGAAATTTACAACCCTTTTACCGTTTACCGTAGGCATACCATATTCATCTACACCAATAGTTTTGACGGTGGTTTTTTTGTTCCTGAACTTTCCTGTGTAAATTACATCCCCAACATTCAGAGGAATGAATATACCATTTCTTAAATCTCTATCTTTCATTTTTAAGAACAGCTTCGATTATACCGATAGAATCTTTTTCTTCTTTGGTTTTAAGGGTTTTAGCCTTTAAGTAAAGTAAAGTTTTTTCAAGTTCACCTTTTTGTAGGTTTTTTGGGTCAATCTTATTAGGGACAACTTTGGACGTATTTTGTTCGTACAAAACGGGAGCCATGTTGATGGTGTTGTTCACAATCGGTGGAATTACATCGAATTTCACCTTGTGGTAAATCATCTCGTAGATTTTTGCAGCAAGATATGGGTCTTTCACAATCTTGTTCAAGTAGTAGTATCTCAAATATTTTAGCATACCACAAAGATAATGATTTTATACAAATACTGATGGAATTTCTTTCCAAGAGGTTGTGAACTTTTGAGACATGAACTCTTGTCTCATTTCCCATTCTTTTTCTACGTTTGCTGGTGGTTGAACTATTTGTATCGAACTTGAAAAGAGTGTCCCCTGTTCTATTGATTCAGGCATTAGGTCATTGAATATGATTCCACACTTTTTATATTTTTTTCCTGTTTTGAACATCTTCTTCAAATGTGGATAGATTTGAGACCATATCTCATTTTCATCTCTTGTCTGTTTTTGGAATAGTATTTGTTTACTGGTGTAGTGTTTTTCATCTTTATGTTTATTACCCGCAATGAATATGGTTGCTCTGTTTGGAGATATTCCATTCTCGTGCAACTTTTTAACACCACTTTTTACGTATGAATACATAGCCTCGGCTATTTGGTCAAACGTATCAATATCTTTTCCAAATGACCTTGTTGACGCCACGTTTCTTTTCAATTTTGGAACAGGTTGAACGGGATGGCAATACATTCCAAGTAATTCCATTTTTGTTTTCAACCCATTTACTGTCATCATCTTTCTCACAAGACCATCGTTCAACATTACGAATTGTCCAACACTATCCACACCAATCATTTTCAACTTCTTATACCATTTTCTCCCGATTCCCCAAACCTCATCAGCTGATATTGTGTAAAGTAAATTCCTTACATTTTGTAAAGTCCAATAAGAACATACTCCGTTATATGAGTCTTGTTTTTTGGCAATGTATGAAGTTAGTTTTGCCAATGTTTTATTTGGACCAACACCGATTGAAACAGGAATTCCAACCAATCTTTTCACTTCGTTTTTAATAAGTAAAAGTCTATCCATCAATTCATCATCAGGTATGTTTGAGAAGTCAACAAAACATTCATCAATAGAATATACTTCAACTTCGGTAGCATACTTTTTTATTATTGTCATGACTCTGTCAGACATATCACCGTAAAGATTATAGTTGGAGGAGTATACACAAAACCTGTGCTCTTCCATGAAATCTTTTTTTAGGAAGAATGGTTCACCCATTTTAATTCCAAGGTCTTTCGCTTCTTGAGAACGAGCGATAACACAACCATCGTTGTTTGATAACACAACTGTTGGTCGTCCGATTGAAATGGGATTAAAAACTCTTTCACAACTAACATAGAAGTTGTTACAATCGACTATCCCTATCTTCTTCTTTTCCATTTAATACAATACAATTATTTCACCAGGATTGTGCGCAGGAACATCATAATGATAACCGTTTTTTTTTAAAATGTCTACGACGATTTCATTCATCTTTGTTGACCTACCTGTGATGATTTTCACAGGAAAACTTTCATGATGAAGGTATAAAAAATTCAAAACTTCGAGTGGTACATCTATGTGAAGTAGTCCATGTAAATCTAATTCTTCCATGTTTTATAGTTTGAGATGAACCAATACCCATGGACAAAAAGAACTGCAGTATTCACCGCAATTAAAGGATAGTCAGATTTGAGTAACGCATAAATCAACCATAAAATTGCACCCGTTGAGTTAGCAATTCTCAATTTTAACATGTCTTTAAAGAAAAAAGATAGTAACACAGCTGAGGTGGCAACCCATCCCAAAATTTCAATCATAAATTATAGTTTATTTAAAATCCAATTTACTCTTCCCCAAACATTTGATTGTCCTTCGTATTTTCTAATCTTAAAACATTCCTTCTCGGTGATAATAACTAAATCTCCTTCGTGTGGCTCAATAGAACGGTCAATAACGAGGATATTTCCTGTCCTTACTCCAAGTGTGTTTGGACCTTTATATTGAAAATAAAAGGTTGTGTGCACGTCCTGAATGATTAGGTCATTCAGGTCAAGACGTTTGTCTACATAAGATTCCGCAGGAGATGCAAATCCTGTGGTTCTTGAGCTAATGGATAGTTCTGAACGTAGAGTTGACATATCTACAAAGATAGTAAAAAAATTATAAACTATTTTTTATTATCTCAGTAATTTCTTTCCAATTTTTTGTGATTGCTTTTTGAGAATCATTATCTGTCATAATCAGACTAACATTACCCTTTTTTTGTATAGGTAACATTTTTGAAACTTTTTTTAATTTGTTATTCTTATCGATGAAACCTAAAACCCCTTTACCTTGGTATTCAGTTATATTATCTATGAATTGATTTTTCTCCCAAGGTAATTTGAAACTTTTATTTTTATAAAAAAACTTTCGTTTGTTTTCAGGGTCGTTGAAAGTTAAACCTGTTTCCAAATCTTTGGAAATATTCTTTATAGACTCGAACAATTGAGAGTTGTGATTGTCATCATGAATGTGACCCGAACAAGATGGCGTAGTAGGTATATTATTTCGGTGTAAAAATTCAACCAAAAGTTTCAAATCATCGTCTACGGTATTGTAAAATGATTCGTTGTTCGGAATTGTAAACTCCCTTGGTGTTTCATAAAAAAAGAACCAAGGACATTTTTTGGTTTTTAACCATAATCCTTTGTGAAAATCTTCGTGAGGAATAAAATCAGGATTCAATTTCATCTGTGAAATCTTTGATATCAAAATCTTTTACAAAAGCACCAAAAGCATCTTTGTAGGACTTTTGACTCTCATCATTGACACTTTCTGTATATTGCCAGTTCCAATAGAGTTTATTGTTTATATCAAAACCATAAAATCTATGTATCTCTTTTTGTAGTTCTATTACTCCTTCACCGTTGAAATTTTGTCCCACGGAAATCATTCCGCTTTCAATACCCTTCACAACATTTTTCTCCCCCAAAGTTGTGTGTCTGTTCTGAATCCAAGTGAGTCTTTCAATTAAATTTTGATAAAACATATTTGCAGAACCCCATCTCACTGAGGAGAAAAATATAACACAATCGGATTCAAATAGTTCTTTAGATATTTTCCAAAGCTCATCATACTTAAAATTTATAGAAGCCCAACATCTATGGTTACCCGTTGGATTTTTTTTCTTGTCTTTTAGTTCTGCCTTGGCTATCCCACAAGAATTACCCTCTTTTCTTGAAACATTACCCTCACAAGGGTGAATTTTCAGTTCAGTTACATCTATGAATTTAGCTTTGTCACCTAATTCTTTGGCAATATACTCTGCCAATATCCTTGATTTGGGAATGTCAATTTTGTTCTCGTCCCAATTGTATCTGTTTGAACAACTAAGTAATAAAACTTTTTCTTTTTTTTGTAAGGCTTTAATGGTCTCATCGAGTTTTTCCAACCCGTGTTTACGAACATTTTCCTCTGAGAGCATTATCTCTCTGATTTTCAGTAATTCTTGTTCTAAAACTAAATTCATAACTATAAATACTAATGGTTTCAGTAATTATCTGAGGTAATGATACTATTTATTATCAAATTATAAGTTATGATACTACAAACTACACTTATCGTCGCCTTCGCCTCAGTAATTCTTTGGGTGGTTATTTTTAGTCTGAAAAACAAAAATAAAAAAAGTGAAATTCAGGAACCTATAATCAATGAACCGATTGAACAAGAACTACCAATTGAAATTGATATCCCTGGTGAAATGCCTGAAAAACCTCTACCTATAAATTGTCAATTAGCACAATTTCAACCAGCCCCTCAAGACTTTTTCTATGTAGATTGTTGCGGAGTTCCCCATAAGGGTACAGGTTTTGAACCTTGGGAAAAAAGGTCTCCTGTTTCTATTGATAGTAACAAACCTTTCTTCGGAATGACTTTGTTGGATGTTGAAGCAGAAATAAACTGCTGATTATTCCCCGTACATACTAGGTTTAAGACTCGGAAATTTCTTAGCGAATTTCTTTATATGAACACCTGCAATTGTGTTTGCCATGTTCTCTTCGGGTCCACCTATATCTTTAATAACATCTTTTTCTGATAATCCCATTTTTTGGAATTGATACTCATGTATCCATTCATGTGAAATTGTTCTTAGAATATCTATCAGAAGTCTGTTTGATGCTAAGACTATTATTTCATCGTTCTTTCTGACCCCTGTGGTCATTTCACCTTTTCTTTGATTAGATAAAACTATTGTTATAGGTTTTTCCAATGCCATTTCAGACTGTAGAAACTTCAGAAAAATTTTAATTGTTTCCAAATCATTACTTGGAACGAGATTATCTGTATTTTTGAGTTTAACTTTCACCGATAATAAATATTCAAACTATTTCAATCTGATACAATTTAGCAAACTTTTGAATAACATTTGTAAGTCCGTTGGGTAAATTGTCCGAGGTTATTTTGAAAATTGGGTTACCTTTGAGGTTGTCTACATAAACAAAATCTAATTGATAAAGTTTTTCCATACTCGGGTAATAATGGTATAAACCCTTTTTGAAATTTTCAAGAATTTGAGAGTTCATTTGTTAGTTTTAGAGCTTGAGCAATTACTTGATGCATGTCATAATAAACATAGGATGCTAATCGACCACCAAATATATACTTATTCTCCAACTTGGCCAAGTTATTATATTTCTCGAAAATTGAGGTATTTTTTTCATCCCTGATTGGATAGTAAGGTTCGTTGTCCCCATCATAATCAGTGGGAAACTCATAACTTATAATTGTTCCCTTTTGATTTTGTGGGTCAAACCACTTATGTTCAAGAATTCTAGTGTATGGAGTTTCTCTATCTGTATAGTTCACAACAGGTATACCTTGAAAATTATTTATATCCAATCGTGTTGTACTCCACTTCAAACTTCTATATTCAAGTTTTCCGAATTTGTAATCAAAGAATCTATCTATTGGTCCAGTATAAATTATTTTCTGTGTTTGTTTTTCTAAATTGTGTTGATAATCAAAAAAATCTATACCTAACCTAACCTCTACGCCCTCTAACATTTTTTCGAATATTTGTGTATATCCGCCGATAGGCATACCTGTATATTTGTCATCAAAGTAATTACTATCCCAACTGAACCTTACAGGTATTCTTTTGATAATAGAAGGAGGTAAATCTTTACAATCTCTGTTCCACTGTTTTTCTGTATACCCTTTTATAAGTTTTTGATAAATTTCGTTCCCAACCATCGAAACCGCCTGCTCTTCAAGGTTAGAAATCATACCATTGTACTTTGTTTGTTCCAACTTAGCCTTAGCCAACTCAGGGTCATTGATTTTCCAAAGTTGGTTAAAGGTCCACATGTTGAATGGGAGTGTATACCTTTCTCCTTTGAAGTCGGCAATTACATTATGAGTGTATTGACGAAACTCAGCAAATTTGTTCACGTAGTCCCATAACTTTTTGTCGTTTGTATGGAAAATATGGGCACCGTATTTGTGAACGTGAATACCACCGTCATTTTCAGTATAACAATTACCACCTACGGTCCATCTCTTGTCGACAACGAGACACTTTTTTCCTTTCTGAGTAAGTTCGTGAGCACAAACACATCCGAAAGGTCCTGCACCGACAATTATATAATCAAAATTGAGACGGGTCGAATCTAAAACTATCATTTGATACGGTTGGAGCGGACAATTTTTGGGTTATTTCGTTTTTCCAATTTACCAAGAAATCACTTGTATCGTAATAAGCTCTGGTTTCAATCAAAAATGAAGAACCTGGCCAAGGATTTACTCTGTCTGAAGACAACATATAATCCAAATTTCTCAGTAATTCTTCATTACGATTCAAACTTTGAAGTAGGAAATTCAAATATATATAATGTTCGTTTCTCATTGGAGCAAATTGTCCAGCCCAATAATAGTGTTGAATTGCATCTTCTAATTGACCCAAAAATTGAAGGGCTTGTCCCATCATGATGAATGCGAAGTATGCCATTTCATCAAAACGAGTGGCGGTTTTTTGATTATGCCAATCGTGAACTTGTTCTAAAAACCTATTGTAATACCAAATACTTCTTCGAGCATACTCTTCGGAGTGAAGTCTTCCAAATGGAAGTTCATCAGGATTACCATAACAATCTGCATAACTTTTAGCTATATACCATAAATGATATGGGTCATCTTTAACTTTATTACCAACAACTTTATCAATTTCCAATTCTAAAGCGTCTCTCAGAAATTTACGAGGAACATGCCATGTTTCTCCATCTTGGGAAACTAAATGACGAAAACTGAAAGGTAGATTTATTCTTACAAAACTTTCTCCGATTTCAGGTAAATGTATTGTTTCGTGACGTTTATCATCCGCAAAAAACCATGGTAACTTAGCATTCCATAACCAAGTTCTGAAATACTTTATATCTGCAGCAGATGCGGGTACATTGAAGCTATCAATAGTGGTGTCAGAAAGAATATTCCAATCGAAATCTTCATCAATTTGTAATCTTTCGTCCGCATCCATTCTCAAAATCCAATCACAACCATGATTTGCTTGAAGGGCTCTTTGGAGTGTATGGTTTCTATTCCAACCTGGATAGTTCCAATCTATCTCATATGTGAATCCAGGAATACCTCTTTCATTAAAAAATTTCTCGATGATTTCTTTCGTGTTATCCTCTTTTCCATTACATTGGATTACCCAATAAGAAATGTGTGGAGCAACAGATTCTAACATTCTTGTGATGGTTTTGGCTTCATTGCCTACCATCGCGTTCATACAGATTTTTGGTTTGTTATTCATAAATGTAATTCATTACTTCTTCTTCTTCGAAATATTTTTTTATTGCCACGTGATTTTGGAATCTTTGTGATTCTTGTTTTTCTTCATCCCAATTCCAATCTTTGAATCCCAAGGATAAAATTCTTTCGTGGATTGCTTTATCATAAAAGTCTCTAATAATTCTTGCTCTTCGATTTATATCTTGAGCATTATTATCAACCGTACTGTTACGATTATTCCATTGCAAATATAGGACACGTTTTACGTGAATAAACCGTGTATGTAAAAAACTTCTTATTATAATCTCCAAATCATCCGCAACAGGAGTAAGTTTATTGTGTCCACCTATTTTGTGATATAGGTTTCTTTCCCACATTCTCACGTGGTCGGGCATGGATATATTGAACCTTATTGATAATGGATTTATATCAGGGTACCAGTGTGCCAAAATTTTTCTACCATCTACTTCAACCCAAGTGTGACCAGCATAACCAAAATCAAAAAAATTATCATGTCTTGCATACCAACCACCTGTCCAATCATGGTCATAAGATTTCATCTCACCATCCTCATATAATTCACAAACATCCGTATATAAAAATCCTGCATCAGGATATTTGATGATGGCATCATTACAAGTGGATAAACACTCTGTGGTCAAAGTATCATCATGGTCCAACTCGACCAACCAATCACCATCACATAACATAGCTGCTCTATGTTTGGCCAAACCTACATTACCACCCGATAACGGGTAAATACGATGAATTTTAACCCTGTAGTCTTTCGAAGAAATTTCTTTCAATAGGTTCCATGTTATTTCGTCAGGCGAATCGTCTACTACGACCCATTCCCAATTAGTCCAAACTTGAGACCTCAGACTCTCATAAGTTCTTTTAATTCTTTCATAAGTCTTATATGCTGGTGTGAAGACCGAAAATCGTGGTCTATGGTATGTAAGGTTTTTGTAAATAGCTTCCTTACATATCGTGTTAGCCAAATCATAATCACCCAAAGGATTTTCTATGAAAACATAAATTTGTTGTAATTGATAATGAGGTACATTCACGTGAGTCCCAATCGAAACAATAATATCAGGTCTATACTTGGAATAATCTTCGGCCACATTATCTGTGTAAGGTAAAGAATAAACCATGATTTCTTCCCAAAGCCCTTCTTCAGAATAAATTGAAGTTTGTAATAATTCCTCACCCTGTTTGTACCAATTATAAACTATCGCACTCGGTTTTTTTGTCTTCATGATAAAAGTTTACGTTCATGTCTGAAATTGTCAACAATCTCCGTCAGATTGCCAGTCTGTGAGAACAAATTCCAAATTTATTGCTTCAATTTGACGATATCTATTCCTCCAAGCGGTAGCTTTCAGACCACCACTTGAAACAAAGTAGGTTAAATGGGGAGACTCACCTTTCTTTGCTAATTCTATCGCATCTTTTAATCTGTTAGCTGCCGCAGTTTTTAATCTATCAATATTCGGAATCTCTGCATTCATACCCCAACTCCACTCCAAAAGCTTCATCACGGTCCAACATTTATAAAAATCAAAATTGTCGAGGATATTTTCAATCATGGCATTTTCAGCCTCCTCGGGGTTTTTGTATCTCCTACTCATTTTACAAGTATACAAAAAAACAAGAATAAAAAAAACCCACCTTTCGGTGGGTTAAACCCTTAGAAGGATGTGGCAACAACCCTTCCTGTTTTACCATCCCATTTTTTGATTTGGGATTTGGGGACCCAAAATTGCATGACTCCTATCTCTTCCACTCTTTTCAGATATCTTTCACGGAAAGCCTCTGCTTGTGAAGCGTCAGTGATATATTCGACTTTCATGTGACCAGCACAGGTTTTACCCATGTTTGTCAACATCGAAAACTCGTCTGTCAAAGTTTTGTTACAACACATACAAACTTTACCACGTTTGACAGTCATTTTTCCTTCGAACAGTACAGCTTTGGGTGATACAGCTCTAAGAGCGGTTATATCAATTAAAGTTGGATTGAATTCCAAACCATATTTTTCTTTCAACTGCTGACCGATTTTACGACCCACAACTATGGTTTCACCAGGGGTACCCCAATTCATGCGAATGGTGTTATCTTTATCTTCCTCTTTTTGAATCTGCGTAACAGCCGCAGAGATTTGCTTAGAAGTGAGAGTACCGTATTTCTCGAACTTGGAAGCGATGTCTTTAACAAAGGTGTTATCACCCTTGTACTCGACAATACGTTTAATGTTTTCAGGAAGGTTTTCCTTATCGATAACCTTCACCTCAGAGTTCAAAGCCTTTTCAGCGGCTTCGCGTTGTTTTGGGGTAAGTCCTCCCCACTTGTTGAGGGCGTCTTTCATGTTCAGAATAAAACGGTTTTGACCTTGGTAGTTACGAACTTTGTCTTGGACGGAGATTGTGGTAGTGGTTGTCATATGTGTTGTGTTTTGCGAATACAAAGATAGGGATATATTTGTTACCAACAAAAAATTATTTCAAAAATTTTAGAAGAGCAAAATAATAATCCCCCTCATCACACTTAGGGTACCCCACCTCCTTTCGAACATCCTCAACCTTTTTTTCCCCGTGAATCTCTTTGATACGGTTCTCCAATAGCTCGAGGAACATCTTGTGTTTCGGACTCAAAGTGCTGGTTTTATTTTTTTTGTTTCGCATGAGATTTGTTTCGCATAGTGGAAGGGGGAATAACCCCCTTCCGTCAGCTATTATTGATTAGTGAATGCTTTGTCTGCCCAAGTCTTAGCTCCAACCATTTCCCAAAGGCTCATGTCACACATATTGGGGAATGACTCACGCATCGCTCCAACGGTCAACACTTCAAGAAGTCCACGGTCGATGTGGTACCATACGCCACCCTTCGTGGTATAGACGTTGTGCCATTGTGTTACACCACCATCGAACTCAACCAAAACTTGAAGGTTGACAAGTGCGTTTTTTACCCAAGAACAGATAGCACCTTGAGGGGTGTCTTCGAAATCGCTGATGTTCACGAAACCAGCTTTACATTTAGCAGCTGAACGGAACTTATAGGTTTTGTTTACGTCTTTGATGTGATTGGAAACTCCGACTGTGATACGTTTACCTTTTACAGTGGTGTTGAAGGAACCGTAGAATACGTCTCCTGCCATTGAATCGTTAGATACTTTAACTACGGGGATGGTTGTGGTGTTTGTCATGATGTTTGTGTTTTGTTACACAAAGATAGACTATTCCATCAAACCAACAAATTTTTTTTAAATTATTTTTTTGAAGTTATAAGCCACTGAATATCTGTGGTTTGCAAAACTTGAACTTGGTGGTCTACCTGAATGTGGGATAGAAGAATCGAAAATTACCAACCTACCAGGTTTGGGTATTATGCTCGCAATTATCTCTGTATCAGGTGATAAACTTTCAGTAAAAATGGTTTCCGAACCCCAATTTATGTTCCATTTGGGATTACCATATAAAAGTGCTGTGATATCTGACTCATCTGTATGGAGAGCTGTAACATCTCCTCTCTTGTATGCATTTCGGAATGCTGAAAAGAATTTGTATTTTCCTGATATTATTGGTAAAGAATGTAATCGACCCAAAATCTTCCAATATATGGTGTTCTCAGGTATCTCTTTTATATAACCAATATCAGCACCTCCCTCTAATTGAACTTCGGAAAGATAAGGGACCTTTTCTTCCAAAATCCAAGAACTCTCCCTTAGAGTTTTGAACAACTCAGTTATTTCCTCAGGGGTGAGAAACTCATCAAAAACCTCAATCATCTTTTTTAATATTATGAACTTCGAGATTTCTTTGGTCTCTAGCCATGTTGTCCCTGTTTATATGCCACTCCGTATAAGATAAAGTTGTGGAACCACTCAAAGAAATCAATTCATGGTCAAAGGTTTCAATCATACTTTATCGCATTGATTTGGTTGAAAACAACCTTGTCCACCTCCTTCAACATAACCGATTCTCATATCGATATGAGTACTTTTAGTATAGGGTGATTCTTTTCCACAGATTACACATTTATCTTTCTCATCACTCATTTCAGACTTCAATCTGCAACTCAAATGGTCCCAACCAACAAGATAATCATAATCCACTTTATCAGTTTTTTCTCCACAAATTGAGCAAGTCCATGGTCTTCCGATAGATTTAACCAAACCATCATCTCCGATATTCAAGAAAAAATGTTCATCATCCACAGGTGGACCTTCCTGATTTCTTCTTTCTTGCCAATATTTGTTTCGAGCCAATTCGCCCAAATCAAAATCATTGGGATTACCCAAGATTTCATTTTCTGTAAGTGTGACCGTAATACCCATATAAAAAGTTTTATAAAAAAAAAATAGTTGATTTATTTTCAAAAAAAAACCTATTTATAAAAAAAACTTTTCCCATGACAGATGAAAGGTTGAAAAGGTTGGCACAGCAACTTATCGGAATGTTCCGTAACGTTGAACATAACAATGACATTTTTAATGTGTTGAAAAAGGTCGCAAAAAAACAAGCAATATATTTTTCTAGTTTTACTCCTCAGGAGTTTTTGAAATTTTATTTTTATATCTTGTCCTTGAAAAAAAAGGGAAATTTCGAATTCGCCGATTTCGCTTTGGAAAATCTTTTCTTCGCATCTCTCTTTTGGAAAACAGGTTCACAATATGTTGAGGAGTGTGGTGATTGTTATGGTGAAGGAAGATTTGAATGCTCAGAATGTGACGGAAGTGGTAACGAGTCGTGTTCGGAGTGTGATGGTAGTGGTCAAGTAATTTGTAGTGATTGTGATGGGGAAGGTAAAATAGAAGGTGACGCAGGTGAAAAGGTTTCTTGTGACATGTGTGACGGAAGTGGAGAAGTTGATTGCGAGGAATGTGATGGCGGAGGTACAGTCAATTGTAGTCGTTGTGACGGTGAATCCCGACTTGATTGTCATAACTGTAATGCCGATGGCGAGTTAGAAGGTACGGATTCATCTATCGAGCTTATATTCATTTGTTCTTGGGATAAAAATCTAAAGAATCTTTGTGAATTAAATGTCGGGAGACCCGAACCTGTCGGAGCAAGGGAAAACATCGAAAACAACCCGAATATAATAACTCTCAATTATAGAGAATGGGGTGATTTAGATATAGAATTTTTAGAAGAGATAGAAGAAGGCGTTGTTTACTGTAATGAATTCGATGAGGAAAAACAAATTTTACTCAGTCCTCAGTTCGAAATCAGATATTACGGTTTCGATAGTTCACCTAAAAATATAGATGAGTTTATCCAATAATTTTGGAAACCGCAGTGAGAAACTCAGGGTCGTCCTTGTACTTTTGAACCTTTCTGATAACAAACTCATCTTTATATCTTAGTCCAAGGATAAAATCCATTATTTGTTCTGGTTCATAATCATCTTTTTTCAAGACATCTACAATCTTTTTCAGTGCAGACCTGAATGACATTACAGGTACAGGTTGTTGTGCCGATACTAATGATTCTAATTGTGATTCGGAAATTAAATAATTCATTACTGAACAAATATTTAATATAAATACCACAAATGTCAGAACTCGAAATTTTTTTGAACTGTTTAGCCAAAACAACTTATCCTTCAGATAAGACGTTGAGTGTTGCGAAGATTTGTGGTTATGAAATCGGCAATTTTTTAAAAGATTTACATTCTGAGTTTGGTGAAGAGAAGGCAAAGGAATTCGTGAACAAAACCTTTTCAAAGATTCTTAGGAACAATATGTTGTGTTACGATTTGACTGAATACCCCTCAGGAGGTAACGTTTGTGTTGAAATCAAAAAAATGAAGATTGATTTCGAGAACAATATAATTTATCTTACAGTTGTTTGGGGTCCAACAAAAATTCTCGATGAAAAAGGAAATCCGAGAACTATTGATGATTTACTTGATGATGCCGATATGTCTGAATGGTCTAATGTAGAAGATTTTATTGATAGTATCCTGAGAGATATTGAGGGTATAATTTTTGAAGACACAGGTTTTCAAACAGAAATTCAATAAAAAAAGGGGAACATAGTTCCCCTTCGAGGACCTTTCGGTCGCCTCCACCACCAAATTTTATGAAATTTGGAAACCTCTTGTTGTAAGTGAGTTTATAACTTCAATAAGTTCATTTTCTTCCATATATCCACAAACATCATCACTCAATCCAGGACAAAAAATTCTTGTAATAAATGAACCACTATGGGTCATGATGGCTAACTCAAACGTTTTTTCGAAGTCACCATAAAGTCCTCTTCCACCACCCACGATGGAGATAATGACTTTGGGTGTTTTTATTACCGTCTGTCGACCACCACCGTGATGAGGTTTGGACCACTCCATAATATTTTCTTTAGTTATAATCATTTTTCTAAAGACGAACCCTTGATGAATTTTTCGGTCAAGGTCGAAAATTCCATTTTGGTATTTACAACACTTTCTTTGAGCACTTCATGAGGGATATGTAACAAAAAGTTTTGTCCGTTGAAAAAATCCAAATCCGACTTAGACTTCAAACAACCGTGAACAGATTGAAGGAAAATCTTGAATTGAGTTGCATCTACGAAAGTCTCGTCACAAATTACTCCGAATGTCTTGTGTTGAATTTTAATTGATGTGTTCATAGTTTTACAAAGGTACAGGAAAAAATTGAACTCACAAAATTATTTCACCCACTCCTTAAATGCCATGTCGTAAGCCAAAACCCTATCCATATTGGGTTCTTTATCTAAAATGGATTTGGCGGTGTCAATTACTTCTGATAACAAACCGTACTTACTTGCTTCATACAGAATCTCTTGGATAATTTCTTCGTTGGTCATAACTGATTTTTTTTCAAAAATATGAATTAAACATTTACTGGTAAAATATTATGTGAATTTTTTTGTGTATCTCCAATGATTCGATAAGTGGTAATTTCCCCTAAATCAGGAAAACTTACCAATTGAACAGTGATACCCCACTTTTTAACTTGTTTATTCACCGCGGGAGTTACACGATTTGTTAAATCTACGAGGTCCTCCCATGTTGTATCTTCAACAATATCCCGTATGATTCCTTGTGTGGTATCAACCAAAACGTCATTAGCATGCATAACTCCAAGTAAAAACTTCTCTACGTCATAAATGTGATAACGAACTATGGAAGATAGAACAACACTTCTTTCATCCAAGGAGGTAACGGTTTGGGGTGAAAGATTTACCGTTTGCGTAATTACAGGGGTAACCCAAATTTTATCAAAAAAGGGTCTTTTATAGACAAGTCCAGGTCCAACAACCTTCAAGAACTTGCCATTACGAAGATGTACACCTTCTTCCCATTGATTCACTATTTTGAAAGGAAGTACGTCGTGAATAAAAGTTACAATTAAATCTATTAGTTTATCGAACATAAAACAATTTTATCCACAAAGATAAAAAATTTTAACGAACTAAACAAAAAATTGTTTTTTCAATATATTTAAGAGTGTATGAATGACGCAGAAATATTAAATCAAATTTTAAAAGACATGCATTATTCCGATGAATATAGAAATATTCTCATCGAAAAAGCACTTGTTAGATTGGAAGATTCTGAGCTGGACGAAATGACTCCTCCGTTTCTTTTTGTCACTTTCGTTTATGATTTAGGTAGAGCAACTGCAACTAAGATTGCAGACTATTTTAAGCAAATGAAAAATGATGGTGAATATGAAACCGAACTTGAGCAAACTATCAAGAGTTCTCCCTCCTTCTCCAAGTTTTTTGGTCAGAAAGAATCTGATTAAAATTTACAAATATTTTCACAAATAGTTTTTTAAACCCTCTATTCAAGTAGATTTTAAATTCTTGTTTAACGAAGTATTTATTTGAAACTACATTATTGTGAATTGTAAAAAATATACTCTAACCAACACGGGTAACACTCTTGTAACATTTAGTTATAGAAAATGTGATTCAAGCGAATTTGAAAACCAAGTCCCACTCTTACCAAATCAAACAAAAAATGTTTGGGCAATTTACGATACCTTCTCTTTAAGTAATTTCTACGAAAATTCTTTAGTAATTAGTGAAGAATGGTTTCAAAGGGATTTGAATAATTGTCCTACATGTAATGTAATAAATACCCCTTGTAATGGTCAAGTGGTAACAAGTAATGGTATACAAATAACTGGTTATACTTTTAACTCAGTATGTTCAACTAATACATTTACCTATGGTCCAAACAACTACTCTTGTCAAGAAATCCCAATTACAATAAAACCTGGACCAGGAACTGGTGTCGTGTCTTTCGGGTCAGGTGCAACTGTTACTTTTAGATTTAGTCAAGCCATCTCATCATTGATGTTCAATTCAGGTGTTTGGAATGGTGATGCTTTCCCGAATGGAGATAGAGTTACCATAACTTTAAACAATTCTCAAACTCCAATAATAACTCAATGTACAGGTTGTAATTTCAATATCAACAACGGTACAATCACAGCGGTAAATACTGATGGATTAGCAAGATTTTTAGTTCAATCAACTTCCCCTTTCACAGAAATAACATTTTCATCTCCACCAAGTATACAATATGGCGGTGTAAGAATTAGTCTTTGTGAACTTACAAATGCAAACATTCCGACACCAACTCCTACAAGCCAAGCAACCGCAACTCCAACCCCGACTAGAACATCTACACCAACCCCGTCAGTCACCGCAACACAAACTCAAACTCCTTCTGTTACCCCAACGATTGGACCTACACCTTCGGTAACTCCCACTAATACTACAACTCCCACAGTGACCCCAACAAATACTACGACACCTACAAATACCGCTACTCCGCCAACGACTCCACCCGTCACTCCAACAAATACAGGTACTCCAGCCGAAACACCGACAGTAACTCCAACTCCATCAATAACACCTTCTACGTGTGTTGGTTATGTATTGGATGCTGGTGGTGGAAGTGCATCAATAGAATGGTTCGATTGTGGTGGT
>Ga0208362_1000079_pt1 | contig 29077 bp, 21 predicted proteins | sample LakMenEpi13Oct10_FD_150693 | JGI IMG/M metagenome (GOLD analysis project Ga0208362, IMG submission 150693) | Freshwater microbial communities from Lake Mendota, WI - 13OCT2010 deep hole epilimnion (SPAdes) | ecosystem: Environmental > Aquatic > Freshwater > Lake > Epilimnion/Euphotic zone ... | reverse complement strand
TGCTGACAACAATATAAGTGAATATGCCTACAAGTTTGATAACAATAGTTGGACTACATTTACAAATAAAGCGTCTTTTGACTCTGCAATAAATGCTGAAAGAGGAAGTAATCTCGCTTCCGGTCTGCATACTCTTTATGTTAAAACTACCGATCCTTTGGGAAGTGTGACTTCGTCTTCAGGCTTTACAATTAATGCTGCTCCAAGCATTAGCTCAATAGATGCTGTGAACTCTGGAAACAATCTTATTGGTTCTGGCTCTAAGCTAGATTTGGCTTTTGTCGCTGCTGATAGTGATGGAACACTAGCTTCCTTTAGCTATAATATTCTTGATCAGGATGACAATACTAGTTACACTAGCTCGATCTTTGCTTCTAAAGAGCTTCTAACTAGTGCCGTTAATGCTTATGATACTAGTGTGCTCTCCAGAGGAAATCATAGCTTAAAGATAAATGTTACCGATAATTTGGGTGCTGTTACCTCTTCAACTTCAGATTTTACAATAAATTCCATCCCAACTCCTTCTATTGATGCTGTTAGTGGAAATAGCGGCAACTTCATTAATTCAGGTAATATGAACTTTAGCATCAACAACGGAACTAGTTTAGATAAAGATGGGAATGTTTCTTCTTATCAGTTTAGGATAGATGGTTCTACTTGGAGCCAAGCCTATACTTCTAGTTCAAATCTAACAACAGCGATTAATCAGGCTGGTAATGATGCTAAGGCTGGAGCCCATCTCCTTGATGTTAAAGTGACAGATGCCCTTGGTGATTTTAATATTGCCTCTGATAATTTTATTATTAATTCAAATCAGCCTGCAATTTCAGGTTTAGATGGTGTGTCTAGCTTAAATACTCTCTTTAATGTTACTTATGCAAATGAGACTGTTGATACCGCACAAGCTGGACATTTGGCTCCTTACGTCAGCATAAGCGATCCTAATAATAATATTTCTGAATATGCTTTCAGAGTCGATAGCAATTCCTGGAATACCTTCTCTAATAAAGCTGATTTTGATTTTGCCTTCAACAATCTAAACGGAAGCGGATTATCAATAGGTGCACATACGCTTGAAGTGAAGGTTGTTGACGATGGAGGACCAATTACTTCTAAAGCTAACTTCTCAATCGGTACTCCACCCGCTCCACCCAACAATGGTAGCATTCCTGTTTTTGGTTCATCTTTTGATGTAATCACCGTTGATTCAAGTTCAGCTGATGCAACTGGAAATATTATCTCCGGCTCAGTTTTCTTGAATGCAAAAGTGCCAACTGCAACTGATACTGACGGCACGATTCAAAGCTATCAGTACTTAATTAAAGATTCAAGTAGCAATATTGTGTATTCAAGTGCTCTCTTTACTAGTGCTCAAGATACAGAAAATGCAATTAACACATACAATATCTCCACTCTCACTCCAGGCAATTACTCAGTAGAACTGATTGCTAAAGATAATGATGGAAACATAGCAGTTTTAGGCAACACTAAGTCAAGCTTCTCTACATCGGCATTTACAAACAACTATTCTGTAGTTAACGATATTTACAGCTCAAGTTCTGGATATTATTGGAGTGACGGTGGCAGTTATACTTTTGACAGTTGGGGTTATTTAAAGATTTCCAACGCAGATGGCTCAGTCACAACGAACTTACCTTTAAGTAGCTTGTCGGGAGCAGTGTTTGGAACAACCTATGAAAACACTTTCACTCATAACGGAGCTGACTGGAAGATTAAATACGGTTGGGCAGTTAATGGCATTTTCCGCATGGAAGCCTCTCAAATCTCTGGTTCTGAACAACAATTCAAGCTGAACTGGAGTGGAAACATGGGTAGTGATGGTGGTACTCAGCAAGGTACAGTTTCCAAAGCCTACAATTCAGGCTCAAGCGTCTTATGGACACACTGGAATAATGATAGTTCAATCGATGGTGCAGGTGATGATCCACAAATGACATACACTGTTGTGCCTTTTGATTCAAGCTTCAGTAAAGCTGGAAGCAATGCACCGTTTATTAGTAACTACTCAGGCGACAATGAAACAGGAAGTACCGTTGCCCTGAAGAGCGGAGCCACTATGTATATCCAATGGGGTTATACAACGGTTGACAATGTTCAAACCTGGATCATCAATGACTTAGCCTCTGCCGGTGGAAGTTCATCTTCATCCGGTTCAGGAATTGTTAGTAACTTTACAATTAACTCTACACCAACTCCAACAATTGATGTTATTACAAATAGTTTCGCTAATGGTAGCTCAATTACTACAGTTCAAAACTGGAGTACTGGGGGAATCAATGGATTTGGGGAGACCGATACTGCTACATTTGGTCAGACTTTTACAGTTCCCGCAGATAGCAATAATTTCAATTCTTTTACTTTCTATCTTAACGATTATTCAAATCCTGATAATGTAGATTTTAGAGGATATGTAATGGCTTGGGATGGATCAAAAGCTATTGGTTCAGTTCTATTTGAAAGTGGAATCTTCTCTACCAAAGGGGAATCTGGTTATGAGAAATTCACACTTTCTACAGGTGGATTAAACCTAAACGCAGGACAGCAATATGTTGCTTTCCTAAATGCCTCGAAAGAATTTGATGGAGTATCAGGTACTGCAGAAGTAGGAATGACAAATAATCTTTATTCTGGTGGCAACATGGTCTTCCTGAACCATGGTTCAAACTTTAATTCTGTTACAAGCAATTCTTGGAATAGCTGGTCAGGAAATGACCTAGCCTTTACTATGGATTTTGCTGCACCTGGTCTATATGATTCAGCAAACAATATTATTAATCCTGGCTTGCCATTAAGTTTTAGCATTAATTCGGGTACCAGTTTGGATGCTGATAAAAACGTTGTTAACTTTGAATACCGCTTGGATAATGGTTCTTGGACTAGCTTTACTGGAACCAATGCTCAACAAAACTTTGTTAATTCAATCAATGCTATAAGCACTACCTCTTTAGCTGCGGGTACACATACTTTAGATGTTAAGCTTACTGACAGCGTTGGAGGAATTGGCACTAACAGCAATAGTTTTGTAATTGATAATAACCCTACTGTGAAGCTAACTAACTTTGATGTTGTTACTCAAAATTCTTCTTCTAGCTTAGCTTCCAGCAATACAATTGTTCAAGGTGAGAAGCTGAGTGCAACGATTTCAACAAACGATTCGTCCAACAATGTAATTACCAACTATCAGTTTGCTATTAAGAATAGTGGAGGAAATACCGTCTTCATAAGCCAAAACTACTCTGATAAGTTTAGTTTGCAAAATGCAATCAATGATTACGATACTAACCAGTTGCAGGCAGGCAAATACAGTGTTGAAGCAATTCTGCAGGATAATCTTGGTGGAAGAGCCATTCCGCAAATGCCACTTAAAGACTCCATCTCTTACTTCTCAATTAATTCCACTCCAACACCGCTTATAGATGCCGTTTTAAACAATGACACAAATGTAATTAATCCAGGACAAGTTAATTTCTCAATTAATGCTGGAACGTCATTGGATTCAGATGCTAATGCGTCATCCTTTGCTTACCGCTTGGATAATGGTTCTTGGCTTAGTGGTTACACCTCACCTACGGCTTTAACAACGGCTATCAACAATGCTGCTAATGTATAATCTTCAGGAACTCATACAATAGAAGTTAAAGCAATTGACTCTTTTGGTCAGGTTGGGACTTCTTCAAGTAAATTTACTATTAATCCAATCTCTGGTTTAGATGCTGTTGTTAGTAGTGCTAATGGTTCTGCCAATCCCGAAATAAATCTGGCTGCAGCTGGTTATCTTTCACCTTCAGTGAGTATTTCCTCGTCTAGCGGCACAATAAGCGATTATGCCTTTAAGGTTGATAGCGGTAATTGGCAAACCTTCACTACTAAAGCCGAATTTGATTCAGTCTTTGGTGCTTATAAAGGTGGCGAGCTTATTCCAGGAAGCCATACACTGTATGTTAAAGTCACAGAGGGTGGAGTGCCAATTATTGCTAGTAACAACTTTACAATCAATGCTCCTCCTGTCATAAAAGGCTTTGATGTAGTATCTCTTGACGATGGCTACAAGAGCCTAGATGGACTTAACCAAATTAAGGCTTATGCGGGACTCTCTCCAGATTTTGTTTCAATCACTGATGATGGAAGCATATCAAACTATAAATTCCAAGTTTTAGATAGCTTAGATAATGTTCTCTTTACTAGCCAAAGCTATTCAACAGTGGCTAACTTTAAAGCGGGTATTGCAGCTTACGATACAGCCTCTTTAGTTCCAGGAAACTACATTGTAAAAGCAATTGTGACCGATAACTTTGGTTCAGAAGCCAATACTCTGTACCTGTCTGATTCTATTGTTTCGTCTACGTCAGCTTCTTCTCCTTTTGCTGAATACTATACTACAGTTAAAGCTGGCGAAACTATTTCTTTAAATCAGGCTTCCAGTGGACATACTGTCTTTAATTCGCTTTACAACAAAGATACAGGTTCTCTTCTTCTCTCTCAGCAAGCTTCAAATCAGTTGTCAAGTACTTACACGAACAATACTGGAGCAGATATTCAAGTATTAATTAAGGCGGCTCAGCAGTCAGCTGGAGGATATGGCGGAAACTTTACTTTGAATACTCAAGACGGTTCAGGAAACCCATACAGTCTGGCTGTTAAAGGAACAGAAGTAACTTCTCCGCTTACGGTTTTACCTTCTGATGCAGTAAAAATACACTTTGTAGATGCCGCTCGCAGTGACTCAGACAACATTGTTAATTCAGGCAGTTTTGATGTATTTGTCTCGGCTAGCTCAGTTGATAGCGCCATCGTAAGTTACCAATTCAGATTCGATAATGGTAGTTGGTCACAAGTTTATACTGACCTTCCTAGCTTTACTACTGCGGCAAATCTGGCAGGTAATACTCAAACTATGAACATAGAGCACACTCTGGAGGTTAAATACACTAATGCTAATCTGAAGGTAGCCACAGGAACTGACAAATTTACAATTAAACCTTTTGAGATAGTAAATGATTATGCTCTATTAAATTCTAGTTCGCCAATTACAACTATTAATGTTTTAGGCAACGATCAAAACTATAGTAATCAAACCCAAATCAGTATTGTTGATCAACCTAAGTCGGGACTAGTTACTATTAATGAAAATGGTTCAATTACTTACAGCAATTCAATCGCCGGGATAACGCCTCCTAGCCTTGTGAGTAGTGCTGCCGATGGAACACAAAGTAATAATTATTCATACAATGCTTCTGTAAGCAATGATGGTAAGTATGTAATTTTTGTTAGCCGTGCGAATAATTATGGATTTACTGACAATAACGGAGAAGATATTTTCTTAAAGGACACTCAAACAGGTGAAATAAAATTAGTTAGCCATTCACAAAGCAGTCTAACTTCAACTGGTAATAGTTGGTCAGGGGAACCTTATATGACACCCGATGCTAAGTATGTTTTCTTCACATCTTCCGCTTCAGATTTAGTTGCCAATGATACAAATAATTCCGACGATGTCTTTAGATATGAAGTTGCAACTGGAAACACAATAAGAGTCAGCGAGGCTGCTAACGGCACTCAATTTAATAATAATTCTGAAGGTAATGCTGTTTCTGCTGATGGTAGATATGTTGTCTTCAACAGTAGAGCCTCCAATATAGTCGCTGGAGATAATAATGGACAGTGGGATATCTTCGTTAAAGACATTCAAACCGGCGATGTTCAAAGAGTGAATATAAGCTCAAATGGAGTTGAATCCAATGGTAATTCCTCGTTGGGATCAATCTCAAATGATGGAAGATATGTAACCTTTGTATCTCGCGCTAATAATTTGGTTAGTGGTGATACAAATGGAGTGAGTGATGTATTCATGCATGACAGAGTGACTGGTGAAACAACAAGAATAAGTGTAGGAAATAATGGTTCACAAATCAATAATTCGGCAGATAATGCTTGGATTTCTGGCAATGGAAAATTTGTAGTCTATGACAGTTATGCCAGTAATATTGTTGCTAATGACATAAATAGTAATAGAGATATTTTTGTATATGACGTTGAGAATGGAACAACCGAGAGAACAAGCTTAAGTAGCTCAGAGACAGAAGGAAATTCGAATTCTTATTTAGAATATATGGTTGTAAGGAGTATTTCCGATGATGGAAGATTCATAGTATTTTCTTCTTATGCAGATAATCTGGTTTCTGGAGATACTAATGGACGTGGTGATGTATTCTTAAGGGACAGATTAACTGGTGATACTTTCTTGGTTAGCAAAAATAGCAGTGGTAGCACTGCAAACAACTGGTCTGAGGAGCCTTCAATCTCGGCTAATGGTAAGTATATTGTCTTCACTTCTAGAGCCTCCAATCTGGTAGCTGGAGACACTAACTCAAACGATGACATCTTCATTCAACAAATAAACTACAATCCTCCAACTTCAGATTCATTTAGTTATAAAGTAACCGATTCTTCCGGCAATTCCGATGTAGCTACAGTTTATATTATTAATCCTCAAGGCTTTGATTCAGTTGATTCCGATGGAACCTTCAATGGAACAGATACAAATACTTTGAACGAAATTGCATCAGGAACTTCAAGTATTTCAATGACTGTTGGTGTTGATAATTCTTCTGGAGCGACTCTTACCTATGTCTTTGCGGTTGACTTAAATAAGGATGGAGTTTATCAACAATCTGAAATCATAGGTACGGTCACCTCAAACAGCAACTTAATTTCGCTAGACTATAACCCTTCAGTACTTCTACCTGATTCTTACAATACTCAAGTTGCTATTAAAGATCCCAATGGAAACATTTTAAGTCAGCTTTATAGTTCTTTCACATACAGCAGCATTACAGCACCAAGTATTGTTACTAATATGTCAGATGGTACTCAGGGAAATAATTATTCAGGAAGGCCCTCAGTAAGTAGTGATGGCAAATATGTTGTTTTTACGAGTGGTTCGGATAATTATGGATTCAATGATCAACCATGGACACAAGACATTTTTCTCAAAAATATGCAAACTGGAGAAATTAAGCTTATTAATCATTCGATTACAAGTTCCTCTCTCGCGTCTGCTGGTAATTGGACAAGTCAACCTTATATGACACCCGATGCTAAATATGTGTTTTTCACTTCGGAAGCAAGCGATTTAGTTGTTGGTGATACTAACAATACTGGAGATGTCTTTAGATATGAAGTCGAAACCGGAAACATCATAAGAGTCAGCGAGGCTGCTAATGGCAATCAATTCAACGATTATTCCGAAGGCAATGCCGTTTCTGCTGACGGAAGATATGTTGTCTTTAACAGCCGAGCCACAGATATTATTGTTGGAGATAATAACAATACTTGGGATATCTTTGTCAAAGACATGCAGACAGGTAATACGGAGAGAGTCAACATAAGCTCGGATGAAATTGAATCAAACGGTAATTCCTGGATGGGATCAATTTCAAATGATGGCAGATATATAACCTTTGTATCTCAAGCTAGCAACTTAGTCAGCGGTGATACTAATGGGGTCAGTGATGTATTTCTGCACGATAGAGTTACTGGTGAAACAACAAGAGTAAGTATTGCAAACGACGGCTCTCAACTTGCAAATTATGCCGACAACTCATGGATATCAGGCAATGGTAAATTTGTAGTCTATGACAGTAGATCGAGCAATATAGTAACAAGCGACACAAACAATACAAACGATGTTTTTGTATATGACGTTGAGAATGGAACAACAGAGAGAGTAAGCTTAAGCAGCTCAGAGACGGAAGGAAATTCTAATTCTTATTTAGAATATATGGTTGTAAGGAGTATTTCCGATGATGGAAGATTCATAGTCTTTGCTTCAGATGCAGATAATCTAGTGACTGGAGATACTAATGGGCGCAAGGATGTATTCTTAAGGGACAGATTAACAGGCGAAACCTTCCTGATAAACAAAACTCCTGATGGAAGCCAGTCTAACAACTGGTCTGAAGATCCTTCAATCTCAGCTAATGGCAAGTATATTGTCTACACTTCTGGAGCCACAAATCTTGTTAATGGGGATACTAACTCTACTAGTGATATTTTTATTCAACAAATAAACTATCAAATTAAAACTAAAGGCTATGATTCAGTTGATTCCGATGGAACATTCAATGGAACAGATACAAATACTTTAAATGAAATAGCTGCTGGAACTTCAAGTATTTCAATGACTGTCGGAGTTGATAATCCTTCGGGAGCTCTCCTAACCTATGTCTTTTCCGTTGATTTGAATGGAGACGGCATTCAACAATCTGAGATTATAGGGACAGTTGATTCATCAGGCAATTCAATTGCTCTTGCCTACAGTCCACAAGTTCTCTCCGTTGGAACTTACAACACTCAGGTGGTTGTTAAGGATAGCTTTGGAACAATTATTGGTCAGTTAACTAATTTCTTTAAAGTTGTTTGAACAATTTAGTACGTAGCAATAAATAAAACCAAATAATGGGGAACAAATAATTATGTGGCGCGGTAATGACACCCGATGCAAAATACATTTACTTTACACTTGAGGCCTATAATATACTTCCAAGCTCTTACACAAAAGCTGATCCTTGGAATTCTATAATAGATGGTTCTGAATCATATGAGTCCTACGGTATTTGGAACTACGGATCCTCTAACCGCCCGAATGCTGGCGTAGTAACATACACCTATACAAATTCTGGAAGTACTGCAAAAAATCTGTTCATTGAAGTTGGATCATATCTAGCTCAAAACACAGGAGTAAATTACACTTTAACTGCAGAGGGGCAGAAACTTTATTATGCAACTGATTTCTTGTCTAACGAAGAAAAAGTATCTATATTTGACAAAATAATCAATTCAGAGATTAATGCTTTAGCACCAGCTGTACCCGAATACACATTGAATGTTAGATTAACTGATGAATTTGATCAAAACGGAGGAATTCAAACATTTGATTTCACGGTTTCATAATACATTACGATTAACTCAAAAAAAGACTGACACAATGCCATTACTAACCCCGCTACTTACTGTGGGTAGCAGCGGGGCACCCAAAGAGATCTAAAACAACTTTATCTTACCTGAATGCCATTTCTCATGCTCTAGACAATGATTCTTTACGTACTTTTCTATCTTTCCTTCATCTCCATGCCTTCCTACACTACTCACAAAATATCCGCTGATCCAAAAACTGCTGCCCCATAATTCCCTCTTCAACTCAGAACTGCAGCTTAACCATCCCTCTTGCCGATAAACTCTTTATCTTCCTTATTATCTCAGCAGGTTTTATTATTTAGTCAGTAAAAACAATCTTTAATCGCAAAACACAAATTTAAGTATGCTGAGTATTTTTCACGAATTAATTGAACTTGCCATCAGAGAAGACTGTGAACCGTTAGGTGATACAACCACAGACTCTATATTTGACGGGCAAAATAAAAATCAAATTGCTCAATTAGTAGTTTGCTCACGTTCTCATCCGGGCATTATGAGCGGTACAAAATTTGCAAAATACGTTTTCCATTATTTAACGAATACCTTTTCTATTCCTCCGATCATTCTTGATTTCAAGTTCCAAGATGGAGATTTTTTTCAAGCTAATACTCAACTTGTTTCTCTGCAAGGGCCTATTCATATTTTGCTAAAAGGCGAGAGATTGTTTCTAAACTTATTACAATCCTCAATTTCAATAGCCACCTATACAAATCAATTTGTGAAGCTAACTCAAGGATATAAAGCCAAAATCCTTGATACTCGCAAAACTACCCCAGGATTAAGAGAGTTGGAAAAAGCGGCAGTGAAAGATGGCGGAGGTTTTAATCACAGATTCAATTTATCGACTGGTATTTTGATTAAAGATAATCATATTGCCTTAGCCGGGGGAATCAAAAATGCAATTGAAAAGGCTAAGGCGAATAAACCTTATTTGACTCAAATTGAAGTTGAAGTTGATTCCCTTGAACAAATGAAAATAGCCTTGGAGTTAGGCGTTGATGTAATTCTTTTAGATAATTTTGATTTGCAAGATTTGCATAAAGCAGTTGAAATCACTCAAAAAAAGTGTCTTTTGGAAGCTAGCGGCGGTGTAAATCTAAATAATGTGAGAAAAATTGCAGAAACGGGAGTTGATTTCATTTCTGTAGGTTCTATTACTCAAAGCCCACCTCCAATTGATATAGGTTTGGATTTCTTGATTTGAAGCTTATTTTCACTTCTTTTCAATAGATAAACTTTTTAATAAATATTTTTCTACAAAACAATTTTGCTAATCTATCTAACTCACCTTATGCAAAACTGAAATTTACTTTAAATAAATTTACCCTTAGCTGTATGAGTAAGTACCTCCCAACCTCCTTATCAAGAGGAGCAAAATTCTGTTTTTCCTTTCACTATTAAGAGAGAGGTTCCAAAGAGCAGAGAGAGTTAAATACAGCTTGCTGGAAAACCGTTTTGTATAACATGGGAATTTAAACCCATCTCTCATTTCATTTTCAATACTTTTGACTAACTTCCATTTCAATGATTCCAACTAAAGCCATTTTACTTCTTTCATGCACAGACACACTGGGTGTAGTTTCTCGCATTTCACATTTCATTTTTGAGCGTGGCGGCAATATTATTGACCTAGATCAGCATGTTGATCAAGAAGAGCATAGATTTTTCATGCGGGTTGAATGGTCATTGGAATCATTCTCAATTCCTGCAAGTGATTTGCATGAAGCTTTTACTCCACTTGCCAAAGAGTTTAAGGCTGATTGGAAAATCGAATTGAATGGCAAAAAGAAAACGAAAGTTGCAATCTTTGTTTCGAAATATAGCCACTGTATGATTGATTTGCTTTGGCGCAAAGAAGCTGGCGAAATTGATTGTGAATTTCCTGTAATTATTTCTAATCATCCTGATCTGGAGCATATTGCAAAGAATCATCAAATTCCTTTCGAGCTGATACCAGTCAATAAAGAAAATAAGGCTGAACAAGAGAAAAAAGAAGTTGAACTGCTCAAAAAGCACAAGATTGATTTAGTTGTACTTGCTCGCTATATGCAGATTCTTAGTGAATCATTTACGGCTGAATTTCCGAATCAAATTATTAATATTCACCATTCTTTTTTGCCAGCATTTATAGGGGGTAATCCTTATAAGCAAGCTCAAGACAGGGGAGTAAAAATTATTGGTGCTACTAGTCATTATGCGACCAAAGATTTGGATGAAGGACCAATTATTCAGCAAGATGTGACAGGCGTAAGCCATAGAGACTCATTAAATGATTTAGTATGCAAAGGTCGTGATTTAGAAAGAATTGTTTTATCTCGTGCTGTCAAACTTCATCTAGAGCATAGAATTTTGGTTTATGGAAAAAAGACAATTGTGTTTGAAAAATAATTTACATTGAAAAAGAATACTTAGGTTTTCAACGACAAAATCAAAGCAAACAAAAGAATGAAGAACTGTTTTACTCTTTCTCATTTATTGCCAATAGAGCTTTTTCTTTGATTTCAGTTGGTATATCTCGCCAATCTAAATTCAACAAAGAACCTATCAAAGCCCAAAGTAAAGCCTTATTAGCTTCAGGATGATTTTTTCTTATTTCCAAATAAGCTTGAATGGAACCAGCCTCTTTTAATTTATCCAAATTTTCGATTCCGATCTCAAGCAACCACTGTTCCGAAATTGGTCCAATATTTCTAAATTTCTTATTTTTCAAGACTTTGTTTCATCAACAAAAATAATTAAACTCAAATGAAAGCCTAAACAAAAAGACAATAAATACAAGCCATCAAACAAATTTATTTTTAATTACAACTTCATTGATTGGCAACTGCCCCCCTCTTTCTCTAGCTTCTGAGAGAGCTTTCCCTACAACAATGATCAGACCAATCACATGATTTGATGGCAAATTAATAATTTCAGCAACTTTATCAAAATCAAATCCCACCATGGGACAAGAATCGTAACCCATTGACTTTGCAGTAAGCATTATAGTTTGTGCCGCAATTCCGCATGAACGCATAGCTTCATCTCTTTGCATTTGTTCACGCCCATCATAAAAAGACCTAATCATTGGAATTAAGCGATCTTGAATTTCTTTGGGAGCATTTTGCCAATATCTTTCGGGTCTATCATTCCAAGAAGCAAGATTTGCACACAAAACAATTAAAGCTGATGCCTCTGTAACCTGAGATTGATCCCAAGCAGCTGAACGTATTTGTTTTCTTTCTTCAGGATCTACTACATTTACAAAACGCCAATTTTGAATATTGAATGAGGTTGGGGACAAAAGAGTTAGCGAGAAAAGTTGTTCTATCTCAGGCTCAGTCAATTTATGGTTGGGGTCAAAATGCTTAACTGCTCTTCGTTTTTCAATTGCTTCAATTATTTGCATAGGTAATAAAATCTTTAATTTCAGCTTGATTCTTAATTATCTGAAATAATAATCAAATCTTGAAAAATATGGCGCAAAGCATCGAGAATTTTACTTGTTAATGAATAATTTGCAATAAAATTAGATAAAGTTTTATTTGAAAATAAATTCTTAAATTTCGCTTCTAGAAATAGCCAAATCAAATTCTTAGTTTGAAATATTTAAAGTTTCATAATATGTTTTGTAATAAATTTCTATAATTTAAATTTCACAATAAAAATCCCCCATCAAGCTCAAAGCTCATCAAAAAAGTAAAAAATGTCGACTGCATCTGATTTAAAATCCAATAGTTCTTCAACTGAGTTTCTTTTAAGAAGACTACATTCTTTAGCTGGCCTAATTCCATTGAGCCTTTTTCTGGTTTTTCATTTAAGTGCTAACAATGCCGCTGTTAAAGGGCCTGAAGCTTTTAACTTTGTCGTGAATGCTCTTCGCTCAATTCCCTATTTGCCTTTTGTAGAATTTTCGATATTAGGAATTCCAATTCTTTTTCACGGGCTTTATGGATTGATAATTACTCCCAATTTTGAACGCAGCAAATTGGCTACTTATTCACAGGTAAGAAATTGGACATATTATTTTCAAAGAATTACTGGAATAGTTATTTTCATTTTTATCTTTGTTCATATCTGGCAGTTTCGGTTTAATGAGCAATTAGATTTTGAAGCAGTTGCTAAATCTCTTCGTCAGCCTGGATGGGCTATTGCTTACTTTATCGGAATTGCAGCAACGGTTTATCACTTTGCAAATGGCTTATGGAATTTCTTAATTTCATGGGGTATTACAGTGGGTAAAAATGCTCAAAAAGTTTCTGGAATAGTTTGTTTAGCAATTGGGCTTACAGTTTTCGGAATAGGCTTATCTGCACTTTGGACTTTCTATACCTCAGTGCCATTAAATTCGGTAGTATAAAAAACTATGCTGTTATCTGCGTTTATTTCTTGAGGCAATAGTCTTATAAATCTAAGTCCATAAATCCTTTGAAGAACAGCTTAATATTTCAGGCAAACTGAACCATGTTTCCCAGTCTTGCCCCTCTATACCAATCAGCAGCCTTCATTTCACCCTTATTTGGTGGTTGTACTTTTCTCATTTGTAAGACTCCATTGCTGCATTTGACCAATATGTTTTCTTTTTCAATTGCAATAATTTCCCCATTATTTGAAGCACTTGGTAAATCTTGAGGTGAATCAAGCAAGCTAGCATTTGTCAGTTTTATTGATTCACCCTGAACTGTTTTGAAAGTGACTCCAGGCCAAGGATTTAAAGCTCTAACTCTTTGGCATATTTGTTTAGCACTCATAGTCTGCCAGTCAATCGGACTAAGCGATTTACTTAATTTGGACGCATAAGTAACTAAATTTTCATCTTGAAGGATTGGTTTAATTTTGTCTGCTAACTTCAAATCAATAGTTTCCAAAAGCAATTCGGCACCAATTTGAGATAGCTTATCCGTTAAAGTAGCTGCATTATCATTTAGCTCAATTGGAATTGATTGCAAGCTTAGAATCGGTCCTGTATCTAAGCCTTTTTCGGTTTGCATAATTGTAATTCCAGTTTCTTTATCACCTTCCAGAATTGCCCAATTAATGGGAGCAGCTCCTCTCCAGCGTGGTAAAAGAGAGGCATGTACATTCCAAATTCCCCATTTTGGTATTTGTATTACTTCTTCGCTAATTATTTGACCAAAAGCAGCAGTTACAATCAAATCAGGCTCAATAGACCTCAACTCATTAATTAATTCACGATCTTCCCTAATTTTGATTGGCTGTCTAATTACTAGGCCTTTTGAAAGAGCTAATTGCTTAATTGGTGATTCTATTAATTTATGACCTCGTCCAGAAGGCTTGTCTGGCTGTGTAACAATCATGGATACATTAACACCTTGACTCAACAATCCCATCAGTGAAGGAATTGCAAAATCTGGTGTACCTAAAAAAACGATTTTTAAATTATTAAATAAATTCATTGTTGGTGCCAAGTATTTATTAGGTAAGAAAACAAGATTTCAAGTAAGCCTTTATCAATGTAAAGAGTCTGTTAAGCAGCCCAAGGCATTTATAGAAAAGAATAGTATGCCACAATGCAAAAAGCAGAATTTCTATAAAATATTCTAGTGTCAATAGTCTCAATTTTTCTATTGGTTTTATATACAATTTTCTCAAAGTTAACTTTCAAGGAATAAAAATGAAAAAGAAAATATCGCTTTTCATAAGCTTTTTAGCTTTAATAGCTCTTTTTGTTGCACCACATAGTTTTAGCAAAACAAAGCAACAAGCTTCTCAAAAACAAGCTAAACAAATCACTGAAGAAGACAAGCTCTATGTCGAATGTATCAAAGATAAAGGTTTAATTTTTTACGGTACTTCATGGTGCCCACACTGCAAACAACAAAAAGCCACCTTTGGTGAATTAATGAGCCAAATCAATTATGTTGACTGCGAACAAGATTCAAAAGCTTGCCGCGCCAGAAAAGTTACCGGATATCCAACTCTTCTCCTTCCAGATGGTAAAGAAATTGGACAAGGTACTATCAAAGATATAGCCGAAGATTGTGGATGTAATATTAATCAAATTAAGGCTTCTAAGCAGCAAAAACCAGCATCTAATGAACCAACATTAAATTATATAGATTCTCAAAATTCATCTACTTCTAATGAAATAGAATCAAATGAAGCTTCTGATTCAATCAATAATCAATAATCTAATCAATACCTAATGATTTTTTAGATAACTTTAGACCTGCTTCTGATAAGATCGATAGCAGGTCTTTTTTTATTTGATTCGCTGACCTGATGAAGGCTTTTCAAACACAAAAAATTAAATCTCAAAAATTAAATTAAAAAGATAAGGCTTCAAAGAAATTATGAACAAATGTCAACAACCAAAAAATTTCTTATTTAAATACAATAATTGGTATTCATTTCCTCTTATTACTAGCTGTTTTTTTGCGATTATTACACTTTCTCAATCTAATGCCTTAATTGCGGGCTCACTATCTCAAGAGCAGATTTGTGATAGTGAAGCGAGCAGTATTATTCAATCCATTGATGCTAATAAAGATGGAAAACTTGCTAGTAATGAAGTAGATACGATGTTTAGGTTTAAACGCTTTAAGCGAGTAGACATTAATGGTGATGGATTACTCGATGTAGCTGAACTAAAGAATTCATGCCTAAATGCGGCAAAAGCAAGAGAGCAAAGAGCGAAGCAAGGTCCTCAAGAAAGCAATCCTATTAAAAACTTGATCAATGAAATAACTACTCCCACCAATCAAATTTCACAAATTCAAGATTCAGGTCAAAGATACAAAGTGGAACCAGGAGATTCCATTTATCGAATTGCAAAGAAATTCAATGTTGCGGAAGAAGACTTGATGAAGCTTAATGCAATAGAAAACGAATCAGTACTTCCCATAAATAAAGTTTTACTTGTGCCCGCCTCTAAATAAAACTAAATTAGAAAAAATTTAAATGCAATTAAGCTAAGTCATAAAAAATCAAGGATTTATAGTATTTGGCTTTGATATACTAAATAAATATATACAAATTGTTCATTCTTTGATAACTAGATATTTAATCATGCAATTTCCTCAATTTAATAAAATAATAAAAAAAGTAAATTTATTTACAGGTAATAATGAATACTTTTTTCAGACAGAAGCTTCTGAAACCATATACAACACTCCAAAGGTACAAGACTTAAATCATTTAAACTCCTCTTCAGAAGATCTCTCTAGATATTTTCTGAGATCTTCTAGTTATTTAGCACAAATAAAAGTTGAAGCATTTGCAATAGAAAAACTATTAATGCAAATTAACTAACTCACCTTAAGATAAGTCGCATGATTTTATTAAGTTTCCGAAACAATCCTGAAATAAATCCAGTACAGAATGACATAAAAAACTCAATCTTTTCATTCTGAGCTTATCTCAGGAACTATCCCAGCTTTCAGAATAATTATTTTTGAGTAAGGTGAGTGATTAATAGTTCTATAAGCTTTAAAAGAGATAGTTTAAAAAATTTAACCTTCAACAGGTGGAACTAATTTATAGCCGATGCCTCTAATTGTTTTTATTATGTCGGGATTTGCTGGATCTTTTTCAAGTTTTTCTCTTAAATATCTGATGTGAACATCAACTGTTCTAGATTCCCCAATAAAAGACCATCCCCAAACACCTTCTAATAATTGATTACGGTCAAATACACGGTTAGGATTTAGTGCAAGTGTCTTTAAAAGCTCAAATTCACGTTGAGTTAAATCAATTATTTTTCCACTGATTTTTACTTCATGACCTTCTAAATCAATAAATAAAGAACCTAACTCAATATGCGTAATTTTTTCTTCTTCGTTTTGTGAGCTAATTTCAGAATTTACCTTTGAATTCCGAAGCCTGGTTCTAACTCTTGCAATCAACTCTTTAATTCTGGCTGGCTTTGGAATATAATCATCAGCACCTAATTCTAGGCCTATCACCGCGTCAATTTCGGTAGTTTTGGCTGTCAGCATAATAATCGGAATTGCATTGCCTTTGCCACGAACTTCTTTGCATACATCGAATCCATTCATACCAGGAAGCATTAAATCTAAAATAACTAAATCAAAATGTTTAGTTTCAATCAAATCCAGAGCTTCTTTACCATTATGAGAAGTGGTAACTTGATAACCTTCTTGTTTCAGAGCGAACTCTAAAGAATAGGTTATATCTTTTTCATCATCAACAACCAATATAGTGGGAATTTGCATTATTTCTTGTTCGGATTGTTTGACTTTATCTTTATCTAGAGCAGTTCCCTGAGGAGAAATTGGACTGAGAAGATTTTGACTTAAATTAGTTGAAGTTAAATTTATTTGATTAAGTGTAACTGACATTGATTTTACCTCTCTAATGACTGCTGAGTTCATAAATGATTCAATCAATAAATTCTGCCTTAGAGCTTAATTTATTAGTTGTCAGCTTACATTCAGGTAACAGGCCGATAACAGTTTGTAACACTTGATATAGAAGGCCCTACATCTTTTTTAGAAATCAATGAATTCTGGAGCTAATAACATAATTGGATATTTCATTTTGAATATTGAAGAATTTAAAGGATTGGTCTGAGTTTTCATAAGTGATTCAATGTTATTCTGAGTAAAAGCCATTCGAGAGGACATATCAAATAATTCTTTAAAACCTTTACCTGAACCCAAAGAATCAACTGTTTGTAAATCTTTTTTGATTTTGCCTTGAGAATTTTTCTTTACTAATCTTTGTGTTTGTTCAAGCGCTTCACTATATCCACCCAATTGATCAACTAAACCAATTTCTTGTGCTTGTGCTTGTTGCCCGCTATAAATCATACCTTGGGCAACTTCTCTAATATCATCTCTTGTCAAATCCTTTCTAAGTTGCCCATAAATGGATTTATTTGAGCGACGACCTTCATAAACATCGTTAACAAATTGATTGTAGGTATTATCAACTAATTCTTGAAGAATTTCTTTTTCCTCTTCAGTCATTTGGCGAGCAGAGTTACCAATATCTTTGTATTTTCCAGCCTTAATAGTCATATCTCGAAGACCCACCTTGCCATAGAGACCTTCAATATTCATAAAGTGTGAAATTACACCTATGCTGCCAGTTAAAGTTCCTGGATTAGCAAAAATCAAATCACAAGCTGAAGCAGCATAATAACCACCAGAAGCGGCTACATCTCCCATGCTGGCAACAACAGGTTTTATGGTTCTTACTTTACGAATAGCTTTGTAGATTTCTTGGCTTATACCAACTGCACCACCAGGACTATTGATTCTAATCAAAACTCCTTTTACAGAATCATCTTTAGCTGCTTTCAACAATTGATCTCTTACTTTAACAGCATTAGATTCTTGAGGACCTAAGAATGATTCACTTTCTCCATCCATCATGACACCACTTAGATGTAAAACCAAAATTTTATCTCCATTTAATGAGAGACTTTTGCTTATAGATGAGGAATCGCTAGAACTATTATCCTTAGACTTACCTGTGGGGATGAAGTTGAGAACAATGCCAGTAAAACCAAGCAATAAAACTAAAAAAGCTAAAACCCTATCTTGAGTCATTTGTTAAAATTGGGAACGACATGAAATTTATAGTAATTAAGAGTTTACGAAACAAATGTATATTTTGGCTATTTGAAAGTTGAGGATTATTTAACGAATCACTATTTATTTACATGAGATGAATCTTAAGCTTGCCTCAAGAGATTTTTATTCCTTTCTAAGGTAAATATATCGGCTGAAAAAATACATAAAATAAAACTTCTATTCAAGCTTCATTCAATTCGCCTCAATCTGTTATCATAATCAACCTTAATAATTCATTTACCTAGTTATAAAACACAGTGTCTAAAGGAAAAACAGGGGATAAAAAAGGCGGAGTCGCAGATGGCGTACTTTTCAAGTATATCAAGCTTCAAATCCCAGCTGGTCAAGCAAATCCAGCACCACCAATCGGTCCAGCACTCGGTCAAGCCGGTGTTAACATCATGGACTTTTGCAAAAAATTCAATGAAGCAACAAAAGGAGAAAAACCTGGCTTATTGCTACCAGTAGTAATCACGGTCAGCGTGAAAGATAGAACTTTCACCTTCATCATTAAAAAGCCTCCTGCTTCTATTCTTATTAAAGAAACACTAGGCTTGAAATCTGGTTCTGCAAGGCCAAACCAGGTTAAAGTTGGCAACTTGACAAAAGCTCAATTAAGAAAAATTGCTGAAACCAAAATGCCAGATCTCAATGCAAATGATATTGAAGCTGCCGAAAAAATAATTGCTGGCACAGCCAAAAGCATGGGTATTACGATCGAAATATAATTCGTCTATTCATGAGTGAAATAGAATTGTAATTCACACAATCAAATAGAAAATATAGAGACTAAATTAGAAATTAAACAAAGAAATGTCAACAAATAAAAATTCTAAGAGAAAACAAAAAATCAAAGAACTCCTAGTTGATTCCAAAGGAAAGAAAAATCCAGCCGATAAAGCTCTTAAACTTATCAAGTCTTTGCCTCCAGCTAAATTCGATCAGACTATTGAATTGGCTGTAAAACTTGGGATAGATACTAAACAGGCAGATCAACAGCTCAGAAGTACAGTTACTTTGCCTGCTGGAACTGGAAAGAAGACCAGGTTAGCAGTTATTGCTCAAGGAGATCAAGCTAAAGCAGCATTAGAAGCTGGTGCAGACAAAGTTGGTGCTCTTGAATTTATTAAAGAAATTGAAGAAGGTTTTCTTGAATTCGATAAGCTTTTAGCCACACCCGATATGATGAAAGAAATGGGCAAGCTTGGTCGTGTTTTGGGGCCTAAAGGATTAATGCCTAACCCTAAAGATGGAACTGTTACAAACGAAATTGGCACAACCGTCAAAAGTATTAAATTAGGACAGCAAGTTAGCTTCAGAGCTGAAAAAGAAGGCTCAGTTGTTCAAATCCCAATTGGTAAATTTTCTTTTTCTGAGGAAGATTTACTTAGTAATTTAAAAGCGGCTATTGATACTTTGCAAAAAGCAAAACCATCTGGAGCAAAGGGAATTTATTTTATTTCAGCATATGTTTCTTCCACTATGGGCGGTTCTGTTCAAATAGATCCAGGAAAAATTCTGGCAGCTGCTTAACTAAATTCATTTCATTCCAACAACGTAATTAAATAAATTTCAAATAAAGGGTCACTAGCTTGAAGCTGGTGATTCTTTTTTGTTTGCGAAATCTTTTCAAATAAATTGAATTTGATTTGTGAATTGGTTGATTATATCTGGCTTTTCTGTCAGAATCTTATTCCTATTTAATTGTTTTAGGTAGTATACAGAGATTCATTCTAATTAGGTTCTTATTTCGATTATGGATTCGGTACGATAGCTCAGCTGGTTAGAGCGGAGGATTCATAACCCTCAGGTCGGGAGTTCGAGTCTCCCTCGTACCAAGTTTTAAGATAATTTTAAAATCAACTACAGAGGATAATTTGTTGTTGAATACATTTTTGGCTACATATTGAAATAGCTTTTTCAATCACTATTGAATAGTAATAAAAACTCCATCAGATTTAATTAATTTGTTTTTCAAAGTTATTTGCTCATAAGATTTATCACATGAGTTTTTTAAGTGACCAAGTATTTCCTTTCGAAATGTTTTTTCTGAATGAGGCAATAAACAATATTCAGCCTTGGGCATTTCACTCCAAATCGCTCTCTTCGAAACTTCCGAATTAAAAGCAAATTTAATTAGAGAATAAAATCTAGAATTATTATTTCTATTAGTTTCATTATCGGTATCGCTTAATGGAGTAAATAAAATTAGTCCTTTGAAAGCTTTGTAATCAATTAGTACACCGTTGACTGAGAGTTTAAGCTTTAAATCTTTCTCAATATTTACTTCATTTGTATCTTGCAAGTTTTTGTTTTTTATACGCCACAATCTACTGATTTCCATTCCTTCTGGTTTCATACAATTCCCGATCCACCAATCAATGTGCTTGACTGAAGATTTGTGTAAATCTTTGACTAATTTTTCTGAAATATTACTTTCATTTGCCTGATTACAAATAATAATAGTTTGCTTATTAGGAGTAGTTAAAATCACTAATTCGTACCAACGTTTTGAAATTGATTGAATAATTAGCTCATGAGTATTTGTACTTATACAACTCAATAATAAGAGAGTAATACCGCTTGAAATTAATATATGTTTGGTAAGTTTGAATTTTGAAAAGAATCCAATTCCAATTACGGCTAAATAAAGCCACAAGACCCAAGGGAAACTAATATTTTGAATCTTTAGATTAGCTCCAGGCAAACCTCCAAGTATATGCAACCAAATATCAAGTATGTGAATAGCTTGTGAGCCAGCAAAATCACAAATTGAAGCTATTATCCAACCAATTGATCCAAAGAGAGAAAATAGACTTGCCAGTAATCCACATATTAAAATCAAGCTTGCTAGTGGGACTGCCAATAAATTTGCAAGAATAGAATATATTGGCAAATTATGAAAATACCAAAGTTGAATGGGTAGTATCAAAGCTTGCGCAGTAATAGAAACGGCAATTGGTTCAGCCCAGCTATAGGGGATAAACTTCATCCAATGGATTAATTTTTCTGTCCATAAAATAATGCCGAGTGTCGCTAAATATGAAAATTGAAAACCTAAATCCCCGATCAAATTTGGATCGAATAATAGGCTTATACAAAGCGCAAGCAAAAGAGTATTTAACAAATTGGCTCTACGTTTTAGTAATTGTCCAATTAGCACAACAGAAGCCATAAACCAAGCACGCATAATGGATGGAATAAAGCCAGCTAAGCATGCATAAAAAGTAATAAAAGCTAAAAGAATAATAATTTTGCTGCGATGAGGAATTTTAAATAAATTGAGTAAATAAGTTAAAAAGAAAATCAAAGCAGTTAGATTGAGAGCAGAGGCCGCAAAGATATGATTCACTCCTAAATTAGAACCAAGAGTCCAAATTTCTTTTGAAAGAGGAGTGCCAGTCGAGCGGCCAATTAACATGGCTTGCATTAAACTAACTTGATCGCCTGGAAGTAATACCTTGTGAATTGAAATCAAGCGTATTTGAATAGCGGCTATAGAAGAAAGAATTTGCCCAGCCAATGATTGTGATTTTTGAATATCAAATATTTCAGCATTAGTAAATTTGAATTTAATACCCTGAGATCGCAAATATTTATTTGAAGTCTTACTAAGTGAAAATGCAAATAATTCTGGCGAATAAATCTCCATTGCAAATTTACCTCTAAAACAAATTTCATCACCTAGAGTTGGAAGTGACGATAGCCTTTGAAGCTTAACTTGAGCTTTGCCTTTTAGATTAAAAGTTGACTTGTTGGAATTGTGGATATCAATAATTAGAGAATTAGAGCCATATAATCCTTGCTTTGGCATTTCCAAAACCAATCCACATACTCTGTCAAATTTTTGATCGGCTATTAAACATCTAATTTGATGATTCGGAGTATTAGCAAGCTTATGATGAATGAGAGTATTAGCTAGTCCAAGGGCAAAGCAGAGTGTGGAAAATAAAAAATATTTGATAATTTCTTGAAAGGACTTTTTCTCTGAATATCTGAGATAAGCAAGAAAGAGAAAATTAATTAGCAGAACGAGAAGAATTGAAACCTTGATTGGAACGCTAAACCAAGCTATGACAATTCCAAAAGTGAAGAAAAGTGAAATTGTTTTGAGGATATTATTCATAGACCCGACTGAAATGTTTCACAAAAGTTCTTGAATATTGTGGATTTCCCTATATTTTCTTCTTATAAATAATTTTTTGTTTTTCGTCTGATTGAGGTTATTATATTTCTATCTCCCATTGGCAGGTCTTTAAAGTTTTTCTGACAAAATTATCCTGCATGGAAGTCAGATTTTGCTAATTGGTAAAGTATACCTAGCGATAGGAAACGGCTCCGTTAGCTATGACATCCACTTTGTTAAAGCGCCAGGATAGCTTTTGGGCCTGCTGTAAAATGGGGGGCTTTTTTATTCGACATCTCTAATCTACATATTAAGAATAGAGTTTTCCCGCATTTTATGATTCAAAGTGTTGCGATTGGGAAAGCTAAAAGTACGATAGTTGTGATGAAAATTCTTCATTTGAGATGAACAAAACAATTTTGCTTGCTGATGATGAACCTTCTTTAAGACTTCTTGTGAAAGCAACCTTAGCTGCAAAGAAATATACAGTAATAGAAGCTGCTAATGGACATGATGCGCTCAATCTAGCCAAGCAAGTTAATCCAGATGCTATTTTGCTCGATGTAATGATGCCTTTTCTGACAGGTTTTCAGGTATGCGCTGAATTGAGAAAAGATCCCAAAACGGCAAAAATGCCAATTATTATTCTGACTGCCAAAGGTGGAGATGATGATAAAGATATGGCTAAATCAGTCGGTGCAAATCATTTCTTGACAAAACCATTTCGTCCTTCAGAGCTACTCCAGGCTGTTGAAATTGTTTTGGCATCTGCTTCTGCTTCAGCTTAAAATGAACTAATTAAAAGTTTTTAGATATTTCTTTATCAAGAATTAAATCAAACGGTAAATAAATATAGATAATTTATAAGATTGTTTACAAAGAATTCATCGAGAAATTCATTTTCACGGTTTAAATATAAATTTCAAAATAAGATTTAAGAAAAGAATGAGCAAGAAAAAAGTTGTTGTGGTTGGAGCTGGGCTGGCTGGTTTAAGTGCTGCAAAAAAATTAGTTGATGCTGGTTTTGAAGTGCAATTACTTGAAAGTCGTCCTTTGTTTGGAGGGAAAGTTTCAGCATGGAAAGATAAAGACGGAGATTGGGTTGAAAGCGGTTTGCATGTTTTCTTTGGTTCATATCAAAAGATTTTTGAACTTATGAAAGAAGTTGGAATATACGGGAATATAAGCTGGCAAACCCCATCAATTCCTTATCTTAATCCAGGCGGTAGTGGTTTTCAAATTGTGAGTAATGAGCATTTGCCAAATCCACTTAATCTCATACCTAATTTCTTTTTTAATCATCAATTTGCGCTCTCTGATTTATTGAAATATTGCAGAGCCATAATTCCAGTTTTGATGCGTGATCAAAAATACATTGATGCACAAGATGAAAAGAGCTTCTTGAAATGGGTGAATCAGTTTGGCGTGAGTGAAAATATGATTCAGAAAATGTTTTTGCCAATGACTTTATCTCTGAAATTCCTCCCAATTAGCCAAATCTCAGCGCAAGTTGTTTTAAATGTTTTCAAGCTTTTTATTACTAATCCAAAAGGTTTTAAAATTGGCTTTCTGAACGGTTCACCACAAGAAAAGCTCACTGGGCCAATCTTGAAATATATTGAGCAAAACGGTGGTTCAATCGCATTAAGCAAGAAAATAAACAGCTTAAATTTAGAAGAAGTAAATGGTATTCAAAAAGTAAAATCTGTTCAAGGCTCTAATGGAGAAGTTTTTGAAGCAGATCATTTTGTTTTTGCTTTGCCAACTCATAAATTTCAGGAATTACTCAGTCCAGTTTTTCCTGATAGCGAATATTTCCAAAACCTCAGAAAGTTTAAAGGTGTGCCAGTTTGCAATGCGCAATTCTGGCTAGATAAACCAATTACTCAAGACAAACGTTTACATTTTGGTACAGCTGGAATTACGCCTGTTTTTGCAGATATGAATTTGGCTTGTTTGGATTACAAAACAAAAAATGGTGGCTCGATGATTGAGACTGTAGTTGCACCAGCTGAGAATATATTCAATTTGGGACATGAAGAAATATTGGCAAAAACTTGGGGGCAAATTGCGTCTTATTTTCCAGAAGGAGTAAAGGGTGCAAAAGTTCTAAAATCAAGTTTGGTGAAAATACCGCAATCAGTTTATGCTCCGCATCCAGGTTTGGAGAAATATAGACCAAGTCAAAAAACTCCGATTCCAAATTTGTTTTTGGCTGGAGGCTTCACAAAAGGGCATGAGTTTTTTGATAGCATGGAAGGAGCTGTACAGAGCGGAATCTTAGCGGCTAATGCTTTGATCCAATCTTAACGAGGATTATTTTTTAAACAACTCCTCTTACACAAAACAATTCTAGAAATTTGTTTAAATCTTTGACTTATCAGTCTCATTAAGCTTCCTAACCGCTTATTTGATTTATAATACTTGCATCGCAATGGAAAGTATTCTCTTTGATTGAAGGAATATTAATGTTTCTTTTTTCATTGAGCTGAAGAAAAGGAGTTACAAATATGCCTACCCTAGAAAAAGAAGTTTCTGCTCCCGCATACGTTAAAAATCAAAAGCTCATCAATTGGGTTAAAGAAATTGCCGCACTCTGTAAGCCCGACAAAATACATTGGTGCGATGGATCACAAGAAGAAAATGATGCTCTCTGTGAAGAATTAGTTCAAGCTGGAACTTTCAAAAGATTAAATCCAACCAAAAGACCAAATAGCTTTTTAGCTTGGTCAGACCCGTCAGATGTGGCTCGAGTTGAAGATAAGACATTTATCAATAGCTATAAAAAAGAAGATGCTGGCCCAACCAATAATTGGCTTGCTCCTGGTGAAATGAAAGAAATCCTTGGTAAGCTCTATGACGGCTGTATGCAAGGACGCACGCTTTATGTAATTCCTTTTAGTATGGGACCTGTTGGTTCTGATATTGCACAAATCGGTGTTGAGTTGAGTGACTCCGCTTATGTGGTTGTGAATATGCGCATTATGACCCGTATGGGCAAAAAAGTTTTAGATGTTTTGGGTGATGGAAATTTTGTAAAAGCACTTCACTCAGTTGGTGCACCACTTAAGCCAGGCGAAAAAGATATTCCATGGCCATGCAATCCAACCACCAAATATATTTGCCATTTCCCTGAAGAAAAGCTCATTATGTCCTATGGCTCAGGATATGGTGGTAATGCTTTGCTTGGTAAAAAATGCTTTGCGTTGAGAATTGCATCTACTATGGCCCGTGATGAAGGCTGGTTGGCTGAGCACATGCTGATTTTGGGAGTTGAAGATCCAAATGGCGAGAAAACTTATGTGTCTGCTGCTTTCCCTTCTGCATGCGGCAAGACAAATTTTGCGATGTTAATTCCACCAAAGGAAATGGAAGGCTGGAAAATAACAACCGTAGGAGACGATATTGCTTGGCTAAAGCCTGATAAAGACGGTCAGCTCAGAGCAATTAATCCAGAAGCTGGTTGGTTTGGAGTTGCACCAGGAACCAATTATCATACAAATCCAAATGCAATGGAATCGATGAAAGCAAATACCATTTTCACGAATGTGGCTTTAACCACTGATGGAGATGTTTGGTGGGAAGGTTTAACCAAAGAAGTACCAGATGGCTTGATTGATTGGACAGGCAAACCTTATGACAAAGCCTCAGGAAAACCGGCTTCACATGCAAATGCTAGATTTACCGCTCCCGCTTCGCAATGCCCTTGCATAGACTCTGAATGGGAGAATCCAAAGGGAGTACCAATTGAAGCGATTATATTTGGCGGGCGTCGTTCAACCACAATTCCATTGGTTTATCAATCATTCAATTGGAATTTTGGGGTTTATATGGCAGCCACAATGGGTTCAGAGACAACAGCGGCGGCGTTTGGACAGCAAGGGGTTGTAAGACGCGATCCATTCGCAATGCTTCCATTTATCGGTTATCACGCTGCTGATTATTTCAATCACTGGTTGAATTTTGGACGTACTTTACCAAATCCACCACGTATTTTTGGAGTGAATTGGTTCCGTAAAAATGCCGAAGGAAAATTTGTATGGCCTGGCTTTGGCGACAATATGCGTGTTCTCAAGTGGATTGTTGACCGTGTACATGGTAGATCATATGCAATAGAAAGTCCGCTTGGTTGGGTTCCACGTTATGAGTCGCTTGACTGGAGAGGTTTAGATCTTTCGTGTGAAAACTTTAACAATATTATGTCAATTGATTGCGAAGCTTGGAAAACCGAAATTGCTTCTCACGAAGATTTATTTATGAAGCTTTACAATAAGCTACCCAAAGAATTCATCTGGATGAGGGAATTGATTACTTCTGCGCTTTGGCGTTCACCTGAGAAATGGGAAATGGCCTCTGAGAGAGATTAACCTTTATTTTTCTTATCTTATTGAATTCTGTGAGTTTTAATAATCCTTATTCTGTTTTTGGGGAATATGCTCATTAGAATTCAATGAGATAAACTTTTTGTATGGAGCAAATAACTTTAAAATTTTCAAAACCAATTGAGCTATCTGAGTTTGAACTCACAATGGTTTTAGCCTCAAGGCTTTATGAATTAGGCAAAATGTCTTCTGGTCAATGTGCTGAGATGGTTGGACTTTCAAAAAGGGCTTTTCTTGAGTTACTTGGTAAGTTTGGCGTATCAGTATTTGGTTATTCAATTGAAGAAGAAGATATTTCCACCATATAAAAAGAGTAGTGATTTCGGATACAAGCTGTTTAATTGTTCTGAGTAAAATTGGATACTTAGATGTTCTGAAAGCATTGTTTGAAGAAGTTTGGATTACTACAGAAATCAAAAATGAGTTTGGTGAAGATTTACCAAATTGGATTACTATTCACAATGAAGATAATACTGAAATAAAAAAAATTCTCAGTTTGGGGATAGATTCTGGAGAGGCAAGTGCTATTGCTTTGTGTTTGAAACAAGCTACAGATGCGCTCCTAATAATTGATGAACGAAAAGGTCGGAAAATTGCTAAAGAATTAGGCATTCATATAATTGGTACATTAGGTCTTTTATTGAAAGCAAAAGAAAGAGGTCTCATTCCTAATATTGAAGAGGTATTAGAGAAAATTGAGGTAACAGATTTCAGAATTCCAACAAATTTCAAAGATAAATTTCGAGAATGAATTAGCTAGACTGTGAGCGTTTATTCAAATTTTCTGAATCAAATATAGAACAAGATTAATAGGATTAGAAAGATAATCAAGATTTTTTCTTATCCTATTAAATTGTGTAAATCTTGATAATCCTTGTTCAGTATTTATTCATCTGGCGAGGATCGTAAATTATGCGATTCTCGCTTTTTTTGTCACGCATTTTGTCCCAAGTATGTTGTTACTTGTCCAATAATTTGTTTGTAAGTGCCGTCTTTCTTTAACCAATTGTTTGTGTCCTTTGGTATCCAAATGTCATTGTTAAGTTCTTTTGCCATTTTTAAGACGTCTAATGTCTGCTGTAAGCCTCTTACAACTTTCATCATAAACGTAATAAAATCATCTTCAAGTATCAGAAAGTATTTTTTGTTTGGGTCTAAATAGTTCTTAAAGTCGATTTGATTTATTAAGTCCTTAATTTCTCTTGGTTCTTTAAGTTTAGCTAATTTGTTCTGTAAAAAATATAGTGCTGAAAGGGAAATTAAAACGTCATTGATAAAAGAACTTTGCAAAATCTCAAACTTGCTTTCATTGTCCAATTTGAGCTGATTCAGTCTTTCTGTTACTCGAAAAGAAAAAAGTAATTTATAAAATTGATTTTCTTCGTTTACTTCTTGGTTGAAAATGTCTGTGTAATATTCTTCTGAATAAACAAGCTTGTCACGCCCCTTTGTAGAAATAGGAATTTGCAAAAAGAATGAGAGATAAGATTTACCCAAATCGGTGTTATTGATTTTGAGATGACTTGGACTCCTTCCAGATGGGTTCTTGTATTTTGATTTATTTGGTATTGTTGACCATTCGCCGTCTTTTTTGTCATAGAAAATGGAAACGTCATCCAACTTTTTGAAGATTGTTCTTTGCAACCTGTCGCCCGAATGAAGGTCTCTTTGTCCAATTGCATTTTGGTTGTTAGAAGATGTTGCAATCTCCTTTGATATTTTACTAACTTTTGTGGTCGAACTAATATTGGTCAGTCGCATCAGAATGTGAACTTCATCTGGTAAGTCGTTCACAATTGTTGTCAATGTTTTAGTTGTCTGTCCGCCATTTACAATTTGAAGATTGTTTATTTTTAGAATATCGCTTTCAATTTCAAAGCCTTCACAAATTGCGTTTATACCATTGTTCAAAATCCAAAAATTGGACTTACTTCCTTTACTATACTCTTGTTTGATTTTTGAATTAATCTCATTTTCTCCTTTGAAATATCTTACGTTTAAGGCAAACAACAATTCATTTTGTTCTTTAACCA
>Ga0208362_1000077_pt1 | contig 29241 bp, 39 predicted proteins | sample LakMenEpi13Oct10_FD_150693 | JGI IMG/M metagenome (GOLD analysis project Ga0208362, IMG submission 150693) | Freshwater microbial communities from Lake Mendota, WI - 13OCT2010 deep hole epilimnion (SPAdes) | ecosystem: Environmental > Aquatic > Freshwater > Lake > Epilimnion/Euphotic zone ... | reverse complement strand
AAATACACGATTGGATTCGTGCAATGACTTTTCCAGAATCTTATTCAGATTACAAACAATTGCCCAGACTGTCTAAGCCAGCAAACCCACCGCAACCGCAATTTTCGGATGCAACACTCACAGTTTATTCTTCCTCATTTAAACCATACTACAGGTTTAAATTCTATGATGTTTTCCCAACATCACTGTCATCATTCATTCTTTCAACAGCAGATAGTCCGGAAAGCATTTTGACTTCTGATGCATCATTCAGATTTACCTATTATAATATTGAAAAACTTTTTTAATTAATGTATACTCCGTGATGGAGGTATTGTAATGAGTAAACTTGATGATTTGATGACTGAATGGGAAAAAGACTCCCAAATAGATAGAACAGAACCAGGCAAAGCATTGCTTGAAATACCCAAACTACATAGCAAATATTTAAATATTCTTTCTAGGCATAAGTTGCTGGTTAAAGATTCAGAATTTAAATATAACCGAATTAAAAAGATTCGCTGGGAATATTACACCGGTAAAATGAGCAATGATGATTTGAAGAAATATGGACTTGAACCTTTTCCATTTATTCTCAAATCGGATATAACAACTTATATGGAAGCAGATGAGGAATTAAATAAGTATCTTGCATCAAAAATAATGAATGAGGAAATGGTTTCTGCATGTGAAGCAATTCTTAAAGAGTTGCATAGCAGAACGTTTCAATTAAAATCTTTCATTGAGTGGGAAAGATTTATACAAGGTGTATAATGGAATTAGATGAACATGACCCGATGAGAAGAAGTAGTCTTCCTTATCCTATGGAACTAGGAAGTCCTGCATTCGCACCAATTGCTATTGAAAAAGAAAAAGACATTCTTTTAAATATCAGCAAACTAAACGCGAAACAAGAATATGACCGAATTATGGAACAGGTCAATGTCTTGAAAAGACAAGCTGAAGCTTTAGCTAATCGGATGCAAGTGAGTGAGATAATGCATCGGTGCAAATATGGTTTCAAGGTTGTTCATGGACATTATTATTATGTCTATTTTAATTCATATAAAAATGAAAACGTTCTTAGCATAAATGCACCGAACAGTTGGAGTGCTTTACCTGGTCACTATACATATATTATGACAGTGAGATTGATGGGTGACAGCACATGGGAAGAAGTAGAAGATGGATTTGATAATTTCAAAAAAGAATGAATCATTCATTCATGTGAAGTGTGAAAGAAGTTTAGCACAAGAACTTTCTGACTATTTCACTTTTTTTGTCCCCGGTTTCCAATTCACACCTGCATATAAAAATAAATTGTGGGACGGCAAAATACGTTTGTTCGATTTAAGAACAAACCAGATGTATCATGGGTTAGTTCCTTACATTGAACGTTTTTGTAATGAACGAAGCTATTCAATACATTTTGATAGCAATGTAAATATGACTGACAATTTTTCAGTCAATGAAGCAATTGATTTTGCTTCATCATTGAATTTGCCTGATACAATTGAACAAAGAGAATACCAGATAACGGCGTTTGTTCATGCTATTAGGAATCGCAGAGTGCTACTCTTATCGCCCACCGCATCTGGTAAGTCTCTCATTCAATATCTTATTCTACGATACATTCAGACAAAGTGCAATAAGGGTCTGTTAATTGTACCTACCACATCTCTTGTTGAGCAGATGTATTCCGATTTTAAGTCTTATGGTTATGATGTTGAAAAATATTGCCATAGACAATATGCTGGTAAAGATAAGGTGACAGATAAGTTTTTGACCATCACAACTTGGCAATCAATCTACAATAAAGAACCAGAATACTTTGAACAATTTGATTTTGTTCTTGGTGATGAAGCACATAATTTCAAAGCTAAATCTTTAGCTACAATCATGACCAACATGAAGAATGCTATGTATAGAATTGGTTGCACTGGAACACTAGACGGAACAAAAACACACAAGTTGGTTCTTGAAGGTTTATTTGGACCTGTACTGAAAGTAACAACGACTAAAGAGTTGATGGACAACAAACATATTGCAGACTTCAAAATAAAATGTCTTGTTCTAAAATATCCTGAAGAAGTATGCACACTGAGTCGCAAATGGGACTACCAAAAAGAACTAACATACATAGTACAAAACAAACAGAGAAATATTTTTATCAAGAATCTTGCTTTGTCTTTGAAGGGTAATTCTCTAATTTTATTTCAGCTTGTTGAGAAGCATGGAAAAATACTTTATGAAATCATAAAGTCGGAAAGTAAAGAACGAAAAGTATTCTTAGTTTACGGTAATACTGACGTTGAAGTTAGAGAGCAAACAAGAGCTATCACCGAAAAAGAAAACGATGCAATCATTGTTGCGTCTTATGGCACATTCTCAACAGGTATTAACATAAGAAACTTGCACAATGTTATCTTTGCAAGCCCATCAAAATCTAGAATAAGAAACTTACAATCTATTGGTCGCAGTTTAAGAAAAGGTGATAACAAAGAAGAAGCTACCTTATTCGATATTGCTGATGATTTCAGAATAGGCAAACATACCAATTTTACCTTGCAACATTTGATAGAAAGAATTAAAATGTATGATGATGAGAAGTTCTCATACAAATTTTACAATATAGAGTTAAAAAATGGTCAAACAAATTAAAATTATAAGACTTAAAGATGGTGAAGATATTATGGCTAGCTTCATTGAAATGCCAAATCATATGTTGATTTTGGAAAATCCAATGTCTTTATTTTTTAAACGATTAAGTGTTTCTAAATCAATGGTCATGATGAGTCCATGGTTGCCTATAGAATTGATTCAACAAAATGTGGTTGAGATATACAAACATGAAATATTGACCTTTATCGAACCAAAAGAATCTCTAATCGAATATTACAATAATGCCGTCGAAGAAGCAAATGAAGTAATGAAACAAAGTGAAAGAATCATCGATGAAGCATTGCTTGAAGAAGCAACCGAAGAAGAATTAGATGAAGTTATCTTGGATGATATGGATGAAGAAATCAGAGAGATGTTACAATCAAAGGAACCAGGCACCAAAAGGAAATTAATTCATTGATTAAAGGCAACACCGAGATTGTAAGAGACAGTCTGAAAGTTGTCAAGTCTTTTTTTAGGTAAAGAAATGTTAGTTGTTGTGGATGATGTTTTGAACGAGCAGCAAGAAAAAGAAATTCAGGGATATTGTCAATTTCCTGTACCATTCAATTGGAAAGATTTTACCTTGAATGATGCTGAAAAACTTTCTGATTCAGCAGTAGGTAGTTTATTATTGAGTGTTTCAAAGTTTTTTGATTTATCCAGTATGGTTGGTTTTGAATATTGGGTGAACTACAACGTCGATAAGGGTTGGCACTATGATACCGATGAATCAAATGACAAAGGTAAATTTCCTATTTGTAGTATTGTTTACTATCCTAAAATAGATTTGATTTCCGGCGGCAACTTTATTACTGAGCATGTCTCAATCAAACCAAAACAAAATAGTCTTTTATGTTTTTCTCCTGGCATACATCATTGCGTGGAAAAATTTGAAGGACAAAGAATATCATTAGCAATTAATCCATGGAGTTACAAAGTAAAACCCACATATGTCTAAAACAAAACACTATGTCAACAACCCCGATTTTTTACAGGCACTTATCGATTATAAGCAATCTTGTGATATCGCAAAAAAAGAAAACAGAGAAGAACCAATTGTACCCAACTATATTGGAGAATGTTTTCTGAAAATTGCAGAACATTTATCCAGAAAGCCAAACTTCATTTCATATTCCTTTAGAGAAGAAATGATATGTGACGGCATTGAAAACTGCATTATGTATTTTAGGAACTTTGACCCAACAAAGTCGACCAATCCATTTGCATACTTCACACAGATTATCTACTTTGCATTCTTAAGGAGAATACAGAAAGAGAAGAAACAACTTTATGTCAAGTACAAAGCAACGGAACAGTTTGGTATACTGGATGAAGCAGAACTCTTTGAGGATTCTGAGGGCAATGTGAAACAGTTTGTTTTGTATGATAACATTTCTGAATTCATTCAGACGTTTGAAGAAAAGAAAAAAGCAAAGAAAAAAACCAAGGCAAAAGGTTTAGACAAGTTTATTGAAGAAGATGTTGTCTTGGAAGAATTGCCTGAAATAATTGAACAAATACCTGACAACTTATAATTTTTGGAGTATACTATGCTAGTTTTGCCTGATGAGATGAATGGTAAGCCTGTAGGATTTACCTGTTCTACTTTTGACTTGTTACATGCGGGTCACATATTAATGTTAGCCGAAGCCAAACAAATATGTGACTACTTGATTGTGGGTTTACAAATTGACCCATCGATAGACAGAGAGACAAAAAATAAACCTGTACAGTCTATTGTTGAGAGATACGTACAGTTGAAGGCAGTCAAGTTTGTCGATGAAATTATTGTCTATCAAACAGAGAAAGACCTTGAGGATTTGTTGATGTTCTTGCCCATTTCTATTCGGATTATTGGTGAAGAATACCGAGACAAACAATATACCGGTAAAGAAGTTTGCGAACAACGAGGAATTAAGATATACTACAACGAAAGAAAGCACAGTTTTTCCACAACTGAATTGCGTAAGAGAGTTGCAAGTAAACCTACACTATGAAAATTGCATTGATAAATGATACTCATGCGGGAGCGCGAGGAGACAGTCTGTTGTTCAACGAATTCTTTTTCAAGTTCTGGGAAAGCACATTCTTTCCTTACTTGAAAGAGAATAACATTACTCATGTGATACACTTGGGTGATGTAGTTGACCGCAGAAAATTTATTAACTATGTGATTTTAAATCAGTGGCGCAAAAGATTTTTTGATGTTCTACAAAAAGAAAACATCACCATGGATGTTCTGGTTGGTAACCATGATGTGACATATAAGAACACAAATGAAATCAATGCGATGAATGAGTTGTTTGACCACTATGATAACATCAATGTGTTTACTGAACCTGTATTGAAAGAATATGGTAGTTTGCCTATTCTATTGATGCCTTGGATTAATAGTGGCAACTATGACCAATCATTAGATGCATTGAAAAATTCTGTAAGTGAAATTGTTTTCGGTCACTTTGAGATTGCAGGTTTTGAAATGGACCGAGGCAACATTTGCCATGAAGGTCTTGATAGCAAGTTGTTTGATAGATTTGACATGGTTCTTTCAGGACACTTTCACCACAAATCTACAAACGGAACTATCACATACTTGGGTAACCAGTATGAAATAACATGGGCGGACTACGATGACCAGAGAGGCTTCCATGTGTTTGATACGGAAACCAGAGAGGTGACATTCGTTCCTAACCCGAACAAAATGTTTTATAAAGTACAGTATGATGATTCGGTACAAGACTTCGATTTCTGGAAGAACTATAATTATACCCAGCACAAAGACACGTATGTAAAAATTGTCACCATAAACAAAAACAATTCTTACATGTTTGATTTTGTTTTGGATAATCTTGTTAAAGCTGGCGCTGCTGATGTAGTTGTTGTTGAGGACTTTTCAGATTCAATTCTTAATGGTGATGATGAAGTCATAGACCAGGCAGAAGATACAATAACGATTCTGAATAAGTATATTGATGGGTTGACAACCAACATTGAATCTGATAAACTTAAAAAAATTATGCGTGAGTTATATGTCGAAGCTATCAACATGGAAAGTATTGAATAATGCCTTATAATAAATTGATAAATTTTTCCCTATCTAGAGAATTTTTGTTTACTCATTCTGTTAAAGTTGATAGATTTTTGAATGAGGCGGAGATTGAAATTGTTGAAAATTTTTTAACAGATAAAGAGTTGACTGATGGTGAAGTTGGTCTAGAAGGCAAAATAGAAAAAGCGAGAAAAAGCAAAATTCATTTTTTTGATTATAGCCAAGAAACTAAATGGTTGTTTGAAAAGATAAACAAAGTAATCGAAACTGTTAATGAAGAATATTATAATTTTGATTTGAATGGATATGATTCAATTCAATATTCTGAGTATAGAGCAGAAGATGGTGGTCGATATGATTTTCATACTGATTTTATTCATGATGCAATTCCACAAAATGAATATGACTATATGACTAGAAAATTATCCTTTTCTCTTATGTTGAATGATGACTATGTTGGTGGTGATTTTGAATTTTTGGTTAGTCAAGAACCTATCAGACATAATTTGAAAAAAGGTGATATGCTATTGTTTCCTTCTTTCTTCATGCATAGAGTAACACCAGTAACTGAGGGTGTGAGAAAATCTTTGGTTTCGTGGGTCACTGGACCTAAATTTAGATAATGATTTTTTTCAAGAGTTTAAAATTTAAGAACTTCTTATCGACAGGTAATTACTTCACCGAAATTAAATTCGATGAAGCACCAAATACCTTGGTTGTTGGTACAAACGGCGCAGGCAAATCCACTATGTTGGATGCACTGTGCTTTGTGTTGTTTGGTAAAGCATTCCGAAACATTAACAAACCACAACTTATCAACTCAATCAACCAAAAAGATTGTGTTGTTGAATGTTGTTTCTCCATCGGTAAAAAAGAGTATCGTATTGTCCGTGGTATAAAGCCAGGCATTTTTGAAATCTATTTGAACGGTGAAATACTAAATCAAGAAGCAGCATCAAGAGATTATCAAGAAATACTTGAGAAGCAAATTCTCAAACTAAACTACAAGTCTTTCACGCAGATTGTTATACTTGGTTCTGCATCTTTTACTCCTTTCATGCAACTGTCTGCTGCCGACAGGAGAGCCATCATTGAGGAGTTATTGGATATTCAAATCTTTTCTACGATGAATTCTTTATTGAAAGAGAAAGTATCTCTGAACAAAGATGAGATTACCGAAAACAAATTTGCAATTGAACTTGCTGAACAGAACTATGAGAATCAAAAAACTCAAATAGAAAAATTGAAGCAGAACAATGAGAACAAAGTAAAAGAGTATGAAAAAGAGATTGAGAGTAGTGATAGTTTGGTACAAACCTTACATGTCGAAGTTGATAGACTTACATCGAATGTTTCGACACTCACCGAACAAATCTCTGGTAAATCTGAAGTTGAGAATAAGGTCAAGAAACTTAATAAACTTGAATCGCAAATTGAAACAAACTTATCAAAATTTCGACGAGATATACATTTCTTTGAGGCAAATGATAATTGTCCAACGTGCAGGCAAACCATTGCCATGGAGTTTAAAGAGGCGGAGCTATCCAGTATCACCAACAAGGTTAAAGAATGTGAACATGGTCTCAGCCAATTGGAGGCAAAATTACTCCAAGAACAAGATAAACTAAATTCTATTTCGGAATTTCAGAAACAGATTCAGCAACTGAATATTCAAATTGTACAAAAGAATACTACCATTACTGAAACAAACAAATACATTGGTAAGATTCGCAAAGAAATTCAGGCACTGAAAGACAATAAAAAAAACCTTGATTTGGAGAATACCAAACTCAAAGAGTTGGAAGATAAGTTGACAGAGTTGAGTTCTCAGAAGAAGAAACTGATTGAAGAAAAAGCAGAGTATGAAGTCGCTTCTATCTTGCTGAAAGATACTGGTATCAAAACAAAAATTGTTAAACAATACTTGCCAGTAATCAATAAGTTAGTAAACAAATATCTTGCAACTCTAGATTTCTTTGTCAACTTTAATCTGGACGAATCATTCAAGGAGACAATTAAATCCAGACACCGTGATGAATTTAGTTATGCTTCTTTCAGTGAAGGTGAAAAGCAACGTATCGACATGGCACTGATGTTAACTTGGCGAGCCGTTGCTAAGATGAAGAACTCAACAAATACTAACTTGTTGATTCTTGATGAAGTGTTTGATAGTAGTTTAGATGCAAATGGTACAGAATATCTGATGAACCTTTTGCATATCTTGGAAGATGTTAATCTGTTTGTTATCTCACATAAGGGTGACATTCTGCAAGACAAATTCCGTAATGTAATTAGGTTTGATAAAGTAAATAATTTTTCAAGGATAGTAAAATGAATGTAGTTGAAACACAACAAGATGATTTTTTAGTCATTAATACGACAGCGCCGACAAGGGTTGTTGAAGAACCAATTCTTCCTTTGCCGATTCTTAGCGATGGGCATCCTAAACTTGCTGAGAGAATGGAAGAATTTGATTTGTCACAAGTGATGAATCCAGAAATTCAAAAGTTCATCAAGCAATTAAAGTTGACGATGACAACTTATGGCGGACTTGGCTTATCGGCTAATCAATGTGGTATTAGATTCCGTATGTTCGTTATGGGTTCTGATGAATTTCAAATGGTCTGTATTAATCCTAAAATTGTTGAAACTTTCGGTGAACCAGAAAAAATGCGAGAAGGTTGCCTGTCATACCCAGGTTTGTATCTCAATGTTCCTAGGTATAAAAAGATTGTTGTTGAACATTTTGACCATCTTGGTGAATATAATACCACAACACTTGAAGGTATTTCCGCACAAGTTTACCAGCATGAGCTTGACCACATGAATGGAGTAGTGTATACTAACAAAGTTGGACCTCTTGCACTTGAGTTGGCAAAAAAGAGGCAGAAAAAACTTATTCGGAAAATTTCTAAAATCAAATGAGTAGCGAAAACTGGACACCAGATATTCAAAAACAATGGGATGAGTGGTCATCACAAAATCCCACCGATTCCTTTTGTGATGTAGATGAGAAAGAACTGACTGATAGAGTCATTCGTGAACTTGGTTATGTCTCACAAATGGACGTTAAAGAGTACACACTCTATCAAAAGTGGTGTGAGATTCATGAGAAGTATCCTACTGTAGAAACCAATACCATCTTTGGTGTTGAGAATCAACTTGTCGATATTTCTCAGGAAGATATCATTCGTTCTGTTAAAGAGAATATCTGGATTCCAGAATCGCCTGAAGATTATCTCAAGCTTCAACCTGTGCTTGAATACACTGATGATTCGGGTTCAAATTTCACGACAGGAATAGATGGTAGTGTGGTAAAACACGACACAAAGCGAAGCAAAGAACTTCCTGTTTTATGGAACACGACACGCACATTTATTTCTACAATGAAGAACAACTCCAACATCGGTAGAAATCTAAACTTTCTTGTCAAAGATGATGCAAGCGGTAAGTATCTTGGTGTTATCTGTATCTCATCCGACTTTCTTGACTTGACACCAAGAGATAACTTCATTGGTTGGTCTAGAGAAACAAAGACTCAGGGCAGAATGATTAATCATACTGCGATTGGTTCGACAATTGTTCCTTTCCAACCTCTTGGTTTCAACTATGTTGGTGGTAAATTGCTGGCACTGCTTTGCTTGTCCGATGAAGTTCAGCGACTATGGAAGAAAACATATGGTGATGTTCTTGTTGGTGTCACAACAACTTCATTGTATGGTAAAACAAAAGCTGGTGGTCTAAGTCAATATGACAATCTTGACCATTGGAAACCTATGGGCTTTACTTCTGGTTCCGTATCATTTGAGCCTAGCAGAAAAGCTAGAAAAGATGTTGAGCAGTGGTTGAAGAAAAATCATACCGAGAAATACTTTGAATGGTATGTTGCAACGAACCCTGCTGGTCAACCATTCAAGCGTGACCATAAGAATCGTTCACTCGCATTCACCTACGGCAAAATGAATGTGCCTAAAGAACTTATCCGTAGCGAACACGCTCGTGGTATTTACTTTAGCCCACTGTACGACAACACAAATGAATTCCTACGGAAAGAAATAACTGAGGATAAACTTGTAAAGTCTTTCGATACCAGCTATGATTCCTTGGTCAACATCTGGAAAGAAAAGCACGCCAAGGGACGAATAAAACAACTTGTCAAAAAGGGCAATGTTTCATATGAAACCTTGTTCTATGATGACTTGATTTATATGTCCTGGGAAGAAACGAAACAAAAGTATCTACAACAGGTCGGTAGATAAACTTTCTCTGTACTTGACATGGTCGATATCTTGAGTTACACTCCATACGTAACTTCTAGATATCTCTATGCAATACACTCAAGAATCAAAATCCCAACTCGCTAAGTTGATGGCTGCGGAAAACATTACGGTCGAACACCGTAAAATGTCCACAGCTATGTTTGACCTAAAGAACCGAGTTCTTTACTGTCCTATTTGGGCAGATATGTCTGGTGACCTGTATGACCTTCTGCTTGGTCATGAAGTTGGTCACGCACTGGAAACACCTGAAGAAGGTTGGCACAATGCTGTTGTTGGTGCTGAAGGTAAATTCTCCAAAAACTTCAAAGGCTTCCTCAATGTTGTTGAGGATGCACGTATCGAAAAGAAAATCAAACGCAAGTTTCCTGGTCTGCGTCCTTCCATGGTCCGCGCATACGGTCAGTTGCTTGAGCGTGACTTTTTCGGTATCAAAAATCGTGATATCAACCGTCTACCCTTTATCGATAGGCTGAATCTTTACACTAAGGGTGGTTACAACCTTGGCATTCAGTTCACCGAAGAAGAAGAAAAGCTTGTTAAGGAAGTTGAATCCTGCGAAACGTGGGATGATGTTGTTCGCGTGACTGGTGCAATCTTCGAAAAAGCTAAAGAAGAAATGCAAAAGTCACAACTGAAACAGATGGCTATGCCTGGCAGTTTTAGTGAAAATAATTTTGAAGATGAAGAATCGGAATCCGATTTTGGTGACTATGAAGAATCTGAATTGGAAGAAAATAGTACCAACAAAAAAGATGAAGAATCTGAATCTGAAAATTCTGGTGGTGGCGGTAAGTCATCTTCGGAAAAAGATGAAGAAAAAGAATCTCAAGGTAACTCTGTTAATCGTTACAAAGAATCGAAAGAATCTTCTGGTGGTAATGATGAGCCGTTTTGCGAAACAGATGAAACTTATCGAAACAATGAAGCACTTTTGCTTGATAATTCCTCAAAAGAGTTTATCTATCTGAATTTTCCTCAACCTATCTTTTCCGAAATCATCACACCCTATAAACGTGTGCATGAATTGCTTGAAGAACATTGGGGAATCAAAACAGAAAAGCACAAACAAGAGCAACGGGAAAAGCTTTTTAAAGATTTTAAACAAAGGAATGACCGCTATATTTCTTTGCTAGCCAAAGAATTCGAAATGCGTAAGGCTGCATCTAAGTTTGCGAAACAAAAAGTTTCTGAAACCGGTGACATTGATGTTTCTCGCATCTACAAGTATCAGATTGATGACAACATCTTCCGCAAAATCATGCGAGTGCCTAAGGGTAAGTCGCACGGTCTTGTTTTGCTTTTCGACCGTTCTGGTTCTATGGCAGGTAACATGGCAAACTCTATCGAACAGATTTTGATTCTTGGATTGTTCTGCCGCAAAGTTAATATTCCGTTTGTCGTTTACGGCTTTGGTAATGAAGATGATTCATTCAGAATCGACCATAATCGTAGTTCGCGTTCTTCATTCACTATGAAAAATAATGAATTGAAAATGTCGAATGTTTACCTGCGTGAGTATTTGAACTCCCAACTTGGCAATGCAGAATTCAACCGTTGCGTCCGCAATCTTGTCGCATTGGCTGAATGCTACACTGACAGGTATTCAAGGAAGTTTACTTCTCCTTGGTCTGAAAGGCTGTCGCATACTCCTATGATTGAGTCTGTCATTGCAATGAAAACGATTGTTCAAGAATTCAAGAAGAATAATCATCTTGACATTGTTAACATGGCACTTATTCATGATGGTGATTCCGATACGGTTAACGCATACTGGACACCTAAAGGTGCTTATTCTTTCGACTTGAAAAAAATCAATGTTGTTATTCGTGATACTGAAACTAAAACGGATTATCGACTTGAAAATAACACCGTTCATGTTGATAGTCCTTTGCGAGTCGCAGTGTTCAATTGGTTTCGTAAAACCACTGATGTAAAAATCTTGGGTTTCTTCATTGTTGGTGGTGGTCGTTCCGCAAAAGAAGGTGTAATGCGCCGTTATCACTTCAAAGATGGTGAATCGATTTGGCATAAGTTTCCTTTGAATGCAGATTACCACAAACGTTTAGAGAAAACTGAGGAACTGACTGCGATTCTCAAAGAAAAGAAGTTCCTAGATTCTTATAATCCTGGTTACGATTCAATGTTCTTGATTCCTGGTGATAAAGACTTGAGTGTGGATTCTGATGTTCTTACCGTGGATGGCAATGTTACCCCTTCTAAACTGAAGAATGCATTCCTGAAAATGAATAAGAAAAAACAGGTCAGCCGAGTCCTGGTGAATCGCTTCATTGGGCAAATTGCGGCATAAATCATAAACACCACTTGCCTGAGTGGTGTTTTTCTTGTATACTACTTGTATTGAAATTTTGGAGTATTTGTAATGCGTACTGTGAACACTGAAATCCGTGAGAAGTTTCTTTCCCTTGCTTCTGCAACCGGTAAGTCTGTTCTGAGCCTAAATGAAATTAAGGATTTGTGTGCCGAAAATGACTTGAGCCTTCCTCAATGGTACATGAAAGATGTTAATAACCGTGCTGGTCGTGGACTGTATAAAGTTCCTGCACTTACTGCACAAGTTTTGCCTATGAAAAAAATAGAAACCGTGGCTGAGCCGAAACGTATCGGTAACGTAGTGACCGACCTTGAAACTGAGAATCTTGTTCCGAAATCTTACAAGAATTATGTTCCTTTCGGTAACTTTGATGACTTGATTTCCATTTTCAATAGCAATCAATTCTTTCCCATCTTTATTACTGGTCAATCAGGCAACGGTAAAACTATGTCCGTTGAACAGGCCTGCGCCAAGACTAAACGTAAATTCGTTTGCGTGTCTATGACGCCTGATACTGATGAGGGTGATTTGCTTGGTAACTATGTTCTTATCAATGGTCAGATGGAATGGCGTGATGGTCCCGTGACTGTTGCGGCTCGCCAAGGTGCTGTTCTCTGTATCGATGAGATTGACTACGGTGCTCAGAATCTTTCCTGTTTGCAGCGGGTCCTTGAGGGCAAGCCTTTTCTTTTGAAGAAGAAAAACGAATTGGTTGCACCTGCTGAAGGCTTTACGATTGTTGCTACTGCAAACACCAAAGGTAAAGGCTCCGATGATGGTCGTTATATGTTTACCAACGTACTGAACGAAGCTTTCTTGGAACGTTTCTTGAATACGTATGAACAGGAATATCCTCCTGTCAATGTTGAAAAGAAAATCATCAAGAAAGAACTGGCGACTGTTGGTCGTGAAGATGACAAATTTGCCGATATGCTTGTGTCTTGGGCAGATATTACCCGCAAAACCTTCCTTGAAGGTGGTTGTGATGAGATTATCTCCACTCGCCGACTGGTTCACATTGTCAAGACCTACGGCGTACATGGTGACCGCCTGAAAGCAGTTAGTCTCTGTCTGAATCGTTTCGACACTGATACTAAAATGTCTTTCCTTGACTTGTACACCAAGCTTGATGCTGAAGCTAACAAGCCTGCCGTGCCGGATGTTCCTGTTGCGGTAACGGTAAATGTAGATGATGAAATTCCTTTTTAATTAATTCTGCCGCCAGAATGGTTGACAGACCATTCTGGCTGTGCTATTATTACTCATCTTGAGGCTAAGACCACCCCTCAGATTTTTATGTAAGTGTGGTTGTTTATTATGGAGTAAAATAATGGTTAAATCCGTTAAAGAGAAAATGCTTGCTACCCTGAGCAAGACCAATGGTTATAACACTTTCACCGTTGCACAAGCCCGTGCCCGTTTCGGTGTTACCAACGTTGCGGCTCGTATCGCTGAGTTGCGTGAAGATGGCCATGCTATCTACACCAATACTCGCACCCTCTCTGATGGTCGCAAAATCTCCTTCTACCGCCTTGGTCAGCCAACCAAGCGTGTTATCGCAGAAGGTTTCAAAGCACTCCGTGCTAAAGGTGTTAGCACATTCGCCTAATTTATTGGTGAAATAGAATAGAGGAAGTGATATATAGAGGTATCGCTTCCTCTTTTCGTTTATGGGTGTAATATGGAAATAAAAGTAAAAATTGATGAATTGAAAAAATCTAAACTGTTCATTGCGACACCAATGTACGGTGGCATGGCACACGGCATGTATGTTAAGTCTTGTCTTGACCTTCAGGCTGTCATGTCAAAATATGGTGTTGAAACAAGATTCTCTTTCTTGTTTAACGAATCGCTAATTACACGGGCACGTAATTATTTGGTTGATGAATTCTTGCGTTCTGATTGTACGCATTTGCTTTTCATTGACTCCGATATTCACTACAATCCCCAAGATGTTCTAGCATTGCTTGCACTTGACAAGGAAGTTATTGGTGGACCTTATCCTAAGAAATCCATTAACTGGTCAAACATTGCTCACGCAATCAAAAAGAATCCAGATATTAATCCTGGTGAATTAGAGAACCTTGTTGGTGATTATGTGTTCAACGTAGTAAAAGGCACTGCACAGTTTCAAGTGACCGAACCGCTTGAAGTTTTGGAAATCGGAACTGGTTACATGCTGATTAAACGTGAAGTGTTCCCTAAAATGGAAGCGGCATATCCCCAATTGAGGTACAAACCAGACCACGTTGGTCAGGCTAACTTTGATGGTTCACGTTACATTCATGCATACTTTGACACTATCATTGATAGCAAAGATTCTGCAACAGGTGGTGGTTCTGACCGTTATCTGAGTGAAGATTACATGTTCTGTCAATTGTGGCGTAAACTAGGTGGTCAAATCTATCTGTGCCCTTGGATGAAAACGCAACACATCGGAACATATCCGTTTACTGGCAACATGCCAAAAATTGCTGAACATACTGGGAGACTATAATGCCAAGACTCGATGAAGAATTTGAAAACACTCCGCCTTCAATAGAACCAAAACTGGAGTTGGAACAAGGTCGAAAGTTTGATGGTGGTAAACTGGAATATGGTTTGCTGCCACCAAAAGCACTTGAAGCTACCGTAGATGTTCTTACATTTGGTGCTCAAAAGTATGAGCGTGATAATTGGAAGTATGTTGATGATTCTAAACGTAGGTATTTTGATGCACTACAAAGACACATGTGGGCATGGAAACAAGGTGAACAACTTGACCCAGAATCGGGCAAGCATCACTTGGCTCATGCTCTTTGTTGCCTGATGTTTTTGTATGAGCATGATACAATTTATTCTGTTGTTGAAAAATAATTTTAGAGGTATATTATGAAACTTTCGAAAGAAACATTGAGTGTTCTTAAAAACTTTGCAAGCATTAACGATGGACTAATGTTCCGTTCTGGTAATGTTCTGCGTACTTGTGATGCAAACAAACAAGTCATGGCTGAAACTACTATCACTGAAAGTGTTCCTGGTAATTTCGGCATCTTTGACTTGAATAAATTCTTGTCTGTACTCAGCCTTCATGAGGGCGATACAACACTTCAGATTGAAGATGCAAATAAATCACTTATTCTGAAAGATAAGAGTGGTCGTATTACCACGACATATCGTTTCTGTGATGCAAGCAATATCAAAAACTCTCCAGAGAAATCTGTTTCAATGCCTGCGCCAGATGTGGTGTTTAATTTGACACAGACTGATTTTGAATTTGTACTACGTGCTGCAAATACTCTTGGTGCACCTCAGATTTCCGTTCATTCTGATGGTGGTAAGATTTTTGTTGGTGCTCTTGATGTTAAGAATACCGCTTCACACACCAATCAACTTGAAATCTGTGATGGTAATGGTAAGAAATACAAGGTACTTTTCAAGACTGAAAACTTGAAGATGATTACTGGCTCTTATGAAGTTAGCATTTCTTTCAAAGGTATTGCAAGCTTCAAGCATACGACAAAGCCAATTCAATATTGGGTTGCAACTGAAATCGGCTCCATTGGAGAAGCTTGATGTTGTTTCTAATTGTCACTGACAAAAACGGCACAAGATATTCTCTCAATAAGAAAATGATTAGCCGTGTCGTTGAAACACGCGACAGTTTAATGATTGTGATGAGTGATGGTGTTATCATACACACCAAAGAAAAACTTTTGGAATTTAACTCACATTTGAATTCTAATATTTCTTTTTGATTTTATTTTTTATTATGAGGCATTATGGAACATCTTCTTTGGACGGAGAAACACCGTCCTAAAACTGTAGCTGAGTGTATTCTTCCTGAAAGAATGAAGAAGCCCTTTCAGGACTATGTGAACAAAAATGAAATTCCAAACCTGTTGCTGCATGGCGGCGCAGGTGTTGGTAAGACTACCGTTGCAAAAGCAATGTGTAATGAAATCAATGCCGACTATCTAATCATTAATGGTTCAGATGAGACTGGTGTTGATGTTGTTCGTTCCAAAATCAAAAACTTTGCTTCGACCATGTCGTTCACTGGTGGTCGTAAAGTTATTATTGTTGATGAGGCCGACTATCTTTCCACAAATGCTCAAGCTGCTTTTCGTAATGTCATTGAAGAATTTGCTTCGAATTGTTCTTTCATCTTTACTTGTAACTTCAAGAACAAGATGATTGAACCACTGCACTCTCGTTGTGCAGTTATTGATTTCACAATGAAAGCTTCTGAGAAAGCAACTATGGCTTCTCAGTTCTTTAAACGTGTCAATAATATTCTGAATGAAGAAGGTGTAAACTTCGACCAGAAAGTTATCGCTGAAGTTATCAAGAAACATTTTCCTGATTTTCGGCGTGTGCTTAACGAGTTGCAGCGTTATTCTTCGAATGACACCAAGACAATCGACACTGGCATTCTTGCACAAATTGGTGATATCACAATCGATGAGATTGTTGGTTACCTGAAAGAGAAAAACTTTGGTGCAATTCGTAAGTGGGTTGCTTCGAATGATATTGATGCAGCAAATCTCTATCGTAAGATTTATGATAGTCTGTATGATGTTTTGCAACCTCAAAGCATTCCGCAAGCAGTTATTATTTTAGCTGACTATCAGTACAAACAAGCATTTGTTGCAGATGCTGAGATTAACACCGTTGCATGTTTGACCGAATTGATGGTCAGTGTGGAGTTCAAATGAGAAGAAATGTTTTTGGTAACTTTGATGTTACAGCGGAAGATTATTCGTCAAAAATTATTCAAGAATTAAAATATACGAATTTTATTTCTATAAAGCCAAATTTTGAGACTGATAAGGGAGTTATAGCTGATGACTTTATTGATGGTGCCGGCCTATATTTTATCTATCATGATGATGAACTAGTTTATATTGGACACTCAAACCATACAGTTAGAAATAGAATTGGTCGGTGGTTTGCTGGTATACGGGGAACTGAACGTTGCGATGAGAATCATCCAGCCGCACATAAGTTTGTGAAAGTTTTTGGTAGGAAAAATTTGAATCAAAAGCTGAAAATTATTCCTTTGGTTTACACTACATTATTGTGTGATGTTACCATGGAAGACATTGAAACTCAATTGATATATGATTTGAAGCCAAAATTTAATAATGAAATCTATCGTAACAGAGACATAAGTTCTTTACAGATTCAATTGGAAAATACATGCACGACTTATTGAAGCCAACTTTTGATTGGATAAAAGATGACTACCACTCTCATACTTTTCGTTTTTTCGTTGAGTTGTTGGCTTGGGCTATCAGTATTGGCTGTTCTATTACAATGGCGCTCACTGTACCCAACCCTCCGCTACTTATTCTTTATCCCATTTGGATTCTTGGTTGTTCTTTGTACGCTTGGGCTGCTTACACTAGAAAGTCTTTTGGCATGTTGGCTAACTACCTTCTGCTGACAACTATTGACACTGTTGGTCTGATAAGGATGGTTGTATGAGTCCGTTTGATTTTGTTAATGAAATTCTTCAGGGTAAGAAACAACTGATTGTTGATGAAGAAACTGAAGCTGTATACGCACCTTTTCTAATCAATCGTGCGTTGTCATATCATAAAGACTGTATCATGTATGCGAACGAAATGAATCGCAGGCATCACCTAGACCGGGCAATGCAAAATGACTATTTACTAAATACCGTAAGGTCAAAGAAGCGACCTTTCAATAAGTGGGTTAAGCCTGAAAAAAGTGAAGATTTAGCATGTGTTAAGACCTACTATGGTCTATCGGATGCAAAAGCACGAGAAGCCTTACGCCTCCTTACTGAAGAACAAATCCAAGAACTAAAAGAAAAAACCGATATAGGTGGATTAAGGAAATGATATGGTCGATTTGTCAACGTTTGTTGAGGTAAAATTAAAGCAAGAAGATGATTTTTTGAAGGTAAGAGAGACACTAACTAGGATTGGTGTGTCATCACGCAAGGAAAAGATGCTCTATCAATCTTGCCATATCTTACATAAAAGAGGACAATACTACATTGTTCATTTTAAAGAACTTTTTGCATTGGACGGAAAACCTTCTAGCATCATTGATAACGATATTGAAAGAAGAAATGCTATTGCTAAACTTTTGGAAGAATGGGGCTTAGTTAAGATTGTCAACCCAGAAATAATGGAAGGCAAGATTGCACCTATTCACCAGATTAAGATAATTTCGTATCGTGAAAAAGATGAATGGCAGTTGGTGAGTAAGTACAATATAGGTAAAAAATCTCAGGAATAATTGAGTTAACATCATGAAAAAAGTGAAAGAAAAAATTACAAAGCTAAAGAACATCTATACAGGTGAAATTGTCTGTACTAGCAATTTGTTTGAGAAAAGAATTGATAGCAATCTGACATTCATTCAGGTTTATAAAGAGGAAAATCCAGCACGTAGATACTTTGTAAATGGTGCGGCTTTCGTAAAAGTTGCTAAATAAAAGTATCCCTTCGGGATGGGAGCAGCAAACCGGTGTGGGCTGTATAATCCAGAAGCCGGACCAATGCCTTCGGGGTTGGTATTATTAACTTGCTTTTTAAAGGAGAAAACTATGACTCACCTAAATCTAGGTCGTATTAACTTTGGACCTTTGGTCCCTTCAACTGTTGGTTTTGACCGCTACTTCGATGCATTTGAAGCATTGGAGAAGGCAGTGACAACAACTTACCCTCCACACAACATTGTAAAAGAAGATGATAATAATTATATCGTCGAACTTGCGGTTGCTGGTTTCAAAGAGGACGAGATTGAAATAGAAATTGTAAAGAATGAACTAGTAATCCGTGGAAATAAAACCGCGGAAGATGCCCGTTCTTTCTTGCATCGTGGAATCGCCACCCGTTCCTTCAAGAAGATTGTTCACTTGGTAGACACAATCAAAGTCAAAGGAGCGCGCCTGGACAACGGCATTCTGTCTGTTGAACTGGAGAACGTGATTCCAAAGGAAGACATTCCTAAGCGCATTCCTATCACTACGGTAAGTAAGAAGAAAGAACTACTTCAGGAATAATTGCCTGATTGGTGGTTGACTGTTCCGCCTTTTGGTGTTATACTGCATCAAAAGGTGGAATTATGAATGATGCTTACTTGCGGAAACTTATCTCTGACGAATTGCGTGAAACTCTTTTGTTTTCCGGTCTAGTCAGTGACTACCATTGCAAGACAAAAGAAAAAGATTCGAAGGGTAAAACACGGTACACTTTTGAGACAGAAATTGGTACGATATATGTTTATTCTTCAAAGTCTATTTACATTAACGGGAAAAAATTCCCATCATTGACTCAAGCAAGAGTTGAAATCGGAAAATATTTAACATGAAAATTGCGGTTTGCTCAGACCTACACCTAGAATTTGGAACTATCAGTCTCGAAAACGCCGAGAATGCTGATGTTCTTATCCTGTCCGGAGACATTTGTGTTGCCAATGACTTGAAAGAGCGAGACTCTTATAATCTGAGGGGTGAAAATGATAAGTCTAATCAATATCATACGTTCTTTGAAGAATGCTGTGCTAGATTCCCTTCCGTTATATACATCGCCGGGAATCATGAACATTATCATGGTGATTACGCTAAGTCTATTGGAATTATTCGTACTCATCTTGGTTATCTTTCTAATCTTCATGTTCTAGATAAAGAGAGTGTCGTTCTAAATGACCACCTTTTCATTGGTGGCACCTTGTGGACGGATATGAACAAAGAAGATTCTGATACTTTGTATCGTATTAAGCGTTATATGAATGACTATCGCATTATAGAAAACAGTAATGAGGTCGTACATTTTAAAGATGAAGATGGAAATTTTCATACACGTACAGCAAGGTTTTCACCAGAAGATTCTGTGAAAGACCACAAATCAATGTTGGAATTTATCAAGACAAGCATTGCTAGTAATCCTACAATGCCTGTTATTGTCGTTGGTCACCACTCACCTAGTAAGCAATCAACCAAGCCACAGTATGAAAAAGATGTGATGGTCAACGGTGCTTATAGTTCCAACTTGACTGAATTTATTTTGAATCATCCACAAATCAAAGTGTGGACTCATGGTCATACGCACCATGAGTTTGATTACATGGTTGGTTCAACCCGCATTGTATGTAACCCTCGCGGTTATATTGGTTATGAATATGAAGCTGATAACTTCAAGTTGAAATTTGTTGAAGTTTGATTAGGAGTAATTTATGGATTGCATGGTCATTGGTGATAGTATTGCGGTTGGTACAGCAATGTACCGAAAAGAATGTGTTAGTTATTCGCGTGGTGGTTGGAATAGTTGGCAGTGGAATAAAGACTATCTTGATAAAGCTTCAAGTAAGTCCTACAAAACTGTGATTATTAGCTTAGGCGCCAATGACCATAAAGGTGTAAAAACCGAACAAGAACTTCGCAAGATGCGTCAAGCTATCAAAGCGGATAGAGTTTTTTGGATTAGTCCAGGTATGGAACGCAAACCTGTACCTCAGACTGCAATTGAACAAATTGCAAAAGAGTACGGTGATTTTGTTTTGCCTCGACCGAAGGAACACATGAGTGGTGATGGTGTTCATCCAACAGGCAAAGGTTATAAAATTCTTGCGGAACAATCTAAGTGAAACAAAAATTTCTCGAAGCATACATGAAAACGGCCGAGATATTTGCAGGTCTATCTACGGCTCAAAGACTTCATGTTGGTGCTATCATAGTAAAAGAGGATAGAATTATTTCTATTGGCTACAATGGAATGCCAGCAGGTTGGGATAATACATGTGAAGATAAAATATACATGGACAGAGATGCTGGCGGTTGGCTCAGTCCAGAAGAAATTGAACATCAATGGCCGAACCAAGAGCAACAACTTCCAAAAGAATCCAACATTTGGAAAAGATATAAGCTTGTAACTAAACCAGAGGTGCTTCATGCGGAAACGAACGCAATCAGTAAACTCGCTAGAAGTAATGAAGCTGGCGATAATTCTACTATGTTTTGCACTCATGCTCCGTGTCTTGATTGTGCAAAGTTAATATATCAGTCCGGTATCAACTCTGTTTATTATCGAAACAGTTATCGCAGTGATGCTGGTATTGAATTCTTAGAAAAATGTAATGTAAAGGTGAATAAAATATGAGTAAAACATATACTGCTGACGTAGCAGAAATTTTGGAAAACGGTGACGCTGTTTTAAATTTGCCTGACCAATTGTGTAAAGACATGAATTGGTCTGAAGGTACTGTGCTAGATATTAGTGAAGAAAATGGAGCACTTATTTTGAAAGAACTTAAAACTGATATGTGGGCAGATGTTAGAACTTTCATCGATGCATGTGACCAAGTGCCTAGTGTTGAGAACATTAGCCTCTATCGAAATCTTATTGTTGAAGAATTTTGGGAATTCAAAGCAGGTGATGATAAGAATGATGACATTGAACGACTTGATGCCTGCATGGACATGATTTGGGTTATCCTTGGCTACTGCAAAATGAAGGGGTATAATGTTTACGGTGCGTGGAACGAAGTCGCACGTAGCAACCTCGCAAAGATTGATATTCGAACAGGCAAAGTTATCAAGAACGAAGCAGGCAAAGTTATGAAACCTGAAGGTTGGACACCACCAAAGCTTGACAACTTCATTAAATCATAATATACTAAACACTATGAATGATGACACCCGTGAAATTCTATTGATTCTCCAGGAAGAATGTGCTGAGGTCTCCCAATCCATCAGCAAGTGTTTTCGGTTTGGTCCTGACCAAATTAAACCTGGAAAAGACAGAACGAATATTGATATGCTGCAAGAAGAATTGGGCGACTTGCTTGCAATGATTGACCTTCTTGTGTGGAATGGTGTAGGCGTTAATTGGGACAGTCTACTCGCCGCCAAAAAACAAAAATTTGAAAAACTTAAACAATGGAGCAATCTTGAACTCTAAAATGGAAATCTCTAAACTAGCTTATTCCCTGGCTCAAAAGAGCGGCCTTCAGGCTCTTAAATATGACCTCTTTTTGAGGGAGTTTGACAATAAAGTTGAACTCATTGGGTTAGTCAATGACCCTAATTGTGACATTAACGACTTCCAAGGTCGTGAGATGTTGTTCCCAAAACGTTGGGTCACTCTCAAAGTTTTTGATGCAGACTTTAAGGTGGCTGCATAATGTTAATGCTTCTTACACTTAAAACAAATCACACTCTACTTGGTGAAGTAGAGGAAAGAGGTGATGCAATAATTAAAAAGCCGGTGCAAGTGGCTACTCAGTTTACGAAAGACGGTCCAATGATTGGTTTCGTTCCTTTCCTTGAGTTTGCACAAGAGTTTGAAACAGGCATTCGTATTGCTCAGGCAGATATTCTATGCAAAACTTTGCCTGTTGTTGAACTTGAAAATCAGTATAATCAGATGTTTGGTTCTGGCATTCAAATCGCAACAACTATTCCGAAATTTAAATGAGTGACTTTTATACAAATGCAATTTGTGTAGGCAACAACATTCTTTTTCGTGGTGTAGAAAACGGTCGGAGAGTAAAGCACAAGATTGCTTATTCTCCGACTTTGTTTTTGCCGGCGAATAAACCTACACAATGGAAAAATCTTCAGGGTGAGTATCTTTCTGATATTCGCCCTGGTTCTATTCGTGACTGCAAAGAATTCATTGAGAAGTATGAAGATGTAGAAAATTTTAAAGTGTATGGCAATACACGTTATGAATACGCATTTATTGCTGATGAATTCAAAGGCATGATTGATTGGGACCAATCTCTCATTTCAATTGGAATCATCGACATTGAGGTTGGCTCAGAGAATGGTTTCCCTGACCCATACTTGGCTAATGAGCCAATCACAGCAATCGCCATCAAAAAACTTGGCGGTGCAATGGTTGTTTATGGCTGCGGTGATTTCAACAACTATGAAGATGATGTTACTTATCACAAATGCCGTGATGAATATCATCTCTGTAAACGTTTCTTAGAAGATTGGTTTCATGATACACCAGACGTATTGACTGGCTGGAATATTAAGTTCTTCGATATTCCATATCTCGTTAATCGTTTGAATAAAATTCTTGGTGAAGAAGAAACACGTAAGCTTTCACCTTGGAATTATATTGGTGAAAGAAAAGCTGTTGTAAACGGTCGTGATATGACTGCTTACGAATTGAAAGGTGTTTCTTGCCTAGACTACATTGAGTTGTATAAATGGTATGCGCCTGGTGGTAAATCACAAGAGTCATACCGTCTCGACAATATCGCAAACGTAGAACTTGGTAAGAGCAAACTATCTTATGATGAGTTTGACACTCTGCACCAACTATACAAACTAAACTACCAAAAGTTTATTGAGTATAACATCGTTGACGCGAGGCTGATTGAAGAACTTGAAGATAAGTTGAAGCTTATTGAACTAGCACTTACTCTTGCATATGACACAAAATCTAATTTCGAAGATGTGTTCGCACAGACTAGGATGTGGGATGCGCTGATTTACAGTTATCTACTTGCACAAAACATCATTGTGCCACCAAAAGGCAGCGCATCAAAGAATGAAAGATTCGAAGGCGCTTATGTCAAAGACCCTCAGATTGGTCTGCATGATTGGGTTGCATCGTTTGACTTAAACAGTTTGTATCCTCACTTGATGATGCAGTATAATATTTCACCTGAAACTTTGATTGAGGTTTCTGATTACACACCAGAAATGCGAAAAGTTATTTCTAATGGTGTAGATGTTGAAAAGCTTCTTTATAAAAAAATTGACCTATCAAACATTGGTGATGTAACTCTGACTCCTAATGGACAATTCTTCCGTAAAGACATTCACGGTTTTGTACCGAAGATGCTTGAAGAAATGTATGAAGATAGAAAAAAGTTTAAGAAGTTGATGATTTCAGCTAAACAGGAATATGAAAAAGAAACTGATGGTCGAAAGAAACTAGAACTGTCAAAGAAGATTGCGCGTTATAACAACCTTCAACTTGCTAAAAAAGTATCCTTGAATTCAGCTTATGGTGCAATGGGTTCACAATATTTCAGATTCTATGATTTGAGAATTGCTGTTGCTGTTACTCTTGCCGGTCAATTGTCGATTCGTTGGATTGAAAATAAAGTTAACGAATACATGAACAAATTATTGAGTACCGAAAATGAAGATTATATCATTGCATCAGATACGGATTCGATTTACCTACGTCTTGGTTCACTTGTTAATAAAGTGTACGGTGCGGGAGGTGTGGTATCGCTCCCCAAAAACAAAGTTATCGAATTCATGGATAGAGTCTGTGAGGATAAAATACAACCGTTCATTGATAAAAGTTATCAAGAACTTGCTACGTATGTAAATGCTTATGCACAAAAGATGCAGATGAAACGTGAAGGTTTGTCTGATAAGGGTATCTGGACTGCTAAGAAGCGTTACATTCTGCAAGTGTATAACAATGAAGGTGTGCAGTATGCAGAGCCTGATTTGAAGGTGATGGGTCTTGAAATGGTCAAGTCCTCAACACCTGCTGCCGTCAGGGATAAAATGAAAGAAGTGATTCGCCTAGTTGTTACATCAGATGAGAATACAATTCAAAAGTTTATTGAGGACTTCAGAAACGAATTCAAATCTTTACCTCCTGAAGAAATATCTTTTCCTCGTTCTGTCAATGGTTTGAAAACTTATTCTGACAAAGGCCAGATATATACTAAAGGAACACCAATTCATGTGAAGGGTGCTTTGCTTTACAATTATTATCTTAACAAGCTAAGTCTTGATAAGAAATATCCTAAAATTCAAGAGGGTGAAAAACTTAAATTCACTTATCTGAAGCAACCAAATCCTATCAATGATACGGTAATTTCGTACCCTTCTCGTTTGCCGCCAGAAATGAATCTTGACAAGTACATCGATTATGATTTACAATTCGAAAAGACATTTCTAGACCCAATTAAAATCATTTTAGATTGCATTGGTTGGAAACCAGAAAAAACTAATTCGCTAGATGCATTTTTTTAAGGAATAATTATGAGTTTGTTGGACAAAATTAAAAAGAATAGCACAATTAAAGATGCTGCTATTCTATCTAAATCTAAATTTTTCACCGAAAAGGATATGATTCCAACATCTATTCCTATGGTGAACGTTGCGTTATCTGGCCGCCTCGACGGCGGTCTGACACCAGGTCTTACAATGTGGGCAGGTCCATCCAAGCATTTTAAGACGGCATTTTCATTGTTGATGGCCAAATCTTACATGGAGAAATACGATGAAGCTGTCCTTCTTTTCTATGATTCTGAATTCGGTACGCCACAATCTTACTTTGATACTTTTGGGATTGATACAGATAGGGTTCTACATACTCCTATTACCGACATTGAGCAATTAAAATTTGATATTATGAATCAGTTGCAAAACATCGAACGCGGTGAACGTGTCATGGTTGTTATTGATTCTATTGGCAATCTTGCTTCAAAAAAAGAAGTTGAAGATGCGTTAGACCAAAAGTCTGTTGCAGACATGAGCCGAGCAAAACAGGTCAAGAGTTTGTTCCGTATGGTTACACCTCACTTGACAATGAAAGATATTCCAATGGTAGTTGTTAATCACACCTACAAAGAGATTGGCATGTTCCCGAAAGATATTGTTGGTGGTGGCACTGGTTCTTACTACTCAGCAGATAATATTTTTATTCTTGGTCGCCAGCAAGAAAAAGATGGCACAGAAATTACTGGTTATAATTTTATTATCAATGTAGAGAAATCACGATATGTCAAAGAAAAATCTAAAATCCCTGTTAATGTATCTTTTGATGGCGGTATTAACAAGTGGTCTGGCTTACTTGATGTTGCTTTGGAATCCGGACACGTTATCAAGCCTAGCAATGGTTGGTATTCGAAAGTAAACAAAGAAACGGGTGAAGTTGGCGACAAAAAACGTCTTGCAGACACTCAACAAGAATCTTTTTGGAAAGATATTCTTACAGATGAATCTTTCAAGCAATTTGTGAAAGAAAAATATGAAGTCGCTTTTGGTAACATTATGGGACAAGATACTGAAGAAGTTCAAGTCGAAGAAGTATAAACTCGGCGAAGATTTTCAGTTTTATAATTTTGCAGATACGAATTTAACCGGCATCATTCTTCGTAAAGGAGAATATGCCGGTGTCGTATACTATTATACACATGCAGGACTGAACGAAGAAGGCCTTGGTGCCAGATTAAAGTTCGGCTATCAAATTGTCCAAGCAGGCGAATTTAATCGCTATCTATTGGAAAAAGATGAAAACTTTGTTACACTCATGGGTGACATACTTACTGAACTAATTTTAACGGAAACTGAAATTGAACCGTCTAGAACACTCTATTCTGAAGAATCTGATTTATAATGAGGAATACACCCGAAAGGTGATGCCTTTCATTCAACCCGAATACTTCTCAGATAACACTGAGAAGATTGTTTTTGGTGAAATCAAAGAGTTTGTAGAGAAATATAAGAACCTACCGACCCATGAAGCATTGGTGATTAACTTCACTGAAAGTAAAAAGCTGACCGAAGAACAGGTTCGCAGTTCTATAGAAATTCTGAACCAACTTCATAAAAACAAAGATGAGCCAACAGAACAGCAATGGCTGACTGAACAAACTGAAAAGTTTTGCCAAGACAAGGCAATCTATAATGCAATTATGGATGCAGTGCAAATTCTTGACTCTAAGACTAACAAAGCAAAAGGTGAAATTCCAAAGATTTTGTCCGATGCACTAGGCGTTTCATTCGACAGAAACGTTGGTCATGATTATATAAGCGACTATGAAAGCCGATATGATTTCTACCATAGAAAAGAAGAAAGGATTCCTTTTGACCTCGATTTCTTCAATAAGATTACAAAAGGTGGTCTTCCTAACAAAACTCTTAATATTGCCTTGGCTGGCACTGGTGTTGGTAAGTCTCTCTTTATGTGTCATGTTGCCGCTGGCTGCATTTCACAGGGTTACGATGTTCTCTACATCACTATGGAAATGGCTGAAGAAAAAATTGCGGAGAGAATAGATGCGAATCTTCTTAATATTCGTCTTGATGATTTACATATTATATCCAAGGACGACTACACCAGAAAATTTCAATCCTTACAGAACAAGACCCACGGCAGACTTATCATTAAAGAATATCCGACCGCATCTGCTGGTTCAATGCACTTTCGTTCGTTGTTAAATGAACTACAATTGAAAAAGAGTTTCAGACCGAAAATCATTTTCATCGACTACCTGAATATTTGTTGTTCCTCAAGACTCAAGCCTGGTTCTAATGTCAACAGTTACACATACATCAAAGCAATCGCTGAGGAACTCCGTGGCTTGGCTGTAGAGTTTAATGTGCCGATTGTCTCAGCTACACAAACAACTCGCTCAGGATACAGTAATTCCGATGTGGATTTGACAGACACTAGTGAATCCTTCGGTTTGCCAGCCACGGCTGACTTTATGTTTGCCTTGATTAACACTGAAGAACTTGAGCAATTGAATCAGATTATGGTCAAACAGTTGAAAAACCGTTATAATGACCCTAGTTCCAATAAAAAGTTTGTGATTGGAGTTGACAGGGCTAAGATGAAGCTGTATGATGTAGAAGATACGGCACAGAAGATTGTTGATTCTGGTCAAGTACAGGATGATAAACCATTGAATACTTTTGGAAACCGTGAGCGCAAATTCAATTCAAAATTTGAGGGTGTGAGAGTATAAATATCCAATAATTTTGGAGATTTTATGGCAGCATCAGAAGGCGTAGATTTAGAGTGGGCTATTGTCGAAACAGCAAGACGACAAAAGCCTACTAGAAATTATTCACCTAAAATTAAGGCTCAGGCTGACAAATGTGTTGGACACATCATAAAGGCAATTGGAAATAAATTTGAAATTTATCACTCCGATGAACCTATTCCTGGTGTATCACCTAAAGGCATATTTGCAAAACCTGAACCGAAAACTGATATTGTTATACTTGCAGGTTCAAAAAAGTATTTTGTTTCCGTGAAGATGGAGGGTGGTATACAATTGGCTTCTGGTCAAGGTGCTTCTACGGCAGAATTGTTTGAAGCAGCAGCCGGCAATTTAAAAAATGCTAGAGGTGCAGCAGTTTTAAAATCAATCATAAAATCTTTAAAGACTATGCCGACCAGACTTCTTTCAGAATCCAATTTTCAAAGAATTATGGATGAAGGCAATGAAAAAGTCATAAGTGAATTTATTAAAAAAGGTAAAATTATTCAAGACAAAAGTTATGAATACTGGCTCGAAAACAATAAACCACAATTGATGGCAGCACTGTTAAAATTTGTTAAAGATAATGATGATTTTTTTGACGCAATCATATTTGAAGCAATGACTGGTGAAAAAACATTAAAACAATTTAAAGGCGCAGTTGCCAACTCAATCATATCACCATCGGGTTTTCATATGATTGATAGTAAATATGTTCAAAAAATAAAACCAAAAATCAAAATGGACCTTAGAGCAAAATCTAGAGGCGGTATTTCGAGTGTTGCTTTCCGAATAGAGACAAAAGGCAGTGTATGAGATTTAAAGAATTTTTAACGGAATCTGTTAAAGAAGGGAAGAATGTACACCTTGAACATATTGAGGATGAGGTTTTAAATCGTGGTGTTCCAGGCGCGAGAGATGCATTAAATTTTTTGCGTTCACTGCGAGACATGCTTGCTGGTAGTTCTGATTCAAAAGTAAATGTAACGACAAAGTGGGATGGTGCGCCAGCAGTTTTTGCTGGTACAAATCCTGAAAATGGTAAATTCTTTGTAGCTACAAAAGGCATATTCAACGCAAATCCTAAACTAAACTATACTGAAGAAGATATTGACAATAATCATCCTTCTGAAGGCTTGAACAAAAAACTTAAAGTTGCTCTTGCATACTTACCTAAGATTGGTATTGAGGGTGTGCTTCAGGGTGATATGATGTTTAGT
>Ga0208362_1000076_pt1 | contig 29343 bp, 26 predicted proteins | sample LakMenEpi13Oct10_FD_150693 | JGI IMG/M metagenome (GOLD analysis project Ga0208362, IMG submission 150693) | Freshwater microbial communities from Lake Mendota, WI - 13OCT2010 deep hole epilimnion (SPAdes) | ecosystem: Environmental > Aquatic > Freshwater > Lake > Epilimnion/Euphotic zone ... | reverse complement strand
CGTCATTGTGGGTGCGTTCTAATTGTGTGCTGCCAAAACCAAGTGTGTAATAGCCACTGATGTTGGCGTACAAATCTTTAGTGGGGTACACACGTTGAAAATCAAAACGACTATTGGGTCGAAGTGCGGGGTCGATGGGTTCGGTTGCAGCAATCACTGTGCCGTCTGCAGTCACTATGGCGCCACGCATTTTGTCGAACTCACGAACAGTGATGCGGTTATTGCGCGCGTCGGCCACCAATGTGTCGCGTTGCAACACTTGCCAGTTGGTCAGCTGCACAAACAAAATGCCAAACAAAGCAATGAGTGCAACCGTAAGGTGACGAATGCGTTGGTTCATGACGCGTCTGCCTTTACTTCTGCTTTACGCATGCGCCATGCAGCAAAACGTTCAGATGGGCTGGCTTCATCGGGTACTTCGTGTAAGCCACGTGCAGTGGTGTCGCTAATGCGAACAAGGATGGCTAACAGAACATAGTTTGCAACAAGTGATGAACCGCCGTAACTCATAAACGGAAGCGTGACACCCGTGAGTGGCACAACGCGCAACACGCCACCAATGATGATGAATGTTTGTACCGCCACAATGGTTGTGAGACCAGTTGCTAACAGTTTGTCGAACTCTTTTTGTGCGCGCAATGCTGTGCGCATACCTGCACCTACCAACAACACAAAAGCGGCGAGCACTGCAGTAGTGCCCAGCAACCCAAGTTCTTCACCTAATGCAGCAAAGATGAAGTCGTTATGTGCTGCTGGTATTGCGGCTGGGTCACCCAAGCCAAGGCCAGTGCCGCCCATGCCGCCATTGGCTAATGCAAATAATCCTTGAATGGGTTGGTAACCACGGCCGGTGTATTGGTCCCATGGGTTTAGCCAAATATCTACGCGTGTCTGTACGTGTGCAAACAGTTTGTAGGCAATGAATGCTCCGCCGGCAAAGAGCCCCACACCAACTACAAGAAAACTTGTGCGCTCTGTTGCTATCCACAGCATCACTACAAACAACGTGAAGAACAACAGGGAAGAACCAAGATCCTTTTCTCCCACCATCACCACAACGCTCACGGCCCACGCCAACAAGATGGGGGCTAGGTGTTCAAGTGCGGGAAGCGTGTAGCCAAGAATCTTTTTATCGCCACGTGCAATCTGTGTGCGGTGTTGGCCAAGGTATGAAGCAAAGAAAATTGCGAGAAGAATCTTTGCAAACTCACCTGGCTGAAAGTTGATGGGGCCAATGCTTACCCAGATGCGTGCGCCACCACTGGTGAAACCAATGCCAGGCACCATGGGCAACAGCAACAAGCCAAGGCCAAGCGCAAGTGATGTGTATTGGTAATTCTGTAAGTCACTAGGCCGTTCTATGAAAAACAGTGTGAGCGCAAATGCCGCAACGCCTACAAGGCTCCAAGTTGCTTGCAAGCCGGCCCAGTGGTCGCTGAGGCGAGCAATCATTACGTACCCCAGGCCGTGCAACAACGCAGCGGTAGGCAGAAGTAGCGGGTCTGCGCCACGCGCTACAAAACGCACCACCACATGTGTAACTACCAATAGCGACAACACAAAAACCATGAACGGCACAATGCGCGCCGGCATGGAAGCGCGTTCGCCTAACGACGCAAGGACATATGCGCTTGCCGTAATGATTCCAGCAAGAAGAACTAAGCCAAGTTCTACGCTGCGCCGTGCACGAGAGAGCGTGTTATCGAACGGTGGTTGTAGTGCTTGTGGTTGTTGTTGCATCGATGATGGCTATACGGATAAGGGCTAGGTATTTGCTTGCTTGGCTTGAAGAAGAGAATTCACGGTTCAGTGCAACATCGCGCAAGATGTCTTCTGGCAATTCTTCGCCAGACATGCTTGTTTGTGTTTCTATTGTTGGCTGAAACCACAGAATGCCACCAACACGTCCACGGTAGATGGCTACCTGATCATTGGAGTCAAACCCAATGAAGTAACCACTGCGCCCGTACACACCAATAACGGTGATGGCACTAAACACAATTGCTACAAGCGCACTCCAGAACAACACCATGCCAACCTTGGATTTCTTCGCAGGAGCTAACTGCATTGGCGCAAGCGCTTCCATCGGCGTTGTGTTGTCGGGTGTAGGAAGAACTACTGGCTCACTAATGTCGTCTAGTACATCCACCACAATCACGGTGGTGTTGTCGCGGCCACCTGCAGTATTGGCAACCATCACTAATGCTTCGGCAGTGTCTTGTGGGTCTGAGTGTTGCCCAAGAACCACGGCAATGTCTGCGTCGCTTACTTCGTCAACAAGGCCATCGCTGCACAACACAATGCGATCACCAGTGCGCACGAGGTGGCTAAACACATCAACAACTACAGAGCGGTCTATGCCGAGCGCACGAGTAACAATGTTGCGTCGTGGGTGCACACGTGCTTCTTCAGGAGTAATGATTCCTTCGTTCACAAGTTCTTGCACGTAACTGTGATCTACAGAGAGTCGTGTGAGTGCACCATTGCGCCACATGTATGTACGCGCATCGCCCACGTTTGCCACAAGTACTCGTGGCTCTTCGCCAGCAACAATGCTGAGTGCAGTAAGAGTGGTGCCCATGCCGCTTTGTGTGCTGTCGTCCAAACTGGCTGTGTAAATAGCGGTGTTTGCTTGTTGTACTAATTCACGGAAGCGTTCAACAGAGTCAATGCCAGTTCGTGCGCCGGCTTTCAATGTGGTGACAGCTAATGCACTAGCAACTTCACCTGCGTTGTGGCCACCCATGCCGTCGGCAACTACATACAGATTTTCTTCGGCAAGGTACGAGTCTTCGTTCTGCTGTCGCACCATGCCCACGTCGGTACTTGCACCCCATTTCAATTTCATGATCGCATCTCCAACACTGTTGAGCCCACTTGGATTCTGTCGCCTTTTCGCACGGATCGCTCACCCGTGAGGCGTTGCCCGTTCACAAAACTTCCGTTGGTGCTGCCCAAATCCACTACCCAGGTGCCTTCGGGGCGCACTTCTATGCGGGCATGGTGCGAAGAAATAAAGGTGTCGTCGTCAATCACAATGTCGTTATCTTCCAGGCGACCAATTTTCAGCACGTTCGCCAATGTAAATGTGCGGCCACGATGTTGCTTCGGTTCAATCACTACAAAAGTGGGAACACCTTTGCTAGCTGTTGGTTTGTTGCGGCCTGCACGTGAAGAGGGTGACGGCATAACGGGCGTGCGCACTTCGCTCCATACGGCCCACAACACACGGCCAAAGAAAAGGTAGATGAGCGCGAGTAAGACAAGCTTTAGCGCATTGAGAAGAGCATCAGTCATTAAGGACTACGACGCCTCGAACGTCACCTGAGCGGAACCGAAGTTAATGACATCGCCGTGTTGCAACAGTTGTTCGCCGTTGACAACAACACCATTTACTTTCGTGCCGTTCGTGCTACCCATGTCGCGCACCACTACTTCGCCAGCTGCACATACAAATTCGGCATGGCGACGGCTGACGTTGGTGTCGTTGAGAACAATGTCGTTTTCCAGATGGCGACCAATGATGTAGTGGCCTTCATGTAGTTCAATGCGTTGCCCGGTGGGAAGTGTGAGCACTGCCGGGGGAGCGTCGAACGCGGGGCCACCGTCGACCACGGTGAGAGTGGGGGCTGAAGCGGCAGCCGGTGGGGTAGCGGCACCGTCTTGGTTCACGTTCTTGCTGGTGATGGTGAATTTGCCTTTGCGCAGATCTGCGTCTGTATGCAGGGCAACACGGGCTTTTCCTTCTACGTGGAAACCCTCTTGACCTATATATTCACGCAACGAAGCGGTGAGTTCCTGAAGCAGTGAGCCTTCAAGGTCGGCGAAGCCTTCACGGTCGTGGGGGCTGAGTTCGATGAGGTAGCTATTGGGGATCACCCGGCGACCTTGAGAGTCTGTTTCTTGTTGGGTGTTGACCACTTGCAACAGTTGGCGACCCAACTGCAACGGAGTAACGCTGCTCTTGAAGGCACGTGCGAACAGACCAGTAAAGATGTTCTCGATAGACCGTTCTACGGTGCCTTTTGCCATATACATAGGCTACTTGCGCAGCCTGTTGGGCTGGTGGCAAAGGGTAGATAGCGTCATGTTCTCACTCGCGCGAGTGGCGAAATGGCAGACGCGCTGGCTTCAGGTGCCAGTGTTCGAAAGGACGTGGGGGTTCAAGTCCCCCCTCGCGCACGAATTCTTCTCTCAACCATTTATCTACATGAGATTGAGATCCTTGTGCTCAGCGAATGTTGCAATGTGGGACACTATTTGCCATGGCAATTGACAACCCAGAGACCTCTGAAACAAATCCTGTGTGTAGGTGGTGTGAGTCAATCAATATTCACAAAGTAGCGGTAGGCGCCAAGGCTCGATGGATAGTCGAATCACCTCGAATCAGCGAAATCAGCAACTTGCTGAAATGTGGCGAATGCGGGCTTGTCTATTTTTCAGCTTCCTTTTCTGATGGAGAATTAACACGGATGTACTCTGGTTATAGAGGTCCCGAATATCAGAAGCGGCGTGCAAGGTTTGAACCGTGGTATTCGAAGAGGATCAATGATGCAATTGGACATTCGTCAGCTGTTCTCAAAATACGATTGCAACATCTAGAGAATTTGCTGATTGATGTTCTGAGGAAACATTCAGAAGCAATCGCACCTCTCACACGTGTTCTAGACGTGGGAGGTGATGAGGGTCAATTCATCCCGAGAATGGACTCGATTGTCGAGAAAGCTGTCCTAGAAGTTTCTGGAGTACGCCCGGTTGAAGGTGCCCAAGTTTTTGCGTCATGGAGCGAAGTTCATAATTTTTCGCCAGACATGATCATGATGTGTCACATCTTGGAGCACATTGAGGAGGCACGCGAGAATGTAGAAAATGCCTCGCGAGTACTGAAACGAGGTGGGCTTTTGTACATAGAAATTCCATTGGACCGACCTGTGAAGATTCCTCGAATTTTCTCAACACATTGGTACATGAGGTACACAAAGATTCTTTGCAAAATTCCCTTGTTTTTTGTATTTGCTGATCTTCTTAGTTTGGTTTCACGAAGATTTTTGGGAAAGCCGGTTCCTGGAGCAGTAATTAAACAGAATGAGCACATTAATTTCTTTGATGGTGCGACTGTGACGACCGTGGTTGAAAAATTAGGTTTCGAACTCCTGCAAGAGTCCGTTTATAAACCATCTTCAGGAGTCCCAGTATTGGATGTAAGTGCCGCCGGTTTGCTATTCGTGAAGAAATAATAGTTTTTCTGACAGTATCTCCACAGGCGCAGGGCGTGATTGAATTCTCGTAAGGCCGTTTTTTGTAACAAATACTCATGAAATAGGCACATGGGTGTTTTTGAAGTTGGCCAAGGAACTACTATCAAATGGTGTGAAAGTGGTTTTGCTTGCCGGGGGTCTCGGTACTCGTATGCGTGAAGAAACTGAGTACAAACCCAAACCTATGGTGGAGGTTGGTGGGCGACCCGTCTTGTGGCATCTCATGAAGTCATTTGCCGAGAACGGACTAACTGATTTTGTTGTATGCACTGGTTATAGAGGTGATGTCATCAAGGACTATTTCCTCAATTACGACGCTCGAATGAATGATTTCACCGCACACCTGGGCCAGAAAAGCCACATAGAGGTACATGGAAATCACTCCGAGACTGACTGGAAAGTAACGGTCGCGGATACTGGTGCGAACACCATGACAGGCGGGCGAGTCAAGCGCGTCGCTAAGTACATTGATGGGCGATTTATGGTCACATATGGCGACGGCTTAGCTGATGTGGATATCAAGTCTTTACTGGCTTTCCATGAGAGCCATGGCAAATTAGCCACCGTCACGACAGTTCGGCCACTTTCTCGATTCGGAGTTATGGATCTCGATAACACCGGTCAGGTGCAACAATTTCGCGAGAAGCCACAGACTGATGACTATGTAAATGCCGGATTTTTTGTATTTGAGCCACAAGTACTGGACTACCTCGATGAAGAGTGCGTATTGGAACAGGCTCCATTAGAACGGCTTGCGGCGCAAGGCCAGTTGATGGCGTACAGACATGAAGGCTTCTGGCAACCAATGGATACATATCGAGAGTTCACAATGTTGAACGAAATGTGGGATAGCGGTGACGCTCCGTGGAAAGTATGGAAATAGTGGCTCAGCAAAGTTCGATTGCATATTGGAGTGACAAACGGGTGTTGGTTACCGGCGCATCTGGCATGGTGGGGTCGTGGTTAACTCGTTGGCTAGCTGAAAGCGGTGCATATACGGTTGCATTTATTGCCGACACAGACCCACAGAGTGAACTTCTGCGAAGTGGCACTATTAATAAGGTCAACGTTGTCAACGGAAGACTAGAAAACTACGACGATATTGAACGGGCTATCAATAACCATGAGGTTGATTCCATTTTTCATTTAGGGGCTCAACCCATTGTTGGTGCTGCTGATCGCGCTCCGCGACACACCTTCGAGTCAAACATCCAGGGCACGTGGAACCTGTTAGATGCTTGCCGAACTCTGACTCCGTTGGTGAAACGAATTGTCGTGGCGTCAAGCGATAAGGCATACGGAACTCAACCAGTGTTGCCATATACCGAAGATATGTCGATGAACGGTGACCACCCATACGAAGTCTCTAAGAGTTGTACAGATCTTATTTCCACTACTTATGCCCGTACTTATGGAACGCCAGTAACTATTGCCCGATGCGGAAATATCTATGGAGGTGGAGATCTCAACTGGAACCGCATAGTTCCCGGCACGTTCCGTTCTCTGCTCCGTGGGGAGCAACCGATTCTTCGTAGCGACGGAACGTTTATTCGGGATTATCTTCACGTCGATGACATTGTGTCTGCATATCTCTCACTTGGTGAACAAACTGACAAACCAGAATTTGCTGGACAAGGGTTTAATTTCAGTGATGAATCACCGTTGACAGTCATGCAAATTTTTAGCGCGATATGTGAAGCTGCAGGTCAATCAAATGTGAAACCAAATATCTTGAATGCGGCATCAAGTGAAATCAAAGATCAATATCTTGACTCGACAAAAGCACATGAAATTCTTGGTTGGAAGGCCGCAGTATCCTTGCAAGACGGTTTGAAGAAATCATTCACTTGGTACAACGAGCTTTTGAATGGAAAGAAGTAGTCACATGACGCAGAAATCGCGCGCAGATCAATTGCGTGCCCAAATTCTTGATCTCGTTACGGAATATCACAAAGAGGCATTTCCCGAAAAACCATTTCTTGGAGGAATTTCTACTATTCCAGTTTCAGGAAAAGTTTTTGATAATCACGAATTGGAACTACTCGTAGATTCCTCTCTCGATTTCTGGCTTACTACTGGACGGTACGCAGAGAAGTTTGAAAAGTCATTTGCAAAAAAAATGGAAATGAAGCACGCGATGTTGTGTAACTCAGGGTCTTCCGCCAACTTGCTTGCGGTAACGGCTCTTACATCATCTCGCTTAGGCAAACGAGCTCTCAAAGATGGTGATGAGGTCATCACAGCAGCGGCTGGTTTTCCAACAACTGTCAATCCAATTCTTCAAAATCGTTTGGTGCCGGTGTTTGTTGACATTGAACTTGGCACTTACGATTCATCAGTTGAAAAAATTGAAGCAGCTATTGGCCCAAAAACTAAAGCAATAGTGATGGCGCACACACTCGGTAACCCTTTTGACATTCAAGGTGTAATGGAGTTAGCAGAGAAACATAATCTGTTTGTTGTTGAAGACACTTGCGATGCAGTTGGAGCAAAATTCAATGGCAAAGCTGTTGGGTCTTTTGGTGATCTGTCCACTGCAAGTTTCTACCCTGCACATCACATCACCATGGGTGAAGGTGGATGCGTAATGGTGAAGAAAGCATCCATGAAGAAGATCGTTGAATCACTTCGCGATTGGGGTCGCGATTGTTGGTGCCCACCAGGCCAGGACGATACGTGTGGCCGCCGATTCGATTGGCAGCTGGGTGATTTGCCATATGGCTATGACCACAAATATGTGTATTCACATATTGGGTACAACTTAAAAATGACAGATATGCAGGCCGCAATCGGTGTTGCACAATTGGAAAAACTTCCAGGTTTCATCGAGCGTCGCAATGAAAACTGGATACGAATTCGCAAAGGACTGAAACCTTTGGAGGAGTTCCTTTTGTTGCCTAAAGCAACGAAGAACAGCGAACCTAGTTGGTTTGGATTTCCCATCACAGTGAAAGCAGACGCGCCATTTTCACGTTTCGATCTCGTACAACATATTGAAAGTCGCCGCATTGGCACACGCCAATTGTTTGGTGGAAATTTGCTTCGTCAACCTGCGTATAAGGGCCTGCCAATGCGAGTTGCGGGTAGTCTTACCAACGCTGATGTAGTCACAGAATCAACTTTTTGGATAGGTGTTTACCCAGGGTTAACAAATGAAATCATCGACTTTATGGTCGATACCATCAGCGAGTTTGTACTCGGCAAGACGAAATAAAAAGAGGTTTATCATGTCCATTAACAGAGATTTTTTTGAAGACTTATTCGTGCTTGAAATGGCTAATAACCACTGGGGTCGTCTTGAGCGGGGAAAGAAGATTGTTGATGACTTCGCTCACGTCGTTCGTTACAACGGCATTCGCGCATCAATAAAAGTTCAATTGCGGGATGTTGATTCGTTCATCCATAAAGATCATCTAGAGAATTCTGACATGCGTTACATCAAGAAAACTCTTGATACTAAAATGTCCAAAGCAGATTTTGCGAGTCTTGTTGATTACATAAAAAAGGCCGGATGCATACCTACGGCAACTCCATTCGATGAAGCATCAGTAGATTTTGCTCAAGAACTTGACTTACCGATGTTAAAGATTGCTAGTTCAGATTTGAATGACTGGGTCTTAATTGAGAAGATTGCAACAACACGCAAACCAGTGATTGCTTCAACTGGTGGAAGCTCACTGAAAGATGTTGACGACCTTGTTGTTTTCTTTGAAAATCGCGGCATTCCTTTGGCAATTAATCATTGTGTTTCGTTGTATCCGTCAGAAGATAGTCAACTGGAACTAAATCAAATTGATTTTCTTCGTAACCGTTACCCAGGAATAACAATCGGATTCTCTTCACATGAGTATCACGACTGGTCTTCTTCCATGATGATGGCGTACGCCAAGGGTGCACGTACTTTTGAACGTCACATCGATATTGAGGCTGATGGAATTCCAGTTTCTTCTTACTGCACATTGCCAGAGCAATGTGACACATGGTTTAAGTCCTTTCAGAAGGCAAAAGAAATGTGTGGTGGGTCGGGCACTGACAAAAGAATCCCATCTACGGCTGAAGTCGAATACCTTGATGCTCTTGTCCGTGGTGTGTATGTAAAGCGCGACCTGCCCGCCGGACATCGGTTGACCGACGATGATGTCTATTTGGCGATTCCATTACTCAAAGGACAATTGTCATGTCGTGAACTTATTGCGGGCGAAGCAATTGTTCAAGCAATCACGGCAGACCAACCATTAACTCTGGATTTCTTGGATAACCCATACTCACGCAATGCTGAACTTCGTGCTCACATTCAAAACAGAGGTCTCTAAGACGAGATGACCGCTACCAATACTGCAGCGAGTAAATATGCGGAGCAACTCACCGACTGGTTAGTTGAACTTGGGTACACCCACTGTTTTTTTGTAGCAGGTGGAAATATCATGCACTTACTTGATGGTGCACGTACTCGTTTCACATGCGTGCCTGTAGTGCACGAAGTGGCGGCGGGCATTGCAGTTGAGTATTTCAATGAAGCAGGCGGCAAGGGGCGTGCGTTTGCAATGGTTACTGCAGGCCCCGGTGTATCAAACATCATCACAGCGATGAGTGGCGCATGGCTTGAGAGCAGAGAACTGCTGGTTATTGCAGGACAAGTCAAGTCTGAAGACTTGGCAACTGGCGGAGTACGTCAGCGAGGGATTCAAGAAATTGACGGAGTTGGCCTCGCTGCACCCGTGGCAAAACACTCCGTTCAAATGAAGAAACCAATGCCAAAGGCAGAGTTTATTTCCTTGGTAAATGCCGGAAGTAGTGGACGTCCCGGTCCAGTGTTTATTGAGTTGTGTTTAGATGCACAAGGCGCGCCGACACTAAAAGAGGACACGGTACTAGTTGAACCTCAAGGTAATGCGGTTGCCTCAGAAACCGAGATTGATCTAGTCGTTACACAACTGAAAAGTGCACAACGACCGATTTTGTTGATTGGTGGTGGAGTTAGCCGGAAAGCGGCGCGGGCATTACAAACAGATCTGACCTCGTCCGGAATTCCAGTAATGACCACATGGAATGCGGCAGATCGCGTTGATGCCGCGCATCCTTCGTATCTAGGTCGCCCAAATACCTGGGGCCAGAGAGCAGCAAATCTTTTGGTGGCGCAAGCTGACCTCATTATTGCTGTGGGAACTCGACTAGGTATGCAACAGACGGGTTTCAATTGGCAACAATTTGGTCGCAATGCATCTGTCGTACACGTTGATATCGATAGAACAGAGTTAGATAAAGGTCACCCAAAGATTGACTTACCAGTCTGTGCTGATGCAGACAATTTTTTGACTCGAATACTTCCAAAAGTGCATGGAGATTGGGAGACATGGGTGTCGTACGCACAAGAGGTTCGCAAGGCGCTTCCTTTAAACGATCCTGCAAACGAGACGGGGAAGGGCTTTCTGAGTCCTTATGATTTTTATGCAGATCTAGTACTCCTCTCCGATTCAGATGATGTGATAGTTCCATGTTCTAGTGGTGGTGCTAACTCCGTTTCAATGCAAGTGATCGAACAAAAACTTGGACAAGTCATTATCACTGACAAGGGCCTCGCCAGCATGGGGTATGGGCTCGCCGGTGCAATCGGAGCTTCAATGGCTCATCCTGGTAAGCGGACATTCTTGATAGAGGGTGATGGTGGGTTCTCTCAAAATCTTCAAGAACTCGCCACTGTTGCAGTGAATAATCTGCCGATAAAGACTTTTATCTTTGCGAATAATGGCTACGGCTCAATTCGAATGACCCAGAAGAATTACTTCGGCGGCGCATATTTGGGTTGTGACACCGAAACTGGATTGGGATTCCCTGATTGGGACATGTTGTTTCAGAGTTTTGGAATTAGCACAATCACTCTGGATAAGGATTGGTCGACCAACGAGGAAGTTCTTACTGCTCTTCGTTCAGACAAACCGTATGGCTTTATTGTGCCAATTGACCCACTGCAAACATATTGGCCCAAAATCACCAGTCGTATTGTTGAAGGGGGTGGAATGGAATCGAATCCTTTACACATGATGAGTCCAGATCTCGACCCAGCACTTTTTGCGAGAGTAACGAAGTATCTTTGAGCATGCCGCGAAAACCACTCATCTCCATAGCAATCCCAGCGTATAACGAATCTGCGAATATTGACGAACTGTGGACTCGTCTCTCGACTATGTTTGCAAATCTCAGTTCGACTTACGACTTTGAAGTCGTGGTTTGTGAGAACGGTTCGAAAGATGACACATTTGAAAAATTGGTACAGATTAAAAGTGTTGATGCAAGACTAAAGATTGTCCAATTATCTCGAAACTTTCACATGGAAGGCGGAATGCTCGCTGCACTTTCGGAAGTGAGTGGTGATGCATGCGTCATTATGAGCGCAGACCTGCAAGACCCTCCTGAAATGATTCCCGAAATGATTGAGAAGTGGCGTTTGGGATTAGATCATGTTTACACCGTCATCACGCACCGGCATGGGGAAAGTAAATTTCGTCGAGTAGCGGCTGAGATTTTCTATTGGATGATTGATCGCATTAGCGACACTCCAGTGCCACGAAATGCGAGCGACTTCCGTTTAGTCGATAAACAGATGTACCAAGCCTTCAATGCACTTCCTGAGAAAGACAGAATGGTTCGCGCCGTATGGGGGTGGATTGGATTTCAATCAGCCAGTATGGAGTATGAGCGTCCGGCACGAACTGGTGGAACTTCTTCATTTAATCCGTTTGTAACTGGAGCTTTTGCGATTCGAGGAATGTTTGCAAGTTCTCTAAAGCCACTGAAATTGATACCAATCGCTGGTCTAATTCTCTCCGGTATTTCGTTCATTGCTCTTATCATCGGCATTATTAGAACATTTATTGATGGAGTGCCCTCGCCGGGATTCGGCACCATTACATCATTGATATTGTTGATGTTCGGTCTTCTGTTTCTGCTGTTGTCTGTTCTTGCTGAATACATTGGCATGATCTACATAGAAGCCCGATCTCGGCCCACTTATATTGTGAAACGTGAACGACCAGACTTTGATAAATGACGCATGTCGTACGGTTCTCAACATATAACAAAACAGATTCTTTCTGATCTAGAAGAGATCAACCAAAAATCAAAATCTGATCTTTTAGAGTTGGTGAATAAGCCGCTGGTGATTACAGGCGCATCGGGGTTTGTGGGCACATGGCTGACTTTGTCTTGGGTGTCAGCACGTAAGAAGTTGAATGGTAGCGGGCGACTCCTCTTGACAAGCCGGAATCCGCAGTCGTTATTGCAGCTCACGAACGCCATTGATCCGGAGAGCCCAATAAGTTTTTTATCGAGTGATATTCGCAATCTTGTAATTCCGAATGATTTCCTTAATGGAAACTTGGTCCATGCCGCAACGCCCGCAAGCGCGACCCTAAATTCAAGTGACCCAGCTCTGATGCTCAAGATAATTGTGGATGGTCAAGAGAGAGTACTTGGCGAAGCAATACGTACGAGTAACAGGGTTCTCTTTCTCAGTTCAGGCGCTGTCTACGGCCGCCAACCTCTGGATCTTGGCCAACTCACTGAAACATGGGAAGGCGCACCAATGATCAGCGACGGTAAATCTGCTTATCATGAGGGGAAACGAGTTGCGGAGCTTATGGGTAACATTGCTTATGAAAAACAAGGTCTTCACTTTGTAACAGCGCGACTCTTCGCATTTGTTGCACCCTTTCTGCCGCTCAGAACTCACTTCGCCGTAGGAAATTTCCTCCGTGATGCGCACACCTCGAATCTGATAGAAATCCAAAGTGGTGGCGGATCAATTCGGACTTATCTTTACGCAACAGATTTATGCTCCAGTCTGTGGTCGCTTCAAACCCGGGGGCAGTCAGGGCGAGCGTATAACGTCGGCGCGGAAGAAGAAGTGAGCATAAGGGAATTGGCTCATCAAGTTGCAGCCACCACAAATAGAAATGCAAAAGTTGTGGTGCATGGCGTCGACAGTCAGGAAACCTTGAGCCGATATGTGCCCTCTATTGAAAGAATTAGCAATGAACTGGGTGTCGCTCACTCGGTGGCACTAGAACAAGCATTAATGCGAACATCAACATGGATGAAAGAAGTGGGTAATGAAAATGAGTGGTGAATTGTATTCTGACTACATGCAGCGGGAACCGCACCCAAGAAACGCGGTCTTCATCAAACGCTGGCATCGAAAACTTCTAACGCTTGCATTGGAAGATCTCAGACAGAAACCTAAGTCTGTTTTAGAAATAGGACCAGGCCATGGGTACTTCGCTGAGCACTGTAGGGCCGCCGGATTCGCGTATGAATTCTGTGACACGAGCCCGGCTGTTTATTCGAAGATGAATGAACTTGGATATCGCGGTCACCTTGGCTTGATTCAAGACTTGGCTACGAAACTTGGAAAATATGACATGATCTGGATGTCTCACGTTCTTGAGCATTCGCCAACGTGGCTTGCAGCACGAGACACAGTTTCAACTTGTCAGGAACTACTTTCAGATGAGGGTTTCGTGGTGGTGGTGGGTCCAGATGCACTTAGCTGGCGGCGCGAATTCTGGAATGTTGATTGGTCGCACGGATATCCAACGACTATTCGAAATGTATGTCAAATGTATAACGACGTTGGACTTAAGAGCATTGCCGCATGTCACCATCGCAACGGTTCGGACAATGTGCTAATTAAGTTCATGTTTGGGACATTAACCCTGATACCACATCGCCTTGTCGACAAAATACTGACCCCTTCGCGCTATAAAAATGGCGATGGTTTTATGTATTCGTGGAAAGCAATTTTTGGCTGGCGTCAGATTATGGTCATAGGCCATAAGACTTCTTAGCAAGCCGAAAACCTTTCATGTATTTTTAAATCAAGGACTGTTGTTTTTTCGTGTGGCTATCTGGTATTCACCTATTGTTTTAAGTCGTAGTGAATTGTTTTGTGATCTAAGTAGTTCGATACTTAGGGTGTCTGCATCACCACCGCGAGAGTCAATCAGGACAGCACAGATTTCATTGCTATTGAGTTTTGAAACTATTTGTTTTGCTGTTGGAGGGTTCATAGTCCAGAATTTTCCTGCCATAGTTCCCCGCACTGCGCCATAAGTCCATCTATAGTCCTCCAGAATCAATGGAAGCCATAAATGTGATCCATTTCCCACTTGACCGATTTGCCCACCCTCAGGTAGTGCCATTATGGGTAGCTGCAGAATCTGACACCCCGGTTTGATGCTTTGCTGAATAACTGTGGCCACTTGTCGCAGAGAATTGTATGCACCTTTAGAGACAGTGTCGGGTTCGGGGCCAATTCCGGAATCACGCAGAGGGGATAACTGGCTCACAACAGCGATGGCAAGTAGTATTGGAAACCAAGCCTTATTGAACTTGCCGAACCTACTTAGCGTGACTCCAAGTGCAACTAGAGCAAGAGTCATGATGACAATGGAAAGTCGGTTCCAGCATCGGAATGAAGGGTCAATCGCATAAGCGAAAACGAGACTTACGCCAGCTGCTGTGTAGAAAAGTAGAGCCCAAATGAAGATGAATCGAATTGATTTCTGATTGGTATTAGTTCGGAAACGACCTGACATTGAGACAGCAATTCCGACGATCAGAATCCACACACCGATGACGCCAAGAATTGGCGAGATTGTCCATTCAAACTCAGTTGGAAAAACTACTGGCTTCAATTTTGCAGGAAGCCACACGCCCCATGGAACCAATAAGCGAGCAATGGACCCACCGAACTGAACCGATTCTTCAGGGCTTCGGGTGAGAACGGTTTCTAGTCCTCTAAAGCGAGAAGAAACAATGCGAACAAATGGAGCTGCGATAAATAAGAAGGAAACAAGAGTGGTGAGCCCACCTCGTCTAGCGGTTAAACGAAATGGTTGATTGAGTTGCGGGACCAGTAAAATCATGGTTGCCGCAAGGAGGGCAAAGAAGACTCCGTAGTACGTTCCTGATGACCCGACGGCAACGATTCCAGTTACGAAACCGATCCGTCTGACTATGGAACTGGGAAAGAAATTAGGCAATGAACTAGTGAGATATTCAAATAGTCGATGCAGATAGATGATGCCGATGGGGATCATGTAGTACGCAGCAAGAAATACATGGCCGGCATCCATGCGGGTGAAGTGGTACGGCATCCATGCATATGACAATGCCAACGGTGCAGAGATCCATCGGGACAGTTTGAAAGTGTCTGCCAGCAGCAGGAAGGTAACTGCGCAGAGGCCGAATGTAAGCAGGTAAAAGAGGTTGACGGCCACAAATGGGTCGCGAGTCATATGCATGAGAATTCGAAGAATCTCAACCTGAAAGTCATCGGGTATAAAGGCAAGCGAAAAATCCGCTGTGAATGGTGCTCCTAGTGAATGATTTACCATTCCGAACCAAGATTGACCAACTGCCTGAGCCAATGAATAGACAGCCGATAGATCACTATCGACAACTCTCCATGGGTACGCGAGATCTTTGGGTGTAACTCTGTGGACCCACACTGCACCGGCAATGGCCGAAAAAAAGACACCTATATATATGGAGAGAGTTGCTCGATATCTGGCGACTGAACGCCACACTGCAAACCTCTTTTCCCTAAGAGGTAGAAGCGAGTTCATAGAGGCCGTTTATCAGCCCGCATGACAAGGCCACCTGCTATTGATGGGAACCGCGAAAGGAGAGTATCCAGTGGGCGCACAAAACGCGGTAACTCAGGAAAAGGGACTCCAACAATCTTTGAATTTTGGAAACCATTATCTTCCACAAATGCCTTGAGAGCTCTTCTAGTGAAGAGACGAAGGTGCCCGACAATTCCGCTGCCTGGCCGGCCATAGACCTTTTTGAAACTCACTTCACTAAAGGCTGGCTGTATTCCAAACATCAGCGCAATGCGGTTAAACCACGAAGCAAGGTTTGGCGTGGAGATTAGTAATTGGCCCTGATCTGTGAGCACACGGTGAATTTCTTCCATTATGGAATCGGTATCCACGAGGTGTTCGATGACTTCATCAATCATGACGACGTCAAAGGTTTTATCTGGGAAGGGCAATTTGTGCCCTTCAGCACTAGCTATCAGCGGCGAAAAGCCACGCTTTCTAACTTCTGTTAAAGCTGGGACCGACAAATCTATGCAGACCACATGGTCAATTGAAGCTGTCTTGGCAATGAGAGATGCACCCACACCAGCACCCGAGCCGATGTCAAGAAGCCGTGAAGTATGGGCTGCAGCAACCACCGGCCGCATGATTTTTGCTTGTGCGGTATGGATGACTGGCGGAGTAGAACTGTGCTCACCCATCACCACTGTTGCGTAAAAAGATTCGCCAGGGTCTGTTTCTTTGCTCATGTATCTCCCACTGAAGCGTGGCTCATGTTAGTTGAGAAAGAAGGTGTCGGCTGAGGTGGTGACTGGCATTTAGTGACATCGGGAATTGCGTACAATTCAGAAGTGAAGAATCCCGCGATCAAGATGGTTTTTCGCAACTGGGGTGGGGCACTTGTGTACGTGGGAAGTGCCGGGTTTGCAGGCCTCCTGAACACTGCCTCCACAGACAGTGTGAAGGGCCAGGTTTCCGTTGATGTCGCTGTCAATCTTGATTCAATTCTTCTTGCCCTAACCGGCGTATCAATGCTTGTGATTGCCCTGCAATTTCTTTACGCACGAGCAATCGGCGAAGGAAATCGGGCTTCGATGTATCAGGGCGTTGCTTTAAGCCTTTTGCTATCTATTGGAGTGGCTGGAGTTGCGTACCTACTGATTGACTCCTCAACTGGATTCAAGTTTGAGATTGCAGTGTGGCTTGGCTTGGCAAGTTTATTTTCTCTTATTGCTTGTGCGCGCCTTGCAACTCTCCTGATTAACCAAGAATGGACCACGATCGGCTTCCTGGTGGTGCTCAGTGCCGCAAGCCGCTTAGTGCTGTGGAATATCTCTTGGTTTCAAGCAAACATCACACGTCTAGTAGTCGCCATTGTCATCAGTAACTTCATACAAGTTCTGTACTTGTTCGCCCCTCGGTATAAGAAAAAGTACGCCCGGATTGTCAAAGTTGACTTGCGTCGACAGTTTGTACCGATGGGAATTCTGGGTGGGCTTGTTGCCATCATTGGTTTAGGGAGTTTGAGCCGCCGAGGAACACTGGGGCGGTATGCAACTCAATTCTCGGAGAATGCCCTTGTAGGACGAAGCGTCTTCTTCTTGGTCCTGATAATCGCATATGCAAGCTTTCCAAAGATTTGCGAATTGCCCTTGTTCTCCCGAGCGCTGGGAAGACACTTTCGTCAGGCCCAGGTACTTGCTTCTGTGGTTTGTGGAATAGTTGCAAGTCTGCTGTTGCTTCGTCACCTTCAAATGGTCGAAACGATTTATGAACCACAACCCTCCAATCATCTAACAGCATTTATTATCGGTCTTATTGGATGGACCGTAGTTTCATTGACAATCATTCCGTTGCTCTACTTCGTGGCGCATAACTCGCGCCTAGGCTTAGCCGTCTACTTACCAGTTGTTGTGATGGTGATATTCCAATTGTTAGCAACCACCCCACTGTCACTAAGCGTGGGATTTCTCTTGTCTTCGCTGTTGTTACTAGTGATTGTGAGTATTCCTGCATTTCTACGTAACAGACCAACCGTAGGCGCCGAGTTATACGTTCCTTCAGATAAGCAACTATTTGGAGTGGGATCACTAACTGTAGTTATCCCTTCATACAACTCTGGGAAAGATGGAGTAGAGACAGTATTGGCCACGTATGAGGCACTGCAAGGCACAGTGGACGAATTGCAAGTGATTGCAGTCTCTGATGGATCTACCGATGAGTCTGTTGCACTTCTCGATGAATTGTCACAACCATGGTTTAGTCACGTGAAAATGGAACGGAATAGTGGGAAAGGTGCTGCGCTTCGGGAGGGTTTCGCACATTCTCAAACAGACATCACAGCCTTCGTAGATGCGGACGGTGACATACCGCCTCGATTGCTTTTGGCGATGTATCAAACGTTTAATGAGAAAGACGCTGACGTTGTCTTTGGTAGCAAATGGCACCCTGATTCAAAATTGCAGGTCACAATGTTCCGTCGAGCAGTGTCTGTTCTCCATCACATAATTCAACTGGCCTTATTTAAATTGAACATTGATGATACGCAAGTTGGAATAAAGATGTATCGCACTCAGCACTTGCAAGAAGTACTACCAGTAGTGCGAGAAAATGGATTCTCGCTAGATCTTGAACTGTTCATTGCCCTTTCTGCCTATGGACACAAGAAATTCATTGAGATGCCGGTGGAAATTGTTCGAACCGGTTCTTCTACTATTTCTGCTGGAAATATAATTCGGGCTCTTGCAGACATGCTGCGAATTTTCTGGCGTGCTCGTATTTCGTTGAACTATGACGCCCTTGCGTATACATCGATGCACGAATCACAGGTGGCTAAATAATGAGAATACTTCTTCTTAACTGGCGAGATTTGAAACACCCATCTAGCGGCGGCGCTGAGGTATGGGCACATCGCATCGCGGAAGGCTTGGTTTTGAGAGGTCATGACGTCACCTTTTTCGCAGCACATGTGGAAGATGCACCAGAAGATGAAATCATTAATGGTGTTCGCATCGTCAGACGGGGGAGCAGGCTGACGGTCTATCGCGAGGCGAAGAAGTTCTATATGGAGAGCCCATCAAAGTTTGATGTGATTCTGGAAGAAATCAACACAAGACCATTCTTTGCTTACAAGTGGGGCTCAACGCCGGTGGTACATATGATCCACCAAGTAGCGAAGGATGTTTGGAAATACGAAGCTCCGTTCCCCGTTAGTTTTGTTGGCCGATACTTTTTTGAGCCACGTTGGTTGAGAAGGCTCGCTGGCCAACACGTGTTGACATTGTCACCATCAAGTGCTGAGTCGTTGATTGAGTATGGAATCAAAGATGCAATTGTTGCTCTTCCGGGCAGCGATGATTCTCAGGTTGCGTATTCAGAAAAGGCATCGGCGCCCACGGTGGTGTTTCTAGGGCGACTCGTCGCAAGTAAACGGCCCGACCACGTTGTTGAAGCCTTTCGATACGTCAGACGGCAGATTCCCAACGCTGAACTTTGGATGCTCGGTTCAGGACAAATGAAACAGAAGTTAGAGAAAGATCTCCCTGCTGGCGTCACTTTATTTGGTCATGTTTCGTATAAGGAACGCCAGACGCGATTGGCACAGGCACATGTTCTTGTAGCGACAACTGTCCGCGAAGGGTGGGGATTGAATGTCAGCGAAGCGTCTGCTGTTGGAACCCCAACTATTGGGTATGACGCACCAGGACTTCGAGATTCGATACCTATGTCCGGTGGTTTGGTTGTGCCCGTATCCACGGAGAAATTGGGATTGGCTTTAGTTGAATTCTTGAATGGAGAAATTAGTTTGACCCCAAAGATTGCAACTCAGTCGTGGGAAGAAGTGTGTGTTCAGTTTGAGACTGAATTGTCTCGGGCTGTTAAGAATTCCAAGAGCTAATTTTTGTGACTGATTTTTAGCCACAGTCCCCAATACATACCGCAAAGATATGAAATTGAGAAAGGCCAAAAGAGGCCAGCCAACACCATGGCATCTCTCTTGTTAATACTCAGAATAGAAACGAACACGAAGAGTGCGATAGGGATAAACACTATTGCGCTAACGGCTATTTCCCAGAACATGAGACTGAGAGCTAACCCGATAGGTGCTAGAAGCAAAACACCCCAAATGGGAATATTGAGCCGAGTTCCTTTCCGCAGATAGCCATCAATAAGTACTGATCCTCTGTGGTTTGCGTGATGGAGGAATGCTTTGAGGTTGGTACGCGCATTGTAGGTACACGCGTACTGCGGTGAAATATTGATACGGGTGCGTTCTGCTGCGTAACGAAGCAATGCCGTATCGTCGTTTACTTTTCGCCAATCGGTCACAGTCGGGCGAAATGCAGCAATTGCTTCGCGGATCAAACCAGTGGGAGCAATAAGTGCGGTTGTTCCTTTGGGATAGTAATCAAAATCTTCTAACCCAAAGGAAGTGGTAGTGGGATTCTTCATGTATCGACGCCAGAAGAGTGATTCAATTGCCCTCCAGAAACGTGCAATCGGATTTCCAGCGGTGTTTGCTTCAACGTGCGCAGTCCATAATGAGGAATCTGCGTCGTTTAGAAAAGGCAGAACAAACGTGAGAGAAGTCTCGGCTAAGAAAACTCTTGTATCAAGGAATAAAACGTGTGAGCCAGTGCATCTCGCCAAGCCGTTTTCACGTGCCAGGAATCTTCCCTGGTTCTCTTGGTTGATGACTTGAACATCTAACTCAAGAAACTGTTGCGCTTCTTGACCCGTTCCGTCAGTAGAACCATCGTCAACAACAATCACCTCTGCATCTGAAATTTGTGCATTTTTCAAAGCGACAGATAGATGTTCAAGGCATTGGGTAATCCATCCTGATGAGTTGAAAGCAGGAATGACGATGCTTAGTTTTCGATAACCACTCGCGGTAGTGCTCATGGCATCGGCATCACAAAGTTAGGACAGAATTTTTCCCCGTGGTAGTGCAGATAGGCAGCCTGTAGACCATTAGTCATACCCTCTTCGTAGTAGGACGGCCATCCGCCACCAGTCCACACAAGGAGAACTCGACAACGATGCGGGATATCGGCCCGAGATGAGAAGGCAGCAATTAATGCGCGGTTTGGTTCTAAAGAAGTATTCATCTTGTCCATGAGTCTCCAGTTAACAGTCAGTTGGCATGATCCAACTATTAGTAGAACAAGTCCAACCATCACTGTCGTCGTTTTTAGGCGCAAGGAAGAACCAAAATACAGAACCACGAATGAGACCAGAAGAGCTACAACAGTTGCTCCAATCGCGTAGTAGGTGTACACATATCCGATTCGTGGTGATTCATCTTGGACTTTTGCAGTAACACTTTGTACGCCTACACCGACAAACCAAAAAAGAAGTAGCGAGATCAGACCAGCTATCAATAGCCATCTGTCAGAGCACTGTCTTTCTTTTTTCTGTTGAGATTCGGAGTACAGAAACATCAGGGTAACTACCGCAATCAAGCCAACTATGGGGAACACTCCGGCTAGGAGCCCGATTGAACCACCAAGAAATTCTTTGCTGAGGGCCCACGCAGAACCGGGCAAGGTCGAAATCATGCCACTGAGGAACGTATCAACGGCGCGACTACCTAATCTGACTGTGGTGCCAGTGTATAACTGCGTCGTTGACCCAGAAACAATTCGACCCCATCCAAGCGCTAGAGCGGGGACAACACATGGAATTGCAACAAACGTAAGTTTCTTAATTTTCGCGAAAAGCGAAATTGATACATCTGGCGCGCTCCGTAAAGCTGCAAGTGCGAGAAGTGGAGCGACCCCAAGAACTATTCCAACATTTAGTTCGTAATACAGAACAGATACCGTCGTAAGAATCGTGAGACCGGCTATCCGGGAACGAGTGATGCCTAATCGAACTGATTTTAGACTGTACGCGAGTACGGATAATCCCAGGATGACACTTCCGAAACCGGCGAGGGGATAACCAGAAACAGGATCATTGCTCCACATCCCGTGATTCTGCAATGACACGAAAATTACAGTTGATGAAACAAACAGGACAGACCAACGCGAGAGCGTCTTTCCCGCTAAGCGCAACAACTCACTGCATACCGCTGAAGAGACGGCACCAATTCCGAGATACAAGACAAGTTTGGTTATGAAGTAAGAGGTTGAAATTGGTATTTGGAAGCGGCCCGCAAGGTCAACGTACAAAAAATGAATGAAGGAACCGAAAGGCATTCCGAGAATTCTGAAATTCACGCCGCCGTATGCGTTGTACCAACCGCTTTTCACAGCTGCCGTTACACCGAAACCCTCGCTAAACACCTGATAGAAGGGTGCTGAAAAGTCGTCAGCAACCAAAGGTGTAGAGAGTATGGGGAACAAAAGGACTGTCGAATAAACCACGTACAAGCATGACTTGATGATGTTGAGACCCGAGAACCATCGTGATGAAGTCTTGATGTCGGGTGAGGCATTGGACATTGGTCTCTATTCTATTCACAATCAAGATTGTTGCTTGACTAAGGTAGATGCGTGGTTGCTGTACAAGATTTTTTCTCTCATAAGGCTGAGAAGTGGCGAATGCTGCTGCTGCTGATCGCCTGTATCGCAATTCTGTTGGCCTTTTGGTCGCGTTTTCCGGGGGAGGCAACATCAGTTGATGTACCTGCAATTGGTGTGGAGGGGTACTTCAATACGGGCTGGGAAATCGATTCGGCTGGTGGTTTTGTGTGGGTACTAAATGATAAGAACAAGTTTATTATCGCCAACAATGAAAATGTTAAGAAAAGTGGACAGTTAGATATTCAAATTGTGGGCGCTCCGTGTGGTGGTTCTCATGAGGTAACGATTGTCAGTAAATTCTCTAGTCCTGAACGAGTAACAGTTAGTTCAAATCAGAAGTCTTCGGTTCAAATTCCACTGACCCTTGACCCGTACGCGCGCGTTCCAGTGTTTGTCAATGTCACTGGGAAAGGGTGCAGACCTAGTGCGACAGACGCCCGCTTAATTAGGGTGCAAGTAAGGCAGCCAATTTTCATTCTTCAATGATTTAAATGGTCAATATCAATATGCAATCCATGCTGGGCTGTCCCAAGACCCAACAGAAGTTGACCCTAGACTGTTACAAATGTCGAATATTGCAGTAATTGGAACAGGGTATGTGGGGCTGTCCTCGGGGGCTTGTTTCGCCAAATTAGGTCACAAAGTTGTCTGCGTCGATGTTGTGCAAGCAAAGATTGACAATCTCAATAATGGAATTCTGCCAATTGTTGAAACCGGGTTAGATGCTCTGGTAGCTGAGGGCGTCGAAGCTGGCCTTCTCTCTTTCACAACTGATGTAGTGAGTGCCGTAAAGGATGCCGAAGTGGTGTTTCTCTGTGTGCCAACACCAGAAGGTGCAGATGGAAGTGCTGACCTTTCTTATATTCAGACAGCAGCAAGAACTTTGGCGCCACTGTTGCTAAGCGGTGCAGTGGTGGTGAATAAATCAACTGTTCCGGTGGGTTCTACAAAAGTTGTAGAACGCGAACTGAAAAGACCCGATGTTGCAGTGGTTTCAAACCCAGAGTTTCTGCGCGAAGGTAGTGCAATTCACGATTTTTTGAATCCAGACCGTGTAGTCGTTGGCTCCGACAACCAAGAAGCAGCCGTTCGAGTGGCGGCTCTGTATGAGAAAGTTGGAGCACCGGTAGTGGTGACGGACCCAGCGTCCGCAGAAACTATTAAGTACGCAGCAAATGCTTTCTTAGCAACCAAGATCTCGTACATCAATGCTGTGGCAGCAATCTGTGAAGGTGTCGGAGCAGACATTAATGATGTGGTGCTCGGACTTGGATATGACAAACGTATTGGCCATGAGTTTTTACGACCAGGACCTGGTTGGGGTGGAAGTTGTTTTCCAAAGGACACAAAGGCCATGGTGAAAATTGCAGAAGATGCGGGTTACAACTTTGGGTTACTCAAAGGTGTTATCACCGTAAATGACCAGCAATACGGCCGCATTGTTGACAAGATTCGTGCAGCTGCAGGTGGCTCTCTAAAAGGTAAAAAGATCGCATCATGGGGTTTGACCTTTAAAGCCTTAACTGACGACTTACGTGATTCTCCGGCGGTAGAAATCGTGACGCGGTTACTGGCCGATGGTGCGCAAGTAGCAGTGTATGACCCAACTGTTTCTGCAGCGCCGAAAGGTCTTGATGCCATTACTGTTTCACTCTCGCCATTAGATGCGTGTGCTGAGGCGGATGTACTAGCCGTGTTAACAGAGTGGGATGAGTTCCGTTGGATCTCACCAGTGGAAACAGCAGCCGTTATGAATGGTCGGCAAGTAGTAGACGCGCGCAACTTGTTAGACCGTAGTGAATGGCGACGTTCTGGATTTGAGTATCAGGGAATCGGCCGTTAATGGCACGAATAGTTGTACTTGGAGCATCAGGATTTCTAGGATCACACCTCTGCGATGAATTAGTTGCACGTGGTGATGAAGTTATTGGAATTGACGATTTGTCTTCTAGCACCGGAATCAATCTCAAAGGTTTGGAATCAGAAAAACGTTTCACATTTTTAAGAGGTGATATTGCCGAGGGAATACCAGTTCGCGGAAAAGTTGATGCTGTATTGAATTTTGCATCTCCTGCGTCACCTCCGAGATATTTAGAGACCCCGATTCAAACATTGCGGACCGGGAGCCGTGGTACTGATAATGCATTGCAATTTGCCTTAGAAAACAATGCGCGCTTCGTCATGGCGTCTACAAGTGAGGTGTATGGAGACCCAATAGTTTCACCCCAAGTGGAGACTTACTGGGGAAATGTGAACTCAATTGGTGAACGTTCTTGTTACGACGAAGCTAAGCGTTATGCAGAAGCTCTTTGTATGGCGTATTGGCGCGAATACCAAGCAAACATTGGCATTGTGCGCATTTTCAATACGTATGGACCACGGCTTGATCCTTCTGATGGTCGCGTCGTGTCCAACTTTGTTTGTCAATCAATTCGTGGTGAAGATCTCACTGTGTATGGCGATGGATCACAAACTCGTTCATTCTGTTATGTAGATGACGAAATTAGAGGAATCCTGGCGTTACTTGATTCCAATGAACGTGGACCAATCAACATTGGTAACCCAGTGGAGTTCACCATGCTAGAACTATCTGAAATTGTTCTGGAATTAACTGGTTCACAATCAAAGATTGTGTATCGCCCATTACCAGAAGATGACCCAATGCAGCGCCGGCCAGACATTACAAAAGCACGTGAATTACTGGGATGGGAACCGACGGTGGGCTTGCGTGATGGATTGACGAAAACCATTGACTGGTTTAAGAAATCTCTTTAGATTTCGGGCCAAACATTTATGGCCAACTACAAACGGATTCCTATTGCCAGTTGGCTTCTATTTGAATTAAGCCTTCGTCGAATGAGTTGTACTGAACAACATCAAAGCGCACACGGCGTTCCCAGTGGTCGTATTCATATGTTTCATGTTGATCAGTGAGAGCAACTGTAAGGTCGTATGTGCCAGCCAAAATTGGTAGCTCAGGGATGTTGAGAGTGATGGTTCCTGAATTATTCAATGTGGCCGGTTGGAACCCCATACGTTTTGTATTGCTGCCCCACACGTTGGTCCCATGTAAGTGAGTAATACGGATACCGAATACTGGTTCCTTGATTGGCATGTGAGCTGTGTAATCAATCTGAAGAGAAATTGGTTCTCCAGTTTTCAGAACATGCACAGGGACGCCATCTGCAGCTACAAATTCAGCGCGAGTGATTTCTGCTTCATGGCTTCCCCAACGCTCACCAATTTCGCCTTCAATTTTCGGAGCAGCGTCGTGACTCTGACCGGCATATTTTCCGATCACTTCATATGAAGGGCCAATTTCCTGAATGACACCTTTTTCTAACCATGCAACGGTTGAACACAACTGAGCTACTTGCATCAAGCCGTGACTTACCAAAATGATTGTTCGTCCTTCTTGACGGAACGACTCGATTTTTTCATGACACCGATGTTGAAATGACTCGTCACCTACGGCTAGCACTTCGTCGATAATCAGAATTTCAGGATCAACGTTCGTTGCGACAGCGAACCCAAGTCGCACCACCATGCCAGAGGAGTAGTTCTTCACTGGAGTATCGACAAACTTTTCGAGACCCGAGAAATCAATGATTTCTTCCAATTTGCGATCAATTTCTGAGCGAGTCATTCCAAGAATTGCACCGTTGAGATAAATGTTTTCGCGGCCAGAAAGATCTGGGTGAAAGCCAGCTCCGAGTTCGAGCAATGCGGCCATTCGACCGTTGCATGAGACGCTTCCCTTATCGGGGCTAAGAATGCCCGCTAAACACTTCAAGAGTGTGCTTTTGCCTGAACCGTTGGAACCAATGATTCCGAATGTGGAGCCGAAAGGAATTTCGAAGTCCACACCTTTGAGCGCCCAAAACTCGTCGTATCTGGCACGTCGACCGCGCAACAGAGTTGATTTCAGGTATTGATTTTTCTCGTGGTACAGGCGAAAGTATTTCCATACATTTTCTACTGATACCGCAGAGTTACTCATTGTTGTCCTGACCTATTCGCTGTGGATGCGACCTTGTCAATGGTACTCTCGGTGGGGATGCTGATTGCTTGAGCAAGGATTGAAATTTGTGACACACGGTGAAATTGAACAGATTATGGCTGGCATTCAAGACACCATCGCTCGCCGTCGTGCAGCCGGGGAATACCCCGCTGGGCTTGAGACAGAACTTGAAGCCGAATTTGCCTCGATTTTGGCCCTTACTCACCGCGGTGAAGCAGATAGAGCAGATGCATTAGAGAAGTTATTAGAAGAGGCCAAACGGAGTGCCCCAGAAGTCTCGGGTTTAACGCCAACTTCCTCGCGAGTGCCATTCCTCAATATTTTGCACAAGATTGTTCGCCGCCTCATTGCTCGCCAGACCCGAGGACTAGCAGCGCAACAACGCGCCGTGAATGCACAAGTGATTTCCATGTTGGAGCACTTGGTTGATGATGCTCGTAGTCGCGAAGATGCTGATAGGCGCATGGTGGCGAAATTGTCGAAGCATGTGCTTGACCGTGTTGCTGTAGTTGATCATTTGTATTTCATTGTTGCTGAACTTGAAACCAGACTGAGAAAGTTTGAAGCCGGCAAATAAGGCCGTAGGTATGCCAGCAGTACATCAGATCATTGTCGGGGCAACTCGACGTGACGCCATAACAAACATGGCTTTGGCTATGCGTGATACATTGCGCACTTCCTACAAGAGCGAGGTGTATTCCTTTCATCAACCAGATGAGTCCGTGAAAGATGAAGTAATTCCACTTCAGAAAATGTCTTCGGGTAATACCAATGATGTATTGGTGTATCACTCCAGTTTCGGTATTCCCAGGCTTACATCCATGCTGCAAACTAGATCTGAGCAATTAGCGCTGGTGTATCACAACATCACACCTTCGTCGTACTACTTAGGCAATGACCCTGAATTTGCTGCGGCTCTTCAGTGGGGGCGTCATGAACTTTCACTTCTTCAACCCTTGGTGTCTGCAGCTTTTGCTGATTCACAATTTAATGCAGAAGATCTAGCCCAATATGGCTACACAGACATAGTGCAGTTAGCTGCCGGAGTAAACCCTTTTCGTTTGAAGTATGAACCAACTGATTCTCGTTTAATTGGTGAATTACATTCGCACTTTCCCGATGGCTACATATTGGCAGTTTCGCAAGTGATTCCACATAAACGAATGGAACTTGCCATTGAAGCAGTGCACTTGTTGCGCACTGTGCACCGGCTTGACGTTGGTTTAGTGATTGCCGGACCACAACGCAATGAGAGATATGCGCGCGATCTTGCAAAGTTGCGTAGTCGATTGCCTGAAGCAAATGTGTTGATGATGGGTGAAACTACCGAAAGCCAACTAGCCACTTTGTATAGAGCTTGCGCGGTGTACTTCGGTACAAGCGACCATGAAGGTTTGGCAATACCACCATTGGAAGCAATGGCAGCGGGTGTACCTGTAGTTATTCGTGGTACCGGTGCTGTGCCTGAAACCGTTGGTGATGCGGCGCTAGTTGCTAAACCAGAAGCCACCATTTGTGAACTGACTGAAATGTTGCATGCAGTATTAACCAATAGCAAATTGCGTGCCACTTTGGTGATGCGTGGTCGTGAACATGTGCGCAACTTTTACGCTCAAGACACCACACAGGTGTTCTTGCAGAAAATTCAAGAGCTGGCATCATGAAACTGTTGTACGTGATCCAGCGCTATGGCGACCAAATAGTTGGTGGTTCGGAATCTGCATGCCGTCATTTCGCTGAGCGGTTAGTGGCGCGTGGCCATGAGGTAGATGTGCTGACGTCGTGTGCACATGACTATGTGGATTGGGCAGATGAATACCCAGCTGGCACAGAAGTTATCAATGGTGTGACTATTCACCGTTTTCCGGTGGTGGAACCACGAAAAGACAAATTGTTTGCCCCATTGCAACACTGGCTGATGCAACATACGGGAAGTGCACCTTTGTTTGAACAGCAACGGTGGACCACGCTGATGGGGCCACAACTAAATGGTCAACGCGAATGGTTAGTGGATAATGCGCACACGTATGACTGCGTCATCTTCATGACGTATCTCTATACGACTGCAACGCAAGGGTTACCCACCATTGCGGGTCGTGTGCCCACTATTTTGCAACCCACCGCACACGACGAACCGCCTGCGTATGTTTCTTTGTATCAATCTTTGTTTCGTCAGCCTGATGCTTTCTTGTTCTTTACGCCCGAGGAAAAGGCTGTGGTGGAACGGTTGTATGGCATCGTGCCGCAAGGTCAGACAATTGGCATCGGTATTGATCAATCCCAAGTTCGTGGTGATGGAAATAGAGCGCGACTTGCTTTTCACTTAGGCAATGACCCATACCTTGTATATGTAGGGCGGTTAGACCCGAGCAAAGGCGTTGGCGAACTCTTGCGCTTCTTTGAGGCGTATAAGAAACGAAACCCATCAAACCTGCGGTTGGTTCTTGCCGGTGATGGTGCCCTTGAGATTCCCGAAAGACCCGACATAGTGGTCACTGGTTTCCTTGATGAACAAATGAAGAGAGACATCATTGCGGGCAGCACTGCGTTAGTGCAGTCGTCGTACTTTGAGAGTTTCTCTATTGTGTTGTGTGAGGCATGGCTGGAAAACAGGCCGGCACTCGTACAGGGTGCAAGTGAAGTGTTGCGTGGACAAGCAATTCGTAGTGGTGGTGCTATTCCGTATAAAGGCTTTGCAGAATTTGAAGGCTCGGTGAATTACCTTCTGGCTAACCCCGAAAAAGCTCAACAGATGGGCGTTGCCGGATATGAGTACGTCAGGAATACGTACGACTGGGAAGTAGTGCTCGGCCGATTTGAAGAGACTCTTGAATTGGCAAAAGCCAATTACGCCAAGCGTCGACTAAAAACTACGCCGTCGCGATAATTGCGAAATCGCCATTGCCATTTAGCTGGCGGTGCATAGCTAA
>Ga0208362_1000075_pt1 | contig 29359 bp, 30 predicted proteins | sample LakMenEpi13Oct10_FD_150693 | JGI IMG/M metagenome (GOLD analysis project Ga0208362, IMG submission 150693) | Freshwater microbial communities from Lake Mendota, WI - 13OCT2010 deep hole epilimnion (SPAdes) | ecosystem: Environmental > Aquatic > Freshwater > Lake > Epilimnion/Euphotic zone ... | reverse complement strand
AGTCAAACATCCTCATGTGACAATTCAGGCTGTGACGTCCAGAGCAGAGGCTGGTTTATCGATTGCGACCTTATTTCCAAGCTTGAGAGGTCTCATTGATCTTAAATTTGAAGATCCGAAGGCAGCTAATTTAACGAATTGTGACCTCGTTTTTTTTGCAACGCCTAATGGTATTGCCATGCAAGAAGTACCAGCACTTCTTAAAGCTGGGGTAAAAGTGATCGATTTGGCAGCTGATTTTAGGCTAAAAGACGCTAACGTCTGGGAAAAGTGGTATAACATGCCGCATTCATGTAGCGATCTACTTAAAGAAGCTGTTTACGGCCTACCGGAGATGAATAGAGAAAAGATTAAAAAGGCATCACTTGTGGCTAATCCTGGCTGTTATCCCACAGCCATTCAATTGGGATTTATCCCATTAATTGAATCAGGCGTGATTGATCTTGATGATTTAATTGCAGATGCGAAATCAGGCGTATCTGGAGCTGGCAGAAAAGCTGAAGTCCATGCATTGATGGCGGAAGCTTCTGATAACTTTAAGGCATACGGAGTAGAGGGGCATAGACATTTACCCGAAATCACGCAAGGACTCAGCAGTGTTGCGAATCAAGCAGTGCATTTAACTTTTGTACCTCATTTAACGCCTATGATTAGAGGTATTCACGCGACACTTTATGCAACGCTTACTAAAAAAACAGATATACAAGCACTTTTTGAATCAAGATATAAAAACGAGTCTTTTGTAGACGTTATGCCAAAAGGGTCTCATCCAGAAACAAGATCTGTAAGAGGCTCAAATCAATGTCGCATTAGTATCCATCAGCCGCAAGGAAGCCATAAGGTTGTGATTTTATCTGTCATTGATAATCTCGTGAAAGGCGCGGCAGGACAGGCTGTTCAGAACATGAATCTAATGTTTGATTTTCCAGAGATTTCTGGACTTGATCTTGTGCCCTTGATGCCATAAAGTGTTGTTTCTATGAGAAAAGTTAAGCGAACCTATACCAAATATTTTGGTGTCACCCGCCGAAGAATGCGTATTAAAACAGGCGCTTCTTGGCACACCTATTTGATGATTGCAGCATTCTCATTTATAGGTGGCGCAGGATTTACTTATTGGGAATTAAATGGCGGTTCAGTGATTGGCTTTATTTCAAAAATTGAAGCATTAGAAGCAGAAAATCAATCTATACAAGGCCAGTTGTTACAACAAAAAATTGAGATCCAGCTCAAATCGATTTCAGGCGATAAAGTTTCAGGTGATATTTCTAAGCTTCAAGAAGAAAACAATAAGCTAAAAGAAGACATTCTTTTTTACGAAAAAATTGTAGGCAAGAAACGATAAAGGATATTTCATGTTTTTTAATAAAAAAAATAAAGCGCGTACGATTGATACACTTATTGATAAAGACATTTCGGTACGCGGCAATGTGACGTATTCAGGTGGTATTCGTGTGGATGGTTCAATTCAAGGCAACCTCACTGAACTTCCAGGCACAGCAGGTACTCTTATTATGGGTAATAAAAGCCGCATTAAGGGAAATATTTCTGCACATACGGCAATTATTGGCGGAGACGTGAACGGTAATATTATATGTGCTGAATATTTAGAGCTTCATGCTAATGCTAGAATCATGGGTGATATCGAATATAAGGTGATAGAAATTCACGCAGGTGCTAAAGTGTATGGACGGCTTAAAGAAGTAGCTAAAGATTATCAGTCACAAAAAAAGAAATAATGAGGAGTCAATATTATGAATCAAATCGTTGAATCAAAAGAAATGGAAATGCCAACCCCACTTATTTTTACAGATAATGCTGTAAAAAAGGTGAAGGCATTGATTGAAGAAGAGGGCCAGCCAGAGCTGAAGCTTCGCGTATTTGTAAGCGGTGGCGGATGTTCAGGATTTCAATATGGATTTACATTTGAAGAAACTACAAATGAAGATGATACGCAAGTCACAAAAGATTCAGTGACTTTGCTCATTGATCCTATGAGTTTGCAATATTTAATGGGTGCTGAAATCGACTATCAAGACAGTGTTCAAGGTTCACAATTCGTTATTAAGAATCCAAACGCACAAACAACATGCGGTTGCGGTTCTTCCTTCTCAGCTTAAAACTACTTACTTTTAGGAACGTCGCGCCGAGCTTTACCTGTGTAAACTTGGCGTGGTCTGCCAATTTTATTGCCAGGCTGCCCTAACATTTCATTCCATTGAGCGACCCAGCCTGCTGTTCTTGCAAGGGCAAATACGGCAGTAAACATCGAATTAGGAATACCCATAGCCCGCATCACAATGCCAGAATAAAAATCCACATTCGGATAAAGTTTTTTCTCAATGAAGTATTCATCCTCAAGTGCAATTTGTTCTAACTTCATTGCAAGCTTGAAAATAGGATCATCTTTTAAACCAAGTTCATTTAGCACTTCATGGCAGGTTTTGCGCATGATTTCTGCACGAGGATCTTTGTTGCGATAAATGCGATGGCCAAACCCCATCATACGGAATGAGTCATCTTTATCTTTTGCACGTTTGATGAATGCACCAATACGACTTTCATCCTCAATTTCTTCGAGCATTTTCAAAGTAGCTTCATTTGCGCCACCGTGCGCTGGACCCCAAAGAGATGCAATACCTGCAGCGATACATGCGAAAGGATTAGCCCCTGAAGAGCCCGCGAGTCTCACTGTGGAAGTTGATGCATTTTGTTCATGGTCTGCATGAAGAATTAAAATGCGCTCAAACGCTTTAGCAAGTACTGGGTTAATTTTATATTCTTCACATGGCGTTGCAAACATCATGTGCATAAAATTCTCTGCATAACTTAAATGATTTTGCGGGTAGGTAAATGGTTGTCCTGAACGATATTTGAAACTCCATGCTGCTATCGTAGGAACCTTTGCTAATAATTGGTGCGCCGCAATTAAACGATGCTTGGCGTCTGAGACATCCATACTATCATTATAGAATGCAGACATAGAGCCTACGACACCGACCATGACTGCCATAGGATGCGCATCACGTCTAAACCCACGAAAAATATTATTGAGTTGATCGTGGAGCATTGTATGACGTGTAATGGTGGTCGAAAATGTTTCTTTTTCTTGAGGCTTTGGCAATTCACCGTGCAACAAGAGATAAGCCACATCTAAAAAATCATAATGTTCTGCAAGTTGTTCAATAGGATAGCCACGATAAAGAAGAAGGCCTTTTTCCCCATCAATAAAAGTGATTTCAGAGCTACACGAAGCCGTCGACATAAAACCAGGGTCATAACTAAATACTTGATGAGTCCCTAATTGGCGAATATCAATCGCATCGTTACCCATAGTACTTTTTACCAAAGGCAATTCTATGGATGTTGATTCTTGATCGAAGTTTAATGTGACTTTAGTTGATTTCATTTTTGAAAATAAAATTAATTATTAATGAATTATAACTTCTCAGAACACTTTTGCTAGCGCTATCTTTATGTGGGATAAAGCGCACCTAAAATGCGCAAGCCTTTAGCGCCAGTAACTTGAGGTAAGTTACCTGGTTTTGAAAACAGTGTTTGTTTCGCAAGCCATGCAAACGCCGCGGCCTCTACATGTTGTGTCGATAGGCCAAGAATATCCGTGAGTTGAATTTTTACTTGAGGCATTAATGACTTTAATCGCTCAACTAAGAAACTATTTAAAGCACCACCACCACAGAGATAAATTTCTGAGATATTTGCGTGATGTGTTTTTATGGCGTTTGAAATACTCAATGCGGTTAGTTCTAATAGCGTTCTTTGGATATCTTGAATGGAGTAAGATTTTTGTAAGTGTTTATTGAGCCAAGCTTCATTAAAGTGATCACGACCTGTGCTTTTAGGTGCAGTTTTTTCAAAGTAAGTATCATTAAAAAATGCATCAAGGAGCGTTTGAATAAGCTGACCTTCCCTTGCCCAAGAACCATCTTCATCAAATGCTTTATGCAGATGCGTTTGACTCCAGTGATCTAATAAAATATTGCCAGGTCCACTATCAAAGCCTGATGTGGAAGTTTCGGGATTTAATATGGTGATATTGGCAATTCCACCGATATTCACAATCGCGCGATGAATCGTTGGGTGCGAAAAAATTTCTTTATGAAATGCGGGCACTAAGGGAGCGCCTTGTCCCCCTGCTGCAATATCTCGGCTTCGAAAATCCGCAATCACATTGATATGGCAAAGCTCAGCTAACAGCGCAGGATTTCCAATTTGTAAGGTGAAGCCTTTTTGTGGCTGATGGCGAATGGTTTGTCCATGAAACCCAATCGCTTTGATATCTTTGGATGAAGTACCTGTTTTTTTAAGCAAAGCTTCAATAGCTTGATAGGCTTTTTGGCTCACTATATTGCCTGCAATGAGGCTATCTTCCAGCTCATTGGTATATGGTAAATGAAGCCCTAGAAGGCTTTTTTTCAATGTATCTTCGTAGGCGACATAACTATGACCCATCATTTTGATGTCTTGAGGTGAGTCACCAAAACTAACAAGCACAGCATCCATCCCATCAAGGCTGGTGCCAGACATAAGACCTATAAATAATTCATTCATGTGTAGGATTGTAAATGGTTTATTTCCGCTATTTTCCATATTGGTAAAATAATTTAGGCTAAAATGATGGCAATCATTAAACTTCAATAAAACCATTCGGAAATATTTGTGGCTACTGAAATCAATCAAGCGTTAGCACTCATTAAACGAGGCGCCGAAGAAATTCTTCTAGAAGAAGAGCTTCTCGAAAAACTTAAAAAAGGTCAGCCTTTAAGAGTCAAGGCGGGCTTTGATCCTACAGCCCCTGATCTTCATTTAGGCCATACCGTTTTATTAAATAAACTCAGACAATTTCAGGACTTAGGCCATCACGTTTTATTTTTAATTGGTGACTTCACGGGCATGATTGGTGACCCGACAGGCAAAAGTGCAACACGCCCTCCTTTGTCTCAAGATGAAGTGAAAAAAAATGCTGAGAGCTATGCTGAGCAAGTTTTTAAAATATTAAAGCGCGATCAAACCGAGGTCGTTTTTAATTCAAAGTGGCTGACTGATTTAGGTGCAGCCGGCATGCTCAAATTAGCTGCAAGTCATACCGTTGCTCGTATGTTAGAGCGTGATGATTTTAGTAAGCGATATAAAAACAATCAACCTATCGCTATCCATGAATTTCTTTACCCTCTACTTCAGGGCTATGACTCTGTCGCATTGAAAGCAGACGTGGAGTTAGGCGGTACTGATCAAAAATTTAATTTATTAATGGGGCGCGAGTTACAAAAGCAATCAGGTCAATCTCCTCAGTGTGTGATTACCATGCCCCTTCTCGAAGGCTTGGATGGCGTTCAAAAAATGTCTAAATCGCTGGGTAATTACATCGGAATTAATGAAGCGCCTGAAATAATTTTCGCAAAAATTATGTCCATTTCAGATGAATTAATGTGGCGATATATTGAGCTACTTTCTTTTACATCAATGGATGAGATTGCTGAATGGAAAGCGAATGTCAAAGCAGGCCAAAATCCTCGCGATATTAAAGTCACTTTTGCTCAAGAAATTGTAGCGCGCTTTCATTCAAAAGAGGCGGCTATTGAGGCCTTAGAAAATTTTCAGACACGCTCTAAAGGAGGCATTCCAGACAATGTCCCTGAGGTAAATATTACGATTCAAGCAGATACGATTGGCATTTTGCAGCTTCTTAAAGAGGCCTCGCTTGTGGCGAGTACATCAGAAGCCATGCGCCTCATCGAGGGCGGCGGTATCAAAATTGACGGAGAGCGTCTTGAAGATGGTAAAAAAATGATTTCTAAAAATAGTGAATTTGTGGCCCAGGTGGGCAAGCGAAAATTCGCGAAGATTAAAGTTCTTTAATGTGATGGATCATATTGATTTTGAATGAAGTTTTGATTTCAATTATCTGAATTTATTGATATAATTCGGCATGAAAATATTGATGGGCTTTAAGCCCATTTTTTGTTTCTGCAACTTGGGGAATTTTAGGAAATCAGCCTTGTAAGATGGAAAAGCTTGAAACATTAATTGAAAAAACCGTTCAGCAGCTCGGCTATGAATTGGTAGATTTGGAGATTTCAAATCGAGGAAAGCTTTTGCGTGTTTATATTGATAAGCCTGATTCAGTGACGATTGATGATTGCACTTTAGTGAGCAACCATTTAGGTCACGTTCTTACCGTAGAGCAGGATTTAGATTACGACCGACTAGAGGTGTCATCCCCTGGTATGGATCGCGTGTTAAAGAAATTAGCTGATTTTGAACGCTTTAAAGGTGAGCGAGCTTCTGTGAAGCTGAGAATGCCTTTAGATGCGCGTAAAAATTTTTTAGGCACGATTGATGGAACAGAAAAAGATACTGTTCTTTTATTGTGCGAGGGTGAGCTCTATCGCTTCGCTTTATCCAATATTGATAAAGCTCGATTGAGCCCAGAATTTAAACGTTAGAAAATGAGTTGCGGAGATTGAAATGAGTCGCGAGATTTTATTGTTAGTAGATGCTTTAGCCCATGAAAAAAATGTGAACAAAGATGTGGTCTTTGAGGCGCTTGAATCAGCCTTGGCTTCAGCTACAAAGAAAAAAAATACAGAAGATATTGATGTGCGCGTAGAAATCGATCGTGACACAGGCGAATATAAATCTTTTAGACGTTGGACATTTTTAAATGATGAGCTCATTGAAAATGAAGATGCTCAAATTTCTCTTTTAGATCCTCGCGCTGAAGGCAAAGCTGAAAACGATACGATTGAAGTTCCTCTCGAATCGATTGAGTTTGGACGAATTGGTGCACAAGCTGCAAAACAAGTCATCTTGCAAAAAGTACGCGAAGCTGAAAGAGAACAAATTTTAGAAGATTTCTTAGGTCGCAATGAAAAATTAGTGACTGGTGTGATCAAACGTATGGATCGAGGTAATGGCATCATTGAAGTGGGTCGTATTGAAGCGGTACTTCCTCGCGATCAAATGATTCCTAAAGAAAATTTACGTATCGGCGACCGTGTGAGAGCTTATCTGACAAGCGTTGAGAGAAGTCATCGCGGACCACAGCTTATTTTATCTAGAACAGCACCTGAATTTCTTGTGCGTTTATTTGAACTTGAAGTGCCAGAAATTGAAGAGGGATTATTAGAAATCAAATCTGCATCTCGTGATCCAGGATTGCGTTCAAAAATTGCTGTGAAAGCAAACGATCAAAGAATTGATCCAGTAGGCACTTGTGTGGGCATGCGAGGATCAAGAGTTCAAGCAGTGACAGGCGAGCTTGCAGGAGAGCGAGTGGATATTGTTTTATGGTCCATGGAGCCAGCACAGTTTGTCATCAATGCGATGGCGCCGGCTGAAGTCTCAAGTATTGTGGTTGATGAAGAAAAACACAGTATGGATGTTGTGGTGAATGAAGAAAATTTAGCGCAAGCGATTGGGCGAAATGGACAAAACGTTCGTCTTGCGTCTGAGCTCACAGGTTGGAATATCAATATTCTGACAGAAGAAGAATCTTCTAAGAAAAATGAAGAAGAATATGCAAGTACGAGCCAATTATTTATGGCGAAACTTGATGTGGATGAAGATGTGGCTGACATTCTTGTACAAGAAGGATTTAGTACGCTAGAAGAAATTGCTTATGTGCCATTACAAGAGATGGTGGAGATTGAAGCATTCGACGAAGACACAGTGAATGAACTTCGTTCGCGCGCGCGAGCGGCGCTTCTCACTGAAGCGATTGCTAAAGAAGAAAAAGTTGAAGAAGCGGCAGAAGACCTTCTCACGATGGAAGGCATGGATGACGCTACGGCTAACCTTCTGGCTTCAAAAGGTATTTCGAAAATGGAAGATCTTGCAGATCTTGCTGTAGATGAATTGGTTGAAATGACTTCAATGGATGAAGAGCGTGCGAAACAGTTAATTATGACTGCTAGAGCGCCTTGGTTTGTTTAAAGGTACATTCACCCTACGATGAATATTATGAGGTACTAAATGGGACAATCAACTGTCACTAAATTTGCTGAAGAATTAGGTTTGCCTGTTGATTTATTAATCGAACAGCTTAAAAGTGCTGGCGTCAATAAATCAGTAGCAGAAGATTCATTAAGCGAAATAGATAAATCAGCGCTTCTCGAATATCTTCGTAAAGAGCATGGCCAAACTCAAGTGCCAAAAAATAAAATCACTTTAACGCACAAACAAAATAAAGAGATTAAAAAAACGGATAGCACAGGACGTGCTCGCACCATTCAAGTTGAAGTGCGCAAAAAACGTGTACTCGTCAGACGAGAAGATGGACAACCTGTCGATACACCTATTGTGGAATCTGCACCCGTTGAGACAGTTGCCAAAGCTCCAACAAGAACACACGTGCTTGGTGAAGAGCAGTTATCAATTAGAGAAGATGAAGCTAAGCGACATGCAGCACTTGCAGCAGCTCAAGCCGATGATATTAGAAAAAAACAAGAAGCAGTTGCGAAAGCAAATGAAGCCCCGGCAGCTAAATTAAGTGAAGGTACACTTCATCGCCCCGCTTCTAAAGCAGGGGTTAAAGTTGAGACCAAAGAAAAGCAAGTAGATAAGAGTGAAAAAGATTGGTCCGATCGTGAATTTAAAAAACGCACCCTTAAAGGTCGTGGTGACTCCAGCGCTTTTTCAGGATGGCGCTCACCTAAATCAAAATCAAAATCTCGCGAAGAGAATGAAGAATCAACTTTTGTAGCGCCTACTGAACCGATTATTCGAGACATTCATGTGCCGGAAACGATTTCGGTTGCTGACTTAGCACATAAGATGTCAGTGAAAGCCACTGAAGTCATTAAAGTACTTATGAATATGGGCATGATGGTGACCATTAATCAAATTTTAGATCAAGACACTGGAATGATTGTAGTAGGTGAAATGGGACACACTCCCGTTGCAGCCCTAGATAATGATCCTGACGCGCTGATCGAGCAAGATTCAAACATAGAGGCTATATTCGAAACACGTCCGCCAGTGGTCACTGTCATGGGTCACGTGGATCACGGTAAAACATCATTGCTTGATTATATTAGAACGACACGTGTGGCTTCTGGTGAAGCAGGCGGCATTACACAACATATAGGTGCATACCATGTAGAAACACCCCGCGGTATGGTGACCTTTTTAGATACACCAGGCCATGAGGCTTTCACTGCAATGCGGGCTCGCGGCGCTAAGGCTACCGACATTGTGATTCTAGTGGTAGCAGCAGATGACGGCGTGATGCCACAAACCATTGAAGCAATTCACCATGCAAAAGCAGGCAATGTGCCTCTTGTGGTTGCAATCAATAAAATTGATAAACCTGAAGCCGCGCCTGAGCGCGTAAAAATGGAACTTGTAGCGCAAGAAGTGGTGCCCGAAGATTTTGGTGGTGACACTATGTTTGTGGAAGTTTCAGCAAAATCAGGACAAGGTATCGATAAGCTTCTTGAATCAGTGCTTCTTCAAGCTGAAGTGCTTGAATTAAAAGCACCTAAAAATACGCCTGCCAAAGGGATTGTTATTGAAGGTCGTTTAGATAAAGGTCGAGGCCCTGTAGCAACAATTCTTATTCAGTCAGGTACATTAAAACGTGGCGATACATTGTTAGCGGGATCAGCTTTTGGCCGTATTCGTGCGATGCTTGATGAGACGGGTAAAGAAATTAAAGAAGCAGGACCTTCTATCCCTGTTGAAGTATTAGGTTTAGCAGATGTGCCGAATGCAGGTGAAGAAGTCGTTGTGCTAAATGATGAACGCAAAGCCCGTGAAATTGCTCTATTCCGTCAAGGTAAATTTAGAGATGTGAAGTTAGCAAAACAACAAGCTGCAAAACTTGCAAATATATTTGATCAAATGGCTGAGGGTAACGTAAAAGTTTTACCGCTCATTATTAAATCTGATGTTCAAGGTTCTTACGAAGCGTTATCTACATCATTACAAAAATTATCTACTGACGAAGTTAAAGTAAATGTCATTCACATGGGTGTGGGTGCAGTGACTGAATCTGACGTGAACTTAGCGAGTGCATCGAAAGCCATTCTCATTGCATTTAATGTAAGAGCGGAAGCAGGTGCACGTAAATTAATAGATTCACTTGAAGTCGATGTGCACTATTACAGTATTATTTACGAAGCTGTCGATCAAGTGAAAGCGGCCCTTGGCGGATTATTATCGCCGGAGCAAAAAGAAAGCGTCATCGGCATGGTTGAAATTCGTGAAGTATTTAAAATTTCTAAACTGGGCTCTATTGCCGGTTGTTATGTTCAAGATGGTGTGATTCGAAGAAGCTCAATGGTGCGTGTCTTAAGAGATAATGTCGTGATTCATTCGGGCGAACTTGATTCATTAAAACGCTTCAAAGACGATGTCAAAGAAGTTAAAAATAATTTTGAGTGCGGACTCTCTATTAAAAACTTTAATGAAATTGAAGTGGGCGATATGCTCGAAGTATTTGAAGTTGTTGAGATCGCGCGTAAACTTTAACCATGGTGAATCGCTCTTATGCGAGAAGTGATCGCATTTCAGAACAAATCAAGCGCGAACTCGCAGAGCTTATTCAGTCAGAATTAAAAGATCCTGCAGTGGGAATGTTGACTATTACTGAAGTGCAAGTTACCCCTGATTTACTCCACGCTAAAATATATTTTACTTCCCCTACTAATGATCCTTTAATCATGCAAGGCCTCGATCGCTCGACAGGTTATTTACGTGCGCAATTATCAAAACGGATGGCAACACGCGGCATTCCACAACTTCATTTTGTGTATGATACGTCGATTGATGAGGGGATGAAGATTTCACAACTCATCAAAGACGCACTGCCTCCTCAGTAATTTATTTCCATGCAAAAGAAGTCCACGAAGCGCGAGATTGATGGCGTTTTTTTACTTAATAAGCCACTTGGATTTTCATCCAATCAAGCCTTAAAAAAAATTCAATGGTTATTGAACGCAAAAAAAGCAGGACACACAGGCACGCTTGATCCTATGGCCTCAGGGCTGCTCCCTATTTGCTTAGGTGAGGCCACAAAATTTTCACATCGCCTTCTTAATGCTAATAAAACCTATATCGCAACAGTTCAATTAGGTGTGACAACTACGACAGGCGATCAAGAAGGAGAAGTGATTTCAGAAAAGGAAGCTGTCTTTAATGAAGCCCAATTAAAAGAAATACTGCAAAAATTTATAGGTGATATTACACAAACACCCCCGATGTATTCTGCATTGAAATTCGAAGGCAGGCCTCTCTACGAGTATGCAAGGCAAGGGATTGAAATTGAGCGCAAATCTCGACAAATTACTATTTATGACATTAGGCTTATGGAATTTCAAGGCAGCGTCATGACGATGGAGGTTTCTTGCAGTAAGGGCACTTATATTCGAACTTTGGCAGAAGATATAGGGCACGCATTAGGATGTGGCGCCCATTTAAAGGGTTTGGAACGCACCCAAACGGGCAATTTTCAATTGTCAGAGGCTCTGACGATCGAAGCACTTGAAGCTATGGACTTGATATCTCGAGAAAAAGTACTTTTGCCCACAGACGCTCTATTAGAAGGCCTACCATCGATTGAACTGACTTTGGCCGAAACAGAATTGATTAAAAAAGGGCAAAGCATTGATTTTATTAGTAAAAATGAAGAAGAACTGCGTTTATATAGCGTTTCAGGTCAGTTTGTAGGAGTGGGCCAGCCCGACCTTCAAGGACGTCTTTTTCCTAAGCGCTTAATCGCAAATATATTATAAAAAACATATTGTTAAATCAAAAGAATACAATTAAAATACGCGGTTCTGAATGAGGAGAGAAGATTAAATGGCATCAACAGCAGCAGAAAGAGCCAAAGTTGTAAGTGAATATCAACAGGCAAAGAACGATACAGGATCCCCAGAAGTGCAAGTTGCACTTATCACAAGTCGTATTGGTTATTTAACAGACCATTTCAAAACCAATGCAAAAGACCATCACTCACGTCGTGGACTTTTGGCACTTGTAAGTCAACGTAGAAAATTATTAGATTACCTTAAAGGTAAGAGTTTAAGCCGTTATCAATCATTGATTGAACGCCTTGGTTTACGTAAATAATTTTTTAACTATTTAAATTAATTAGTTTAAGAGATTTATTGATTCGTAAGTTTTGAAGCCGATTGCAATCCTTCTTTAAAGGAAGATGCGTCGGCTTTTTTATTGGATGTTAAATGTTAGTTAATGTATTCGTTATTAAGAAGTGAATAGCGGATGAAAAAAGAAAAGGGTAAATTATGTTTAAAGCAATTAAGAAAAGTATTCAATTTGGTGCACACACCTTAACACTGGAAACAGGTGAAATAGCAAGACAAGCTGATGGCGCAGTATTAGTAAGTTATGGCGATACAGCGGTATTAGTGACAGTTGTAGGAAGACACGATGTAAAAGAAGGCCAAGATTTTTTTCCACTCACAGTTGATTATCAAGAAAAAACATATGCTGCAGGTAAAATTCCTGGCGGTTTTTTCAAACGAGAAGCACGCCCAAGCGAAAAAGAGACACTAACCTCACGTCTAATTGATCGTCCATTACGTCCTTTATTTCCAGAAAGTTTTTACAACGAAATTCAAATCGTAGCGATGGTAGTGTCATCTGACAGTGAAATTGATTCTGATATTCCAGCAATTATTGGTGCTTCAGCTGCATTAGCTATTTCCGGCATTCCTTTCTATGGACCTATTGGTGCTGCGCGCGTCGGATATATTAACGAAGAGTATGTGACGAATCCAACAGCATCACAATTAAAAGAAAGTGAGCTCGATCTTGTTGTTGCGGCAACAGATTCGGCTGTATTGATGGTGGAATCAGAAGCAAAGGAATTGCCTGAAAGCGTAATGTTAGGTGCTGTGCTTCATGGCCATAAAGAAATGCAAGCTGTGATTAAAATGATTAATGAATTAGCTAAAGAAGTTGGCAAAGAGCCATGGGATTGGGTTGCTCCTGAGCCTGATAAAGCTCTCATTAAAAAGATTCATGATTTAGCGGCAAAGGATGTGCATGCTGCATTTCAAATTAAATCAAAAGGCGAACGCTCAGCTAAGTTAGATGAAATTAAAAATAAAGTATTCGCAAAGCTTATTACTGAAGATACAGATACTGCTGAAACTAATAAAATTAAAAATGAATTTTTTAATTTAGAAGCAAAAACAGTGCGCACACAAATTTTAGATGGAGAGCCACGTATTGATGGACGCGATACTCGCACAGTCAGACCGATTGCAATTAGATCAAGCGTTCTTCCAAGAACTCATGGTTCAGCACTTTTCACGCGTGGTGAAACGCAAGCGCTTGTAGTTGCTACATTAGGTACAGGTCGCGATGAGCAAACTATTGATGCACTTCAAGGTGAGTATTCAGATCGCTTCATGCTTCATTACAATATGCCTCCTTACGCAACAGGCGAAACAGGACGTGTAGGCACACCTAAGCGTCGTGAAATTGGTCATGGCCGATTAGCTAAGCGTGCATTGATTGCAGTACTGCCTTCTAAAGAAGATTTTAGTTATACGATGCGTGTCGTTTCTGAAATTACAGAATCCAATGGATCAAGCTCTATGGCATCTGTATGCGGCGGTTGTTTGGCATTGATGGACGCAGGTGTCCCAATCAAAGCGCACGTAGCAGGCATTGCGATGGGTCTTATCAAAGAAGGTAATCGTGTTGCTGTTCTTACAGATATCTTAGGTGACGAAGATCACTTGGGTGATATGGACTTTAAAGTAGCGGGTACTGAAGACGGTATTACAGCTCTTCAAATGGATATTAAAATTACAGGTATCACAACTGAAATTATGCAAGTCGCATTAAGCCAAGCAAAAGAAGGACGTGAGCATATTTTAGCGATCATGAAAAAAGAAATGAAAGGCAGCCGTCAAGAGCTTTCTACATTTGCACCAAGAATTATTACTGTGAAAATTCATCCAGATAAAATTCGTGAAGTGATCGGTAAAGGTGGATCAGTGATTAAAGCCTTGACTGAAGAAACAGGTGCTACGATTGATATCGAAGATGATGGCACTATTAAGATTGCTTGTGTGGATGGTCTTCAAGGCGAAGAAGCAAAGCGTCGTATTTTAGAAATCACAGCAGAAATTGAAGTAGGTCAAATCTATGAAGGTACTGTGATTAAGATGTTAGATTTTGGCGCAATTGTATCTCTTCTTCCTGGCAAAGATGGTTTGCTTCACATTTCACAAATTGCACATCAACGTGTGAATGCAGTGACTGACTTCTTGTCCGAAGGACAAAAAGTTAAAGTGCAAGTGATTGAAGTGGATGATAAAGGCCGTGTTCGCGTAAGTGCTAAAGCGCTGATTGAGCCTCCGCCTGCTGAAGAAAAAGCAGAAAGTAAGAAAGAAGACTAATTTGTTTTAGATAGATTTAAGACAATAAAAAACCCGGGATTCCCGGGTTTTTTATTTTAACAAATCATTATCCCGCCATTTGTTTTTCGCGGATTTCATCAAGCGTTTTGCAATCAATGCAAAGTGTTGCGGTAGGACGCGCTTCTAAACGTTTTAAACCGATTTCTTCACCACAGCCTGCGCAGTATCCATAATCTTGGCTTTCGATATTTCTTAAAGTCTCATCTATTTTTTTGATAAGTTTGCGTTCACGATCACGATTTCTAAGTTCAAGGGCCATATCAGACTCTTGGCTTGCACGATCATTAGGGTCTGCATGTGAAGTCAGTTCATCTTGCATCGTGTGCACAGTGCGATCGATATCCTGGCTTAATTCCGCTTTCCATTCATTAAGAATCGAGCGGAAATGATTAAGCTGGCTTTTGCTCATGTAGCCTTCACCTTTTTTAGCTTCATAAGATCTAAATTGTTTTAGGCCTTTTTGAGGTGAGCCTTTAACTTTAAGCGGGACAATTTTTGCAGGGATAGGCTTCTTAGCTACAACCATTTTAGGCACTGGTTTTTTATTCACTACGACTTTTTTAGCTATAACCTTTTTCGGTGCCGGCTTTTTCTTCGCAACGACTTTTTTAGGCGCTGGTTTTTTCTTAGCCACTACTTTTTTAATTGGAGCTTTTTTCTTCGCAACGACTTTTTTAGCTACTTTTTTAACTGCCATTTTTTAATCCTAAAGTAAAAACAAATGAAAATAATCGCGAAAGTTTACACTGATCGACTATGAAAGCAAGATGTAATTGACCTATTTTTACGACTATTTATTGGGTAGATAGCTTTTGTGCGAGAAGCGTATTTTCCATTAATGTTGCAACCGTCATAGGACCTACCCCCCCTGGTACAGGCGTGATAAAACCGGCCCTTGTTTTGGCTATATCAAATTCAACGTCACCTACAATCTTTCCACTCTCAAGCCTGTTAATGCCAATATCAATGACAATTGCCCCAGGTTTAATCCAACTTCCCTTAATCATGCCTGGAATACCAACCGCAGCTACAACGATGTCTGCCAATTCAATTTTTTGTTGGAGATGTTGGGTATAGCGATGACATATAGTGACAGTACAGCCTGCTAACAGAAGCTCTAAGCCCATAGGGCGACCGACATGATTAGATGCACCCACGACGATTGCATCAAGCCCTCGGGTTGAAAGCCGCGTGGCTTCAATAAGTTTCATGACGCCGTATGGAGTGCAAGATCTTAATTGAGGCTGCCTTATTGCTAAAAGACCAATATTCTTGGGATGAAATCCATCGACATCTTTATGTGGTGAAATAGTCTCAAAAATGACGTCATTATTAATATGACTAGGCAAAGGCGACTGAACTAAGATGCCGTCGATAGTGACGTCATTATTTAACGTTTCAATAAGCGTTATAAGTTCTTTTTCAGATGTTTCATTAGGTAAGTCATAAGCAATCGATTTCACACCAATTTTTTCACAGGCCAACCGTTTATTTTTAACATAGATAGACGACGCAGGATCTGAACCTACAAGAATGACCGCTAAGCTCGGATTTCGAATACCTTCTTTTGATCTCACGCCAATTTCTTTTTTGAGATCTTGAAGAAGATTTTCAGCAACCGCTTTTCCATCAATTATCTTGGCTGACATGGATTGATCAATGAATAAAAAACATCATTTTAACATATTGAATTTTCAACTATATCCATACTGGTTGAATCTTTTGTAAGAAGAGGCATCGAAGAGTATGATTAATATAAATTATTTTTTAAGGGAGCTTAAGATTATGAAGAAAAGTGTCTGGTTAATTTCACTAGGATTAATTTTTGGTTTAAATGCACCTATTTTTGCAGACCATCATGATAAGGGCGAGCATTGTAAAATGCATACAAAAAAATCATTTGAAGCAGCGGATATTGATCGCGATGGAACACTTGATCGTGAAGAAGCGAAGCTTGTTTGCAAAGAAGATTTCGATCTTATGGATAAAGACCGTGATGGCACATTGTCTAAAGAAGAACTTAATGCATGTAAGGGTAAAAAAGGTAAATCAGGCCATAAAAAAGCTGCTAAACCAGCGTAAATAGAAGAAATCATGAGGGCTAAGATGGCCTCTTCATTTGACCTAAGCCCTTAATTAGGCTATATTCTCGGCCTCGGGGTGTAGCGTAGCCTGGTAGCGCGCCTGCTTTGGGAGCAGGATGTCGGGAGTTCGAATCTCTCCACCCCGACCAGATTTAGCATCTTACTTTTTATAGAAAAAAAGGATTTTCTGTAACACGCTTTGTGTTGTTAAGCTGCCCGTAGCTCAACTGGATAGAGCACCAACCTTCTAAGTTGGGGGTTACAGGTTCAATTCCTGTCGGGCAGGCCAATTTTTAGTTCATTGGTGGCTGTAGCTCAGTTGGTAGAGTCCAGGATTGTGATTCCTGTTGTCGTGGGTTCGAGCCCCATCAGCCACCCCAGTTTTTTAAATGCATTGAATCAACAGTTAATAGACGATATAGTCATTTCAACTTTAATTAATGTTTAATGCATGCATGGACGATCAGCAACTTCTTCGATATAGCCGTCATATCTTATTGCCTGATATTGAGTATCAGGGTCAAGAAAAACTTCTTCATAGTCATATTCTTATTGTAGGTGCAGGTGGTTTAGGCGCACCTATTGCAATCTATTGCGCAGCTGCTGGCGTTGGAAAAATGACGATATGTGATTTTGATGATGTAGATTTAAGTAACCTACAAAGACAAATCATTCATGACACACAATCAGTCGGTGTGAATAAAGCCTCTTCCGCAAAACAGTTTATTCAGTTACTTAATCCAGATGTAGAAGTCATTGCAGTGACAGAAAAACAAACTGAAGCAAGTATGAAGGTCATTGCAAAAGATGTGGATGTCATTATTGATGGCTCAGATAATTTTGCGACAAGGTATGCGCTTAATCGAATTGCAGTGGAGTTAAAAAAGCCTTTAGTTTCCGGTGCTGCTGTAGGATTTGAGGGCCAGATTAGCGTCTTTGATATGAGACATGATAAGAGCCCTTGTTATCACTGTTTATTTCCAGATACAGGCGATCGCAATGAAACACGCTGTGCTGACAATGGTGTTTTTTCGCCTACAGTAGGCATGATTGGAACTGCTCAAGCTGCTGAAGTAATGAAAATTATTTTAGGTATAGGCGAGTCTTTAGAAGGTCGCTTACTATTGCTTGATGTGAAATCCATGCAATGGAAAAATATCCAACTTAAAAAAGATCCATCCTGCGCCGTATGTTCTAAGTGATTTTTTATGGCAGACATCTGCCATGAGGCCTGATATCACTTATCCCTATGTTAAAATGAATCTTTAACAAATCCTCTATGTGTTTTATTCATGGAAAATAATCTGTCTAAACCTTTTAGTCCAAAAGATATTGAAAGTCATTGGTATGATTTTTGGGAATCAAAAGGCTTCTATCAAGCAGGCTTAGATACTAAGCAAAAAAATTCATTTTGTATTTTATTGCCGCCACCCAACGTGACAGGAACGTTGCATATGGGACATGGATTTAATCAAACTCTGATGGATGCATTAACTCGCTATCACCGCATGAAGGGCGAAAATACCTTATGGCAACCTGGCACTGATCATGCAGGTATTGCGACACAAATTGTGGTTGAAAGACAGCTTGATAAAGAAGGCATTTCAAGACATGACCTTGGACGAGAAAATTTTCTAGAAAAAGTATGGGAATGGAAAGCATATTCAGGCGGCACCATTACTGAACAGATGCGTCGCTTAGGGACTTCACCAGATTGGTCACGCGAACGATTTACAATGGATGAAGGCTTATCAAAAACGGTGACTGAAACATTTGTCAGTTTATATAAAGAGGGACTCATTTATCGCGGTAAACGTTTAGTGAATTGGGACATTCAATTGCAAACAGCGGTGTCTGATTTAGAAGTCGTTCAAGAAGAAGAAGATGGATTCTTATGGCATATTCAATACCCACTCGCATCTGGTGAAGGCCATTTAACGGTTGCAACTACCAGACCGGAAACGATGTTGGGGGATGTAGCTATCATGGTTCATCCTGAGGATGCACGCTATCAAAAGCTTGTTGGGCAGATGGTGAAGCTCCCTTTATGTGATCGTGATATTCCTATCATCTCGGATGATTATGTAGATCAAACCTTCGGGACAGGTGTTGTGAAAGTTACCCCTGCGCACGATTTTAATGACTACGCAGTAGGCATGCGACATAAATTACCTATGATAAGTGTGTTGACACTTGACGGACATATTAATGAATCTGCACCAAAAACTTATCAAGGCCTAGAACGTTTTGCTGCGCGTAAAAAAATTGTGGAAGATTTAGAGGCCCAAGGTTTTCTTGTAAAAACTGAAAAACATAAACTTAAAATTCCACGAGGCGACAGAACAGATGTGGTGATTGAGCCGATGCTGACCGATCAATGGTTTGTAGCGATGACAAAAAAAACGCATGACGGAAAAAGTATTACAGAAAAAGCACTCGATGTTGTAAAGACAGGTGAAATTAAATTCTATCCAGATAACTGGGTGAACACTTATAACCAGTGGTTAAACAATATTCAGGATTGGTGTATTTCAAGACAGCTATGGTGGGGACATCAAATTCCAGCTTGGTATGGTGATGAAGGCCAGATATGGGTTGCACATAACGAGGAAGAAGCAAAAGCTTTAGCAGCAAAAGATGGCTATCAGGGAAATTTAAAGCGTGATCCGGATGTCTTAGATACTTGGTACTCATCCGCACTTTGGCCTTTCTCAACGCTTGATTGGACGCCTGACTATCCAAAAGTATCCAACCCAGCACTCGATCTTTATTTGCCTTCGACAGTATTGGTGACAGGTTTTGACATTATCTTTTTCTGGGTTGCTCGAATGGTCATGATGACCAAACACATTACTGGAAAAATTCCATTTAAGCATGTGTATGTACATGGACTCATTCGTGATGCAGAAGGTCAGAAGATGAGTAAGTCAAAAGGAAATGTTTTGGATCCTATCGATTTGATCGATGGCATTTCTCTTGAAGCGCTTATTGAAAAAAGAACAACTGGGCTTATGAACCCGAAACAAGCCGAATCCATTACTAAAAAAACACGCAAAGAATTTCCAGAAGGTATCGCTGCATTTGGCACAGACGCCTTACGTTTTACTTATGCGAGTTTAGCAAGTCCAGGACGCGACATTAAATTTGATCTTCAGCGTTGTGAAGGCTATCGAAATTTTTGTAATAAATTATGGAATGCGACACGCTTTGTTCTTATGAACTGCGAAGGCAAAGAAAATGGTTTTGGCGAATGCGTCGATGGTTATCTTGAATTTTCAAAAGCCGATCGTTGGATTGTGAGCGAATTGCAGCAGAGAGAAGCTGCTATTGAAAAAGCATTTTTAGATTACCGATTTGATTTATTGTCACAAGAGCTTTATCAATTTGTATGGGATGAATTTTGTGATTGGTATCTTGAGGTTGCTAAAGTTCAATTACAAATGGGTAGCGAAGCAGAGCAAAGGGCGACACGTCGAACACTTTTACGTGTACTTGAGACTATTCTGCGATTAATACATCCAGTGATGCCTTTTATTACTGAAGAAATTTGGCAAACGATCGGCCCTATGAATGGGAAAAAAGGCCCTTCGATTATGCTAGAACCTTATCCACAAAGTGACAGCAAAAAAATTGATCAAGAAAGTATTCAATGGATGTCGATTTTAAAAGAGATGGTAGATGTATGCCGAAAACTTCGTGGCGAAATGAATATTTCTCCAGCACAAAAAATTCCACTTGTGATTGCAGGTCATAAAAAATCACTTGAGATTTACGCGCGATATCTTAAAGCACTCGCTAAATTAACTGATGTTGAAATTGTGGAAGAACTTCCAGCCATCGATGCCCCAGTGATGTTAGTCAAGGACTTTAAATTAATGCTTAAGGTTGAGGTGAACGCCGCAGAAGAAAAGGAAAGAATTACAAAAGAGCTTAATCGGATTCAAATTGAAATCCAAAAAGCTAAAGGTAAACTAGAAAACGCCAGCTTTATAGATAAAGCCCCTGAGGCGGTGGTAGCTCAAGAAAAAAAACGTTTAGAAGAGTTCGAGGAAAGCTTTGAAAAGTTGAATGGGCAACTAAAAAAGTTAGCTTAAACGACGTTTTTTAATAAAGAAAGTAATAGCACCATCTTCATCTTGAAGAGATAAAAGCTCATGCCCTGTTTGGCGACAGAATGCATCAAAATCTTTTTTACTTCCAGGATCCGTGGCAATAATTTTTAAGACCTGATCAGATTTAATTTCATTCAAACCTTTTTTGCATCGCAATATGGGAAGAGGACATTTAAGTCCAGTTGCGTCTACTTCATAATCATAATGCATATTATTTAAGCGCTGAGAAAGTGTAGCCGGCATTTGCCCAAGCAATAACACCGCCTGCTAAGTTATACACATCATGATAATCATGTTCAGCTAAATAAGATGCAGCGTGAGCAGAGCGAACGCCACTATGACAATAAAAAACAATACTCGATTTTTTGGAAAGTTTGTCGAAAGCCTGAGGAAGGCTTACAAGTGGAATATGCTGCGCGCCTTGAATAATACCCCTTGCAACTTCATCATCATTTCTTACATCAATTAAAACTAAATTATCTTGCTTGATCATGCCGTGTAAGGTTGCCGCATCAATAGTCATAAAAGAACTCATGAGGATAGAAGTTTAAATATTAAAGAATTATTTGAATGATCAGCGCAATGACATTTGTTGCAGCAAGCGCTTGAAGACCCCAGAGTGTGAATTTCATACCCTTCACTCTAAGGTCCACATTGGGTGTTGCTTCCAGAAAAGCTTTTGCATAAAAAAGTCGGCCCGCAGTAAATACACCACCTAAAAGCAAAACAATCGTCCAATGAATATGGTTGGCTTCAAGACATCCTAAGAGAATAAGGCCTAAAGGAACATATTCCGCAAAGTTTCCGTGTGAACGAATCGCTTGTTGTAAGTCTTCTCGGCCGCCATCACCTAAAGACACTTCATTTTGACGTCTTAAGTTAATGACGTTTAATGTTAATTTAACGTATACAAAGGTAAGAATAGCGGCGTAAATAGCAGTAAGTTTTAACATGATGTTTAAATTAAATAATCTAAGATGCCTTCATTATAACATCGAGACAAGTGCCTTATAAATGGGCGGTTAGTTAATTTTTAGTGCAATGACTTCTTGAAGTTTGAGGGACAGATCTTTTCTTGATTGCGAGGGTTTGATGGGATGCCCAATATCTACCACGACCTCGATTCGATTGGATTTAGCAACTCGCTTAAATGATTGGAACAGACTCGTAGCCCCATGAAAACTCGTACGGTTTGTCAGTACGTTATTCTCTTTATACTTGATTGAGAGAGGTAAAAGTAATTTGTCAGCCTCAAAGGCTGATTGAAATAAGCTGCTCTTAAAAGGAAGCACTTGGTATCCGGTTGACGTAACGCCTTCAGGAAAGATACATATCGATTGTTTTTCATTTTTAAAATGGTGGTTCATCGCTTGAATGACTTCAGGCAAATTTGATTTGCGATTGCGGTCAATAAAAATAGCGCCTGAAATTTTAGCGAGCATTCCAATAATAGGCCATGTTTTGACATCGGTTGCTGATACGAATGTGACGGGCTTTAAAGAAAAGATTACAGGAATATCAAGCCACGAAATATGATTTGAAACGATAAGATAGCTATCTTTACCTAAAAACTTTAAGACTTCGCCAGTAAGTGTAATTTTAATCTCTAAAATACGTAAGAGACGTTTCGCCCAGAACTGAATAAGAAGATGCGTGATATTTCTTGGCAGAATAATCATCATGACGCAGAGGATCATTGCGAGAAGCAAATGGAGCGCCATCAAAATAGATTTAAAAATAAAATTCATAGTGGATTATAAGAGTTCGATGCCGTAGGGTTTCACAATTTTTGCAAAAATATAAAATGCAACTAAGGTCATGACAACAGATATCCCAAGTGTTGGCCAAAAACCAAATCGCTTAAGTAAAAAAGGAAATGCTAGAAACATGGGTAAGGTGGGTACGACATACCAAAAAGTATACCAAGCATGATTTGCAATTTTAGATTCCGGTTGTTTTTCTAAATATAACCAAATTAAAGTCAACACTGTGACAAGAGGAAGTGCTGCAATGAGCCCGCCTAATCGATCACTTTTCTTAGCCACCTCAGAAATAAAAACAACCATACCTGAGGTGATTAAAAGTTTAAAAAAAATCCACATTAACTTTCCTCCTCTTTTGATAATCGAATGTCAGGTTTTTCTTCTGGATAAGCTTTTAAATAGACTGCCAAGTCTGGATCCAGGGTATCCCAATTGACCAAGCTTGCTACTTTTTTATAAATTTTATGCATAAAGCGATTTCGGTGTTTACAGAAATTTGTACGATGCACGAGCTCATGACCCGTTTCGATTTTAGCAGGATATGCTGTTTGGCCACTTTGAATTGTTTTAGCACCAATCTTATATGCCCAATTAACAGCTTCAATCCATAAACGGAAATAGATAAACCAATCTCTAGGAGCATCATAATCAATACCAATAAATTTGTTAATCACATGCTCTTTAAGGTCAAAACAAAGCATAAAAGCTACTATTTCTTGAGAAGACTGGTGTCTTAAAATAATAAAGTGCGCTTCTTTTTCGCGAGAAATAAATTCAAAGAATTCAGGCGTGAGTTCTTCAAACTTGGTTTTACCTTTTAAATAACTTCTTGAGAACAATCGGTAGAGCTGATGAAGAGTTTGATTATCAGGTAAATGAACTATGCTCACATCAAGGGGAGCTAGAAGTGCTTTCCTTAATTTTTTGCGCAATGGGTATCTTCTAGACTCTTTGAGAGAGTTTATATAATCATCAGCATTGCCCCCTTTTAGTTTTAAAAGTGCCGATGGAAAGCTTATAAGAGGAAATAAATTTTTAGATTCGGAAATAGAAGCAAGTGTTTGATGGTAAATAACAGGGAAGTCTTTCCAAACCAACATAGCTGCTTTGTATTTTTGTGCTTGCGTCTCAGCAGCTTCCTGGATACAGAGAAAAATATCATCCTGTGTTACCGTCTGAGCTTTTAAAATTATTGGATCAATTCCGATATGCCCCTCATCAGAACAGGCACTCCCTATAAAAAAAGTACGTTGATATAAGAAAGACGGGATAACTTTACCGATTAATTTTACGATAGGTAAAATAATCGGAGGCATCACAAGTTCGATGGGCACATCCATTATGAATGCAGGCGCGATGGCGATAGGCTCTCCATTTAAAGAAATCAGACCGTAAGTAAGAGTGAATTGCTCTTCAAGGTGAGCGCACTCGAGTGATCTATACCACCACTGACCTTCGTAAGGGGCTGGAAAGCAACTATCCCATAACGCCTGTGGTATTTGCGATTCAGAATTAAGCCATTCAAGAGAGAGCTGTTGTATCATTTATGAGAATTATACTTAAAACATCTTGATTCTCGAATTATGCAGAAATTTTTATTTTTTTTAATTGCACTTTTTTTTAGTGGCTCACTTTTTGCAGTTCACTCAGATTACTGTGTAAGCTGTGAACGGGACAAACGTGGCAACATTAAAAGAAGTCTTGAAGCCAAGAGAGCTTTCAAAAAAATGCAGCCATGCCCTTCGACAGGCAAGCCTTTTGGTGCTTGTCCTGGTTACATTATTGATCACATTATGCCTTTGAAGCGAGGTGGCGCTGATGCTCCATCGAATATGCAATGGCAAACTGTTGAAGAGTCAAAGGAAAAAGATAAATGGGAGTAACTTTATTATATGAACCGTAATTTAAAGTAAAATAATCCATATCATGAAACGACAAATATTTTATATCGATTATCCGCAAGAGCATCAAGGCGATGCATTACATGCTTATCAATGTAAGTTTTGCAAAATAGATACCGTAAAAATTAATGGATTACTTGAAAATCATTTACCCAATTGTATCTATAGAACTGAAAAAGAAAAAACGATTACTGAGTAAGTCTTCGACCAATTAATGCAGCACCAATCACACCCGCTGAATCACCCAGCATGTTTTTAACAATCGGCGTTGAAGGCGTGTCATTAAAAATACGTGCGTAAACTTCATCAATACCCTCCTTATATAAACTTTTTTCATTGGAAAGTCCGCCGCCTAATACAACAATATCAGGGTCTAAGATATTGATAAGATTAGCTAGGGCTTGACCAAATCGCGCATAGAAATCTTGTTTAATATTTTTTAGAGATTCGTCTTTCAATGGAGCATTAAAAAAATCAATCGCTGAGAGCTTTTTACCTGTTTTATCTTGAATTCTTTTTTCTAAACCACCACCCGATATAAAACTTTCTACACAGCCATTCGCACCGCAGTAACAGGGATAGCCTTGAGGGTCGATCACCATATGTCCCCATTCACCGGCAATATTTTGTGGCCCCTGTCTAATTTTTCCATCAAATACAATGCCACCACCACAGCCCGTTCCCATAATGACGCCAAATACAGAAGGGTATCCTTTACCTGCTCCCATTAATGCTTCTGCAAGAGCAAAACAGTTAGCATCATTTTCAATCAGGATGTCATGCACTAATTTGTCTTCAAGAAGGGATTGGAGCGGTAAGCTATTTAAGCAAAGTGTATTAGAGTTCTTAAGGAGATGTGTTTTCTTTGAGATTGAACCAGGGGTTCCTAAGCCTAGCGAATGCGTTTTATTTTGTATAGATACGAGCGCTTTTGTATAGAGTGCATGAATTTGGTTAAAGATATGCGCGCTACCCAAATGGGCTTCAGTAAGTAATCGTTCCCGAAAAAGTATTTTGTCCTGACTGTCTAAGACAGCCACTTCAATCTTAGTGCCACCCAAGTCAATACCGATATGATAATGAGATGCCATTTAATTATTCTGAAAATGACGTCTGATATACCAAATGATGAAAATGATTGCACCACCTGCAATGACATAATGAAATTCATGAAAGTAAACTTTTAATGTGTCCCAGTGTTCACCAAATACCATACCTGTATATGCGAGTGCCCAGCACCAAATAAACGAGCCAACAAATGTGTAGATAATAAACTTAGTCATATTCATACGTGCAATCCCTGCAGGAAGCGCAATAAAAGTTCTAACAGCGGGAAGGAGGCGGCCTATAAAAATAATAATCTCGCCATAATTTTTAAACCAATCATCTGCCATCTTTAAATCTTTTTTAGAGATGAGAACGAAACGGCCATATTTTTCAGCAAGCTGTCTGCCGCCTGTTTTTCCAACGTAGTAGGCAGGTATAGAACCCAATACACAGCCTAGCGCGCCCATGAAGGCAACCACCCAGAGCACCATCTCACCTTTAAAAACAAGATACCCTGCGAAAGGCATGATAATTTCAGAGGGTAATGGAATACAGGCTGACTCAATCGCCATTAGTAATACGATACCCCCGTACCCCATAGTGGATATCACACTCATAATCCAAACAGCCAATAATCCAATTAATTTTTCTAGCATCACGCTGAACCTAATCTAAGTTGATATCGAATTCTATCTTATGTTTCATAAACCTTTAGTGAATCCGCAAATTTTTACTATAATGAATTACATAATTTTTAAACATACATATATGAAACAGATAACGCTATTATTTTTATTTGTCTTACTCTCAAGCTGCAGCATGATGACCTATACGAATCAGAGTAAACTATCAAATACGAGCAAAACTTATATTATTAACTGTGCTTTTTGGGATGCTTGTTATGCAAAAGCAGAAAAGTTATGCTCAAGCGGGTATAGCATTGTAGATAAATCAGCAAGCTTGCCTTACAGTCTAGAAGTTTCATGTAAGTAATTTTTGTTATCAAAAGACCAAATCCATCATGCATGAAATAAATGCGCAAAAGCTAAATACGGTAGCTTGGCAGTTTAATCATAGCTATACAAAATTACCCAAAGATTTTTTTGTTGAACAGCTCCCAGTAAAAGTATCAAATCCAAAACTTCTTTTATTAAACGAGCCCTTATTAAAATCTCTAGGATTAGATAAAGAAGCCTTAAGTCGAGAGGCTTGGGGCAATATTTTTTCTGGGAATGAACTTCCTGAAAAAGCCCACCCTATTGCAGAAGCCTATGCAGGTCATCAATTTGGACACTTTGCCATATTAGGTGATGGCCGAGCTGTTCTCTTGGGCGAACACGTCAATCCGGACGGGGATCATTTTGATATCCAATTTAAAGGATCAGGACAAACACCTTATTCTAGACGTGGCGATGGTCGCGCCGCATTAGGGCCTATGTTAAGGGAGTTCATCATTAGTGAAGCAATGTTCGCACTTAAGATTCCTACCACAAGAAGTTTGGCAGTAGTGATGACAGGAGAAAGTGTGATGCGAGATGAACTGTTGCCTGGGGCGATACTCACGCGCGTAGCGAAAAGCCATATTCGTGTAGGCACTTTTCAATTTGCTTCCACATTAAATGATACCAATAAATTAAAAGCACTCGCTGATTATACGATTGATCGTCACTATCCTGAGTGCAAAGCAAAGGACAATCCCTACCTTGCATTTTTAAATGCAGTGATTGAAAGACAAGCGTTGCTTCTTAGTCAATGGATGCATGTAGGTTTTATTCATGGCGTTATGAATACAGATAATATGTCCATCAGTGGTGAAACAATTGATTATGGCCCTTGCGCTTTTATGGATCGCTATCATCCTGAAACTGTGTTCAGTTCGATTGATCGTCATGGTCGTTATGCATATGCGAACCAACCCCCCATAGCGCAGTGGAATCTAGCAAGATTTGCAGAGACTTTAATTCCACTTATTGATCAGAATACTGATAAATCAATTGAATTAGCTTCTCAGTCTGTTAATGATTTCTCAGATCAATTTCAAAGAGCTTGGTTAAGAGGTATGCGACAGAAACTAGGTTTATTTAATGAGGGGCCAAACAATATTGAATTAATCAATGAATTACTAGTGCTTATGCAAAAAAATAAAGCTGACTATACCCTTACATTTAGACATCTTTCGTCGGATGCAATTTTAAAAGATACTATTTTTAAAGATACATCATTTAAAGTTTGGTATAAAAATTGGATACATTGCATTCAAAAACAAAAAGAAGGTGAAGAGACGTCAAAACTCATGATGTTAAAACATAATCCAGCGGTCATTCCACGGAATTATTTAGTGGAGAAAGCTCTATCGCTTGCTGTGGTGGATCAGGACTACCGTTTCTTAAATGATTTTATTGCAGCACTTTTGAATCCTTACGAGGACTCGAAGGTATTTGGTGAGCCCGCCTTAGAGGAAGATAAGTCTTATCAAACATTTTGTGGGACTTAAAAAACAAAATCACACATAAGGCCTGTAAGCCTTATGTGTGACGATTGAAACTATTTCGTTTTTTTAGCTTTAGGTGCTTCTTTTGCTTTTGAAGGCTTAACAGATTTTGCAAGTAGCGCTTTAAGATCTTCAAGATCTTTGCTTTGAGCTGTTACTTTTGCTTCTAAGTCAGACACAACAGCTTTCTTTTGAGCGTCAGCTTTTTCATAGTCAGTCACTTTTTGGTTTAGCGTTGCAATTTGACCATTTAGATTTTTAATTTCTGCAGTTTGTAAGCTCAATTGATCTTCAGCGTTATAAGCGCTATAAGAAAAGTAACCCGCTACTGCAATTAGGATTGCAATGATGATGTTTTTAAAAGTGCCAGAGTTTTCCATCTATGATTCCTTCATGATTATGTTGAATTTTAAAGTATGTGTTTATACACATACTCTCTTAGGTAGGCATGATATAAGAAAGTTCAGCAATCTCAAAGCAAACCAAGGTTTTTGAGAAAATAAAAAACCCGCATTTAAGCGGGTTTTCTTTAAAACAAGCAATCAACTATTTTGAAGCGATCACTTTTGCAGCTTTTGAACAGAGTTCACCGCTTGATTTATTCACCATGCCTAAAACATCTTCTGAACGAAGATTGGCTTGGGAAAGAGCTTTTTCAGCTTCTGTCTGAGATTTGCAAGCAAGAGCAAAATCGTTATTTTTAATAGCGATAACGCTTAAATTTTGTAAGCGCGCTGCGCGTTCTAATTCGTGAAGTTTTTCATTGCTTTGAATGAATGTGGATGCAGCCACTGTAGTTGAGATTGCTGCAACAGCAGCGACAATAATAAGACTTAAACGTACTGACTTTTTCATTTCTTTATCCTTTTGGGTTGTATTAATGATGTGCACTTTTGATGCACATGATCATCTTAGTAGATAATTGTTAACAAATTATGACATTGGCATAGCTTTTGCTTCATTAGAGAAATTAAAAAGCTATAAAGAAAAAAAGCCAGCGAGAGCTGGCTTTTTGATTTGATCTAAGTTATTTAGATTGTGTTTTTAAAGCCTTGTTGCACAGCTCTTGATTACTCTTATGAATCATGCCAAATAAATCTTCAGATTTTGAGTGAACTTTACCTAAATACTCTTCTGCTTCGGTTTGTGATTTGCAAGCAAGAACATAATCTTTATTAACAATAGCAATTAAAGTTAAATTTTGTAAGCGTGAAACAGCTTCCAATTCTTTAATCTTTGTTCTGGCACCAATATATTTAAATGCGACTGCTGCTGTGGCAACCAATCCAATAAGTGCAACCGCTATTGTTACTTTTGTATTTTTTTTCATTACTTTCCTTAGTTAGTGCTTTTTAAAATTTGAATGGTGGCCAGGGGCAGAATCGAACTGCCGACACGCGGATTTTCAATCCGCTGCTCTACCGACTGAGCTACCTGGCCATATAGAACCTCACGATAAAAACCGTGAAGAAGCGGAATTATAGCAAAAATGCTGACTTTTACCGAGTTTTAGGGGTGAATTTAGCCGATATCAGCGTCTA
>Ga0208362_1000071_pt1 | contig 29950 bp, 28 predicted proteins | sample LakMenEpi13Oct10_FD_150693 | JGI IMG/M metagenome (GOLD analysis project Ga0208362, IMG submission 150693) | Freshwater microbial communities from Lake Mendota, WI - 13OCT2010 deep hole epilimnion (SPAdes) | ecosystem: Environmental > Aquatic > Freshwater > Lake > Epilimnion/Euphotic zone ... | reverse complement strand
TAAAGTAAGAGTAAACAAATCAACTTCCTAAATATTTTCATATTATTGTTTATTTACGATGCCCTCACAAAAGTATTTTCTATTGATACTAAAATCATTAGCTTTATTCAAAATACTTATTGCTTACTAATACTTTCTAGAATTTTCTCCGAGCAGCTTAATAGACCTCAAGGCTTTTTACACTGATTAAGGAATAATTCCTAGACATATTCAGACCCTATTATTTCAAAACTCATATCCCTGACAAATATCTTTTCATATTGCAAACGGAAGCTATTTTTGCTTTTAGTCTTCTTGTCGTATACAAAAACACCATTATCGACTTTTGTATCATTGTTATTTGTTTTATCTCTCCTGGGCATAAATATGATGATATTCAACGGCGGAAATTTTTTACTTAGGCTTTTATTGTTTATAGAATCAAGCAAATACTTTTTTCAATTCTCTTTTGAGGGCGGCTCTTCTAAAGCTTGATTTGAAACCCGCAATAATTAAGCTCTGTAAAATAATATAAAGTATCAGTACAGCGACCATTATGATTCCAGCTCGGATATATGGTTCAGATGAATTGGTTGGAATATTAAATTTATAATTTTGCGCAGTTTTTGCATAAATCTGAGTTAAGTCTTTGGCTTTATTTAAATCTTTGGGGGCAGATAACCAAATTGATTTTACCGATAGATTTTTATATTGCGCCCAATGTTTAGCCACTTCAAGTTGTTCTTTTATATCATCAGGCATGGCTTTTGCTACATCACCATCTTTGATTCTATATCCCATTCTGGATAAATTAGCTTTGAATTCCTCTTGCCAAATTTCATATTTTGTTTGATTGAATTCCGCTTCTGAAACAATGTTTTTCAGTTGCTCGGTGGATTGCTCACTTATGGATGGATAAAGAAGTACAGACAAGAAAACCGCTAATACCAAAATGATTCTGACAAAAGTATCTAGGAAATTTGCAATTTGTCCAAAAAGCCACACAAAAGGCTTGAGCAGAATATTAACTCCTGTTGAATTTACTTTTCCGATCGCATCTCTGACCCCATTAAATCTTTGAGGCGTAATTCCACATTCTTCTAATTCTTGATCTTTGAATTGATAACCTTGAGGCTTATTTTTGATTAATTTATATAAAGCCTTCAGAATATTTTGTTTATCTGGAATATTCATTCTTTCATTATTCATTTTGACTTAAAAAAAATTCTTCTTGATTATTTTTGTTTATAGTCTCATTCATATTGTCAGAAGAGAAAATGTCAGTAAAAACAATGCAGTATTTCTAATAAGAAAATCGTATAAAACAACAGTCTAACATAAGCATCAACTCACACAATTCAACAGTGTTTGGCAGTTAATCTTATGAGCATTTCGTTTTTTAAATCAAGAAATTGCTTCTACAACTCTCAAAAGTGCAGCCCCTTTATTTAAAGTTTCTTGATATTCCTTAGCAGGGTCTGAATCATATACAATGCCCGCACCGACCTGAAGCCTAATTTCACCATCTTTGGCAAGTAAGGTTCTAATCGTCATAGCGGTGTTTACCGATCCATCAAAACCAAGATAACCAACACAGCCTCCATAAAAGCCTCTAGCTACTGGTTCTAGAGAAGCAATAATTTCCATAGCCTTTACTTTTGGGGCTCCGCTAAGTGTACCTGCGGGAAATGTAGCTTTGAGCAAATCAATTGAATTGACTTCGGATTTCAATTTGCATTCTACTTCGCTCACCAAATGAAGCACATGAGAATATTTTTCGACTATCATTAAATCAGTGAGCTGAACAGTGCCTGGAATAGCCACTCGGCCTAAATCATTCCTAGCGAGATCAATAAGCATTAAATGTTCGGCTAATTCTTTTTCATCTTTCTTAAGTGATTCGGCTAATTTCTGATCTTCCACATCAGATTTTCCTCTTCGATATGTACCCGCAATTGGACGCAAAAGAGCCTTACGACTACCATCGATATCAAAATCCGTTTTGACCATTACTTCGGGAGATGAACCAATCAATTGAAAGTCAATAAAATCGAGAAGAAATAAATATGGAGATGGATTTAAATTTCTGAGGACCCGATACAAATAGAGCGAATCAAATTCTGACTGTGAGGTTTTAAGCTGCTTTGTGAGTTGTTGAGATAAAACAATTTGGAAAATATCACCGCTTCTGATTCTCTCCTTAGCTTCCTCGACTATTTCAATAAATTTACTTTTTGTCAGGCTACTTTCCCAGGTTTCAATATTGTCTTTTTGTGATGATTTATTATTAGATTGAGCTACGATTTGCGGAATTATGCGTTTTTCTTGGCTACTGAGTTCGCTTTCTAAGAGGATTTTCAAGTTGTCAATTCTTTGAATAGCTTTCTCATAGAGTATATTCAAATCAAGCTTACTGCTTTGAGTCTCATCTTCACTGTATGCATAAATATTGGTAACTAACTTTAAACTTTTGGTCAAATTATCAAAAATAATCAAGTCACCTGTTAATAAGAAAATTGATTCGGGAAAATTGCTATCAACTTTGAGTTTCTCAATCTTTTCAATAAAACGAACAGAATCATAACTAAGTGCTCCAACCAATCCAGCATTAGGCCAAACTAAAGCCTCGGCTGAATTATTAGATAAGTTCGTTGGACTTTTTAGTTTATCTAGTAGCTGTGATAAAGATTCAAATGGATCTTTTTGATCCTGGCCAATCGGTGGTAATGCCAAATCTTCCCATAGAGGCCTCAAAGAAGTACTACCATTTTGCACGCTAATTATTCCAGCTGGATTTAGCCCAATGATTGAAAATCTACCAACCTTTTCTCCACCTTCAACTGATTCCAACAGAAATGAAGGACTTGCAACTTTCTGAATTTGCTGAAAATAAGATTTTGCCTTTATATAGCAACTGACAGGCGTTTCCATATCTGCCAATATCTCTGTCCAAACAGGAATCACATTGTAATTAGCATTAATTAATGATTTGACTTCGTCTTGAGAGAGAGAAATTTGCATTTGAGAAAAAATTTTTTTGAATAAAAGCTTTATTTGAATCTTTCGATTTTACATTTAGTTACTCACCTTACGCAAAATTTAAATGCCCTCTCCCCCACCCCCTCTCCTAAAGCGAGAGGGGAGCCAGAAATTTGTGTTTCCCTTTTCTCTGTTAAGAGAGAGTTACCCGAAGACAGGCCCAAGCAGGAGGCGAAGCTTCGTTTGAGCTGAGGAGAGAGTTAATCTCACTAAACAGGAAATTATTTTTGCATAACATGAGTTAGTTACTGAGATTTTGACAAAGATTTTCACTTTAGGGAATCTCTACAAAATGAAGCCTATTAACCCCTACCCGCCTAAGATGGGCTCCAGAAGATGAATCAGAAGTCTCTATCTTGGAAATTTAGAGTTGATGGGATTTTTTTACCTTAATTCTTAGTTTTGATTTTTGTCTCGCTTGTTAAACGTAATTGAAACAACTAAATATGCAAAAGTAACTAAACATATTATCCAGAGCCAAAAGACACTGGCTGAATCGTAAGTATCAATTACAGAGAAATGTTTTGTGAATAAAGTCAAAAGCATAGAACCAAGCGAACAAATAAAAGTAAACCAAATTATTGCTTTGCAAAACCATTTCTCAGCAAAATCAAAAGCAATTAAACATATTGAAATCAGAATTGAGTAATCATAAATGTGATGATAGGGTATCAACAGAAGCGATGAAATGATTATCAATGCAATTTGTAAAAAGTCAAAGGTATTTTTATTTTCAACAGAGTTTGATTCCTGTAGTAATTTGTTTGTCGATGAAGATTGTTGAATAGTTGCATTATGGCATTTTCTAGCAAGAAGAAATATTACTGTCAGCACGGTAAAAGAAAAGACCTTATTTCCTAAGCTAAATATATTTTTCATATTCATTTGACAATATTCAGTTTGATTATAGAGAATGGAAATGATTGAATTAATCGGATAGGTGGGAGAACCTGGTTGAGGTACAAATAATCCAAGATCTTGAATGCCCATTAATTGAAAAGTTGATTGAATGTAGCTTATATAACCTTCCGAACCAATAAAGAAGTATCCAATCAATAATTGCGCAATCAAAAATACCGCACATGCAATTAAAGTTTGCCATTCTTTCTTTATGAGTGGAAGTAATAGAAGTGGTAAACCCATTTGAGGCTTAAAGAAGCATAGAGAAAGAAATAGGCCTGATAAAAGAAAGTTTTTTTTCTTTTGAAAGTAATAGTAGAAAAAAAAACAAATACTAATGATTAGTGAAAATTGTGCATTGGATAATATGAAGCGGAATGGTGGAAAACACACAATTCCAATTCCAAATAAAAACAAATAATCCCAAAAATTTGAACTAGTTTTTAAAAAATGCTTAATCACCCAAAAGACCGCTGTCAACACACTAAATAGACCAAGTATGCCAATAAAAACTTGAGATTGAGCTATGGCCATAAAACTAAACAAATACACAAACCATAAAGTATTAGGTGCATAGTAATAATACAAAGGTGGTTTAATATCGTTTTTGAAGAAATCTCTTGTTAGGGCATAATACTCAGTCTCATTTATATAAGTTGGCTTATTTGGCTTACTCATCCTGAATTTGGAAACATAATTTTTATAGAGATTTTGATAATACTTTTTCTGAAAAGAGTAATTATATAAATGTTGACCTTTATGCTCACGCAATATATTTGCCGTCATCCAAAAAGAGCTTATATCGACACAATCGGGACGATGATAAGCTACCCAATAACTTTTCTGAAAATACAAACCTATAAGCGAAAAACATTTGAGACCAATCAACAATGCAAATATGATTTTGACTACCTGAGCTGACTTATCTGAAAGAGAGAGCCTAAGAAAAGCGTGAAATAATCGAGCAATTTTTGAATTGTGTTTTGTCTCAGATAAATTCTCTGACATATTCTCTAATGGATTCTTTGGTAAATCTGCTCTTGAATTAATCTTTGAATTGGCTGATTTCATGCAAGTACAGGACTAGACAAATTATCCGAAGATACTTGTTGTCTGACTAGCATCGCTCCTACAAATCCTTTGAAGAGTGGATGAATTGATTGTGGGCGCGATTTGTATTCTGGGTGAAATTGGCTGGCTACAAAATAGGGATGAATATTTGCAGGCAATTCAATTATTTCGACAAGCTTTCCATCAGGTGATTTGCCAGATATAACTAAACCTTTTTCGGCTAGATTATGTTCAAACAGATTATTGAATTCATATCTGTGCCTATGTCTTTCATAAATCAAATCTTTTTTATAGGCTTTCTGAGCCAAGCTTCCTTCTTTTAGCTCGCAGGGATAGCTTCCTAGTCTCATGGTTCCACCTTTATCAGTTGAAGCAGTTTGTCCAGGCAAGAAGTCGATCACTGGATGAGGAGTTCCAGAATCAAATTCAGTGCTGTGCGCGTTTGATAATCCTGCTACATTTCTGGCGAATTCAATCACTGCACATTGCATACCCAAACATAGTCCCAAGAAAGGAATTTTGTTTTCTCGAGCATATTGAATTGCTTTGATTTTGCCTTCTACACCACGATCTCCAAAACCACCGGGCACCAAAATCCCATTTATGCCATTGAAAATATCTTCTAAATCAGTCTTTTCATCAAGGTCATCAGATAGAATCCACTTTATTTCAATTTCGGCACTTTGATCGGCTGCTGCATGACGAATAGCCTCGATCACACTAATATAAGAATCTCCCAATTTGACATATTTTCCAACAATACCAACTTTGATTTTCTTAGTTGGATTTTTTATTTTTTCGACAATTGCCCGCCAATTGCTCAAATCAGAAGGTCTATCTTCTAATTGAAGTCTTTCCAAAATCCTAATTGGTAAATTTTGTTCATCCAGACTAAGTGGCACTTCATAAATTGATTTTACATCGCGACATTCAATGACTGAATCTATATCCACATCGGTAAACAGCGATAACTTCTCACGAATTGATTTACTAAGAACCTTTTCAGATCTGCAAAGCAAAAAGTCTGGATTGATGCCTTTACTGCGTAATAATTCAACTGAATGCTGAGTTGGTTTGGTTTTGAGTTCGCCAATAGCTCTGAGATTAGGAATAAGCGTTGCATGAACATAAGCGACATTTGACCAGCCAACATCTTTTCTAATTTGACGAATAGATTCTAAGAAAATCAAACTTTCAATATCGCCAACTGTACCGCCAACTTCAATGATTACAATTTCCGATTCGGTTTTATAAGCGGCTTCAAAAATTTTGGTTTTAATTTGATTAGAAACATGCGGCACCATTTGAACAGTTCCACCCAAATATTCGCCTTTACGCTCTTTGCTAAGTACTTCCGAATAGATTTGTCCCGCTGTTACATTATTGATTTTGAATAAATCTCTATCAATAAATCTCTCATAATGACCTAAATCAAGATCTGTTTCAGCACCGTCTTCGGTTACATAGACCTCTCCATGCTGATATGGACTCATGGTGCCAGGGTCAATATTAAGATAAGGATCAAGTTTTTGAATTGTGACGCGAAAACCTTTTTCTTTGAGCAACAGCCCTAGCGATGCCGCAATAATTCCCTTACCAAGGCTACTAACAACACCTCCAGTAATAAAAATGTATTTAGGGCTTATTTGTGTCTTTGGAGTTTGTGGCTTGGAATGCATGGCTTTAGGATTTTTATCAGAGAGTTAGTCTTAAACTTCGTGTGCAGCAGCACTAACTTAAATGACTATAAATAATGAATATATTGGAATTAATAACTTAAGATTATTTTAGGACATAGTTTTCTTGGAAGTAGATTTATCTTGTCTCATTTTGATGATCTTCGCTTATAAGTCTGCTCTTATTTTGAGTGCATACAATAAACTATTTGAACTTGTGAAAATTTCAAGATCTAAATCTTTAAAGATCTAAAAATGTAGAGAATGATTAACATTTCGACACCCTCTTCAATTCACTTGCCCCTGCCCAAGAAAATGAGCCAAAGCTCCTGCCTCACGGCAAAAAGGGGGAGTCAAAAAGTCGAAATCACAAAAAACTGAATTTATAGAGATGACCTTATGAATAAAACAATTCAAGCTTCCAATCTAGTTGAACTGAAAAAGCAAGGAGAAAAACTTGTTTGCTTAACGGCTTATGATTTTCCAACCGCCAAAATTTTGGATGAAGCTGGAATCGATATGATTTTGGTTGGAGATAGTTTAGCCAATGTCTTTTTGGGGCTCGACAACACCTATGAAATCGGCATGACCGAAATGCTTTATCACTTGAGAGCCGTTTCGCGCGGAGTCAAAAGAGCTTTGCTGGCAGTCGATATGCCTTTTCTTTCTTATCAGGTTTCGATCAAAGAAGCAGTAAAAAATGCAGCTGAGTTTTATAGAGCAGGAGCCCAAGCTGTCAAGCTGGAAGGGGCAAGTGAATTGACTCTTGAAATTGTTGAAAAGCTGACAGAGATCGGAATTCCAGTGATTGGACATTTAGGTTATACGCCTCAATCAGCTGGAACAATCGGCAAAGGCAAAATACAAGGCAAAACCGATTCATCCGCCAAAAACATTTTTGAACAAGCCCGAAAGCTGGAAGAAGCTGGAGCAATCGCAATTGTGCTTGAAATGATTCCCGCGGATCTGGCAAGTCAAATAACTAAATCTTTGAAAATACCAACAATTGGCATTGGTGCTGGCTTAGACTGCGATGGACAGATTTTGGTTTCTGACGATATTTTCGGAATGACGGAAAAAAAACTAAGCTTTGTAAAAAGATATGCGGAAATTGGTAAAGAGATGAATAAAGCAGCTATGGATTTCGCTCAAGAGGTTAGAGACAAGAAGTTTCCTTAAACTAAAAAAGTTATTCTGTAAAGTTTTATCAATTCAGGTGCAGTCTGAAGTACTCGGGCAACGGTTCCTCATGCCATCAATTTAATTTTCATTTTGCTCTTCTTTAAATCTTTCTGCTGTTAACTCAAATCTTGCTTATCAAAATAACCCAAAACAAATCATTTAACTCGCCAAGACAAAATAAATGTTTAAGATTCACAAAAACTAACAAGCTCTTAGTGTTCAGATGATGATTTACTTTATAGAATCAAAGACTAAAGTATTCAATTTACAGAAAACTCTCAGCACAATTTTTAGACACAGATGAAATTTCTCAATTTACTTTTTACTTTTTATTTGGCAATTTTTACTTTTTTCATTGCACCATCCAAAGCTTGGATTCCATTTGCAAAAGATACAAAAGAAGAAAAATTCAAAGAGTCAAAAAAAGAAAATGAAAAGCTAAGAGAAGATCTCAATGCGGCGCAGCTTAGATTAGATAAGCAGCAAGAAATTATTGAGAAAGAAGAAGCAAAACAAGCAAAAAAAGGATTAAAAAATATAAATAGGAATAATAATGATTCTTTGCTCAGTAAATCAGCCAATCGAAAAAACAAGGACTTGAACAATAGAAAGTCTGATAATAAAAGGAAGAATGAACGGGAAGAAAAATTTCCCACCAAGCAACCTCAAAATTATTATCCTAGCTATCCACAACCTTCAATTCCGGTTCCCAGCCAGATTGTAAATCCGATTCCTAATACTTACTAAAATCTCAAAATAAATAAAATGGAAAAAGTTCTTTTCTTCGATGCGAAGCAATATGACATCGATTTCTTTAATCAACAAAAAGAAGAATTAAGCAAAAACAATTCAGCTGTTTCTAATCTTGAATTTGAATTTCTTGATCTGAAGCTAAACGAGAAAACAGTTTCGCTCGCTTATGGCAAAAAAATAATTTGTGCTTTTGTAAATGACCGTATTAATGATGCAGTAATTGAAAACATAGCTAAAAACGGCACTGAATTGCTGGCTCTTCGTTGTGCTGGTTACAATAATGTCTCGCTGAAAAAAGCTCAAGAAGTGGGTCTCAAAGTAGTGCGAGTGCCAGAATATTCTCCTTATGCGGTTGCCGAACATGCAGTTGCGCTCATTATGACTCTAAATCGCCATGTGCATAAAGCATATTCTCGAGTAAGAGATGGAAATTTCTCTCTAAACGGCCTAATCGGTTTTGATATGCACGGCAAAACAGTCGGTGTAATTGGAACTGGTCGCATCGGACAAATTATGATCAAAATCATTAAAGGTTTTGGTTGTAAAGTTTTGGCTTTTGATCTTTATCCTCAAGCAAAATTGCCATCTGAACTTGGCTTTGAATATGTTGCGTTGGAAGAAATATATAAACAAAGTGACATTATTAGCCTACATGTGCCGCTTTCTAAAGAGACCTATCACATGATTAATCAAAAAACGATTGAGCTCATGAAAGACAAAGTAATTTTGATTAATACTAGTCGCGGACCCTTGATTGATACGCAACCAGTGATTGATGCTTTGAAGTCAGGCAAGATAAAAGCTGCAGGGCTTGATGTTTATGAAGAGGAAGAAAAGTATTTTTTCGAAGATCTCTCTAATGAAGTTGTAGTGGACGATCAGTTGGCCAGATTGCTAAGTTTTAATAATGTGATTGTTACTTCTCATCAGGCCTTTTTGACAGAGGAAGCTCTGCGCAATATTGCGGCTACTACAATTGGTAATATTCTTGAATTTGTAGATAATAAAACTTTGACTAATGAGGTGAAATTGTGAAATCACGCTTTGAGAGAGCTAATTTAGTTACTGCGCATTGCTTAATTGTTCTTTCGCTTTTTATAAGTGCCTCCGTTAAAGCTGACAGCGGAGCTTTTAGACAGTTTGGTTATCGTGATTGGTCTCAACGAATCGCTAAATATAAAGCGGCTCATCAATCTTCAAGCTCTAGTCAATCAAAATCATCAAGAAATTTCGCACCAAAGAAAGAGAGTCCTAAAAAGAATTCAAGAAACAATAATGAGAATAAAGCTAATGAAAAACTTGAAACACAAGAATTGAAGAATGGTGTTCCTCAAAGCCTATGATGTGATTAACCAATTCAATCTTCCAATCACTGATTACAGCAAATCAAAATGATTACTACGTTTTTTTTGATTTGCTGATGCTACTTTTTTCTTTAAAATCTTTTGTATATGTTTAAGTCATACCTATAGAATCACTCGGATTAACGACAAGACAAATTCGAAGCCTTCAGACAGTTGCCAAACAAGCAAATCAATCAACAAATTTTGATCTTCCTTTTATTCCAGCCATAGTTGAACTAAATGCTATAGGTTTTAACACCCATGTTGAGCGTGGACATTGTCAAGGAGCACCTAGAATTGGTCAGCCAAACTCAGACAAAACTTTAGTGGTTGCTCCTAATGGAGAACTTAATATTGAAAATCACAGATTGACACTAATACCACGTGTTAATTATATGGAAATTGGATTTCCGCAGTTAAATGACAATAATGAGTTAAATCTTTTAGGGTTAAATCTTTTAGAATGGGTAAGAAAGACTTTTCATCAAACAAATGAAGAAATAAAAAAAGAAACTAGCTGGCCAAAACTTTCTCAAGAGCAAATTGACAACATATATTACTCTAGGCGAGACGAGTTCTCGGGATGGATAAAATCCTTAAACCTTGCGAATAAAGACAACTGACTTCTGCGAATGCTTGCCAACGGGCAATTAGATAAAAAACTTCATGAATTAAGCCTTCCACAATTACAAAGCTTACCTGAAGCAAGTAATTTCTTTGAATGGTTTGATTCAATTACAAAAGACATATCTTCCGAATTAAAGAATGTCCATCTTCAGATCTTGGTTAATGCAATTCTAAAGGGTCACGAGCCATTAAATCTTGAAGAGTTTACTGCCAAGTCTCACCTGAAGAAACCCAAAGATATAATTGGTTTTCGAACGAGTGCAGTTGTTCCTCAGTTACCACAAGATTTCATTCCTTCTACTATCCTAAGAGGCTTGACTTCATTAAACCTCACAAATGAATCCTCTATTTGAGTCAAATATTACTTATATTTCCTAGCCCAGGCAATTCACATTCTCACGAATAGCCTAGTTGCTATAATACTTACTCTTTTCTCTTTGACTTTATTTCTCAATAGGCTTACAAAGCAGATATGATTTAGTCAACAAATTTAGCTAGTCAAAAACTAGAATCCCATACTTCTTTTCTCAACTACATAATGAAAATCACCATTGCTCATAGCCCTGATTCAGACGATGCTTTTATGTTTTATGCGCTTGCAAAAGGCAAAATAGACACAAAAGGCTATGAACTTGTACATGTACTTTCTGATATTCAGACTTTAAGCGACAAAGCCATTAATACTCAAGAATTTGATTTATCCGCAATTTCTTATCACGCTTATCCATATGTCTCTGAAAACTATGAATTAATGGTGGCTGGCGCAAGTATGGGAGATAATTATGGACCTACACTTATCACATCATCCAAAGAAAAGCCGCAAGATTTATTAAAAGAAATCAAAGCTGGAAATATTATGGTCGCGGTTCCGGGCATGCTGACTAGCGCGTATTTGGCACTCAAACTCTATGCTACCAATGCCAAAGTTGAAGCTTTACCTTTTGACCAAATTCAAGATGCTGTTAAATCAGGTGAATACAAAGCAGGTTTAATCATTCATGAAGGTCAAATCACTTATAAACAGGAAGGTTTCAAAAAATTAGTCAATCTTGGAGAATGGTGGTTTGATAGAACTGGTGGATTGCCTCTGCCTTTGGGTACAAATATTTTAAGGAAAAGCTTACCCGCAAATATAAAAGCTGAACTTAGCCAATTGTTGAAAGAAAGTATTGAATATTCTCTCAAACACCGAGAGGAAGCCCTCAAATATGCTCTTCAATTTGGACGAGGACTTCGTAATGAAGAAGCCGATCGTTTTGTTGGAATGTATGTCAATGAATTAACCTTGGATTTGGGAAATCGAGGCAGAAAATCAGTTGAACTATTTTTGAAAGAAGGATATTCACTTGGTTTGATTCCCTCGCTTCCAGAGCTTAGTTTCGTTTAGTTTCATCTTATTGACATCTCTGTTTGTTCAGATAAAAACGACTATTTTCATATAGCTCTTAAAAGTTTGTAGAAGAATGATTTGAATTGTGAATTCAGAAAACTTGATAAGTCCCGAAATTAATTTACTCACTTCTACAGAAGATGGGTTACGTCACAATCCAAGTCATTCATCTCAAAGATTATCTACAGATGATTTCTTGCACAAGTTAAAAAAAGGAAAGCTGGAAAAGAAAGATAAAAAGAGAAATAAGTTTTTCAATTTTGTAACTATTTTTCTCATATTTGCTTTGTTGTTTATTTGGACTCTTGACTTTCTCTCTTCGCAAAATGTGGATTTTTTCTGGTCCCTTTTAAATACAAAAATCGGCAATCTGATTGGGAGTAAGCTGAACTGTGAGAAGGTTTCTAAATGCGGATATCTCAAATTTTGTGCAGAAAAATGTTTAACGCAGGATCACTCAATTCAAATTGAACATTTTGATTTAAGTCTTTTATCTGGGAAAAGTGAAGTAAAAAATTGGACTCTCTATAAGCTTCCAAAGAGAAAATCCAAATTAGTTCGATTTCCTAGAATACCAAAACAAATTCGAGAAATTTCTCTGATCAACGGCAATATTGAAATGCTGAAAGATTTTGGCTCTGAAGCTAGTCAATGGAAATCCATTCAACTCAAAAGATATTCGCCCTTTGGTCAAGCATGGCTTTTGAGTGGAAAAAATCAAAACAAGGCAATTCAATTAAGCGGCAAAATCGGTGATTTTAGTGGAGTAAAAGCTGATATTAATAATTTGAACTTTTTCAATGATTTATCCTCATTAATTCAAATCCCCTCATCAAATCTATCAACAAAAAAAAATCAACTAGTTGGCCCAACTCTATGCAGCAAGGTTTCTGGATTAATTGAAATCAAAAGTAAATCATTTGCTCAAAGTACCGTTGAAGTAAACGTAAATAATTTGCTTTTTGAGAACAATCGCCTCTCACCAACAGCAAAAACTTCTTTTACGGCAAATACAAAAGCTAGTGCTTGGGGTTCGAGTATTTCAAGCTTATCTAGGCTTACAAATATTGAATTCAATGGAAAGTTGAAATTTGATGAGTTGATGAAGCAATTAATTGAAGCTAATTCTTTAAATTTACATTTTGGGCTCATTCATATTTATTCTTCAAATCCACTTTCTCAATCTCGCAATTTGAACATTGAGACGAGTATGACAACTCTGGATAAAAATGTGAGCCATTTAACTCTTGAGCCCTTGGAATTAAGTAAAGTTAGAAATGAAATTAATTCTTTATTGCCATTAATGCTTAAATCAATCAACCCAGAGCTTGCAAGAAATATTCAAATTAGCAAAATTAAAGGATTAATTTCAGGAGACTTTTTCATTAATCTGACAGGAAGAGAAAAGTCGAGACTTAATTTTCAAATTAAAGATCTAAAACCATTTTTTCAAAATTCACCTAATCCAATTGGCTCAATCAATAGTCAAATTACTTTAGGCCAGTCGCCAAATAAAACTCCGCAAAAAGGATTCAAGCTACTGTCAGCTTTCGGAAATATTAGAGGACTTAATTTAGTCTGGCTCAATCAGCTTTTGTATAGCCAAAACTTAGGCAATACCAATCAAGTTTTTCTTATAAAAAAAGGGGTTGCGGATGGAGATTTCAATTATCAACATGAAGACGGACTTAAAGCCAAAATTCAACTTAATTCACTAGATGGTATAGAACCAAAATCCAATATATTATTTGAAAATCTCAGTGGCAATATTATTATCAACAACAATCAGATACGGACTCAAATTAAAGGCTATTTTCGAGAAACAAATTTAATCTCGGAAAATCCAGAGAATATTGCTTCAACATTTTCTTTATTACAAAATGAATCTCAGATTGATCAGAAAAAGACTTTTCCTGAAGACAAAAAACAGTATCTCAAAAATGAACAATATTATAAAAAAGAATTTGCCTACAAAAAAACAAGTGAAAGAATAAATCCTCTCAGTCATGAATTTTCCTTAGATTCTGATCTTGTATTTAATTCTCCTACGACTGATTTCAAAATATCCAAGCAAGTATCCACACACACAGCAAAGGGCTTGCAGGGCAATATTCATCTAAAGTCTCCCTCTCTCAATTTGGCACACTTGAAAAAAGCCTTAGAAAAAGTTTTATTTGAAGGAAATACTCAGAAAAGAAATACCTTAGTAATCAATCGAATTAACTCAGTTACAGGTACCTTGAAGAATGTTGATTTATTGCTGAATTTGCAATCAAATAATTCAGATTTAAAACTACAGAGCTTAAATTTCGAGTCAGCAAATGTAGAAATAAGACTTAAAGATAAGAATATTGAATCCTTGATTATTCCTACAGGACAGATTCAATATTTCGATGATCAGAGAATTTTAGTCAATCATTTAATTATCAAACCCAAAGGCCTAAATAACCAAAAATCAAATACTCAAATAGAGTTGAATGGTGTTTTGGGTAATAAGTCATCTGAAAATACTTCAACAAGCTTATTTCAAGGTTTCAGACTGCAACCTATTGATTTAAATACAAGAGGTGAAATTGATTTAATTTACATACAAAACCTGATTGAGAGCTTAGGCTCACCAAACATTAGCGTACAAAATACTCAGCAAAAAGACAATTCGATTTTATCTTCATGGACTGATTTAAAAGGCAATATTAGCTTTAATACCAGAGTGGTTAATTCAACTATTAATAACTTTAATTTGATTGCTAATAAAGTTGCAGGTATATATCAAGATCACTCTGCTAATAATGGAAAGAAATACCCTTTGTCTGATCTCAATGGTGCAATAAATTTGGATCGCCAAACTAATAAAATCAATTTTCAAGACATTTCATTTAAATATGGTAATCAATCAAGAATCGCTTTAGGTGGAGAAATTCAGATACCCCCTGAATTAACAAAATTAAGTAACAAATTCAGTAATAAATCGAATAAAAAGCAAGTATTAAAATCTTTCTTGCCTTCAGTTTTACCTCAAATGAATATTGAAATGAATGGGGAATTTTATGCTGCAGATTTCCTCAATGATAAGCTCAAAAAAGCCTTGAAAATCGATATTCCTCATGATGCATTTATACCTCTCAAATTGAAAATCAATTCACCAAAATCTGGAGAAGGTATTTCAGATCGTTTATTAATAGATTTACATTCAGATATATCCTCTTTGGATAATACTAAATTAATTAATGTAAAATCAAATTGGCTTTCTGAGGAGCAAGATAAAGACTTACCTTCATATCTAATTGCGCAAGGTGAAATTAATACCAAAACTAAATATTTTGATTTTACGAGATTGGAAACTTCTATTAATGGTTTGAATATTGGAGCTGAGTTGAAGGGTCTTCCAGATAATTTCTCCCTTAAGGCATATACTGATCCGATTATTGATCTGAGTAAATTATTCAAATCTAAAAGAAATGATTTCCTAGTTAAAGGCTCTCTGAGTGGTTGGATATCCGCCGATCGAATTAATTTATTTGATCGGCGTAGCTTTTGGAATAACTTGAAATTTTCTCTTAAAACCGAGGAATTTGATACTGTCACAGTCGGCTTTGCTGAATTAGAATCTTTGGAAGCATATGGCGAAACAAAAGACGGTAAGGGTTTTAGTACTCTAATTGTTAATAAAGGACGAGTAAAGAATCTTGCATTTGAAGATTTGAATAGTTCATTTAAGTTAAAGGGAAACAATTTGACTTTGTCGGGCCTTTCATTAAATACCGCAGGCGGAGAGTTCAGCATGAAAGGCAATATTGATTTGCTCACAGCCTTAGGCCACTTTGATGGCAAAGCCAATAAGGTTTCCGTTGGAAGTATATCCAGAGGTATTAGTGGACTGAAAGGCTTTAATGGTATTGGTGATTTTGATTTTGCAGTTGATGGTTATATATCTAGTCTCTTAGAAGGTGAAAAGCCAGTTTATTCCTCTGGGCGTTTTGATTTGAAAAGTGGAAATGTGTCCAGAGTTTTCAGTTTGCAAAAAAAATTGAATTTAGCCAATTTAGTCTTTGGAGGACCGTTGGCACTTAATTTAAATGCTTTTTTAGAAGTAATGGCACCGAATGAACAAGGAGCTTATAAATCATTGACTGGCAAATGGGAATTTAATGAAAATTGGATTTTTATTCCAGAAGCAAAATACAAGGGTTTGAACAAACTTGATCTCAATACGTCAGGACTTGTGAATCGTAAAACTAATGAAATCGATTTTTATTTTACAGGTAGCCTTCCACGTACGCCAGTCAGAATTAATTCTCACGGACAAGTCTCTGAAATATCTAATGCTTTTTCACAATTAAATTTCAATAATATACTTGGTCAAATTCCACTTTTTAGTCGAGTATTTGATGCAAGGCCAAGAGTATTTCAATTTATAATGCGAGGAGAGATGAATGATCAAGTGGCTTTAAATAATTCATCTACTAATACTTTCAAATGGTTAAATAGTGGACTATATGATCATTTACCACTTCCCAGTCTTGAAAGACCACATATGTATAATCCAAATGAAAATCGGGTAAAAAGAAATTAGCTATATTTTTATTTGAAATTGCAATAACCCTAATTAACTGTAAACTCTTGAAATAAAAATGAATATCTTAGAGAGAGAATCTGCAAAAGCCCTTTATACACTTTTCAACTCACTGACTCAAGCTGCCCAAGAAGCTTTTATTATTGAATTTTCACAGAAGGTTTTAGACAAAAAGGCTTTAATTCAAAATGGAAAAGTTACTCTAATTCAAACCGATTATGAAATTGATAATAAACAATCAGAAGAAGAAGCTTTGAACAATGATTTAGACGAAGAAGAAGTTGGTTCAGGAGATTAATCGTCTTTGTTTGTTGCATTCAAGATTTATGTTAGATCTCCACTAATTCTCTGTTGAAAGGCAAAAAGTCAGACTAGAATTGAAATAAATAATTTTAGTTTTTGCAAATATTCTTTTTATATTATGCCAATTGATTACACACCACCAGTTCAGAATCCAGCTGTTTATGTTTATCAAATGAAAGGTTATTCTTCATCAAATAAATTTTTGATCGCATCTGAGAATGCAAATACTCCTATTTCAGTTTATGAAATGGAATTAGATTCAAATACGACCAACAATGTTATTAATGATTTCGATGAAAAGTCGGAAGAATCAACGACTACAAATATTCAAACCAACAGTCAATCTGACTCCCTTAAAGATGATCGGGCGAAAGATGAATCAAGTAATGCCAACGGAATCGATAAAACAATAATAACTGGAGGGACTGAGTATCAGCTGGACAAAGAATTTAATCCACAGGCAATTTGGGGGCCTATAGCATCTAGGCTTATTCCTGATACTAAACATACACTAGCTAAGGTTGTCTCACGTAATATCTCGAATATGTCCAAAAGCGAATATGAAAAAATGCGTGAATTTATGGAATATATTGCTACTCACCCAGAAAGCAAAGCAAGAGTCTTTGAATTAACTGGCTTTAACGATCGAGATTTGGAATTTGCTGAACCTTATTTCAAAAAATACAATACTCGAAAATTCTTCTCTAAGCTGGTTGAAATAGCCTTATCTACTTCTTCTCATGGGAAGGTCAGTAAGCAAGTAAGCGGATTAGTGCAATTTATATTTGAAACTCAAGAAATAAACGGGCAACCAGTTTCTGATGAATTCAAATTTCTATTCTTGAGAGGATTACCGAATTTGGCAGAATCTGGATGGCAACAATTTGCGACTGATTGCCAAAATAAGAATGGTGTTTGTACAAGCGAATATAAAGCATTTTTAGATTTAAATGAAGATAATGCTCTAAATGATCAAGATTTACAATTAGCTCAATCAAGCCTAAATTGGCTAAAAGCAAAAGGCCTTTATTGATCTTAAAATTAAGTTTAAGCTTGATTTTAGAATTGACCTAATTCATTTACCTTTCAATTGATCAGATTTGATTACTAATTTCCACAATGTCAGCGCAAATTTATTTTTTTACAAAGTATGCTTCTAAAGGCGCTTCAAGCAGATATAGAACTTTACAATATTTAAAACATATACCTGAATCTTTTCATTATAAAGTTTTGCCTTTATTTGACAATTCATATATTGAGCAACTTTATAGGACTGGCAAAAAACCAATAATTAAAGCTTTTCTCTCTTATTGTTTGCGCCTGATTCACCTATTCAAGCTTCTCTGGAATAAAGAAAGTATTTTTGTAATTGAAAATGAATTATGGCCTTATATACCTTTTAGTATCGAGAAATTATTTCTAAGAGGTAAAAAACGTATAGTTCTGATATATGATGATGCGATTTTTCACCATTATGATTTGAGTTCAAATGTTTATTTGCAAAAGAATAAAAACAAAATTGGTGAATTGATGTGTACTGCCGACCTAACTATAGTTGGAAATAAATATTTAGCTCAATATGCAGGTAATTGGACAAAGAATATAACTATTATTCCAACTGTGGCTGATAAACAAAAATATGAGAAAAAAAATTATGCTCAATATTCACAAGAAACAAATATAATTACCAACACAAATACAAATCAAAAACTAAATTTACTCTGGATCGGCTCCCCTGCAACATCACATTATTTATTAGAGTTAGAAGATTTGTTTTCAGATACTTGGTTTATAAATAATGTGAAATTAACTCTTGTTGGTGCACGTATTGAAAACAAAAATTCAGAATTTAATAGTATGATCAAAAATCCATTTCAAGCGGAAATCGAATATGTGAATTGGAATGAAGCAAATGAAGTGAGTATTATTCAGCAATGCGATATCGGTATTATGCCTCTGCCAAATGATTCGTGGTCTAAGGGTAAATGTGGATTTAAGCTGATTCAATATATGTTAGCTGGATTGCCATGCATTGCCTCACCAGTCGGTGCAAATGTTGATATTGTAGTTGATGGTAAAACTGGTTTTCTAGCAAACACAAAAGAAGAATGGCTTCATTGCTTGCAAGAATTTCACAACAATAGAGACCTGATAGAGTCTAATGGAAGGGCAGGAAGAGAAAGAGCACTTGCTTTATATACTATTGATGCTACTAAAGATAATTGGTTAAATGCAATATTAGGCTAAATACCTACTATCTAATGATTATCTAGTAAAAGTATTTTAATTAGACTGAATATTATCTTGAGCCTTTGTAAGCGTAACAAACACATCCTCTAAGCTAGGCTTACTATCTTGAACAACAACATTCTTGCAGTGAGTATTACTAGTAATGAATGATGAAATATTGTCAAGTGAGAAATTGTCAGATGCTGAACAATGGAGGCTTTTACCAAATAAAGTCACATCTTTAAATTCAGGTTTAAATCTTACTAAACCATATATATCCATAATCGGATCACCCTCTATTAAAATTTGTTTGAAACCTTTTGGATGAATATTAGGGGAATTTACAAGCTCTTCAATAGTACCCATCGCAATCATTTTGCTTAAATATATATATCCTACTCGATTACATCTTTCGGCTTCATCCATATAGTGAGTGGTTACCAGCATAGTAATCCCTTCATTAGATAGGTCAAATAACAAATCCCATACTTCTCTTCTAGCCACTGGATCAATACCAGCAGTAGGCTCATCTAAAAAAAGGACTGTGGGTTGATGCAATAAAGCACAAGCAAGCCCTAGTCTTTGCTTCCAGCCACCTGACAATGTTTCTGCTTTATTATCAAGATAAGGAAAAAGCTTAGTTCTTTCACATAATTCTCCGATTCTAAGCTTCAAGGATTGATCGGATAAACCATATACTCGCCCATAAAATTCCATATTTTGTTTAACTGTTAAATCAGAATATAGGCCAAATTTTTGTGATAAATACCCAACGGATCTGCGTATTTTGTCACCGTCAAGATTCGAGTTAATACCTTCAATAAATCCTTGACCTGAGGTTGGTTTTAGCAGACCACAAAGCATACGAATCACGGTTGATTTGCCTGAGCCATTAGGACCTAAAAAACCAAAAATTTCACCACGATTAATCTCAAAAGAGACTTTATCGACTACGGTCTTAATACCGAAAACTTTCGTGAGATTATCTGAAATTATTACAGCCATTGTTTATTCTTGATATTTCTTAGAATCAATTTATTGTTTGAATCAGGGAACAAAGTATTTTCATCAATACGCCTTACTTACTCATTTTTCATATTATAAATCTCATTAACCAATTCTAAAGCCCCTTAATACTTATCCATTTTACTTTGTGCTTCATATAAGTCTTTGGCTTTGTCAGCAGTTTGAATACCACCATCTAAATCACAGATTAATGCCTTTATGTAGCGTTCTTTTAATATAAGCATCAGCAAAATCTGGTTTTAATTCAATTGCCTTATTGAGGGAAGAGGCCTTAGTTGATGCATCTTTGTTTGAAGTACAAATTGATTGAGTACTTTTATTAAAAGTATTAGATTTTGCATTAATATAAATCCCTTGATCTTCCAATTTCATCAAAAACAATTTCTTTATTTCTTTTAACTCCAAGATGATCTGACTTTAGCTCTAAAGTTTTATTGTAGCCTCCCAGAGAACCTTTACAATCTAGCTTTTCATCTTTTACAACAACAGGATTCTAATATGCAGTTGAGCTTTCAAGCATTAATTCAATGGGATTTAGAATAATCTTCGATTGCACCTTCAAAATCACTTAGCAATCCTTTTTGTATTTTTTTCTTTAACAATCATTTGATCAGCACGATTACAAGAATCATGGCGACAAAAGCACCTAATAAGCCGTTCAACAAGTCCAAGTCAAATAACAAAACAAAAACAATTCTTCTGATCATTCTGGCAAAGAAAAGTCTAGGACTTCTGTTACTAGGCATATTACTGTTCAGGGTACAACTGGTGAGGTACTTCAAGAATTATTAAATCCGCTTGAGCATATTCTCAAAAAATATAATACTCATCCAATCTTTTCAAGCATTGCAATGGTTTTAGTTGTAATTGTTGGTATTGGTCAAGTTACAGATTCACTAGACAAAACCATAAATTTTGCAAAGCTAGGCTTGAACAAAAAAACAATTAATTGATGAGGTGCTTAAGCCGACTTAGTCCTTATTGACCAAGAATTCAACTAAGAAAAACTTAATATACATTTCAGTATTACTTCAAAAAAGGCAAACAGTCAGTTTCAGCAAATCAAAAAGTAAAAGCAAAATAAGAACTGAAAATACCAATCAAAAAGTAAGCTCCCCCTTCAAGACGCTTTGATAGATTGCAAGTCATTCGAAAGACAATCAGAGAAGAAGGTACTTCAAAGCTCAGAATCCTCTATTCATAACCGTTTTAAAATGCTCAAAGGTTTTAATTATTGAAAGATCCAATTTCTCATTATTCTTAAATATTTCAACTCCATTACCTTCACTTACAAAGCCAATCTCTTTCCATTTTGTTTCATCAAAAACTTGATCGGTAGTTGCGACTAATTGATAATCTTCACCACCAGCAATAATCCAATGTTTCGGTTCAATTCCAGCTTCTGCGGAGCAAGCTAACAAATTAGAGTCAACTGGAATCCTTTCAAAATCGACGCTCATTTTCACTTTACTTTGCTCGGCGATTTGGGTTAAGCAATCTAAAAGACCATCGCTGGAATCCATCATAGAAACTGAATCGTTTGCAGATAATTTATGAATAAGATTAAAACCTTCATTAACTTTTGGCCTTGGTTTTTGATGAGCTTCAATCAATTTAGAATATTGTGGATTTCCCATTTGCTTATTTTGAAGTAACCATAAACCAGCAGCACTAGAGCCAAATTCCCCAGTCACAATTATTTTATGTCTAGGTTTTGCATTGGAACGTTTCGCAATGCGGCCATCAATAACCTCTCCAACAATTGTTGCGCATAGATAGATACTATTGGAAGCAGTCAAATCACCACCAATCAACAAAACCTTATACTCTTCACAACACTCATTAATTCCACGCAAAAATTCTTTCACCCAATCTTCATAACATTTTTCAGGCAATGAAGCAGCCAAAGTAATGTATTTAGGTCTTCCACCCATCGCAGCAATATCGCTTATATTGACCGCAGCCGTTTTCCAACCCAAATAATAAGGCTGCATTGTTGACAAAAAATGAATACCTTCAACAAGCGCATCAGTCGAGACAAGTAGACCTGAAGCTTCTAAACTAGCCTTTATGTGAGCCGCGTCATCCCCAATATAGGCACTTGCCAGAGGACTAATTGAATTTTTGATTAAGCTAATTAATTTCTTTTCTTTCATAGGCCTATAAACTCAACAAAAAATTCAATATGAGTTCAATCATTAGTTTGAATTCAAAGACTCGATAAATTACTAATTGTCGTTTCAATTTAGCACCGAATCACTTTCAATAATTTGAAAATATTCCGGCTACTTTAGAAGAGGGGATGGGGGTAAGAGATCTTAAGTTTTGCAAAAAGCTTTCAATTCTGAATTGCCAACAATTTCTATATCAAAAGAGGAAAGTAAAAGATTCAAATATTTGGAAATGAATGCTATGTTCTCACCCTCTAACATAGGCTGGAAGAGCTTCATCGAGTATTTGTTCTAATCTGAGCCCTTTTTGATCTTTGTCAGAAATAATTTTTTGCTCCAATGCTTCCCATTTAATATTTATTTGAGAATCATTCCAGAGAATAGTCTTTTCATTTTCAGGATAATAAAACTCCGTACATTTATAAGATACTAAAGCACTTTCACTTAATACTAAAAAACCGTGAGCAAAGCCCTCAGGTATATATAGTTGTTTCTTGTTTTCAGCCGACAAAATAACACTTTCCCATTTACCGAAAGTTGGGGAATCTTTACGAATATCTACCGCAATATCTTGAATTTCTCCTTGCATTACCTGCAGAAGCTTTCCTTGGGGGTTTGGAAATTGAAAATGAAGACCTCTCAAAACTTCTTTCTTAGAATAAGACATATTGTCTTGAACAAAATCAGAAGGAATACCAATTTCTTTATACTTTGCTTGATTCCAAGTTTCTAAGAAAAAACCACGTTCGTCAGAAAATATTTTGGGTTCTATCAGAATCAAATCTGGCAGAACAAAAGTATGAATTGTTAAATTAGGAAAAGGAGAATTGCTCATTTTATTCTGATTTATTTGAAGTAATTGATATTTACCAGCAGCTTTTGAGAAGAGCTTTTATCGTATCAATGAAGCTTAAAACTAATATTGCGATCTATCAAGAATTGATTTTAAATATTTTCCATAATCACTGTTTTTTTGTTTTTCATATTGTGCATTGAGTATTTCTTTGTTTATCCAATTATTTTCAAAAGCTATTTCCTCTAGGCAAGCTACTTTAAGGCCTTGCCTTTCTTCTATAGTTTGAATGAAATTCCCGGCTTGTAATAATGATTCATGGGTTCCAGTATCCAGCCAAGCAATTCCACGCCCCATTAATTCAACCTTGAGTTGTTTCTTCTGCAAATAAAAATTATTGACATCCGTTATTTCTAATTCGCCTCTGGCTGAAGGTTTTATTTGGGAAGCAATTTTTGTAATTTCTTGATCATAAAAATAAAGACCAACAACAGCATAATTTGATTTTGGCTCCTGCGGCTTTTCTTGAATTGAAATCGCTTGCTGATTTTTGTCAAATTCAACTACACCGTATCTTTGGGGCTCTCTTACCCAATAGCCAAATATTGTGGCGCCCGCTGATTGTTTGGCAGTTTTTTTAAGCATTTCTTCCAAGCCCTGACCATAAAACAAATTGTCTCCTAAAACCAAACAAGCTGAATGTCCATTTAGGAAATCTTTTCCAATGACAAATGCTTGCGCAAGTCCTTCAGGCTTTGGTTGAGCTGCATATTCAAGCTTTATGCCATATTGACTTCCATCACCCAATAATCTCTGATATGCAGGTAAATCAGCTGGAGTTGAAATAATCAGAATTTCCCTTATACCAGCCAGCATAAGCGTAGAAAGAGGATAAAAAATCATGGGCTTATCATAAACAGGCAAGAGCTGTTTGCTAACCGCTTGAGTAATCGGATAAAGCCTTGTTCCGCTACCGCCAGCCAGAATAATGCCTTTCATATTTGTTTCTACTTTACTCATAAATTGAATTGTTTTTGCTTTGAGAGGATTTACTAAACTATAAAAGTCATACTTTAATACCGATACGCTCACCATTATATTCACCTGACATAATTCTTTCGAGCCATTCGGAATTTTTTAAATACCAATCTATAGTTTTTTTAAGTCCACTATCCAAAGTCTCTCTTGGCTTCCAATTTAGCTCTTTGCATGCTTTAGTTGAATCAATTGCATATCTTTGATCGTGACCTGGTCTATCAGTAACAAAAGCAATAGCAGTTTCATGAGGTTTTTGATCGTCTCTAGGGCTGATCTGGTCGAGATAAGCACACATTAGTTTTATTAATTCAAGATTTGTTTTCTCATTATTAGAACCAATATTATATGACTCTCCGATTTCCCCTTTTAGAAGCGCATGCAAAATCCCTCGACAATGATCTTCGACATAAATCCAGTCTCTGACATTTTCTCCATTACCATAAATACGAATTGGCTTATTATTCAGCGCATTAAAGAGATTGAGAGGAATAAGCTTTTCTGGAAATTGATAAGGACCATAATTATTGGAGCAATTGGTTATAAGTGTTGGAATACCATATGTGTGATGCCAAGCCCTAACCAAATGATCAGATGCAGCTTTCGAAGCAGAATAAGGCGAATTGGGCTTATATGAAGTATTTTCATCAAAATAACCATTTTCACCTAAACTACCAAAAACCTCATCAGTTGAAACATGCAAAAAACGAAACTTGGCTTTTTCGGAATCATTTAGTGAGTTGTTGAAAAAAAATCGAGTTTGTTCTAAAAGATTAAAAACTCCTAAAATATTTGTTTCAATAAAGCTGGCTGGAGAATCAATTGAGCGATCGACATGTGATTCAGCCGCAAGATTGAGAATAGCTTGAGGTCTGTATTTCTCAAAAATTTGTTTAATTTCTAATTGATTGCAAATATCAACTCTTTCAAACTTGTAACGATTTTTATATTCTGGGTTTTCAGCTATATCTTTTAGTGAATCTAAATTGCCAGCATAAGTCAATTTATCTATGTTAATGATGGTTGCTTGAGTTTCTAAAAGCAAAAGTCTAATTAAATTTGAGCCAATAAAGCCAGCTCCGCCAGTTACTAATATTGTTGAATTGATTTCGTGAAACATAATAAAAAGTCCAATACAATGAGCATCATCATAAAGTCTAACAAATATAGTTACCTCGCAAAATTGAAAAGGTTTTAAATTTACAATCATTAATATGCAAAAACAGAAAATAAAATGTTTGCTAACTGGAGCGACTAGCTTTTCTGGAGCTTATATTGCTGAAGCTCTAATTAAAAATGGTTTGTCAGTTTATATGCCTTTGCGTTTAAACAAAGAAAATTATCAGGGAATAAAAGCTCAGCGTTTAAGGCTTATTGAAGATGCAAGCCTTTCAAATTCTCAATCAGTTACAGAATTCATTGATAACTGCGATATCTCCTCAGAAGAGCTTGTTGAACAAATTGACAAGATTCAACCACATATTTTCATAAATCATGGCGGTTATATCGAGAATTATCGCTCTCCCGATTTTGACTTTCTCAAGCATTTAGAGACAAATTTGAGACATATTCAATTACTTATTCGACAACTTAAGGACAATGATTGCAAGCTTTTTATTCACAGCGGAAGTGCATTTGAACCGGGCGGAGAATATAGCAAATTCGGCATTTCTCCTTATGGCGTAGCAAAAAAAATGGTTTGGGACATGCTGGTTTTTTGGTGTCAGCAAATTGGTTTACCTTGCACAAAAATTGTCATTCCCAATCCATATGGCTCACTTGAAAACGAAGATCGATTGCTTCCAGTTTTTGCTTCTTTAATTAAAAGTGGACAATCAATCACATTAAAAGGTTCAGCAGATATTAGAAATAATATTCGTATTGAAAAATTGGCTGAGTATTATGCAGAAGCTTGTTTAAGAGACCCAAATGAATCACCTGACTGTTTTGTTGAAGAAATTAAACCAGTAGGGAATATTGAGAGTCAATTGGATTTTGTGAAAAGAGCTTTGCAAGAAAAACCTTATGGCATTGATTTAGCCAAAATCGAAAATTCGCTTGTTATTGTGAATTAATTTCTTAGCTTAAGGGAGCTTCTAAGAACTAAGCTTTTTCACCCCCCGGCTTTCGCCAACCCCTGAAAAGGGGCTCTCAAAGAGAGAACTAAAAGCCCCCTCTCAGGGGGTTGGGGGTTTGAAGAGACTTAATGGAGGTGCCCTTAAATTAAAGCTGAGATTTCACAAGTGATTCTAAATTCTGGAGGCTTAGATTAAAGTCTTAGATTAAGATTTCAACGCTAAAATAATTGGTCTTTAAATTGAGTTATAAATTCAGTCATGTCGCAAATAGTTTATAGGTCACCTCAAACACGATTTGACCTAGTAAAAATTTACAAAGAAATTTGGGCTTATCGTAGTTTTTTATTAAACTGGACAAAGCGTGAATTGGAAATACGCTACAAAGGTTCTTTTCTTGGAATAATCTGGAGCTTTTTCAACCCACTTCTGAGTTTAATTGTTTATTTCTTTGTCTTTTCCAGAATAACGAATATTCAAATTCCAAATTATTTAGTATTTCTTTTCAGTGGAATGATTTGTTGGTTTTTCTTTGTGCAAGTGGTTACAAGAGCCACAAGCCTAATGAGTGATAGCAGTAGTATTTTGAAGAAAGTATATTTCCCACAAGAAATCTTAATTATTTCCGTAATAGTCTCAGGTGCAATAAATTTTCTAATTTCTTTTGGTTTAGTAGTATTAATGATGCTCATCACTAAGGCACCTTTTACCCTGCATATTTTTTGGGTACCAATTATATTAGCCTTACAATGTTTGTTCTTATACAGCACAAGTCTATTGCTGACCTCACTTGGAGCACTCATCAAAGATTTAAGCCCAATAATTCCTACACTGATAAGTTTAATGTTTTTTGTAACACCAATCGTTTATTCAGTAGAAGCGATATCAAAAAAATATGCCTGGGTATTAAATAGTCAACCAATTGCAAACTTAATATCTTTATATAGAGATGTCATTCACCTAGGAGTTCACCCAGACTGGATTTTATTAATATACTGTTTTGTCTTTAATATTGTTTGGTATTTATTTTGTCACTGGGTATTTCACCGCTTGCGTTTTATAGTCTACGATTTAAGCTAATTTATGAATTCTCAAGAAATTGCAATAAAGTTTGATTCTGTCACAAAGATTTATCACAAAAATCTAAAGGCATTGAATTTACGATTACTTTTTGTGAATGCAGGATCAGATATAAAGCCGATATTACCTATTAAAAGTTTGGATAATATTTCTTTTGAGATTTTCAAAGGTGAGACGGTAGGCATAATCGGGCAAAATGGTTCTGGCAAAAGTACTGCATTAAAAATAATTGCAGGTATTTCATCACCTACTAATGGTTCAGTAATGATTGATGGAAAAATCACTACTATGCTTGAACTTGGATCAGGTTTTCATGGGGATTTTACAGGTAGAGAAAATATATTTTTAAATGGCAGCTTATTTGGCATGTCGAATTATTATCTTTCATCAAAAGTAGATGAGATAATTGCTTTTTCAGAGCTAGAAAGTAAGATAGATGAGCCTGTGAGAACATACTCTGCTGGTATGATTGCGAGATTGGGCTTTTCAATTGCAATTCAGACTCAACCCGAAATATTATTAATTGATGAAATTCTTGCGGTAGGAGATATTGCTTTTCAAGAAAAATGTTTATGTAAATTTGAAGAAATCAAGAAATCAGGTAAAACCACGGTAGTACTTGTAACTCATTCTCTGGAGCAAGCTAAAGAACATTGCTCAAAAATAATTTGGATTCAAAATTCTAAGCTTCAAGGAGTTGGTTCTCCCTCTGATTTAGTTGATGAATACGATACATACATGCATGGAAAAAACTCCAAATAAAGTTCACCGAAGAACTCAATCAAATTTGTTAATGACTTCTATTACTTTATGAATTTCATCACCACTCATCACAGGGCTAATGGGTAAACTCAAAACTTCTTCGTGTATTTGCTCAGTAATAGGAAATTCTAAATGATTCCATTCTCTGTAAGCCTGCTGCTTATGAGGCGGAATCGGATAGTGGATGACTGTTTGTACTCCATTGTCTAACAGATACTTTTGAAGCTTTTCCCTTTTAATGGTTCTAACTACAAATAAATGCCAAACATGAGATTCTTCGCTTCCATATACTGAAGGTAAAATAATTTGAGGATTATTTATTTCTTTTCGGTAAGTTTGTGAGATCTCACGTCGTTTTTGATTGTCGACATCAAGGTATTTGAGTTTAACGCTTAATATTGGAGCCTGAAGTTCATCCAATCTACTATTCATTCCCTTGTACAAATTTTCATATTTTTTGTGAGAACCGTAATTGCGCAAAGCCCGCAAAGTCTCAGCCAACTTATCATCATTAGTTGTAACGGCTCCACCATCACCCAATGCGCCCAAATTTTTGCCTGGATAAAAGCTGAAAGCGCTAGCATCTCCTAAGTTGCCAACTCTTGTATCTTTGTATATTGCTCCGTGCGCCTGAGCTGAATCTTCTATTATTTTTAGGTTGTACTTATTTGCTATGTTGTTAATTTCATCCATTGGGCAGGCTTGGCCGTACAAATGAACGAGCAGAATGGCTTTAGTATTTTTTGTGATTTTTTCTTCAATGCTTGCGGTATTAATTAAATAAGTTTTTAAATCCGGCTCAACTAAAACTGGTGTCGCACCAACTGCCGAGATTGCAAGGATGGAAGCTATGTAAGTATTAGCTGGAACTATGATTTCATCGCCAGGCCCGTAACCATAAGCTCTTAGAATCAAGATCAACGCATCTAATCCGTTGGCAACACCAATACAATGCTTTGTTCCACAGTAAGTTACAAAAGCTTCTTCAAACTGTTTGACGGCTTCGCCTAATATATACCAACCAGAATCAATTACGCCTGAGATTGCTTCTTGGATTTCTGTTTTGTGCCTTGAATTGATTGCTTTTAGATCAAGGAAAGGAATCACTATATTTCGTAAATAAGGAATTAATAATTGGTAAATATTCTACATCTCTAAAGCCTTCTCTTGCCTGGCCTTTTTGTGGTCGCCTTGTAGATACCCATTTTGAATTACGGGTATAATGTAATTAATAAAGAGGATTAAAATAATGGGAATAGCAAAAGAATTTCATTTGGATTTGAGTAATTCCGAAAATAACATACTTGATTTAAGTGAGTACAAAGGAAAGCGAATAAAAGTATCTGTTGAGCTTGAAGATACTTGTGAAGATAAACTTTTGGGTTTCTTTGGCTCCATAAAATGGGAAGATAAAGAAGCCGTTGAATATCAAAGGAATTCAAGAAATGACTGGTAGAAAATATATATTAGATACTTGCACCATTATCAATTTCTTATCCGGAAAAAAGAATTTTTTAGCAAATACCCCATCCGCTGATTTAATCGGAATATCCGTTATTAGCGAGCTTGAATTCTTATCTTCAAAATATCTGAATGAAGAAGATATTTATAAGTACAAAGAATTTTTAAAACTAATTACAGTCTTTGATGTGTCTTCAGAAAAACAAGATTTTATTAATTTAATTACAGGGACAAGAAAATCATCAAATTTAAAATTGCCAGATTGCATAATTGCGGCTACTGCTATCTACAATCATTCCACTTTAATTACCTCTGATATAGAGTTCCACAAAGTAAAAGAATTAGATTTATTGTTGATCTAGCCCTCTCCAGTCTTGCTGCTTTAAATTAAACCAAAAACTTTTTATACCCTTTCCCTCGCTTCTTCAAACTGTTTGACGGCTTCGCCTAATATATACCAACCAGAGTCAATTACGCCTGAG